>Ga0172382_10001847_pt1 | contig 36705 bp, 57 predicted proteins | sample Leawel138RmetaG_FD_122245 | JGI IMG/M metagenome (GOLD analysis project Ga0172382, IMG submission 122245) | Leachate microbial communities from a municipal landfill in Southern Ontario, Canada - Leachate well 138R metaG | ecosystem: Engineered > Solid waste > Landfill > Unclassified | place... | reverse complement strand
GATTAAGGACTTTATTGAACCTTACTTCTTCCGGCGTTTTTTTTTCGTTGTCATATAAAATGTATTAAGTGAACGCTAAATGTACGGATAGTTGCGGAAGGCTACCGTAGGTTTAGTTCAACAGCAGTTTGGCAAAATGGCGGGTTTAGTGCTAAATTCAACGGGAATTCTTCGATTGAACTTTTGTACAAAATTGAACATTTGTGCTACCAATTCCGCCACATCGCCAAGTATAATCCGCAAATCGAAAAATCCAAAAAAACAAAACGAAAAGTACCTAAACTTTTCAAAGTCCATTCATCATTCACACATTCAAATTGAATGCAACGCGGTTTCCTGATAGCAATTCTTTTGTACCTTCAACATTGTTTTCGTAGATGTGAACGTTGGCCAGAAACAACGTAATGGAATGCAATGGCAATTCTATTTGCCTACTGATTAAGCACAAATGGTAAATGTCCGCTGGCAAGCCTAAACTAGCATCACTGGAACGCTGATAAGCCGACAACATCAATTTCCCACGCTCAATCTGAAACTGAATCAAACTTAAACAAGGTTGCTGATTGCTTTCAGCTCCTGTTTCTCCAAGGAACAGAACATAATTCTTACTATTACGCTTCTCCCGGTTGATTTGCTCAATTAGCTTTGGCAAACGCTCGAAATACGTTGGATAACTATTGACCAGGATAGATCCGCAATAATCCCACCATTGAATACCTGCTTCTCGATAGCGCTCTGTATTTCTTTCACCACGTTGGAACAGTTCCAACTCCGCTTTCAACTTGTTTCGGGCTATGCCGTGACCTTCAAAGATCTCTAAAAGGTCATAAGGCTTCATTCTTAAAGTTTCATTGGTTAAATAGGTTATAGAACCTTTCTTGTTGCTCTGACTCTTTCCTTTGGTCAAAATCTTCTCTAAAATTTGATAGTATTTGTTCATTGCTGTATATTTGATTTCTCTTATCACATTAGTATTAATACAAAAGCCGAAGCTCGAAAGACATTACGTCCTCCGGTGAGCTTCGGCTTTATGTATTTAAATGTGGTAAGAGACTTTTAATGCGCCGGAGGATTATTTTTAAAACAACCCTTTTAAACGCTTTTAAACACTATTTAAACAGTGTTCGAAAAAAGCTTGGACAACTTTCTAAATCGCCATCCAAGCCAAAACAACAAAATAAGGACAACACCCAAAACGGTTAAGAAAATATAAAACCCGGCCTGAAAGCCGAATGCGTTTTTCTCATTGGTTTTGGTTTTTTCTAATGTTTCAATGCGAGTTTCATATTCCACAAAACGCGCATCTGTATAACTTCTTAAACTGTCAAACTTCTCTTTATAGTTGACTTCCAACCGCTCTTTTACTTCGCGGGTTTCAGTTGAAGCTGCAGCCGATCCTTTGCCATCTGCACCGGCTTCCCATCCGTTTTCGGTTTGATTTACATAAAAACGAAAACTGTCATTCATTTCTCCGTTGTAGTCGATGGACCATTTGCCCATCATTTCGGCGAAATCGTAAGCTGAAAGCGCAGAGGTCTCAACATTTGTGCTCACACTCGATGATCCGGAAGAAGATGACTCTAAACGCTCCGTTTGCAACGCTTGACTTTTCGTTATCTCTACTGCCTTTTTCTTGGTAGTACAACTAAACAAGACGAAAAGAATTAAAAGTATAAACTGCTTCATGATTTGTAAATTGTTGAATTATTAAACCGGGCATTGTAGCCACGAATGTCGAAGTGAACGAAAGTGTCATACAAACCCACGCCACCCGGAGCAAGGATTTTTTTGTTCTGAAGATCAATGATTTTTAGATATACTTCTTTAGGTGTCATACCGGAAACGACAATATCTGCGGCATTGCCTTTTACATGTTGAGAATTAGCCACGCCACCAATCTTTTTGTTGTGCGACGGTGACCGATAACCGCTATTTATAGTTATGGACTTTCCGACATGATTTCTTAAAATCTGAAGGTTGTGAGCTAAAACCTTAATGCGCGCCAACACATCGGCCGGCATGGCAGATCCGTCTCTGCTATCAAATTCGTGCTTTGAAAAATTAGCTGTTAGTTTCATTAATAGTTTTATATTTTCTGTTTTCATGTTTTCATTTTATTACCAAAAAATTAAACTTGCATTTGCTGGAATTGTAATTGTTCTTCCTTTATTTCCTCCTCTAAGGAAAATTCCTAATGTACTTACACCTAATTCTAACGCTTTCAGCGCATTTCCGGAATCCCAACTGTACTCGCTCTTCAAGGATCGATACACACTTCCGGCATACCAGGTAATATCCCAATTACCGTATGATTTTAAATGTACCGATTCATTGTAATCCCAACCATCAATATTTGATACTATATTTATGCTATAATTAGACCCAGATGTTAGTGTAACTGCTGAATTGAATGGGTATATCCGTTTCCAACCTAATTCATTTTTACTGCCCGAAGCAGGAGTAGGTGTTTCTAACGGAACAATCCTTAAAACCGTGCCTGACACCTCTAAGTCTTGCATATCTAAGAGAAACGCTTTATTATTGTGCATTGCATGAAGACCAGTAATCCCTCCACCTCCTAGGCCACTATATTTTTGTAAAGATAATTTTAGCTCATTTGAATCTGCAGTTTCAAAATATTCAGCTGTATACATCGTTAGAGCTCTCATAAATTTCTTAACTCCATATATCGTTTGGTCAGTAGCAACATCCACCAACCCCTCCGTTTGTTTTGCCTTTATTTTTTTCGCCATAAGTATGTATTAGTATTGATAGAAAACTTCGATTTCATCGCTCACCTCTATGGGCGTTGCAAGTAATGATTGAGTGATCTGAAGAGCCATTCCAGTAATCGTAAATGATGAGTTCAATACTTTGACTCCGTTAACAAAGACGGAAATAGCATTAACAGGCGTTTCTGATAGCATTAGATTCACCTTACCACTTACTATATTACCAGCCAAAACCCCAAAGAAATCATTTTTGTTTTTTAATAAATTTGCTGTTGTCAAGAAATTTTTACCACTTAACCAATCCGACAAGTCTTTTGCGCGCCAAAGCCTTCCTGTAGTGTCTGTCCCTGTATTTAAATGCGATAAAGTACCCAATGTATATGTTGTGTCTATATCGGTAAATTGAGCCGTTTTGGTGGTGTTATTATTCAACGTAACGGTTATAGTTTTAGTCCCTGTTCCAGTTACTGCTATACTTTTCAATCCCGTTGGATCCACCTCTTCTGTTAAAAACATAGAAGTGTCAATGGTGCCTGATAGCACGTCCCAATCTGCACCGTTCCAACACACATTGTCACCTGCCTTCACTTCTTTCGTAGGATAAGCATTTACTATATTCCAAGTGTCACCCGTTTTATTTCCAGAGGCTGGAAGTTCCGTGTAATTGGTTTTTTGTCCTTTGTAGGTCATTACACTGGAAAGTCGTGAGTTAAGATAATCTACCAAAACCTTTGCGGATACAACTTTCTTGGTGGTGTCTGTTCCTACAGAAAGTTGACTTTCGGTAATAAGATCATATTCTGTGTTTAAATCTGTGAATTGACCACTGATTGACGTACTATCCGAAAAGTTGATTTTTACCGTCTTGGTGGTGGTTCCTGTTATCTCAACAGAAACTATGGTCGGCGTATGGTTGATGATTGGATTCTTTGGATCCGTATTGTCAACGCCCGTACCGACTACTGAATTTACGATTTGCCCTTCAATCTGGGCTTGTTTAATTTTTTTTGCCATTGTATCTAATTTTTATAGTAAATGATGTCAACCAAATCACCTGAATTGATTGCATAATCAACCAATGTGGAGTCAATTGTAATTGTATTATTTAGGACAGAATAGCAGTTTCTACCCACATAAAGTCCACGCACGTATAGCAATAGCATTGCGCTTGTATTGACGGAATTCGGTAACATTATTTCTATGCTATTTGTTTTAATGTCACTTTCCGTGATTGTATGTTGATGGTTTTCAGGGACTGGATTACTTCCAACGGAAATCGGAACATATTCAACCTCAAATTCTTCATCTTCGTCTAAAGAAACTCTTATCATATAGTCACCTACAATATCATCTGGAGCTCGTAATTTAGTAGCTAGACTTTCTCGGAGTGCTTGAATTTTGTCATTGACAGATAAATTGAAATCAGATTGCTTTTGTGTGGCGTTAGTTCCTATTTCAGCATATTCTTGGGTTAATTCAACGCCACTGTCTTTGGGCTCTGTCAAATCTAAAACTTCCAACCATTCTTCTCTGTGGATATTGGACGCATCTGTAGCGGCATACTCATCATGGCTATGGTTAGAATTTGCTTTGTTGTCTAATGCGGTTTGAAGATATTCTACATCGTTAATCGCAATGGGATCATCTTTGTGCCAAAAGCTATCAAATACATTCCAAAATTTATTCTCATCGGGCTTCATTCCATTTCGGAACCAGTTTTTCATGGTTGATAAGGATACTTTCATCTTTTAATCTATTATAGGTTTAATGAATAATACAATTCGATAAGGATTAACTACAGAAAATGGAACTCCCGAACCTGAAGTATTAATACTCAAAGTATGTGAGTGCGCTCCTGAGCTGGATGTTGATACTGTGCTACCATTCCAGAATTCAAAACTTCCATTATCCTTACCACTACGACCATAGGGCACACCTTTTATATAAGTGTGAGAATGCTGACCTGCGCTTTGTGCTGTTCCGGAATGGAAGTGCGGCCCGTTGTTTGCTTCAGTTAATGAAACTGATTTTACGCCGCCTGTCTTCCCAACTGCATCGAAGTCTGAATCTGATTCTTTAAAACCTATCGGTAATCGCCCTTGAAATTCAGTAGCCTCTTCCCAACCTGTAGGGATTTCACTTGCAGGACGGTTCCATAAAACGTAACTTCCTCCATGGGTGAAAGGCTTACAGTATTTTTCTAACTTTTCAACACGCGCTAAAAGTCCGCTTAAAACGGCATTTGTAGTCACTCTTACAAAGTTTGACCAGGCTATGGAACCATGTCCACTTCCAAATTTTGCAAATCGTTTTTTATAAACAATTTTTTCTTCTCCATTTTCGAAGAATCGAGTTTCTTGCGTTTCTAAAACAACGACACGCTCTTGTTTTACGCCTCCTTCAAATGGAAGAACTTCTCCATTTATAAATACAGTGCCATTAGTTACCCCAGAACCTGACTCATGACATCCTGTAAGAATGGTCATATTACCTGCAATAAACCCCAAAGAATTTAGTAATGAGTAACTATTTTGGAGGAAGTCTAGTGTGTCTGTTTCAAGTGGAAAACCGCCCGATTGTTGTACGTCTATTCTATCCATTTTGATTTGATATTAAATTGTAATTATTAATGATCTTATACCTTGTCCCAAATAATTTATAAAAGTCTACCAGTGAACGAATGTCAAAAACATCAGCCTTTGCTTGGTTCATATTGACAATAAAATCTACATTAGAAGTATAGGACGTAGACGGATAAAGATATTTTACACCCAAATATTTGGGAATCTGTTCACCCGAAGTGTAGATGTAATTTGAATCTACAATCATGTCCTCTTCTACTCTTATTCGTCTTTCCTGTGGATCAAACTCATCGTTCAAAGCAGTTTCTAAATAACATTTTTGAAAGTTGTGATTCACACGGTAAATATTGTAGTCTCTGTTTTTGACAAAATGGTAATGCATTTGTTGCAAGGGACTCATTAATGATTGAATGTATGCAACTGTTTTGGGTTTACGCCATGCAATAGGTAAAAGTAAAATAACCAATTTGGATATGCTTAACTTCCACCATCCTGTTGTACTTTCTAAACTAAATCCCATAACTAATTCCATCAAAGTTTTCTAATTCAAAATAGCCGCTCTCTGGAATTTTCCGAACATCTATTTCTACATAGTTCCCATAGTTATTTGTCGCTGGATCAATCCAGCAACTTTGTGCACTGTCTATTTGAACTAAACTAACGCCCTCAGCCTGTTCAATCTTATTAGCAAGCTCTTGTAAGCGAAGTTCTCCATTGAATGGAAGCTCCTTCATAAATTCTTTTAACGCTTCTTTTACGGGTTCTTTCCCGGTAATCCGATGAACACCGTTCTGATCTAACAACAATGGATTTCGGAATATGCGTAGCTGGAGCAGTAATAAATCAGGCTTGTAATTTATAATTGTGTAGGGAATTCCAGTAGCTTTAATCTGTGAAAGCCATTCAGCTATTGCTTCTATATGCGTTGCCGTGAGTGGCTGTAATTTTTCACCTTCTTCAGTCGCAATTTTACAAATAACTCTTTTTTCGTCTACGCTTTCTGTTACAGCGGCGTACTTAATTATTTTTGAAGCTTCTACTTCATCGGGTGTGGCATTTCCATTTTTCCACAAATCTGTTCCCGGAATTAATGTAAAACCATATTGAAAATTCAATAATTGGTCACGTATCCAAATCCCGTTATGCAGTTTCTTGGAAGCGATTAATGTGTCAACTTCTTTTTTATGTACGTCAAAGAATCCTTCCAAAATGAAGTGCGTAAACGCAATAATTTCAAATAGAATATTCTCAAAACTAACTAAAGAAAACTGCGATTCAAACGTAATCTCTGGCTCAAAACCATAAGCTTCTTTCATTAATTCATCCGCCATGAAGCGTTGTATAATTGTTGCCTTTATTTCTTTTTTTGTTCTCATTCTGGTGTTACTTCAAAATCTACATTAATTGCCCAGAAAGAAATTCCTTCGGGCTTCGTTACAAATTGTGTTTTGTTCCATGCGGTTGCGGGTTTCTTTTGTTCCGGTGTAAAGAAGTCAACAACTTTCTGATTGATTATTTTCGTTCCTTGAATAGATTCTCCGATTTTCAAATCGTCTGTAAGACTTCGATTGTTTGCAACCGCCATTTTTAAGGCTTCTTCAATGGATCCGGTTTCTTGAAGAACCATGTCCAGGAAACTTTGACCTTGTTTTGTTTCATTCGTCATAGCGGGCGTCAATTTGTATATTATCAATCTCGTATAAATCCAACTTTGTAATTGTCATTCCGTCCTTTGCAAATACTTTCCGGATGTTATGCCGTGCTTCCAAAAGATTTTCATTTAACAATTCAGACCGCAGACCTACACCCAACGTCGGTTCAGATTTCAATTCTCCTGGATGCATCGCCAACAATGTGGCTTCGTTTTGGAAAAGCGTGTGTCCAATGCATAAACCCGAAATGATTTTTCCGTCCTTTCTCACAGGTTCTATTTTCAAATCCCACAATCCGTCCGGATCTTGATCTGTAACATCTGTTAGTTGTATTCCTGCTGCTTTCGTCTTCATGTCAATCCTCCAATGAATGTTCCGGCGACGGGTCCGTTTGGAGCGGTCAATCCGGAAGTGTAAATAATTGTCGATTCTTTAATTTCTTCAACGATTGCAATTGCCAATCGGGTTGAAAATTCATCAATTGAAGTATTTTCGCGCGTCAACATTTCTTCCATGATGCCCGCTATTTTGTTTTTCAATCTGTTTGGATCTAATGCCATTTAATTATCGATTAAAATCTGTTTAAACTTTGTTTCAAATTGGACAATTGCTGCAATTGTATCAGGAAGCGGAGTTCCGGAAGGACCATTCGGTGTAAATACTTTTAGGTTTTTCAACAGCTTTTGCAAATCGTTGAATACTTCAAAAAGTGAGGTCGATTGGTTTTTAATTCCAACTTTTCCGGTTACCAAATCTATTTCCGTTCTGAACTGTGCATTTTCTGCAATAATTTTGTCCAATTTGTCAACTTTGAAAATGCTCAAATTGTCAATGGTTCCGTCGGTGCTGATCATGCTCACCGTTGAACCGACTGCAGGAACTAAAAGAAACGTTTCCAAATTGTCTGCGGTGCTTTTTAGGCGTACGTCAGTCAATTCCACTCCGCCCACATTTACCGTGCATGTATCGCCTTGGATGGACTTTACAATTCCGGTAAACGGATAAACCGGCTTTTCTGTGGTGACGTCTTTCAACTGTCTTTTTAGTTTGCTCAATCTGTCCATTATGCCGATAGTTTAATTCCAATTTGCACTGTGCGCATGATTCCGGATTCACTGAATTTCGTGGTCACTGAATCGACGTAATACCTCCCGTCTTTTTCCGTATAATCTTCATCATAAATTCCGGCTGTAAAACTGGGTTCTACAAAAGGAACTAACCAGGCATCAAAAGTGCCTTCGTAACCGTCTGATATTTTATTTTTATATTCATTGTGGGCAATGATCTTGATCGCTTGATCTGACATTCTGCCCACTTTTTTCACTATTTTCTCACCGCCGGGTTTTCCGGTTGAGTAACTTCTTACTGTTCCGTCCAGGGCTGTGGATTCAACTGTTATTTCAACTTTCTTATTTTCAGAAAGTTTGTATTCGAGTTGCATTTTTTCAACGTTCACCTGCGGAGAATAATCAACATCACCGGATTTGCGTGTGTAGGCAGGGTGAATGTGAAGTGTGTTGTCTTCGAAATAAATATCCGCTCCGGTTTCTTCTTGGATTTTCGCTAAAACATCCAATCCGGTGGCTTGGTAAATCGTGAATTTTTCATAATCGATATCATAATCGCAGTCGAGTTTGAACGTCGGATCTATCTGTTCAATCAGATACTTTGCGATTTGAGAAATCTTTGCGGGTTTAAACTGTTTGTCTTTTACTCCTTTTCGGAAAAGGAAAAGAGCATCTTCACATTCAATTTTCAAAGTGTCGTCATCTGTAATTATTTCTTTCACAAAGCCTAAAAATTCCACTTCATTTTGAATTCCTTTGTAACCTAACTTTATGACAACTTCATCGCCGATTGCGATTGAGTCCTGGATCCGCAAAACTTTATTGAAATTCGCTTCGGGCAAAATAATAGTAGCTCTGTCCGCTAAATTCTTGGTAGATTTCTCAATCACACATTCAGACAAAATACCAAGATTCCAGACTCCGGTATCGGTTTTAAAAGCTACGTCCCAAATTACTTCAACTGTCATTCGTAAAAGTCTATTATTTCAATATCACCGGTTGAAAAACCTGATTTTCCGCGTGTCTTTTTGAACACCAAATCCCAATCAAAATCACTTACTGCTTTGATTTCATACGCCTGTACATTTTCACCTTTCGTGAAAGGGAAATTCACTTCTTCGATACTTATGTAATTAATTCCTAAAATCTGCAAAGGTTCAGATTTGACCTGCAGCCTTTCAGGAATTAAAAAATAATCTCGTAATCTTTCCATGTCCTCTCGTGGATATGTTTCCGGATAAGCACCGCGCATTTTCTCACCATAAAAAGCGCCTGTAATTGTGATTTCGAAATCGTCCGTTGATATCCGCTCTTTGATAGTTCCAATGAGTTTTGAACCTGCTTTTGCGACATGTCTTTTTGCAATAATATTTCTTGCAGAAATACTGATCATCGGCTCCCACGGCAAAAGGTAAAACTGATCTTCATTTTCGCGTTTAAACGAAAAAGGGAAAAACTGTTCTGTGTCTGAAAGATTGCGGTCATTCATCCAAACCTCTTGCGGATCCCATGCTTCTTCGGTTTTGAAGCGCTCTTCAATTTGAACCGGTAAAAAAGGAACGGAAGGCATAACACGCTTTGCCATTTCGTTTTCAACTGCAGTAAAACGAGGCAATGCTTCGACGGTTTTCGCGCCCAATAAACTTGCTATTAAAACATTTTTATTTGTTAGTTTCATCCTCCTGCTGTTGTGGCTGACGCCGTTACTCTTAATAATGCATCCAAAACCTGCTCTTCCATTTGGGTTGTGGTTTCCTTGAAAGATTTTCCGTCGATGTTTAAAACGCCGACTAGATCCTTAAGGTTAATTGTAATGTAATTGTGTTTAGTTCCGCCTGTAGCAATAGCGCTGTTTGTTTTCTTTGCTTTTTCCTTTCCGGCTTTAGCTGCACCGCCTTTTGAAAGTCCGCCGCCTGCACCGGGAACTCCGGCAGGATCTGCAATGCCTGCACGTGCGTTTCTTTCGTTTGCGCTGACTAAATTTTGAGATTCTCGGATTAAATCAATTCGCTTCAATGCTTTGCCCGCCATTCCGGAAGGGTCAAATTCTTCAATTAATTCTAAAATTTGCTTCAAAGGTTTCAGGAAAGTGTCTAACAAAACCCAATGCAAACGTTTCAAACCGCCAATAATTCCGTCCGTTGTAAATGCGTTTTTGACCGATTCCCAATGTTCTTTTAAACTCATAAATGCATTGATCAACCAACCAATGGGCCCCATGAGTTGAAGAATTGCGGCACCGAATTGATGCCATTTGGTAATGGCTGTATAAACGATTGCAATAATTGCAACGATAGCGGCGACAATCCAAGTTCCAGGAAACGACCAAACGGCAAGATTTAAAACCCATTGCGCTGCTGCCATTCCTAGGATTGCAACTGAAACCACACCTAAAATAAAGGCAAATGGCTTTAATATAGGTCCTGCTTTTTCGCCTAGCCAAGAAATGGCTTTCATCATTTTTGTAGCAACCGGAATAAATTCTTCACCGATTGAAATTACCAACTGATCCATTTGTCCGCGCAAACCTTCTAATTGTCCGTACGGTGTATCTGCTACTTTTTCAAGCATTCCGGCAAACTTTCCGCCTTCACCGGTTGCCATGCTCATGGCATATTTAACATCGTCAATCGTGATTTGGCCTTTTACCATTTTATCTTTTAACGACGTCATGCTTTCACCTGTTTTTTCGCTGATCACTTGCAGCGGATTGAATCCGGCATTGATCATTTGATTTAAATCCTGTCCTAACAATCGTCCGGCGGAATTGATTTGAGAAAAAGCAAGTGAAAGAGATCCAAGCTTATTGGCGTCACCCATCGAGATGTCACCCAATTGTTTCATGAGCGGCATGACGTCGGCATCTTTGATTCCGTTTGCTAGCATTTGAGATGCCATGTCATAAACTTCGCTACCGAAAACGGTATCGGTAGCGAACTTTGTCAAGCCATTGTAGAGAGTGGTCCCGATTTCTTCAGATCCGGTAAGAACCTGCATTTTCATTTTCTCCTTTCCGGCTTCCATCGCTTTGTTAGTCGCAACCCAAAAACCACCCACTGCGGCACCTGCCATCGCGATCGGGTTTTTCATCAGGTCGGCGCCCGGTAAAGAGCTTGCAAAATCATTTCGCCATTCAGACAACTTTCCGCCCACACTCATTCCGGTTATGCCGCTTTCTAGTTTCGCAATTTGCTTTTCTAGTTTTTTGGCTTCTTCGTAATAATAGCGGAAAGCGTTCTTGTCCGTGGTTTTCTGCATAAAGGAATGCGCCATTTCCATGCGCGAACGAAGGCTGTCAATGGAAGAATTCATCTTATTAGAAGATGCCCGCATCTTATCGAATCCGGCATTAACCTTATCCGATACAGCAGAAAACTGATCTTGTAATTTTACGATGAATTCTAATGAAGCCATTATTCTCCTTTTTGTTCTTTTCTTCTAATCCATTCGAGCTCTTTCACTTTGGCAGCCCATTCTCCATCATTCAACTTATCCGGATTGATCCCCATGAAATAGATCAGGGAGGCATTCATGATCCGGAGCCAATCGCGGTCTTCGTTAACCGTGGCCTCCTCTAAAGCTTTACCAGCTCGGCCTCCTTGATTTCGATTAGTTCAGCTATTTTGCTAGCTGCAGCAAGAAATAAAGAGTCGTCGGTTTTGATTTCTTCGTCTCCGCCCAACCAACAACCGGCAAGCATGATTTCGTTGAATTTCATTGGATCTTTAGAAGCTACAGAAGTTGCATAGCTTAATGTTTTGCGGTCAGGTTTGCGCAGAATTGCAATTTTGCCGTCAATGTTGAGCTGAAAAATTTCACCGTGTGTTTTTTTCCAATTTTCAATTTGTGATTTTTCGAATTGTTTCATTTTGATGTTGTTTTGATTTGTTTTGTTTTGGTAATAAAAAAGGCGGCGATTAACCGCCTTTTAAAGGTTATTTAAATGGTATTTATTAAACTTGTCTTTTCACATCAATTGCAATAAAAGGCAATGATATTTCTTGAAATTTGTCATTCTGATTCAATTCAGATGCTTCTGACGTAAACCGAATAGTTTCGATCCGGTCTGTTTGCATGTTGTCTCCGGTTGCAGGATTTCCATACGCTACCAAAGCATCCAGGGCTAAACCTAAAACACTTCCGTTTCCTGCAGAAACCAAACTTTCAAACTCACTTTGCAACATTCGGATTTCACCGGTTACGGCTTCATTTCCGGATTGAATGCTGTGGGCGGTTCTGCCTTTTGCGTAAACGGGTTCGCGTTCAATGGATTTTTCGTATTTAATTCCACGTACTCCGGTGATGTCTCGACCGCCTAGGATCAAGGTCAGATCTGCCCATTCATATTGTCTGCTGTTAAAACTCATTTTCTTTTTCTTAAATGGTTAATTCAAATCCTAATAAAACCTCAATCCAACGGTTGTAACCGTATGGTCGAATTCCTACACTTACAGTCACTTTTGAAGTACTTACAATGTTTTGCGAAGGATCCACAAAACATTTTACGCCTACATCTTTTGCGTCCGATAAATCCGCAGATAAATCTTCAGCCATTGACGTTGAAATTTTCCGAACTACTGCCGATTCCATCGTTTTGGCATACACTGCCTGAATGGTTCCGTCTGTATTTGCAGGAACTTCATCCAACAAAAAATCAAGCAAAGAATCGTATGTTAAGCGGAACGCTTCATTGATAATTCTTCGGTGGGTTAAGTAATGATAATCGTCACTCACAAGACATGCCAACGGCGCATCCATGAAGAAATAGCCTGAACGCCCGGCATGTGTTGTAAAAGAAATATATCCTTTGTCCAACAATGCTTCATTGTCATATACTTCAACGTTTGCATTTACTACAAACATTTTTGTAGGCGCTAAGGATCCGTTTCTCACTTTTCCCGGATTTACCTTTGGCGAATAAGCTGCCAAACGGCCGGCTAAAACTCCAACTGCAGCTCCTTTACTGGATGTAACTCCCGAACGCATTTCAGTATCTCCAATCAAAATTCCCACGGAATTCCACGATTGAGTCAACATGCTGTTCAAATCTTCTTTCACACCTGTATAGGCATATCCTTCCAGGACCGTAAAAAATGGTGCATATTTAGCGGCGGTGTAGCTTTCAAACAAAGTTTGTGCTTTTGCAGCCGCAACTTCAACATCCGGATCAATGGCGTTGGATCCTAAAGTAGGAGCAACGGCAGGATCATACACTGTAAAAATTCCACGAACTTTTCCCTGTGCAGCGTTCAACATGTTTTCAGCCGGACTGAATCCGTCCACTTCGGTAAACCAATCTGAAACTTTTGCGGTTTTGGGTTGCCCAAAAATCCAACATTCTTGACCTTCGCCAACCTCTGCATAAAATTCTGAAAGTGCTTTATGCAATCGGTAATTCTCCAAACTTGCAGTAATTCCTAATGCGGAAACATCTTTCATACTTTTTACCTGGTAGGCTTTGTTCAATTCGAAAGTTGAAGAAACCTCGGCTGCAGATGCGATGAAAGCAAATACTCCGGTGGTCAATGGCGTTACTGCGCCAAGAACACCGTTGTTAAAGTCAACACTAATCTTTGGTTTCATCTTCTTTCAATTCAGGATTTTGGTTTTCATCTTCTTGCAAGTCGTCAGACTCTTCATTTACTTTCAATTCCGCTTCTTTTTCTTCAATGCGTTTTTGAATTGTGGCTTCTTTGGCGTTGGCGCTTGGCGCTTTTCCAAATAGTTCTGTATATCTTTCAACCAACTGTTTTCTTTGGTCAGAATTTGGCAGAGTTACCTCTTTTCCGGTTTCGTTTGATTTGGTTTCGGTTTCAGACTCTTTGCGTACAACATTAGAAACTTTTTTGTTGTCTAATGATCTTGCATGCATTTTTGCTGCACTTTCAGAATAGAAAGCTTGGCCGTCTGAGGTTTCGAAATACTCATTCAATTGCGGATTATTTTTAAAAATTTTATTCATTGCGTTTGCCATTTAGTTGTTTATATTTCTGTAATTCTTCGATCAGGGCTCGGTTCTCTGCAGCAAGTTTTATAATCTTATCTTCAAGATTAGCAATTTGATTTTTCACCTCTTGCAGTTCTTTTATTGCTTCTCGATACCTACCTGCCATGTCGTCTAGCATTTCGCGATAATAACCTACAGCGCGGTTTACATTCTCCAGTTCGTGTGTCTGTGCTTCTGCGAGGGTTTTCCGTCTGGCCGCTGCCCAGGTCAATATCCCTGTAACGAGTCCGCTTGACAGCGCTGTGATTATTAATTCTTGCATTTCTTAAATGATAGCTCCGATGCCTTCTAATTTTGCAGGTACTGCAATAAAATAGTGGCGATAGTTCAATTTATTCGTTTGATTTTCCGGGTCGTTGGATGCAGGTGCAAAATACTGTTTGGTCATTCCTGTTTTCTTTGCAATGTTTTCTGTGTAGAATGCAACAGATGCAGGTAAATCAGTAGGTTCTGGAATAGAATCCCATGCTTTTTTAGCGCCTGCAGCGGTGAAATGAGGATTACCCATATACTGATAGATTTCAAATCCTGCGATTTGAGGTGCCACGCTACCGGAATTCATGTTTAACAATAAATTTGCAAACCTTTCTCTGTCGATCAATAATTTGTTGTAGTGCTCTGAACACAATACCAAACGACGTCCTTCAACCGGAATTTCGGCTAAATCAAAGGCGGCTTTTAAAGCAACAATTGCGTTGTACAAATCGTCACCATTGTCAGCCATTTTAATCACAGGAGTAGCTGCAGTATTTGCAGACGGACAAATTGCGTGGATCGCTTTTTTGTACTTCTTTGAATTAATTTGAACAATGTGTCCACGTGTTGCGGCGTCAATTCTTCGGTATGATGCACCAATGATCTGATCATCTGAAAGTGTGGTCACTTTGGTTTGATACTTATCCAACTGGATAGTTGCTTCCGTGTCCGTAAACGCTTGTAGAGCGATTGGATAGGTAGTGTTATTCATCAATACTTCCGGGCGGAAATTCTCCACAGGAAGGTGAATAATGTTTGATTCTGATGCAGCTCCTGAACCCACTTCAATGATGTCGGTTTCTAGCTCCTGAATACCGTCCAACCATGGGGCGGAGTTCGTAGTGGTCAATAACGCGATTACGCGTGCAGACCAAACTTCTGGGAAATTTAAAGGCATTTTATAACGTTTTAGTAGTTGAGTGATTATTTAAATAATGATTTGTACGCATCCGGTTGAGTCTCTCTGAATTCAAGTTGAGCGCTTAAAGTCAATTTCTCAAAGTCGTCCATACTTTTGATTTCAGGATTTCCTGCCGGGTTGTTGATTTGTCCTGCCAAACTGCCTTTTCCTTGCAATTTTGAAAGTACAGATTTTGCCAAGTCAGGATTTGAAGCGTGCAATTGAATGTACGTTTCGCGTTCTGGAGCTTCGATCTTTCCTGCCTTGATAGCAGCATCAACCAATTCAGCGCCTAATTTTGCTTTCTTGTCAGCTTCCAAAGCTTCAAAGCCATTGATTTTTTGCGTGGCTTCGTCGAGATCTGCTTTCAGTTTCAAAATACCGGAGTTGATCGCATCAGCGTCATGCTCCTGATCTGCACTAAGTGCAATTGCCAAACAGGCAAGTGCGGATAATTTAAATTTGTTCATTGTTTCTGATTTGTGATTTGTGATTTCTTTGGCCATAAGTAAGATGGTAGGAACTTCGGAATCTTTGATTTCCTGCATTCCTTCTTGAGTTGTGGCGTATAATTTAATAGCGTTTGCATTGTTGGGAATCGACACGATGGAAGCTTCCAGAACTTCGCATTTTGTCAAATCATAGTTTCCATCCGGTGCGGATTTAAAGTTGTCCATTGAATACGGATTCAACCCAAGACTTGCACCTTTCAAAAATCCATTTTTCACCTTGTCGGCAATTGTTTTCGCAACTGGATCTGATTCGTCAAATACAGCATCGGCGGTTAAAAGAGAACCTTCAATTTGAATGTTTTCCCATCGGCCAATTACGGCGCGGGTTCCATATCCATGTGAATCGAGTAAAACCGGATTTGATTTAAATCTGTCTAAATCCAAACCTGCATTCAATACACGAAATCCGTATTGATTGATTTTGCTTTCATCGTTTAAAACAAATTTGTTCATGTGCTTTTTTGACTTTCGCACAAACTTCAATCGGTTTTTCTGTTATTTAAAATATGTGTCTAGTTTCTGTACACATGTGTATAGAAACTGTACACATGTGTATAGAAACTGTACAACTTTTTCGCTTCCATTTTGCTTCCATTCATATTTGTAGAGAATTTAAATCAATGGGATTGAAAAAGGTACAAGAACGCGAGTATGCAAAACTTCTCTTTACACAAATGGGGCTGACACAAAAGGAAGTTGCAGCAAAAGTTGGAGTTACAGAAAAGACAATTGGTAAGTGGAAAGAGCAGGAGCAATGGGACCAATTAAAGACGGTCCTTATTACAACCCGCTCCAATGTTATTAAAAATCTTCAACGACAAATGGAATTGTGGCAATTGGAAATTGGTGACAAACTAGCCGGAACAAAAGAAGCCGATATCCTTATCAAGCTTGCAAACGCAATCAACGCCTTGGAAAAAGACACCGGTATTTCTGAAATGGTCGACACCGGAATGAAGTTTATTCAATTCCTTCAACAAAATGATATGGCGATCGCTAAAGATGTAACCAACTATTTTGACATTTTCATTAAATCAAAAATGTAATGGCAAAAAGAAGAATTACTGACAAGCAATATTTAAAGCAATGGGAAATGTTTCGGGAAAACATATCCCGAGCCACGCCCGTTGATTTAAGTGAAACACCTGCGCAAAAGGCAAAACGAATCCAAGAATTGGAAGCAAATCCGGAAGCCTGGTTTAAATATTACTTTCCAAACTTTTACAGTTCTGAACCTGCACCTTTTCACAAAAGAGCAACCAAACGAGTTTTAAAGAATCCGGAATTCTTTGAAGTTCGGCCGTGGGCGCGTGAGCTTTCAAAGTCAGGTAGAACCATGATGGAAGTGATCTATTTAACGGTAACCAAAAAAAAGGAAGTCGTTATTTTAGTTTCAAACACGTTGGACAATGCCGCGCGTTTGCTATTGCCGTACAAATCCATCTTTGAACGTAACAATCGACTGATACACGATTACGGCGAATTTCAAAGTATTGGAAATTGGGAAGCAACCGAATTCATTACCAAAAAAGGAGTTTCTTTTCGTGCTTTGGGTGCTGGTCAGTCTCCGCGTGGAACGCGTAAAGATGAAGTACGTCCGGACGTGATTTTAATTGACGATATCGATACCGACGAAGAAATCCGGAACAAAGATCGGATCAAGGCAAAAGTTGACTGGGTAGAACAGGCTTTAATTCCTACACGTTCCATCTCAAATCCTTTGTTGATTATTGTTTGCGGAAATATTATTGGCAAATATTCAACCGTCACGGAAATGATGAAAAAGGCAGACCATGCCGAAATTGTCAATATTCGCGACAAACAAGGAAAATCAACTTGGCCACAAAAGAATACCGAAGCGCAAATTGACCGGGTTTTAAAATCAATTTCAAACCGTTCAGCACAAAAAGAATACTTCAACAATCCGGTTTCTGAAGGAACAGTTTTCAAAGAGATCTTTTACGACAAATTGCCAAAGCTTTCAAGTTGTGAAAAAGTTATTGTGTACGGTGATCCTTCGCCCTCAAATAACACGCGAAGTAAATCGAGCCGTAAAGGTGTGGGAATTATCGGATATAAAAATGGCGAATTCGGACTTTACAAAATATGGCTGGAAAATGTGACCAATGCCGATTTTGTCAGTTGGTTGTATGAAGCTTGTTTATTCTTGGATCGGGAAAAAGTAGATCTAAAACGAATTTTTGTCGAAAACAACAGTTTGCAAAATCCATTTTATGAACAGGTTATAATTCCACTAATCAATGAATTCTTCCGAAAAACAAGATACCGGATTCCACTCCGTCCGGATAACCGAAAGAAGCCTTCAAAATTTGAACGTGTTGAAGGAACACTGGAACCACTAAACCGAAACGGATTATTGAAATTCAACATCAGAGAAAAAGAAAATCCGCACATGGTGCGCATGGAAGAAGAAATGTTAAGTGTTTCAGAAGATTCAAAAGAAATGGACGGACCCGACCTGTTGGAAGGAGGTGTATGGATCATCTTGAACCGTGTAGTGAAAGCAGATATCAGTTACGCTTATGGAGCTGTAGAAAATAGACATTACTAAAAAACAAAACTATGTTTTTAACAATAGAAGACTTAAAGAATTCAATCTATAATTATCAGATTGACCAAATCACAGACGGTGACATCAATATCACTTATCAAGCGATTGCGGCTGCAGAACAGGAAGTTCGCAGTTATTTAGCACCGAACAATAAAAAAACCTGGTCGGACGGTCGACTTCGCTATGATGTGAATGCTATTTTCAGCGCCACCGGAAACGAACGAAACGCTTTGATCTTGTCTCATACGGCAACGATTGCGAAGTATTATATCATTGAGCTTTGCAATGCCGACATCATTCACGAAACGGCAAAAGAACGGTATGACCGGGCTGTAAATTGGTTTAAAGACTTGGCAAAAGGGATCATCAATTTGGACACTTTACCAACGCTTGCCAACACACCCGAAAACGACGAAGAAACCTATCCTTTCCTTTACGGATCCAGAGAGAAATTTAATCACGAATAACCCGAATAAATCATGGCACAAAACGCAAAAATCGGCAAACAACGAAAAATATACACGGATTTGGTTGACAAAACTATTTCCTTAACACGGCAGGACATTTCTAAATGGAAAACCGCTTGGCAAAATGCAATCAATTCAGATCATCCAATCCGGTATTTGATTTATAACCTTTATGAATCTGACGTATTACAAGACGCTTTATTATCTTCACAATTGGAGAACCGGAGACAAGCCACTTTGGGTGCAACGTTCAATTTATTGACAAATAACACCATTGATGAAAAGTTGACCGAAGAGCACCAGAACACAGAATTGTTTGGCGAATTAATCAGTCAAATTTTAAACACACGTTTTTTTGGACATTCTTTGTTAGAATTGGATTGGGATGAGACCGGAAAGAAGTTGATGGTTAATTTAATTCCACGTCAAAACGTTTTGCCTACAAAAGGCGTGGTCGTAAAGGATTATGTCGACAATGCAGACGGCGTTAAATACCGAGAATTGCCGGAGTTTGGAACATGGATTTTGGAATTCGGGAAAAATGACGACATCGGGATTTTGAACAAAGCCGTTCCGCACATTCTATTCAAAAAGTTTGCGCAAAGTTGCTGGTCCGAGTTGGCTGAAATTTATGGAATTCCGCCACGGGTTTATAAGACAGACACCCAAGATCCGCAAGCGTTGGCACGTGGAAAAAGAATGATGACAGACATGGGTTCCGCTGCTTGGTTTATTATTGACACTACCGAAGAATTTGATTGGGCAAAAGGAGTTTCGACTAATGGAGACGTTTATAACAACTTAATTCGGCTTTCAGACAATCAAATTTCTTTGTTGATCCAAGGCGCAATTATTGGCCAAGACACCGAACACGGATCTTATGGAAAAGATGCTGCAGGAATCAATCTTTTGGACTCTTTGATTATGGCAGATATGGCCATGGTGGAAATGTACATGAATTCCAAAGTTATGCCTGCACTTGAAAAAATTGGAGTGGTTCCGGTGGGAACGACATTCAAATTCGAGATTGCAGAAAACGCTTCAGAACTTTGGAAAATGACCGTTGAGGCTTTGCCTTATTACGACATAGATCCGGAATGGGTGAAAGACAAATTCGGAATTGAAGTAACCGGAAAAAGAGAAATAAACGCCTTTGAAAACCAATTAAACGCTTCTGAAAGTTTTTTCGTCTAAGGGCTGAGGGACTTCGGTCTGTCAGCCCGGTCAATTATTTTGGCGGGTTGCATAATCGTTTGAATGCGTTGTATGCATGTGAGTGTGACCGGTGCAAATTCGATCGGAAAATCAACCTGGCATCAGGTGCAGATAATCCACTCTTTAAAGGGGTTTTAAACGCTGCTGAAAAAGCGTTTAAATACATGTTCAAAATGGGCGGGTATGACGCTGAAAACATCAATGAAAAGCCGTATCAAAAGCTAATCGATGAAACGTACAAGGTTTTTAATTCTACGTTGAAGAACAATGACATTCCGGACAAAATGCTTACAGCTTTACAGTCCGATGCTTTTCTCTTTGGCGGATTGAAAGCACATGCTCAACTTTTAGAACTTTCAACTCTTTTGTATGAAGACGGCAAAATCAAACCGTTTTACAAGTTCGAACAGGATTACAAAAAAGTAAATACAGACTACAATCAAAATTATTTGGAAGCTGAATACCAATTTGCGGTTAACAGTTCACAAATGGCAGCGAATTGGTCAAACTTGGACGATACCGGACGATACTTTTTGCAGTACAGAACGGCAAATGATGATCGAGTACGTGAAGCACATGCAGCGCTGCAAGACATAACGCTTCCAAAAGATGATCCGTTTTGGGTGAGTTATTATCCGCCTAACGGGTGGCGTTGTCGTTGTCAAGCCGTTGAGGTCAGGAAATCAAAGTATGAAGAATCTGACAGCGACCGCGCTGTTGAATTGGGCAAAAGTGCAACGTCTCAAATAGGCAAAGACGGCAAAAACCGTTTGGAAATGTTCCGATTCAATCCAGGGAAAGAAGAAAAACTATTTCCGCCAAAGCATCCGTACACAAAAGTGAAGAAGGCAAAAGAGGTTGTCGAAAAAGTGAAAGAATTATCCAATGTAAAAGATTTAAGTCAACATTTTGAAAGTTTTGCAAAAGACAATCCGGAGTTTTTCCAACGTGGCTTTACCAAAATTAACCATGAAAGAAGTAGACGAAGAAATGGATCTACTGATATGAATGGAGAAATCTCTTTGCGAAAGGAAATTGTAGAAAAGATCAATGATGGATTGAATCATATTCGGAACAAAAAAGCAACGACGTATGAACATGAGAAAGCTTTTTCAACCCTTCATCATGAGTTGTGGCACAATGCCAACAAAAAAGGAATGGTACGATTGACAAAGGATCAAATACTAAACATGGAAATGGCCAATGAATTTGTTGCGCGGAAAACCTTGCCTGACTTCATGAAAAAGATTGGCGGAAAATTACACCATCCGGAATTGATGGAAACGCGTTCGAATACTGGGTACAATTCTATGGTTGTGAATTATGATTCTTTGATTGCTTGGAGTAAAGCAAACCCGAAGAAGGTTTTAAATCGAGTGCGAACTTCTCTGATTGAAGAAAGTTATACAAATCAAAGAGAAGCATTGGTAAAAGCGATTGCGGAAAACAGTCCGTATAAATTAAGTGACGGAACGATTAGTTCATTGTTTAGTCATGCGAAGAAATACAACCCGGAACAGTTTTCTCAAATTCTTGAAAATAACAAGGAAAAGCTTTTAAAATGATTTATACAACCCTTTTAAAAGAAGTGTCAAGTCATGCAGATCATATTTTTCGGCATACCCAAACAAAGCGTCGATCCGCTGATCTTCTTCGCTTACGCCCGGCTCAAAGTCTATCAAGTCCGGCGGCATTTGATCGGTTGCGATGTCGTTTACCGTTGCTTTGGTTAAATCAAAGCCTTTGTATGTTTTTTCTTTTTCCATTTAAACAAAATTACGATTAAATACTAACTAAACAATGAGTGCTAAAAAACATTTTCAAAACATTCTTCAAGATGTCAAAGTAGAGTTGACCGATGAATTCGACCGTAATTTTGAAAGAAAGTCTTTTTTTGACAAAGCTTGGCCAAAAACCAAACTAATCAACCAACGTGGATCCATGATGGCGCGGACAAATAATTTAAGACGGTCGATGCAATCCCGGATTGAATCAGGCGGAATCGTCTTTTCCAGTTCTTTGCCGTATGCCGAAATCCAGAATGAAGGTGGAGAAATCACCGTAACGCCAAAAATGAAACGGTTTTTTTGGGCCATGTTTTACCAAACAAGCGGAAAGGTGAAAGGCAAGAAAGGGCAGGCTAGTGTCAATCTGACTATAGAAGCGCAGCAATGGAGAAACTTGGCGCTGATGAAAGTTGGACAAAAGGTCAAAATTACGCAACGGAAATTTATTGGAGAACATCCGCGGGTTCGTGCAGTTATTGAGGACGTTGTCAAGGAGAATTTAGAAAAGATGAAAGAAGAAATGATCCAAAATTTAAATAGAAGATGAAAGAGTTATTTCAAAATTTACAAAAACAGATTGCAGAAAGCGTTCCTGCAGTCAATTACGTTGATGAAAATTGGGGACAATTGGATTTGTACGGTCCTGAAATTCCGGTGAAATGGCCGTGCGTACTCTTGGATCTAGGCCAAGCCGATTTCAGCAACATTGGACGTGTCAACAACCGGATTCCTGCCAATAGACAGCAAGGTCAAGCGAGCATTGAAATCACTTTAGGAATGCTGAAACTGACGAACACGAGTTTTAAATCAACTGCGACTCAAAAATGGCATGGCTTTGAAGTTTGGGAAGTGGTTGAAGAACTGCATCAAGTGATTCAAGGTTTTCAACCGACTGAAAATTCTGGTGGAATGATTCGGACAAATGTCCGGAAAGTTCGTCGAGACGACGGTGTGCAGGAAATACGGATTACTTATTCGGTGGGCTTGAATGATTGTTAACTTTCTTGCGGTTTTCGCGCTCCAAGATGCGTTCAAATTCTCGGTCGAGGTTCAGTCTCAAAATGGTTGCAAGCGTTGCACGTGAGATAGGGTAGTGCGGATAAATGTATTTGCGCAAAATAACCGTGTCCGGAATGTCCTCGGTTTTATGGCTAAAATACAATGCCTTTATAATTCGGTAGCGTAGAAGGGTGTTTCTTTGGAGGATTTTCATGCTGTGCAAATATAATGCTATTTCTAAATGTAGAAAAACCGCCGAAAGGGTGGTTTTTCTGTTAGTTAAGATAAACATTTTATTCTAAAATGCTTCCGTCGGCAAAAACTATTTTTTCAATCTTCATGACGGTTGTCAAATCTTCAAACTTCTCTGAATTCAGTCTTAAATCTTCTTCACGGAATTCATTGAAATCATAATAGTATTTTTCTGAAAGAGTTGCACCGGGTTCAATGGTTGGACTTGTAATGCTTGCCGTAAAGTCACCGCCGATTTCTTCGCCTAACTTATTTAAGAAGTTAAATTTAAGTTTAATTGCATCAATTCGTTTGTCCGATTTGTTTTTAACCGCAAAACCAAAAACAAGGTTTCTGGAGTATTGTTCGCCAACAAGGCTTTTTGACGTTACCGTTGCAGTTGCTGCTTGACTTAATCTTTCATATTGATCGGCTTCTTTCTTTAAAGCTTCTTCTTTTAAAACCTGTTGTTCTGCTTCAACTTTTTTAACACTCTCAATAATTTCTTTGTAGGTTTTCCCTTCCAATGACTTTCCTGTAAAAACAGAACCGACAAATGCTCTAGCAAGAAGGGTTGCGTCTTCTTCGGTTAACTTGCCGCTTTTTTTCATGGCTGCAAGATCTTCAGATAATGTTGCTTCTGTATAGACTTTATCCATTGGACTGTTGCAGGATAAAATAGCAAAAGCGCTAAATAGTAAAATAAGTTTTTTCATTTTCATGTGATTTAAATTGTTCTGTTTGCTAAAATAATATATTAATCAATACTAAACTTAAGTTTTTAAGTTGTTTTGGTTCTTGCACTCTGGGCACTTCCATCCGTATGTCCGGGCATCCCATGTGGTGCCACAGCTTGGACATGAACGCCAAATTTCGTGGTTTGCAATAAACTGGAACTTCATTAATAGGTAGTTTTCAGGATATCGCGGTCTTTTGTCATTTCAAATGCATAGTGCCAACTTTCGTTGGTTCCGCAGCTGACAACATACCTAATACTATTTTCGCGGATGTTTATGCCTATCACTAGTCTTTCGAGTTGTTCTGTATCGGTTCTTAGGTATATGCTTTCTCCGATGTTGAAGGCTAGTTCTTTAGTTGTTATCATCCACGGGAAATGTTGCACCAATTAAATCTTCTTTGCTTGCGAAAACTTTTCTTTCTGGAAATGTCTCATATACCGTTTGTGAATCGATCTTCAACTCAATATCATAATCTATTCTAGCTCGACTTTGAAAGCCTACATTGATATTAATGGCATGTACTTTCCCTTTCATTATCTCATTATCAAAGATCACTATCACTTCTTGATCCTTATTAAATTTTGTTTCTATTTTCATACTTATATTAATTTTAAAGTTTTGGGTTGCGCCTATCTGGGTGTTAGCAAACATTAAAACGATTTGCTAACATGGGCTAAAAGAAATAACCCATGCTAGCATACCGCCACTACTCTGTGAAGTTCGCTTTCACTGCCCACATTGCAGCGTTCTCAATTTCAGTTTGTGCAAGTGAAATCAATCTTTGTCTTTCACCTGTTCCTGTTGATGGAAAATTTCTCATTTCTTCAATGATATCAATTAACTCTGCACATTTGTTTTTAATAACATCAACGTGTCCATCTTTGGCAGGTTTAAATTCTGCTTTCACTCTTTTTTGTCCTAATGTTTGAGACATAACTACTTGTATTTAATTTTGTGGTCGTATTCTAAACCCCTCCCACTTAGGGTTACTGTCTTTTAGCCCCGTTACGTTATAAAACATTAAAACGATTTTATAACACCGTGTATAAGTAATAAAAAATACTACTTTTCGGCTTCGTCACAATGCTCTATAATTGTTTGTGCCAGTTTTCTCGCTTCATTTCGGCTTAAATCAATAAAAGCATCATCTCCATCTTGTTCTATCTGTATTTGGATTATCTGCAATCCATTTACCGCTAATCTTTGGTAATCATTATCTAAAATCTGTGTGTGTTTACTTAATTGTTTTTTCATTTTGCTTATTTATTATTGTTAGTTTAATTATTTCGTATTTTTTACTACTCATACACGCATTCCGTTGTAGTGCATTAGTTTGCACCGCTTCCGTTACAGATTTTGCATTTTAAGTAAGTGTCGTAAATAACTCGACCACCTGTTCCGTTGCAAGAAGTGCAAACCAACGTTCCCTTCGGCACAACAACATTGTGTAACCGTAATTGCTCTTTATGCAATTCTAAGATATGCAGTAATTCGCTTTTGTTCCATTGAGATTTATCTGTATGGTTTGGGCATACATCTCTTAAAAATTCTTCGTTTACCATTGTTTCTATTTATTAAGTTTCGTAATCAATTCATCGCAACTACGGTTACACTTTACCGTTATCACTCAGCTTAAAAACCATCGGGGTTAAATAACTCTTGGTCTTCTTTTGTTCTGTAAACAGGGTAGTCATCTGCTCCTGAATCAGTCAATATAGTTGCAGATAAGCAAGGCATTTGACTTCCATCTCCTGTTAAGGCTTTTTCAAATCCAAATTCTTCCGCATAATCATCGGCTTCTTTAGTATATGCAACTAATTCGTACTGTTTAGCATAAATTACCAATCCTAATTTTTTACATTTTTTCAAAGCATTAATAGCTTGTTTAAATACTTTTTCCTGTTCTTTTGTTGCTATATGTGACATTTTGTTTGGTGTTAAAAATCCGAAGTGATAACATACGCTAACCGCTATTCAGGCTTTAGGTTTAATTTAATTGTCGTTTTGTATCTGTAAGATTTGTAACAATCCGAAAGTTCAGTCCTTACTTTTCCTAAACATCGGTAGCGTCCGCCGTTGTGCGATATTAAAAAGAAAGAATACCCCACGGATAAATCTTCTTTGAAAAATCATCAAAACTTATTTTGTTTATGTTTTTATCTGCACAAATCTTAGCTATATCATCAACAAAATTTGCGCACTTGCCTACAGTTCCATCGGCCAATGATAAAATCATTACCATCGTTTTTTTATCAACTTCCAATGAATGAGCTTTGAACCTTTTTTCAATTACTTGTAATTGCCATCCTCCTTCGGAAATAATACCTTCAAACATTTCATTCATCTGTTTTTCATTTGCCCGATGAAGGGAAAGAAAAATAGAAGTTTCGTCAATAGTTAATTCTCTTTGGTTTGTGTTCATAACGGACTATTCTTATAAGTTCTTTCCACAGTTTTAACCTGTGGTTTAATTATTTGGCCTTTTGCTAAGTCGGCAATTCTGCATTGTTCAATAATGCTATCAATAGCTTCCTGTTCTGTTTTCCCTTTTCTATTTAAGGCTATATAATTTCTACCTTTGAGCGTGAATCTGATTTTATAGTAATTCATTCTTATTAAAATTTATATTTATTTCGGCTTTTCAAGAATTTCAAAATCCTTTCGGTTAAGAAGATTTTTTTCCACCAGGGCACTTTTAAAACTTCCATCAAAAATTCTTCAGCTTCTAAATATCGTGTTGAACAATCTTCAGCTTTTTTCATCAACCAATCGAGGTTATTTTTCTTAGGTTTCATAGTTAAATTTAATTATTAGTTTTTCTTTAAGTGAATTAGAAAACAAGCAATTAAGAAAATTGCTAGGAGCAGATCGACGGCTAAAAACAGATACAGAATTTCTAAGGGTTTCATAGTTATTCAAATTCTTTTGCTAGTTCATATCTTCTATTCAACAATGGAAGGGCTGTACCTGTTTTGTATTCTCTAAATAACAATTGCCCATCATACCTTACTGTATACATTTCTTTGCTGTAATTTTTCACTGGTTCAAAGCCTACGGTGAGCTTTCTCGCATCAGGTTCTGAAACTCCTAATCTACCAATGCAATAAAGAATCAGCGCAAGCCTGTGCTCGCTTACAACTTTTTTAACAAGCTTTTCAACCTTTTTTTCTACATCTAGTTCTAAACTTAGCTTTCTCATACTTCCCAATATTTTTGATTTAAATACGTCGATGGATAAGGCATTTGCGTGCCGTCACCTCGTTTGGTTCTGCGTAGCTTGTCAATGTATAGCAGTGCAGCGATTTTGTCATTTTGTGGCAATTTGTTCCAGGCGTTTTCCGTCATTTTCTTTTTGCCCACCTTTTGGTCATATTCTGTCCAAAATCGTTCAAATGTGAGGTCAACGGGTATTTCTGTAATCTTGAAATTTCCTGCGGTTTTTATGTATTCTTCGACCTTTGTCAGGGTGGTTGGAAGGTTAGCCCAAAGGAATTCAAAAATGGCTTTTGACATTCCGCGCACTTCGCCGACTTTAACCACCTTTAAAAAGCCTTTTAAATTGTATTCAAAGGTTATCTCTCCGCTGAAGTGCTCACTTGTTAGTATGTATTTCTTTCCGGTCATAATCATTCAAAAAACAGGTTCTGATACTAAATTCACAATTTCAATTCCTACAGTTTCCGCCAATTTGTATTCGACTTTTGCGCCTTGGCTGTCTTGCCAATCGGGCAGGAAATAAATACCTTGACAATCCATAAGTGCAATGATGCATTTGCGCATTGCGGTTTGCCAGTCGGCGTTGAAGTCATTGACTACTGTGATGGGATTTACAACTTCATACCCTCTTTTTTCTAATTCTTTTTGCGCTGTAGCGAACTTCAATGCGCACGTGTGTTTTGGTTCTCCGGTTACTTTTCCGGCTATGTATACTTTTTTCATAATTGTTCGTGTATTTGGTTTGCGATATCATGTGCCATAAGCGCCAAGTAGCTTTTTTCTTGAAAGCTGAAATACATTTCTCTGCAGTATTTCTCCAGGGCGTAGGCTTCGTGATATTTAAAGCTGATTTTAAATTTCTTTGTTGTTTCTCGTTTGTCAATTTCTTTTTTCAATAGTTTTTTGGACAAATCCTGAATGATGCTGAGTAATGCTTTTTGCTCTGGAACATTCGTCGAATGGAAGGACTGAACGTCAAAACTGTAACACAATTCTGAAAGCGTTGCATGATTGATTTTAATTTCTACTTTCATAATTTCCTTGATTTTTAAGCGATGTCAAATGATATGCTTTGCAGATTTTGCAGTAATACGCTCGTTTTGGAATGTGGCTTCTGGACGAACTTTTTTTCACTAAACGAATTGCGCTTTTTGCTGCTCTTCGTGTTTCATACATTTTCTTCGCGCAAGTCATTTGTATTTGCTCTTTATGATCCCGTCCAGGGCGGCTATAATTTTACTCACTTCTTGCGGTACCATTTGCTTGAGTGGTTTCTGCACCGGTGAGCGGTTTGACTTCAACCAACCGCCCAACCGATGAAGATCTACATAACCGGTTTCAGAATCAACCCAACCAAGGGTGTAACAACGAGAAAGAACAGATTTGTGTCGTGCGTTGGATTTATTGAAAACCGCCCAACTTGCATTGCCTTCCAGTTTCCCGGTATTGAAGAACCGGATAAGGTCGTCGGCCTGGATCGTGTTTAAATCTTTGAAAGATTCAATTTTGAATCCTAATAGGTCAGAGATTGCGTCGATGCGTTCGTCTCTGTCCCGGAACTTTCCGGAACAGGCAGACTGTAAGATTTTCATTTGATTTGTAGTTACGTCCATCTTATTTTGATTTGTAGGTTCTGGATGTTCTAATTTTCAAATTCTTCTCAATCAATTCTTGAGCGTGTCGTCTGGAATAGGCTGAAATCTCAAATTTCGCACGTCGTACGGGTTCATCTTCATAGTACAGCACACATTCACAGATGTATTTCCCTTTTCTCTTGCGTGTAACTTTAATGCCGTTTGGTTCGTCTTTAAATTCGCTTACTTTAGGAACGGCTCTTCTAAAAAAATCTAAAAAACTCATTAGTTCAATCGGTTTTGAAGGTCCAACGCATCTTGATTGATTATGTCCATGACTGCCTTTTCTTCTGAAGGCGTTAAGTCATTGGAAGGGCAAACCCAATTGCCGTCGATGTTCTTAAAGAACAATTTTCCGTTTACTGTGAAACGGTTTTCGGATATTTTTGTAATTTCTATTTTCATTTTAAAAGCGATCTCTTGTTTTCCATAAATACATACCTGTCAGTATAAGTGCTAATAATGTAAGCATTGCTAAACCTTCAAATGGACTTTTCATAATGCTGAGAAATTCAGTTCTACATTTTGATATTCTCCGGATTCATCTCTGGACCATACACGGTAATATGTTTTTGATTTGGGTCGGGAAATGGATTGATCAATTAGGTTCATGGCTTTGTCCCATTCATCGCGCAATTCCTTGCCTTTGATTCTTTGTGTATGCTTTTTCAGGCCTAAGATCTTGCGTGTGTCCAAACGACCTCTTGAAGTTTGGAACGCATCTTCAACGATTCCGATAATAAAATCGTCACCGGTAATATTTTTACGAATGATGTCCAAAAGAACTTCTTTTGCAGATTCGATAAGTACATCGTCAAACCGGATCAGTTCAGAAACGTTTACTTCAATTTTCAAACTTCGGTCGAAATTGAAGAAAGTGAAATTTCCTTTTCCGTTTAGTTTCACGTCGCTTGAAAGCCTTGCTTCTTCAATTATTTCAAGAATATCCTCTTCGATGTCTGTTTTCAATTTCAATAGCATATCATGTGCTCGTTGGCTTTTTTGAAAGAGTGAAAAGACTTTTCTTTCTTTCAGCCGCTCTAATTTGGTTGTGCGGTTGTATGGAATTTGAATTCCGGATTCGTCTGTCCAAAATTCTGCTGTACTAATTTGTTTGTAAGATTGCATGTTGATTGATTTTTAAGATGTTTGTTTTAAAGTTCTTGCCGACGCGCTCATAGACTGCGCCTGTAGAGTCTTTCACGACCGTTGTGAAATGAGTTGGCCGCAATTCTTTGAATTCTGCGATTTCATGTACTCTCAATTCTCTTGATTTCATTTTCACTCCTGCCAATTCTGAATTGCCAAAAGATTCTCCTTTGAGCAATTTCCGTTGTGACTGTGGTACTATTATTTCCCATGATTCGTTTTGTACAAACTTTCCATACGTAAGATAGGAGTAGTACTGTACGACAATAAAATCGATGTCGTTTTTAATTAATTTTGCGATTACCATTCTCTTAATGTTTTTAAACCGGTTGTTTTATCTTCGAAATAGTGCAGGATTTTGAAATCGTATTTAAGGTCTGCGATTTCGGTTAAAATGTTTTTTACTTTCCGACTGATTGTTGTTTCCAATACCATTTCGGAATCGTAGTTCATTTTGTGTGAAATAGCTTTGTGGATGCTGCACCGCTCCTCGAACTTCAAGCAGTTTCTGCCGTGCGTGTCATAATTCAGCACAATTTGCAATTGATCATTTCTAAAATTCATAGCTCTTTTTTTATTATCATGTTGTAGCATTGTGTGTGGCATCTTTCAATTACCGTTGATGCTGTTTTGCCCAGTTGCGATTTGTAATAGTTTCTTTCATTTTCCACAACACTACTTTGAAAGTGCTTTTTGGAATTTCTTTGGAGCCAGTTATCCAAAACTTGGATGCGCTCTAAAATTGGGTTTTCGTTCAATGAGTTCATCGGATTCGCTTTTAATCATTTCTAATAAGGTTTTCGGATAGATTTCCAACATTTTTTCCGGATAAGTGAAATACACTTCTTGTAATTCTCCGGGTTTGTCCATGGTGAAGAAATCAGCATTGTCTCTAACAAATTGCCGGTCGACGGTTTCGTTCCATTGGTCGTGGAACCAGTTCCGTAATCCGTCATGTACAACCATCGCGCGGATGGATATCGATCTATTTTTGCCCATGTGTTGGCACCAGTTCAGATACCAGGACTCTTTAAAGTTGTCATAGATTCTGTACGTCACTCCCAGTGCGTAAAGAACTTTTTTCGATGTTGGAATTGTTGTTTTCATATTGTTGTTTTTGTTGTTAAATAATTTCGCCCCAATATTTGGCTGCTCTTTCTTCCCAAATTGTGTACGGAGATCCGCCACCGCTCAACCGTCCTTCAGGGAACATTTTAAAACCTTGAACCCAAAGCTTCAAGTCGACGTCAAAGCGGATATCGTCGGCCAATGCGCCTTTTGGTTCTTTTCCACGTGCTTGGCTGATCCAAATAATTCCTTTGTTCTTTGCCTGCATCAATTCTTTGAGTTCGTAGTATTGACTTTTATTGATCTGTGTATATTGGACGGAATCGATAAACAAAAAGTTTGGCGATTTCGGCCTTTTCATTCTTGCCAGCAGTTCCGGGAATGGTTCCCGATCCAACAAGACAAATTTCCCTTCACATTCTGCCATGTAGTTGCGTTCAATTGCATTTTGCATGGTTGCAGATAATCCCTGCTCTAGTGAGTTATAAGCAACCCGCCCGAAATTGGTTAGGTACTTTGCCAACTGTATGGCGAATTCTGTTTTTCCGTTTCCGGAAGCGCCCCAAATGATGGCGCTGAATGCTTTGTCCGGACGGCCTAACGATTCTTCAAATTGACCTCTGAAATCAAGCGGTGTAAATTTTTTGGTTAATATGTTTGATACTGAATAAGCTCTTCTAATCTTCGCCATTTATAAATCTTTTTCTAATTCTACTTATACTCATATACGAGGTTCCATACTCTTTGGCGATTGCTTTTAGGGTTTCGCCATTCTTTAATCTTTCCACAATTTTTGGAATTTCACTTTCTGGTATTTTGGAACTCTTTGGACGTGGGAATTTGATTTGATCATAATTCGGGTTTACGCCTTTCTTTGCCCAAAACAGATTTGTGTAGTGAAAACCTTTGTCCGGATCTACTCGGGTTGCGTTGTGGTCCCGGTCGGGTGCGAGTCCGTGCCAAGCTTCGCAAACTAGCCTTGCAACACTTAAAGTTCTGCCGTTGAAATTGACCAGGTGAGTTGCTGTTGGACGTGCTGACCGGTTGATTTTTTTACCGGTAAGCTTTTGACCGAAAAAGATTATTTCAGATCCGTCCTCGTTGATTCGTAATCCTTCTAAGAGTGGGTGATATCTCATTTCCATTATACTGCAGCTCTTTTGTTCGCAAAAATCAACCTACGCACACGACGAACATCGCCGTCACAATCTTTTGCAATCGCTCGAATTGCATTGGGTTCAACCACGCCATTGGCGCTGCATACTTTTTCTATATCCAAATAGCTTGTTTCTTCCAACTCAATAAATCGCAATCCTACACGGCTGTAAATCTCTCTGTAGCCTTTCTTTTCGGTTGCTACACCTCTGCGGATTCTTTTTTCTAAGAAATAAGTTGCCATAAGAACAATTCCGCAATGGCCTTCCAATTCGTTGTAAAGTGTAATGAAGAAAAGAAGAACGTTGTCCGCCAATTTATCGGCTTCGTCCAAAATAATTAAAGGCGTGTCCGTGGATTTCAGTAGTTGAACTGCTTTGTGCATCATTTCGGGCATGGTCATTCCTGCATGTTCTTTTCCCATTTTGGAAAGAAGTTCGCGCAGAAACCAGCGTTTGTCCCAGTACTCATTGCAGGACAAACGGTACACGTTTTTATTTTCGGCTTCGTATTTTTTAGCGGATTCGGTTTTGCCTGCTCCGGCTTTTCCGGTAATGGCCAAAACCAAAGAATATTTTTGTGAGTCAGCGAAAAAGGCGATAAGGTCAGTTGAATTGCGTGTTTCTGCGAAGTTCCACACGTCTGACGAAACGCCCAGTTGCGCGCCTACTTTTCGCCACATGTCGTCTGCGATGTTTTCCCAATTATGGTTTCGCATTTGTGAAAGTGTAGCAGAACTAACTCCTTTCATGGAGTTGGCAAGTGCGTTTTGTGAGCCTTTTTGGGCAATCATTCTCTCAATGGCTTCAACTGTCTGTATTTTCTCTGGATGTGTCATTTTAGTGTTGTTTTGTTGTTGTTTTTTTTGGGTTTTAATCGTTGTTTAAAGGGTGTTTAAAATCTTGAATAGAAAGAGTCCGAATCGACATTGACCTGTTCTTTTTTGGTCAACTTTCCTTGCATTTTCACAAATAGTTCCTGCTGTTCAATTAGGCTTTCACGTGTGATTCCGGTTTTCTCGATTAAATTCTCATAGATTTCTAAATCACGTTTGTATTCAGCTTCTCGGACTTGCATGTCGCGCTCCATTAAGGCACGCGCTCCCTCTTTCATCAGCACAGGGATAACTTCATGCTTTCTTTTCGGTGTGGCGTATGCAACAAACCTTTTTTCACCGGTTGTTGTGATTTCATACAATTCAATCATTTCATTTAGGTATTCAGGATCATAGCGCACGATCAACTTTTCGCCAACGTATTTCTGTCTGAATTCAAGGTCAATTTCTCCGGATGCTGTATACACTTCGTATTCGTAATCTTGGCCTTCGACGGTTAACGGCATTCCGTGTCCGTAGTATTTCTTTGGTTTGGTTTCATCAATCCAGAACATTGAGATCATGTCCACGATTTTAATTTCTTCACGTTTTGGAGCTTCTTGAGCGTACAAAGTATTTCGGCTGTAGGTGTTTCCGCGTTGTTTCATGTCGTTCCATCGGTTGACTAATGCTGTAACTACCGGATATAATTCTTCACGGGTTGGAAGGGCTTCTTTGTATTCGATTATGAAATCCGTATTTGGTTTGTTGGTCAGATTCCGAACTTTGATAGACTGTTTGTCGGAAAACCACATTTTTGAAATGCATTGCTGTTGGAATCGGTTAATAATCTGTTCAACCGGTGAAGATTTTCGTCCTACTTTGTGGCTGTAATGTGTTCCGCCCGATGCAACCAAACGAGAGTACAAATCTTGCATTCTTGCCGACATGTGTCCGGACTGCTTGTCATGTGTGAAAAGGTAAGGACGTGCTCCGGCTGTGTTGACTGCCATTTTCACGGCTCTAAAGTGTGAAGCATGGTTTTCTGAAAGTGCTAAATCCCAGCCAATGATCTTTTCGGAATAAATATCAACCACTAAGTTGATTTTTAGTTCTGCAGCCATTTTTTGACTGTTGTTTCCGAAATGCACCAAGTCCAATTTTGTACCGTCAATTGCCCAATATGCATTCGGGAACCATTCTTGTTTATCTCGGGTCAAAGTATGACCAAAAGCCTTCATATATTCTTCTCGACCATGTCGTGCCAAGAACCAAATTCTCTTTTGCTCGGGTCTATTCAACCAAAGATTTACAGAACGTTCGGTAATGCTTTTCCAATCTCTTTCAGCGCGGATCTCATTGTAAATATCTACCAGTTCAGGCGTTGAATACTTGATGGGTAAACAATATTGAGAAAGAAGCCAATCAGCAGCATCGCCCGTTATTTTGGTTGAATTTTCGTTTAGGAATTTCCCTGATACGATGGCTCCATAACCTTCAGCGATGTATTTTTTGTAAGCGCGTTTGAAAGATTGTTGGTTTTTGTAGCGAGTATGCAACCACATGGCCGGAAGGTTCTGTATGGCTTCAAGCATATTGGCCCACATTTGACCACGGCCACCAAATTTCCTTTGAACCACTACATTTGTAGAAATGTGGTGCACAGTATTGAAAATTATTGCCTGATGTGAATATTCAAGTTGCTTTTCTTCTGGAAGTTTAGAACCGTCATCTAAGAGATACGATGCATAGAATTCATCGGCCTTCAAATCCAACTTTATGTAGTCAGCGAAGATAATATTCTTCACCTGCTCATACGGATCACCAATTTTCTTTCTAATCTTGATTTTAAACCGCTCCGGAATGGATTCGTAAGCCACTAAGGCTCTGCGACCATTGCCACCGGTTTGGATTCTATGAAGTTTTCCGGTGTAACAAAGCTTTTTGAAATTGGATTCGGTTAGTATTTCCGTTTCCCAAAGCCAAGCCGCTGCAATGCATAAAGTATTTTGTTGGTATTCAAACATATCTGATTCGTTTAAAAGCCGGTCTATTCCCAGCTGTCAGCCCCTTATTTTTTAAAATGTGCGGTGAAGCATTTTGCACGGACCTAAACCTAACACCCTTCCATTGAGTCCAAGACTCGTTGAAAAAAATCTTCTAAAGCCTGCTCTAGTGTTTTATCCTTCTTTTTCATTTTCCTGATATTTTTTGATGAATTCCTCTCTGTTTTCTTGGATGGCTTTCATTGCTTCGATTGCTTCTCGATCTTCACCGCGAAGAAATCGCATGCGTGCAGCTGCTACAGAAGGAGCGTTGAGAATCTTTTGGAGTAAATTATAATCTCCGTAAACAATGTTCTTTTTTACTTGTTCAAATGTCATAACATTTATATTTTATCTTACCTTTGTTTAAATGTTGTCACAAATATAGAAGATAATTCTCAACCTGAACAAATTAAATGAAGATAATTTTCAACTACCATGCAAAGTATTTTAGACCGAATCAGTAAACTAGCTGAAATTGAAGATATTACAATTACAGCCTTAGAACGTGAAGTAGGCGCCAGTAAGGGTGTTTTCTCGCGAGCCTTGAAAAACAACACGGACATTCAAACAAAATGGTTGACCCGGATAGTTGAAATTTATCCTCAATATGATCCGCGTTGGCTCATTGCCGGTGAAGAACCCATGCTAAGGAATAACATCATGCAAGTGGCGGAACCATCGGTTCAATATCAAGCGAAAAGCAAAACGGATCCATTGCCAATAAATCATCAATACATTCCGATTTACAGTTTGGAAGCCTCCGCCGGTATTGTTTCCTTATTTAAGGACATGCACAAACATGAACCTATCGACTTTCTGCAGATTCCGAACCTACCAAAATCAGACGGCGCCGTATATGTTACCGGAGATAGTATGTACCCATTACTGAAAAGTGGCGACATTGTGGTTTACAAGAAACTCGCAGCTAGTATTGAAAATATATTTTTTGGAGAAATGTATTTGATATCAGTGAGCCTGGATCATGACGGTGATATCACAACTGTAAAATGGATCCAAAAATCTGAACAAGGGAATGAGTACGTAAAACTCGTTAGCCAAAATCAGCACCATCAATCAAAAGATGTTCACCTTTCGAAAATCAGGGCATTGGCCATCATAAAAGCTAGCATAAGGATCAATTCCATGTCTTAATCACTCAAATTACTTAATTCCAGTACGTTACATTGGTTTGAGTTTCTTTTGTGCAGGCTTTATCCCCATATCAATACAATGCTTTCACCCTTTTACAAGTGTGATACATTCCTTATGTCCTTATTCATCGAATAAAAAAAGGCGCAAAAAGTAACCCCAAAGGTAACCCCAACTGTAACCCCAAAAAATATTTAGAGATCAAAAGAGCGAATAAGCAAAAAGGCATATTGGACGTTTTAAGCGCTATTTAAACAGTGCTTAAACGGTGTAATAAGAAGTCATTTTATGCTTTGTAGGTAATTAGGCAATAGATTATAGGCCTAAATGGTAGTAGACTATTGCCCTAAGCGTTTAAAGGTTTTAAACCGGGCAAAAAATGGAAGTGAAATGGTATAGAATGGACTTTTCGTTAAGACAACATAAAAAGGCAAAAATCATCCTAAAGCCTTTGTTTATAAGGATTTCAGGCAAAAATATATTGATTCTCTTTTGTACTTTTGGTTCTGCCCCCCTTACAAGCTGCAAAACGTTAGCGGTAATTTTACCAAACAGAATGTTGAACATAAAAAAATATAATCCGATGAAGCTATAAGTAACTGTCCAAAATATATAAACTCAAACTTTTTCATTGCTTTCAAAAAGCAGTGAGAATTTCTATTATCAACTTTTAAAAATTAGAAGAAATGACGCAGTTACAAATGATTAACAAAACAAAATCTATAGCTCAACAAGACGAAAATGTTTCCGCTG
>Ga0172382_10001846_pt1 | contig 36705 bp, 37 predicted proteins | sample Leawel138RmetaG_FD_122245 | JGI IMG/M metagenome (GOLD analysis project Ga0172382, IMG submission 122245) | Leachate microbial communities from a municipal landfill in Southern Ontario, Canada - Leachate well 138R metaG | ecosystem: Engineered > Solid waste > Landfill > Unclassified | place... | reverse complement strand
CTTCAGTTCTACAACGGCAATGATTCGGATCTGAAAGGCGCTGAGCCTCACACCCTGAAGGCGGGTAAGCTAAGTCCAGCCTCCGACCACTCCCTGGGGTTGATCTCCAAGGAAACCTTCCTAAAGCCAGCACGCGACAACGTCTTGAATATGTACGCTGTGATCATTGCCGGGCGCAGCATTCCGGGAACCGGCTCCGACACCAAACCGCCGGACGTGGAAGGAGGCTTCGGTTCTGACGACTCTATCATGAGTGGAGGCTACGGCTTCAACACCTTCAACCTGTTCGGCGGCCTGGTCCAAGCCAATCAACGCCTGTGGCAAAGAAGCGGAAACGGCATGGTGGGCAATTTGAAATATGACCCCGCAGTAGCCGGTGACCTGCCCCGCTTCCCTCGCAGCAATCGAGTGATGACTCTGCGCTACGCAGACCGCTTCGTGGATAAAGGCACGACCCTATAAGGCCTAATTAAAGCGTTTCGCCATGGCTTCGAGGACCTTCATCTCCGGCCGGTTTTCAGCCCCGAGCGGTTGAATGCAAACGTGGTCGGCTCCGGCCTCGAGGTGGGCCTGGATCTTATCGGCGATGGCTGATTCCTCACCCCAGGCCACCATGGCGTCCAGGAAGCGGTCGGAGGTACCGTCCACATCAGCCTCGGTGAAGCCCATTCCAAACCAGGCGTTTCGGTAGTTCGGCAACGGAAGGTACATGGAAAGGATGGACCTTGCCACGGCACGAGCTCTTTCCGAGTCGGTCTCCAGGCAGACCTTCTGTTCCACGTATAGCTTCTTATCCGGCCCCAGGATCTTGCGGGCCCGGGCGGTGTGCTCGGGCGTCACGTTGTAGGGGTGCGCACCGTCTGTCTTTTGCCCGGACAGTTCCAACATCTTGGGACCGAGCGCAGCCAGTACCAGTTCGCCTCTCTGGGCGGGTGCCGGAGCTTGGTAAGTGGCCTGCTCCATCTTTTCCAAATACTCCCGCATGAAGGTCAACGGCTTGGTGTAGTTGTGCCCCCGCAACGACTCCACCAGAGGCGCGTGGGAGACTCCCAAACCCAGGAGAAAGCGACCGTTGGACTGCTCGTCTAGGGCCTGCCGAGCCGCGTGCATGGCCTGAGCATCACGAGCATAGATATTGGCGATGCCGGTAGCCACGACGAGCTTCGTGGTCTGCGACAAAAGCCAGGAGCCGTGCGCCATGGAGTTTCGGCCGGTGGCCTCCGGATACCACAGAGCACCGTAGCCCAGACCCTCCACCGTGCGCGCGAATTCCGCCGCGCCGGTCGCCGATAAGACATCCGTAAAATACCATACACCCAGTTTACCTATATTCATTAGGTGAACTTTGTATCAGACGGATTAGCTCCTTCAAGAAAGGAAGCCGGTCCTAAGGATTTGGCCTAAGTTTTCTTCCGAAGAGCTTCTATCTCAGCTTTCAGTGCTGCCAGCTCCTGTTCGGCTCTTTCCGCACGTAAGCGCTCGAAATCTCTTTCATTCTCGACATCTTCCGCTTTCGCCCGCGCCTCTTCCGCTTTCGCTTCCGCCTCTTCCGCTTTCGCTTCCGCCTCTTCCGCTTTCGCTTCCGCCTCTTCCGCTCTTTCCGTTTCTTGCACGATTCGCTCTTGACTTGTCAACAGCATGCGGCCTTTGGAATCCACGAAACGTAACCAGCGGTCAGAAACATCGCCCACTGTCCCATCCCAAAGAGTCAACCCGAGACCGATCTCAGGGAGCCAGCCCGGTGAAACGGACTCGATGTAGCGCCCCTCGGACAACACAAAGGTTCTCAGCTCCCGTTTGATCTTACCTAATTTTAGGAAGGGATCAAAAACCACGTAATAGGTGACCCCGGCTTTCGCGTAAAGCTCTTTCTTGTGCTTCAGTTCCCCGCCCTTTCGATTGGAAACAACCTCCACCACTAAATCAGGTGGCTTTCCATAGACCCAGGTCATGTAGGAACGATCGGCCTTTTTCTCACTCACCGGACGGGGGTGGACACCCAGACTGAGCATAAAATCTGGTACGACCGCTTGCTCCGTGATGGAGGTAAAAAGTCCCACGTTTGACAGGGCCTCGAACGGCTTGCCTTCAGGCCATGAAGCAAACAAAATGTCGGGCAATAGGTGCTGCTGCCGTTCGGAAAATCGATTATCCACCGGAGTATCGTCTTCCGTTATCAGGTGTGCCATCGCCCGCTCCAAGGCGTCTTCGTCGAATTCGGCTGTCTCGGTCTGGGCCATGCTGATACGATATCACATCTTTCTCACTTTGTGCTCTCGGTCAATCAGTTTCTGGAAGACTTTTTGACAAACCTTTAACGATACAGTTGTAGAACAGCGTATCTAAAACATTGAAAGAAAACACCATGCAAATCACTTCTACAAGAATAAATTCCCTTCAACCTAGCGCACGGACGCCTGTCAACCAGACCGCCACACCGCAACCCGAAAGCGCGACAGATTCGGTGACCTTCGGGCACAACTCTGCCGGCGATGTCGCCATGATGGCCGGAGTAGGCTTTGTCCCCGTGGCCGGCGCGATCGTCAACATGACAGCCCTCATAGGTGCCGGCTCCAGCGGCATGGAGGGTCTTGCCTGGATGAACCTGGCCGGTGCGGGAGCCAACGTGGCCGGTACTTTGAGCCTGGCCGGTGGACTCATTTTCGGAAACAGCACCGCCAGCTACGTGGGACTGGGCCTGCTCGGAAGCTCAGCCGTGAGCGCTGCCGTTACCACCGCAGCGCTCTAACCCATTCATTCCTAAACAAGGTGCTTATGCCCACCTGGGTGGGGTCTCCTATTGAAAGTTCCGGTTATTTTAATGTTTTCATATCGAGACTTTTAAGGCTCTCGAATGGAACGATTGTGGGTCCGAACTCTTCTGGCTAACTCTATGCAACGAAGATGTTAATGACCGGCCATTACCGATAATCTCCAAACAATAGAAACCCCGACCAGAAGTATGGATGGGCGTAACGGGCTTCGCTCTGGAGGGCCAGCTGAGCCTCCCGGATGGCAGCACCTTTGGGTTTTCCGTTTTTCAGCTCTTGATAGAAGCGGGCCATGAGTCGGCCGGTGGAGTCATCGTCCACCTGCCAGAGAGAGGCCACCACCGAGTGGGAGCCTGCGATCCAGAACGCTTCAGCCAGGCTGGCCACGTACTCTACGTCCTTCTGGTCATCGCCCAGGGCGGTACTGCAGGCCGAGAGGGTCACGATGGAAGTGTCCAGACTCAGCTCGAAGATCTCTTCCTGGGCTAGAGTTTCGTTGTTGGCGAGCTTCAAGTGGTTTCTCAAGGAGTCTTCCGAGTCCCACACCCCGTGCGTGGCCAGATGCAAAACATCGGCTTCCTGGCCAAACTTCATGAGGTTCTCGCGGTTGGCCTCGGTCCTGGTGAAAAGCTCGGAGGAGGGAAAAAGCTCCTGAATGTTGTGCCCTTCCAATTCCGCCGCCGGCAGATCCATGGTGGCGTTGGCAAAGATCACCACCTTGCCCAACGGCCGGACCTTCTGGGTTGCGATCTTTAGAAAGTCGGTCGGTTTGGCCAATTCCAAGAGAGTTTTGTCTTGCAGCAAGTACCGACCCTCGGGGTTCTGCAGGGAAGCGAAGGGCAGAAGATTGAGTTTCCCGGACGGAATCAAGACCAGGGTCTCGTCTTCTTCCACGTCTTTTTTGATGGGCTGAATGAGGGCGCTGTACAACTCCTTGGAGAGGCGAGCCATGGCCGCATCGTTGGGCTCCACCGCCCGCAACCGCTGCAGGTAGGTCAAAACTTGCTGCTCCAGCTTGCCTTTGGGGTAGTTCACCGAGCGCAGCTTGAGCTTGCCCGGGCCCACCACGAAAATGTAAAGCTCGTGCTCGGTAGGGAAGTACTGTACGACCGCCGTCTTCTCGGGCAAGACGCTCTGAACGTCGGGGAGATTCAAGGGGTCAAAGCGCAGGGCCGTGGTATACAGTTGAGCAAACTTGGCCCGCAACTTACGGCTCTCCAGCAAGAACTCCGACTTGCTCTCAGCCAGGAGCCTCTGGGCCTTCTCCAGCAGTTCATTCCGGGTTTCCGATTGGGGCCTCTCCTGCAAGTCCTGGACCTTGCGGGTGAGCACGGCCAGAGTTTGCCGCCTGGCCTGTAAGCCCCGGGTAGCCTGAGCTCCCTCGCTTTCACCTCGTAAACGCAAGCTGGCGGCCTGAACCTGCTGATCTCCGTTCAAGGCCACCAGGGCGGCTCCATAATCTTCGTTGGCCACTGCTGCCCGAGTTCGGATCTGGGCCAGGGCCTGGCTGGTCTCCGCCATCCCGGCAGAGCTGTCCAGCTCTTCCTCCAGAGTACGGGTGGCCTCCAGAGCGATCGCACTGGCCCTATCCCATTGCTCGAGTCTCCCCCACTCTTCACCCAGCAAGACGGCCGCCTCCAAGGATCGCAGCACGAATCGGCGCTCGGTGGCCAGGTCGTAGGCTCTGGTCCAGGCAGCCACAGCGTCTTCGGAGGCTCCCAATGCGCTGAGGCCTTTACCCAACAAAATTTGGTAACTGATGTAGCTCTCGGGTTGCCGGATACTGTCCATCAGGTTTGCGCAGTCACGCAGGTGCTTGAGCTTCTTTTCCAGGGAGTTGGCCGGGTCCAGAGCCAACAGGTACCGGCTCCGCGCTCTCAGTTCCGCCAACAAGTAGGCCTGCCCAAGATCGAAATCGGGAAACCCGGGCCCGTCCTCCAGGTAGTAGGAGTTCATCTCGGTTACCATCTGAGCGATCTCCTCGATCTGTGCGGGGAATGGAGTCACCAATCCGGCGAAAAGCTCCCGGTCGTCTTGCATAGGCTTCCAGGTTTCGACGATATACATGACGATATCGAGACTGCACAGAACCGAGTTCATGTAGCCCTTCGCCTGAGGCCCGTAGAAAAGAAATTGCCGGTCATCCAGGTTCGCCACGGTCTTTTGCATAGCCTCAACCGCGCTCAGCCAGGATCCACACTCGTTGTTGATCCGGATGATGGCCTCCACATTCTGAGCCGGCTCCAGAGCTGTGATCTCATCTAACCAGAAGCGCGTGGTTTCCCGAACCAGATGAAGATGAGTATCCTCTTCTAGGTTCACCGAGGGCTCGTACCCTTCCAAGATCCCCCAGGCGGAATTAAAACGCTCCAGGAGCCGCTCGGGAGAGGCGCTCCCTTTCCGGGCCTGTTCCAGCTGAAACACACCGGTCTGGTGAAGATAACGAAAGACCGGCGAACGTTCGTTCCGATCCATCAGCTCTTCCATCTGAGCCAGATAGCCGGCGGCCCGTGTCCAGGACTGGGTGCGCAGGGCCACCCGGTAGGCGGTAAAGAGAAGGCTGAGCTTACCCGCAGTGCCGGCAGGTCCGGAAAGCACCTCGGCTATCCCTGAATCAAACTCTTCGAGAAGTCCGTTTTCCGCCAGCAGCCTCATCGTGTTGAGCTCCATCTCGGGTGCCAGGAAGGAAAAGTCCGAATTGAAACGTTCGGAAAGAGAGGCCGCCTCTGCTTTTTCCAGGGTCTGATTCCAAACCTCTGGGAAACTCTCGAGTTCCTGCAGGACCAGGTCTCGGTCATCGAACATGCCCGAGAAGTTGATCCGTTGTAGCTTGACCAGGACGGGCCTGATCACCTCGAAATACTCATCCGAGACGGTGGCCGGGTCGATCAGCGGGCGGTCGTAAACCTCCTGGGCGTGGCTGGCGGCGGTCAGAAAAAACAGAAACAGAAGACAGGAGATAAATCGACTCAGCATGGCCGGATTATACGGGGTCTGCAGGCAAATCTCCCGGGTCCTCTTCGGCCCGATGCCAAACCGTACCGGGGTACCCCGCACCCCACCGGATGATCAGCCCGGTGAGTAGCACTTGCCCGACGAAACCGACCAGATACACGTAGCCCGGCAGTCCCTCAAAATCCATGCCGTTGAGCATGGCCCAGACGGCCAGACTGTTGTTTCCCACGTGCACCAGGACCGCCGGTAAGATCGAACCGGTGGCCAGGGTGAGCAGAGCCATGAAGAAGCCCAGATAGGCAGTGGGAAGGATACGAAAAAAGTTGACGTGGAAAAATCCGAACACGGCCGCCACCACCAGCGCCAGCATCCAGGGCTTGAAGCGCTTATGAAGCGCGTGGAGAAGGACCCCCCGAAAGGCGAACTCTTCGCACACTCCGGGCAAGAATCCGATCAGTAAAAAGAGTTGCCAGGGTGGAGTGTTTTCCAGATCCAGTAACTCCATCATCATCTCCAGAGCCTTTACCGGGGCGGGCAGCAAGGAACCAAGCAGATGCGAGAGACCGGTAGCCGCCAGTTGGCCCAGAGGGATGAGCGCCAGGCAGGCCAGCACGATCCGTAGGTCGACCCCCTTGACCGGTACCACCTTCTTTAGATCTTGACCGTAGAATCTGACCAGCAAGTAGGGGCAGAGTACGAAGAGCACCAACTGATTGAAGAGCCCCTGTCCCTCCAGAGTGCTCAACACCGCGAAATTCGAGGGAACCACGAATAAGGCGGCACAAAGCAGTGCGAAGAGAGGAAGAGCGTGGTTTGAAAACCGCTCGAAGATCAGCGCCTGACCGTACTGGGGAGCCTGCCCTCCTAAAAAATCTTCCCGTTGCATCCGGCCGATGGTGGAACGCATGAGGGCGTAGGCCATCAGTAGGTGAACCAGGCATTGCAGAAGCAAAATGAGGGGGCTCCATCGTCCGGCCAGGATTTCCGGGATCAGGACGCCCGGTCCGGTAAAGGGAACGAGGCTGACCACCGAGGTACTCTCGAGGGCTGGAATGAGGCCGGAAAGAGCCAGCGCAAAGGAGACCAAAAAAACCGGAAAAAAGAAGAGCTGGGCCTCTTTGAAGGAGCTACTTCGAGCCGAAATATGGAGGAGTAAAGCGGCCGTAAAGACCGCTTCTACGGCAAACAATAGGAACAGCGCGAGAAAGCCCGAGAGCCCTCCCGAGCCGGGCGACGTGGGCCAGTCCAGGAAGCCGAAAAAGGCGTAAAAACCCAGGTTTGCGATCTGCACCAGAGCGACCGTAACGCTGATCAGGGCTACCGCCCAGAACTTGCTCCAGGCGATGGTCGCCCGATCCAAAGAACTGACGAAGAGAGTCGAGAGGGTGCCTCGCTCCCGCTCCCCGGCCAGGCTATCCAGGGCCGCCACCGACCCCCCGCCCAGGAGCATCAGCACCATAAAGGCGCTCAGAGCAGGCCCGTAGAGACTGGCTGCCCGCTCCTGAGCAGTACTCACATCCTGAGGAAAAAGCTTAACCCCGACTCCGGCCTCTCGTTGGTCCAGGAGTTCTGCCACCAAACGACCCCGAAATTCTGCCAGTTGTTCGGTGACTTTGAAATAGGCTCTCATGGAACGCTCACGGTCTGAACGATACAAGATTTCAACCACCGGCCGAGACGGGGTGCCCTCAGTAAACAACTGCTCCATTTGAGGATAGAGCTGTTGAATGTCGTGTCCCAGAGAGGCCCCATTCTCCTCGTCCGTCTTGACTCGAAGAAGAAGGTCGAGGTTCCCCTCTTTCAGCATCTCCTCTCCATCTTTCACCAGGACCTCTCGGAATTCGGAGGGGTCAAGAGCACTCCGAACGATCTCTTCCAGTCCGGTTCCGGGCTCTCGGCCGTAGTGGTAAGTGCTATCCATCCCACCGCTGGCGCGCTGCCCGAACTTATTCATGGTAAAGAGTAGAACCGGCAGCAAGATCACGGGCAGCAAGACCGACAAAAAGATGGTCCTGGTATCCCGCAAGAGCCCCAGCAGTTCGTATTTTAGAAGAACACGGTTCACGTCGATCCCAGGGTCGCTGCGGGGTCCTCTCCCTGCTGATCGAGGAGCCACACGAAGATGTCTTCCAGGTAGTGTTGCGAGGACTTTTGCCGCAGTTCATCCAGGGTACCACAAGCCATGATCCGGCCCCGGTGAATCACCGCGATGCGATCGCACAACTTCTCTGCCTCGCTCATGGTGTGGGTGGAGAAGAGGACGGTCTTGCCCGCCTCCTGCAACTCTCGCATCAGTTTGTGAAAATCCAGGACGTTGAGAATATCCAATCCGTTGGTGGGTTCGTCCAGGATCACCACCGCCGGATCGTGGGCCACCGTGCGGGCGATGGCCACCTTCTGCTTCATCCCGGTGGAGAGCCGCTCGATCCGGGCGTCGGCATACTCGGTGAGACCAAATCGGTCCACCAGATGGTTCGCCCGCTCCTCGATCCCCTCCTCGGCATAGCCGTTGATGCGGGCAAAAAACTCCAAGGTCTCCCGGCAGCTCAGGCGTGGATAGAGTGCGGTCGTGGTGCTCAGGTAGCCGATCGACTCCCGGACCTGCCTGGGCTCGCTCTCCACCCCGTGACCCATGATAAAAGCGTTTCCCGAGGTGGGTTTTAGCAAGGTGGCGAGCATGCGCAAGGTGGTGGTTTTTCCGGCCCCGTTGGTCCCCAGGAGCCCGAAGATCTCACCTCCCCGACACTCGAAGCTTACGTTGGACACCGCTTCCAGCTTGCCCCTGCCTTCATCCTGAAAGATTTTGCAGAGGTTCTTCACCTCGATCGGTGACTGATCACTTTCCACCAAAGACTCCTTTCACCACGCCCAGGAAGCGCTTCCAGTCCATTTCCGGTCCGGAGCCGGTCATGAGGGTCTCATTTCTCAGCAGCCGTGCTCCAACCCACAGGGCCAGTGTCACCATAACCCCCAGTATCCCCAGCGTCTGCAAAATGTATATCGGATTGAACTCACCCTGTAGCGCTTGCCGCCACACCAGAGCCAGGTTGACCAGCGGTACCAGAGCTAGCTTTGAGTTCAGCTCCAGAGAAGGATCCGACAGCGGCAAGACCGGCAGGGCGATCACCATGAACATCGGGGTCGTGAGCGCCTGTCCCTCTCGGAAGGTCCGAGCAAAAATGGAGCACAGCATAAGGGCCGCGGCCACGAAAAAAGACACACAAACGACGCCTGCCAGCAGGACCAGCAAGGTTTGGGGTCCCACGGAAAACGTGATGCTCTCATCTTCTCTCAGCAGCGGAGCCACGATGGAGCGAATGCTCACCAGCATGGCAAAGAGGTTCAAGACCCCGGAAAGGGTGCAGACCAGAGAGACGAACAAGTACTTGGAAATCAGGATCGTGGTCATGCTCGGGGCGCAGCTCTGCAAGGTCTCCCAGGTCCCCCGTTCCCTCTCCCCTGCGGTGGTGTCGATGGCCGGATAAGCGCCTCCCAGGGCGATCATCACCAGCAATCCGATGGGCAAAAGAGCTCCTAACAGGTAGCCTCCCACGTCTCCTGAGGCGGCCGTGGATCGACCGTCCAACAAAAACGGCCGGCTCGCCTCCCCGGAATAGCCCTGGCTCTCCAGCCACTTTTTCTGCTCTTCTTCATTGTAGCTTTGCTCAAGTTCGGCGAGATAGCGGTTGGCCCGCATAGATTCGGGACGATCGCCCAGGTAATCCATTCGGATCGAGTCGACACCGTCGACCTCTTGCTGCGACAGAAAAACGTGGTAATCCGGCGATTTCAAAGCAGGACTCTCTAGGGGCTCCAGTTTCAGCCGTGCCTCGGAGTTCAAGCTCCGAATGAAGCTGGCACTGTCTCCTTCAGCCAACGCGGGATGATAGGCGACTCGAAAAACCCGACTCTCCTGCTGCCCTTCGATGAAGGTCATAGCAGTGACCATCAACCAGAGTAAGAACGGATAAAGCAAGAGTGGCAAAAGAATCGAGTAGAGAACGACGCTTGATTCACGAAATGCCGACTTGAGCTCCCGAAGGGTGAGAACGAATATACTGCGCAAGATGAAACTCGGTTCGCCATTAAAAGCAAATCTTCATCCTCCCTCGGAGTTCTGCGAGGGAGTTTTCCCGTCGAGTCTCCAAGTAGCTCCACATGCAACGGCTCTATCTTCTCGACACCATGTTTTTTATCCACCGAGCTTTCCACGCGGTGCCGGAATTGAAGTCGCCCTGCGACTCCCCCATCAACGCCCTGTATGGAGTTATGGGGCTGCTGAAGACACTCTGGCAAACCGAACGGTTCCATCATGCAGTAGCGGTCTTCGAATCTCCCGGCCCGTCCTTTCGCAAACAGCTGGACTCCGACTACAAAGCCAACCGCGCCCCGGCACCGGTGGAGTTGAAATGCCAGGTGGCCATGGTCCGGGTGGCCTGCGAATGCCTCGGACTCCACACCATCCACGTGGAAGGCTACGAAGCCGACGATGTCATGGGCACGCTGGCCAGGCGAGCCATCGAAGTCGAGCAAGCGGTGACCATCGTGTCCAACGACAAAGATCTGGCCCAGGTTCTGGCCCTGAGCCCTCGCATTGAGCTTCTGCGAACCAGCCACAGTGGGCGACCCGAGCGGATCACCGCCCGGGAGGTGGACACTATGTACGGAGTACCGCCGGAGCTTATCACCTCGTGGCTTGCCCTGCGGGGCGACGCCTCGGATAATATCCGGGGAGTCAAAGGGATCGGCCAAAAAACCGCCGTGAAACTGTTAAAAGAAGAAGGCGATATCCACACCTTGTTGGCCGAGCCAGAGCGTACCGGTCGATTCTCCCAGAAGTTTCGGGAACAGCGAGAGCGAATTCTTCTCGACCTGAACCTGGCTACCATTCGAACCGACGTGGACCTGGGCCCGGGGGGTTACCCTGACGACGGCTTCCGGCTGCGCCCCATCGACGGGGCCGCCGAATTTTTTAAGGACCTGGGGATGATGGGACAGTTTCGCAAGATCCTGGAACTGGAGACTCCCGACGCCACGGCTGCCGATCTGTGGAATGAAGAAGAGTTGGTCCTCAATTTCAGCTAGCCTGATCAAGATTGGCCGGCTCCACCACCGCCCTCATGGACCCCTTGGAGCGGTCCAACAAGGGGTCCCGGCCGTAGCCGAGGATGGCGTCCCTTCCCCATTCGGCATCCTTTTTGCTACCCCGAAAGACGATCACCCGCCCCAGGGAGTCCACCTCTCGAGTGAGTAAGAAACATTTGACGTGGGGATAGCCAAAGATAGCGTGCAGCATCCCGATGACGTAATCGTAAGTGTGATCATCATCGTCCAACAAGATGGTATCCCACAGCTCTCCTTCGATCTGCTGGATCGGAACAGGCTTAAATTCAAAAGATTCGAGCCTTATGTCGGGGGCGAAGCCACTCACCTGCGAACAATTACCGAGCAAGTCCAGCCATCCTTCCAAAGATGTCCGCAGGGAGAAACTCACTTTTCCGCAAAGGGTGAAAAAACTATTCTTTGAGGGGTGATTATCGGTCGATGAAGTTTACCAGGCAACCCAGAGCCTTTCTGCTACCTCTTGCACTGGTTTTTCTCTTCATACTCTTGATGCTGTCCATCGGGCTGATTCAGCTTCAACAGATCTCCACCCAAAACGCCCTGACCGAAAAAGAACGCCTTTCTCTGTTGCTCGGCACGGAAGAGGTCTACGCCAACCTCGGCAAAGCCGTGGAGAGTGGCCAGGTCTCCGGGCCAGTGGACCTGTCCAAACAGAAACTCAGCTACACGGTACCCAAGACCACCCTGAATTTGAGCGCCGACTTTTCTGACCAGAGCAGCCAGAACCGACCACTCCCCACCAACTGGTCCACCTTTGACAATATTAGCAAACGGGGGGTTCCGGAATTTAGCTTCTTCAGCGACGACGAGCACGCCAAGAGCAACACTTTGCCCCTGGGCCACACCCGCCTCGAGTTGACCGAGTCGGCCCACCACAGCACCAGCTTAGCGGTCTTTTCTCACACCTTCCCCTACGGGCTCTACGCTCCCAACGGCAGCATCGAAGCGTCCACGATCTCCAGCTTCAGCAACCCCATCGAGTATGAATCCAACCAGGAGATCTCCGAAGAGTCCGGCCGACCGGTCGATATCTGCGCCCTGAACAACATCATCGTTTCCGATTATTACTCCTCGGGAAGAGCCTTCAGCCAGTCCGGCACGGTGAGTCTGCCCCAGGGGGCCGACGCCCCCGGCGCGGTGGGCTTTAGCGGGCACCCGAACCCGAAGAACCCGTGGACGGATCTGGCTTCCAACCTCTCCACCCTGGGCAATCAGATCGCCTCAGGAGCCCTGGACAAGACCGAGTTCCTGGACGACGAACTCTTTACCCTGGCACACCTGAAAGACATTTTCAGTGGCAACGCCTCGGACCTGATCTCGATCTTCGGGGTGGGCCAGGCCTGCAAGGTTCCGTTTTTTCCCATCCCGGCGGTGCAAGACGATGCCCCACTGTTGTTCGTTTTTTACATCCATCACCCGTATCCGGTGGACTTCTCCGGGGTAGCCCGCGACAGCGACGACAGCGAGCGGCTCAAAGAGATCGGCCAGGAGTTGGACGAGAAGCAAGCGGAGCTGGTCAAGAAACAGAAAGAGCTCGAGGAAGAGGAGGGTAAGAAGGACCCCGACCAGTCGAAGGTTGACTCTTTAAAAGGGGACATCTCCGACCTCAAGTCCGACATCGAATCCCTCAAAAAAGAGGCCAAAGATCTCTCTGACAAGATCAGCAGAGAGGGCGATGATCTCAAGAAGAAACTCAGCGCCTCCAAAGTTCCTGAAACGGCAGTAGAAGACGCCGAGCAGGTCACCACCGGCTGGGCCTACCTTTACATCATCGGTGATCTCGTGCAGATCGTATTCGACCTGGTCTCTGGGAAAAACCCCCTGGACGATATCTTCATTCCTACCCGCGTCGTTCACCTGGGAGGGAGTGACCCCGGCTGGGAGTGGGAAGAAGACAAGATCGACATGAAAGCGAACCTGACGGTTCCACCCGGCCGGACCTTGAAAATCACCAAGTCCGAGGTCTCCGTGAGGGGCGATATCTATCTGCAAAAGGGAGCGCTCTTGACCGTGGATGGAAATCTTTCGGTGGAGCGTCCCTCTTCCTGGTCAGACTTCAAGGGCGTAGATACCGTTGGTGTCGAGGGCTACCCCAAGGGTCGCGTGATCATCGAAGAAGGGGCTAGCCTGGTGGTCAGCGGAGACCTGAACGTGAACGGTGGCACCTATCACGAAGGCTCCGTCCTGGTCAGCTCGGCCTACGGCCCCAACAAAGCCATCACCCGGCTGATCCAAGCCGGTGGCAATATCAATCTCAAGTACGGGATCTCCCCTGTGGTCACGCTGGGGGACCTGGTCGATGAGTTGGGTAAGGACGACTCCAGCCTCAAGGGTTTCAACGACGACTTCTTCACCCCCCTGATCGAAGACGTCTTTCCGGTGATCGGCAAACTGCCCTACGTGGGCTCCTGGCAATGGAGACCGAGCTGGTTTGCCAAGTACGCCACCACCTTCGAATTCGTTCCCCTGCTCGAGGAGTTCGGGTTGGGAGGGCCCTGGCCGATCCCCCTGCCCTATGACAACTGCCTGCGCAAGGTCTTCAAATATGTCTCCATTATGTACGCCGTGGAACTCAACGCCTTTATCGGTGACAACCTTTACACCCAGTCCACCTTCTGGTTTTTCGGGCGGGGTGTCACGCCGGTCTTCTTAAAGGTCTACCCCGACCTGGTCAAGGACGACCTGGACGGTCTGGACTGGGGAAAAATCACGGTGGATGCCCTGGAAAAGGAGGCTGAGAGGTTTCTCAAGGACGACATGCCCAAGTTCGCCGCCAACATCGTGGAAAACCTGATCACCGAGATCATGAAAAAGATGATCGAATCCCTGATTCCGTTTAAGCCACCTTCCTGCGGAGGCGGTGGAGAGGGTGGCGGTGAAGGAGAAGAGGACGATGATGCCGGTCCGGCGGCCGCCATCAAGAAATTTGCCAAAGAGTTCCTTCAGGACGTTTTAAAGGAGTTCGGAGGAATCGTTCAGCGCTCGTTTCAAAAAGTTCTCTTGACTATGAAAAACGACGTTTACAGCAAGCTCGATTCCGGCGATTCGGAGTATTCCCTAAAACGGCAGCTCCCGGGTGTTGCGGTGAGGGCCGGTGGAGAGATCAATATCGGCAAAGAGGCCACTTCCATGCTGGCCACCGGTCTATTTCTCGCCAAGGGGAACATCACCATCGAAAGCAACGAGACCATCGGAGCGGTGATCTCCACCGACGGCAACGTGAACGTACAAAAGTTTTCCCACTACCCCTACTTCGAACGGATCTCGGTATACCAGCCCAAGCAGAACGTGAGCATCTGGGAAAGCGTAGGCACGATCGTGCCGCCTGAAGGTAGCAACGCCGGGTTTGTGGGTGGAACCTGGGTGAAACGTCTGGCCGAGGGTATGCGATGAGACGACGCGGACTCACACTCATTGAGATCATCATCACCGTGGTGGTCCTGGTCTTCGGAACCTTCGTGGTGATCAGCACGTTTTCTATGGATCTGCGCCAATCCACCCAATCTCGAGAAAGGCTGATGGCGGCTCTGGTGATGGAGAACCTGGTGGAAGAAGTTCTGGCCCATCCCTACGGTTCACCTATCCCGAGTAGTTGGCAGAACCACCCCGTCGAACTCGCCTTTATCGTGGAAGGGCGACCCCAGCAGACCAGCTTTACCCGGACCGTCAGCCAGAACAAAAACTTCGGAAACGGGTCATTTTTCGGAACCGGGGCGAGTGGACCGGACTCCGACAAGGTTGATCTCCTGGTGACCTGGGTCGAGGCCAGTGGGCAGGGAAGCTCCGGAGTGGAGCAATCTTTGAGCCTGGAGCTGACCGTGCGGAGGGAGCTGTGATGAAGAAGGCTTCTCGCGGTTTCTCCATGATCGAACTGCTGGTAGCCATGGCTCTGGCCATCGTGGTGGGGGTGGCGGTCGTTCGGGTCTACTGGTTTGGGAGGCAGGTGGAACGGGAAGTTCGAGACTCGTACTTGATCCGGGAAGACGCCGATGTGGCCTTCCGCCAACTGCAGACCGAGCTTCGGTTGACTCACCTGGCCTCGCTGCGACCTCACTCCGACGACAACGGATGGGGCATGGCGAGCCCTCTGGAAAACGGGTTTGACAAGAGCAGCTTCGAGGTGGGGAAATACGGCGTCGCCCGCTGGAAATCGTGGGTTCACTTTGCAGCGGTGCCGCTGGACGAGAATGTCGGAACCCTGGTCCGCTGGGAAGTTCCGTACCAGGAAAACGTCAATCTTCCCCTGCCTCCAGCTGAATTGGACAGCCGGCCTTCGGGTAAACAATGGACTTTGCTGAGCAACGTCGTACTCCCGGGGCGGGGCTCCGTGGACGACTCTCAGGGGCTAAAACAGTTTGGATCCGCCGCGGAGGGTGGAGGCCTGCAGTTAAGATTTCTCCGAAGAGAAAACGGACTGGAAGTCCTGAGCAAGATCAACCCTGCGCAGCAATCAGACTCCTCCCAAAGCGGGTGGACCGCCGGGAATACCGAAATCGTGGATCTCCAACTGCAGGTAGGAAGCACCTCTAGCGAATCCGGCAAACTCAGTCTGTACACTCTCAACATTCGTGTAAAACCAAGAAACTAGGTAGTCAATCATGGCAAGCTTCGAATACAAACTCTTAACTCCCGAGGGGAGCCTCACTTCTGGCAGCCTGGAGGCCGGGAGCCGGGGAGACGCCATCAAGGAACTCCAGGGCAAGGGTACCCTACTGGACCTGGTGGAGAAAGACGTTGAAGAAAAGAGCTCGGGAATCAAATTTCCGGTCCTTGAATTCAACAAGATCCGGCCCCAGCAGCTCACTTTCTTGTTTCGCCAGCTCGGTGAATTGGTGGATGCGGGAATGCCGCTGGTATCGGCCATCGACTCCTTGCAAAAGTTCTGTGGAAACCAGAAAACCCGCACCATGCTGGAAAATGTGGCGCGCCGGATCCGCTCTGGAGAGAACTTCTCCCAAGCCCTGGAGGCGCAGACAGGAGTCTTTTCTCGGATTCAGCTTGCCATGGTCAAGGTGGGCGAACGATCCGGAAAACTTTCCGAGGTGCTTCACCGTATCGCCGACTTGATGGAAGCCCAGATGGAACTCCGAGGAAAGATCAAGTCAGCGCTCTCGTATCCCTTTTTCATCCTGCTATTTTCCAGCGTCCTCTGCTGGGGATTGGTCAACTTTCTTCTGCCCCAGTTCGAACCGATCTGGACCGGGGCCAAGCTCGATATGACCCAGTACCCCGTCACCCAGATGCTTTTGAAGATTTCAGCGATCACCCGCTCGCCGGTGGATGAATTCTTCCTGGTTCTTTTTCTCGTTTTGTTGATCCTGGGCTTCTGGCGTATGACCAACACTGGTCAAGGAAGGGATATGCTGGGAGATCTTGTCCTCAGAATCCCGGTCCTGGGAAATTTCTTGCTCCTCAGTTCGACCGCCGAGGCCAGTTCCACCATCTCCATGCTTCTAAATTCCGGCATGAATATGACCGAAGTGCTCGATCTGGCCGCTGAAACAGCCTCCAACCCGGTCATAGGGAGCGCCTTCCAGCAAGTGGCCCGCAGCGTGCGAGAAGGCAATCCCCTCTCGAAATCGATCGATGACACGAACGTCTTTCCGGAGTTGTTTGTGCAGATGGTCTCGGTGGGCGAATCCAGCTCGGACCTTCCGGGGCTACTGGATCGAGTATCCCAGTACTACAAGCGCCAACTTGATGACTCCCTAAAGAGCCTGACCGCCCTGATCGAACCCGTAACCATGGTCTTCATCGGCGGCATCGTGTTTGTCTTCGTGCTGGGCGTGTTTCTCCCCATCATGGGGATCGTGGGGGCACTATCCAACCAGGCGGGGTAGTTCTCTAGCGAACGATGAGGCTACTCCGTGGGAGGTGTGGTTTTCAGAACGTGCTGGTCGATCTCTTCTACGGGTGCGGGGATGACGTGAACTCCCACCAGTTGACCCACCCGGCGGGCGGCCTGGGCGCCGGCGTCTACCGCAGCCTGCACGGAGCCGATGTCGCCCCGTACGTGGATGGAGACCAATCCGCCTTCGATCTTTTCGTAGTTGGACACCGTGACACAGGCCGCTTTGACGGCTGCGTCGGCGGCCTCGATCGATGCGATCAGCCCGATGGTTTCAATCATTCCTAATGCCTGGCCTTTGTTCATTGAATGCTCCTTGATCTGGGCCCTGGATTCGCAGCATGTTGCTACTCCCCTTGCAGATTCTTGTGGATTACCTGGAAATCTCTCCGCAGGTGTTGCAACCCGTTGGAAATCCACTGCCTCCACAGGTGTAGCAGATTCCACTTCCACGGCAGAAAGGGCAATCCCCGGTAGCGTTGCAGCCGTAGCAATCGTAACCCGCCGTATTCTTACCGCTGCCGGCGGGGTAGCAATCCTGGCACTTCTTGGAGCCCATGCATTTGGGGCAATCTCCCCGCTCGGTCAAGGGACCCTTCTTCTTCACCCGGGTGATCTTGATCTCTTTGCTAGCCACATCGGTCTCGATCAGGACCCCATACGATTCACTCTCCCCTTCGGGGGGAACCGAAAAGTAGATAGGAACGACCGGACCCGACTCACCGTCGATCACCTCGATGTTGCTCACGGTTCCGTTGAACAGAACCTGCCAGGCGGCCTGGGCGCGGGCCCGAGCCGTAGGGGAAAGCACCATCAACACGAGCAGAGCGGCAAACCCGAGGCCAGATAGATATTTTGACTTCTTCACAGCGACTCCTTATCGCACGACCCGGCCTTTTTCGATATCGAAAGTGACCGAACCGCGTTCCAAGCTGACTTCCCAGCTTTGTTCTACCCCCTGCAAGAGATGTACCAGAGTGTAGTCTCCAGGTAATAGACCTTCTGTTACAAGTACGTTGGATGGAGACAATGCCCGCCCGATGGTACGCTGCTCGCCCTCACGCACCAGGTAAAGCTCGGCCATGCGCTGGGCGCCTACCACTTTCAAGGTGGCGCGACTGCCCCGTTGGTACAGGGAGTTTCCGGTGGTGGCCTGGAGCTTATGCCCGGGAGGTTCGGGAAGATTCAGCTCGGGACCATCTTTTTGGAGATCGGCCAGGGGAAACTCGTCGGTGTAGTTGGTGGTGTAACGAGGGTGCTGGCGCTGATTGGTCAGACGCGGGACCAGAAATGATACATACTCCAGAACGTCTTGAATCCTCACCTTGCCATCGCGGGTGGAGTTGCCCTCCCCATTGAGTGCTCGTAACAAGGAATAGGTCAGGACTCCGTGCCCACCCAGTCGGGCATCTTCATAGGCCACTTCGTCTCTGCGACAGGCCATGAGGTTCAAGACACCCTCCCGCTCTCCGATGTTCTCGAGATACTCCGAAAGGCTGCGAGTCGAACCTCGGGCGGTGATCGGCGAAGCCGGCTGAATCGCCCCGGCGTGACAGGCATCGGTGATCATGACCACTTGCGAAGCGCGGCCCAGATGCACGTCTACGTAGCGATGGATCTCGTCCATCGGTATGGCGGTGGCGTTCAAGTATTCGGGTTCCGAATCGTAGGCCATCAGGTAGGCGGCGTCTCCGCTACCGTAGCGCTTCACTTTGCCGTGACCGGCGTAAAAGAGATAGACCACGTCACCCGGCTTGGACTCGGTGATGGCAAAGTCCAGGGCAACTCGGATGTTTCGAGCGGTGGCCTCCTGATTGAGCAGAAGCTTAAGGTTTTGTTCGGGTAAAGCGCCCCCTCGGGGGCTCAGTAGAAACTCGGCGAAGGCCCGGGCGTCCTGGTGGCAACTGTTGAGCCAGGACTTCCGGGGAAGGTGTTTGTACTCGGACACCCCCACCACCACCGCCCAGCGCTCGCCAGGGGGTTCTCGACCGTCAGGGCCACTCCTGAGACCAGGCACACCTTGAGCTAAGCTCGTGCCCACCAGCAACCAAATCGAGAGCAGAACCTGGACCCAAAGTTTACTACTGCTCAAAATCCAGGTTCCTCGGCTGCAACGGCAGACTACGAATTTTCTGCTTCAGGGTGGAAGCCGGCCGGGTACCACCAAGCCTGCGCAGCAGCAACGAGTCCACACCCATTTCACCTTCCCCGGCCAGCAGTGCCCCGAAGTGGATCTCGAACGCCTCTGCCGGCACGTCGAAAGAAACCGTATGACGAGTCCATCCCGTGGTGCCCCGAACCGGGGTATCCATCATGTTGTGAAACTCCAGAACGTTGCCGTCGACGTCGTCTACGCGGACCCATAAACCGGCCCAGCCAGACACTTCAGAAGTTTTGAGACTCCCCGAAAGTTCCATGCGAAAACCGCGATACTCTTCGGCGCTCAGCTTCTGAACCAGCAAAGCGTGCTCTTTAGCGGTGGCGTGTTGTCGGGAGCGTAATACTCCACTGGCCTGCCCGCTAAAGGCTCCCTCGGTATTTCGGCCACCGGCGTAGAGGCCTGGGCGAGATGCGTAAAAATCCCAACCCTCGGGCAGATCCATTTCGGCCCCGGCCTGGCTCGCGAGCAACAACAGTATAAAAAACAACTTCCTCAAAGCTGTTCAACTCTAACCACTTCATAGCTTATCTGTCGTTCGATCTTTAGCACAAAGTTGTCATAAATCCAGTCGGTAGCCCACCCCGTGCACGGTCTTGAGAAAAGAAGGCTCCTCGGGAACTTTCTCGATGACCTGCCTGATCCGAACCACCAGGTTATTGAGAGTCCGCTGGGTGATATACTCCTCCTCGCCCCACACCGAATCTATTAACTCATCTCGACTTACCACCTGTCCTCGGTTCTCCCAAAGGTGCTTCAAGACAGCGTACGCTTTGGTGGGCAACTTGATCTCCTGTCGGTCCCTGGTCGTGCGAAATGCTTCGAGGTCGACGACCGCCTTGCCGAAACGAATTTCCAACGATCCGGACCGGATCTCAGCCGGCTCCAGGGAACGCCTCAAAAGAGCCCCGATACGGCCTAACAGTTCGCTGAGGCTAAACGGCTTACTCAGGTAGTCATCCACCCCGAGTTCGAAACCCAGGACCTTGTCCATCTCACTCGCACGAGAGGTCAACATGAGCACCCGACTGGTGTTTCCCTGGGTGCGCAGCTCTCGCAAAATCTCAAGTCCCGAAAGGCCAGGGAGTTCAATGTCCAAAAGTATCAAGTCGTAGCCTTCCCCCAGGGCCCTGGTCAGACCCTCGTTCCCTTCGGCTGCGCGCTCGACGACGTAGCCTTTAACCCTCAGTACATCGACCAGGCCCCTGGCTAGAGAGTCTTCATCCTCGATGAGTAAGATTCTGCTCATTCTTTAGGGAGTTGAACCGTAAAGACGGAGCCCCCTCCTTGGCGAGCCATTCCCCAAACTTTTCCTCCGTGGGCCTCCACGATCTGTTTGACTAAAGACAGACCCAATCCCACTCCAGGCTTACTTCCCTCAGCTTGAGAAGCTCTGAAGTAGGGGCGAAAAATCTCCCCATAATCGCTTCCAGAAAGACCTCCTCCCCGGTCCGACACGGCCACCTCCAGCCATCCCTCCCGGGAGCTCAGCGCGAGTTCGACCTTCTCCTTGGCCGGTGAATACTTGATTGCGTTGTGCAGCAAGTTGGAAAGCGCAGACCGGATGGCCTCGTGATCCCCCTGCAAACGAGTATCACTCGAAGAGCTTCGGACCTCGATATCCCAACCTTCCCGGTTCTCCGAGGCGACGATCTCTTGGAGCAGTTTCTCCAAATCCAAACTCTGCTTTCGGGGAGTCCATCGCCCATTCTCCACCAATCCAACGGTCAACAGATTCTCTACCAGACTTTTCAACCGGTGCGACTCTCGCCTCAGAACCGCATAATACTCAGTGATCTTATCTTTGTCGCTCACCAAACCGTCGGCCAAGATCTCCGAGTACATCTCCAACGCTGTTATCGGGGTGCGCAATTCGTGACTCACCTGAGAGACGAAACGAGATTTGGCCTGGGCAAACTCTGACTCCCGGCGTAAGGCTCGACTGGTTAGCCACAAGACGATAGCGAACCCTCCGAGTAATACCGCACCAGCAAACAAAAACGGAATATTTCGTTGAATCTCTTCATTCACAGCCGAGCGGTTGTCCAGGGTCAGACGAAGGGAGTCTAGCATATTCGGCTCCTCGGCAAGAAAGGTCGGTACCTCCCAGGACCAGCGAAAGTCGGAGTGAAACAAGGAGTAGAGCGTGAGTTCCACCGCCGCATGAGGCGAGGGATCGAGAGAAGGCTCGGAACCCCAGGCGCGAAGTTCGGCCTTCAGTCCGTCCTCCAACCCTTGACGACGCAACTGCTTTGTGAGCCAGGATCCGAAGACAAAATCCCAATCGAGCATCCATAGAACCACCCGGTCCTGTCCTGCCCTGACTGCAAAGACTAGATAGTTTTCCGGGGCTTCGGGAATTGAAGAGCGGTTCTGATAACCCGGCGGCAAGGGTCGAAGCACGGCCTGCTCGCGACCCAGGAGATCCAGCATCCCGGGCAACCACTCGGGAGGTTCCGGCAACTCCGGCATCAAGCTCCGGCCTGCAGAATCCAGGTAGTAGAACCGATAGAAGGGCAAGCCTTGCTCTCGAAGCTCGAGAGCCCGTTGCTCGCTCAAACCTGCCCGAGCCTCCTGAGCCGAAACGGTCAGCATCACCTCACCCAATCGCTGCAAAGCCTCGAACGACTCTCGTAGTTGGGGGGCGCCCTCGAGAGCCATGACCTGGCGATCCTTGAGGGTCGAAGAGATCCCTCTCTTCAGGGTCAACCACCACAAACCGCCCAAAAGTAGAAACGACAGACCCCAGAGAGCCCACAGAGCGCCAATCATTCGAGGCTTAGATCTATCACTCGTCAGGCTCATCTTCGAAAGGGTTAGTAGCCCGGCTCCCATGGGCCTATCTCCATGGTGCAAGAAGGATTATGACAAGATTGAGAAACTCTTGTGACAATGAGGGTGTAGAACGCCCCTCTGATCTTTTCTAAGGTCTGGGGGATGTGGGCGGCCCAAACAGCCCACGAAGGAGGTTAAAATGAAGAACTATCTAGCGCTACTCGCGCTACTGCTTGCCCTGGCTGTGGGCGCGCACGCGGAGGAGGCAGACGGAAGGCTCACTCGAGGCCCGTCCATGCTGGCCACCCTCAACATCGTACAAATTTCAGACTCCCAGCTAAAGAAGCTGGAAGGGGTCCAAAAGACCAATACAGAGATCCCCGGCAAGGTTTTGCAGAGCCTGGAAGTGATGACGATCGAGGGCATGGCGTCGCTGGTGCACCTGGGCGAAAAGTGGCCCATCATCTATTACGATCCTAGAGCCGAGCAGTTTCAGATCCAATACGTGGACTTCGGGGGCAAGTTGGACCTGACTTGTAAAGAGAGCGGTCCCAACGGTTGGAAGGTGGAGATTCGTCCCGAAATCTCCGCCCTCTACGAAATTGAGCAGATGGGAGACGTCCAGCGCCTGGAAGTCTATCCTAAAACCACCGTCCTGATCGCCGAATCCACGATCCAGGATCTAAAATTTGGGGAAACTTCAGTGTTTGCCAAGATCACCGGACGAGCCGCCCAATCTTATCTGGAGGCGATGGGTCTACCGTCCGACAACGCCAACCTGCTGTACACCCTGAGATTGGAGCCCCAGTCGTGAAAACGTTTAAGAGCCTGCTCTGGCTATCCACCCTCACCTTTCTTTTGGCCGGTTCGCTTTCGGCCGAGGAGAGTTTCAACTACACCTTCGATATCGTCAAATGCTCGAAGGCCCCGGAAAAGCGCTTACTGGGAAAGAGTCAGTGGCAAAGCTTTCTCAAGAACAGTAACGCGACCGTGCTAGATAGCATGCAGGGGGTCACCAAGGAGGACGAGTTTTCCCTGGTGCACGCCGGGCAGAAGAACCCCATCGCCTATAAAGATCCTCGGGCCGGCATGTATCAAGTACAGTACGTCGATCGCGGCCTGAAGATCGACATCAGTATCGTCCAGCAAAAGAATGGAACTCTTTTCATAGAATCCCGGGGAGAGCGGTCCGTCGCCTCTCCCATCCAGGAGCATCCCGAGCGCTCCAGCGTGATGCTTTATGAAACGGGAGCCACCATGAAAAAAGGGCAGACTGCGGTGGTCGCTTCCATTCGTGGGGTTATGACCACCAAGTACTTAAAGAGTCAGTTCCCCGATGTCACGATCAGCGAGTCGGACTACCTGATGATGGTGATCACAGTGGAGTAAGAGCTCACTTCGGTCCCGCCTCTTCGGCATGCCGCCGTTTTAAACGCTCCACGTGGCTCAGCAGATTGCTCACTTCGGCCCCGTAGGACGGCGGCATGTCGTGGAGGGCCCGGGCCTGGCTCTCCACCTCGGTGAGTTGCTCGGGGAAGTCTTCCTGACCCACCTGGTTCTCCAGCCTGAGCAACTCTTTGTACGGCTGATGGAGTCGCCGATTCAGACGCCAGGCAAAGATGGCCGGCAAGATCTTGCTCAGAGGCAAGATCACCGTCAGAAGCGGGATCAGCAGGATGACCAGACGCTCCAGGGTAGCCGCCACCTTATAAGGCAGCTTACCCTGCAAAAACCCTGGTCCATTTTCATGGAAGTACGCCGCCTCGGCGGTCATCGGAAAAGAGCCGAACTCGGCTGTGGGGTATTGACCCCGCTCCTGGAGTGCGCCGGGCTGCCCGTGAATCTCCTGGGCTGCCCCCAAAAGCACCCCGGTGAGGGCGGGATGGAAATCGGGCCCCACCACCAGGGTGGCGGTGGAGGCGAGCAGGCTCACGGTGTGAGAAGGCAAGTTGCCGGCCAGATCCACCGAGCCTTCGGGCAGAGTCAGGAAAGAGATCGACTCAAAATGCTTGGCGATACCCGGGGCCCGTCGGAGACCCACCAGTTGGAGCGAGTCGTCCTCCAGGAGGGCTCGCACCTCCGGGGAGTTGGGCGAGCCGAGCAGAAACAGAAAGTCTATGGTACCCGAGCGCAAGGAGTCCGGCCGGTTGTCTTCAACCAGTCGGTTCTTTTGGTCCAGACCCATCCCGGTGAGAATCGAGCCGGCCAAGAAGTGGCTGCCCGAGCCCGGGTTTCCAATCCCCAACTTCTGGCCTTCCAGATCCAGGAGTTGGTCTCGAGACTCTTTCCCCCGAGTAAAAACCCAGAGCGGTTCGGGGAAGAGGCTGGCCAGGAAAAAGAAACCGTCGGATTGCTCCTTGCCCAGACTCACCCCACTCTGCACAAAAGCCGCGTCGGCCTGGCCCCCTCTGATCAGCTCCAGATTCTCCCGACTACCCTCAGACTCCACCAGTTCCACCGAGAGGCCCTGTTGCTTCAGCACCTCCTGGTAGCGCTGGCCCAGCCAGTAGTAGCTGCTGTCCTGCGGCCCTACGGCTAATCGGATCGAGTCCGGGGGAGCCGGCTCTACGTACTGCCAGGCTACGACCAGCGCAGCAATAGCCAGTAAAATCCCGGGTAAATAGACCTTAAGCTTCAACATCCTCTTTTTTTCGAATCTTGGCCAACAGGCGTTGCAGGTTGGTGCTGGGCCCGGAGATGTCGTCGGCCAGTTGTTGCATCTCTCGGGATCGGATCGGGGGGGTTTCTAGTGACTCTTCCAAACTGAACTCCTCCAGTTCATCGGCCGAGTCGTCCCAGGCAAGCTCCGGCAAGTCCTCCAGACCGGACAGTCCGAAATGCTCCAAAAAGAGTTCGGTGGTGCCGAACATAAAGGGTCGCCCCGGTAGCTCGGCCCGCCCCACCTGGCACACCAGATCCAGATCGAGCAATTGGCTGAGGGTGCGGTCGGCGTTGATCCCCCGGGCCGCCTCCAACTGAGGCCGGGTGATGGGCTGCTTGTAGGCCACGATGGAAAGGACCTCGAGTTGAACCCGGGAGAGCCGCTGCTTGTTTTGAACCTGCAGGATGCGCTCCACGAATGGTGCCACCTCACTGCGGGTGAGCATGGAGTAGGCTCCGGCCACCTTACGCACCTCCAAACCCCGGTCGCAAAGCTGGCGTCGGAGTCGTTCGATGTAGTCTTCCACTTCTCGCTTGCTCCAGTTCCCAGCCTCGGCCAACTCTTCGGCGGGTACCGGTGTGGGCGAAGCGAACAGCATCGCTTCTATGGCGTGTTCGGGCGGGATATTCTCGGGTAGACTCATAAAACTCCTTAATTCATGGAAACTCTGGCCGGATTAAAGGCCCTGGCTTCGGGCTTGATTTCACATTCGATCTCACCCAGGTAGCCGTCTTGAAACAGTTCAACTCGATCTCGCCTGGCCATCTCCAACAAGGCCAGGAAGGTCACCACCACCAGAGGCCTATCATCATCACCGCGCTCCTTCATCAACTCCGAGAAACGAGTCCTCGAACGCCCTTGCTGGCGCGCCTGTTGCAGGGTTTGCCAAACCTGCTCCACCCGATCCGGCACCGAAAGCTCGATCCTTCGGTAGTCGATCGGCTCCTTAAACGGCTTTCTGGGCTTCAAGCAACGCAGCGCCGCGCTGTGCAGGGAGCGCAGTGAAGTGTGGAGCAGCGGGGTCTCGGGCTCGGCCAGCCCGCTGGGGTGAGGATAGCGGGCCAGACTCTGACCTTCGTGCTCAGCCAGCCAAAGAGCCGCTCGCTTAAGAAGCTGGTACTCCCGAAGCCGGGCCACCAGGTCGTCCTCATCGGGCTCTTCTTCGAAGCCGAAAAGGTGTGAGTCATCGGGCTCCGGCTCCGGTAGCAAGAGGCGAGATTTCAACTCCAGCAGTTGCGCGAACACCAGTAGATAAGAACTCTCGATCTCCACGTCCAACTGCCCCAGGAGTTCCAGGTACTCTCGGTACTGCCCGGTCACTGCCGAAAGGGAGATCTCCGTGATATCGAGTTCAGACTCTTCGACCAGGCTCAAGAGCAGGTCCAGGGGACCCTCGAAAAAGGGCAACTGAACCTTGTAACCGTCGATCTCTTGCTCCATTTAGTATCCTCCCAGAAAGATCGATAGGACCGCGCGGTTGAGCGGATACAAGAAGAGCGGACCGAAAACCGCCACGATGAGAAGGAGCCCCACCAGAGAATACATCCCCAGTTTCTGCTCCAGGTCTTCCATCTTGCGGCTGGCGCTGCGGCCTACCACGGCGCCCAGGATCTTCCAACCGTCCAGGGGCGGCCACGGAATCAGGTTGAAGATGGCGAACCCCACGTTGGCCACCAGAAGAGTACGCACGATGATGTAGAGGGGAGTGCCCAGGACCAGCCCGGTGATGATCAAGATGGAGCAGACGGCTGCCACCAGCAGATTTATGAAGGGCCCGGCCGCGGCCACCAGGGCTGTGTCCAGAGCCCGATTCTTGAAGTTATCGGGGTCGATGGGAACCGCTTTGGCCCAGCCCATGATCGCGCCCCCTCCGGTGCTCACAAACGAAACCACCAGACAGATGGCGCCCACGGGATCGAAGTGGACAATGGGGTTCAGGCTGAGCCGCCCCTGATACTTCGCGGTGGGATCGCCCAGTTGGTAGCTCATAAAGGCGTGGGCGTACTCGTGAATCAAGAGGGCAAACATGATGCAGCACACGCCTATGACGATGGAAAGCGGGTCCATGATCTTGACTTCGTTTCAACATGAAGCCGGTCCTGTCTCGGACCGGTGAAAATCAAGAGATTTCAAGCAGATACAGGTCGTTGATGTTGTGTCCGGTGGGACCGGTGTGGAGCAGAGCGCCTTTCAGCCGACTCAGGGCCGAACCGGAATCGTGCTCTCGCAAGACCCTCTCCATTTCATCCTCCCCCAGCACTCGGCAGAGTTCCGGCCAACTGGTGCCGTCCACCAGGGCGCCTGCGTCCTCGGTAGGGCCGTCCGTGCCATCGGAACTCCCGGCCAGCAAACGCAAGCCCGGGCATCCGGCGATCTCCCGAGCAAACCGCAAAGCAAGCTCCTGGCAACGCCCTCCCCGCCCCGGGTTCTCGACCCGGATCGCCACCGTAGGCTCCCCGCTTGCCACCAGCACCCCTCGCCGCCCTTCTTCCCGCAGCGCCCGGCCGACCCGGGCAAAGCCTCGAGCAACCATGCCCACTTCCCCCACCACAACTTCCGGCCAGCGGGGATCCGTGATGGGATCTCCCAGCAGCTTTCGGGCCGCCTCGCGGAGGTCGTGATGGCAAGCCAGGATATGGCTCTCGCCTCTCACCGCTTTGGGAGTCTCCCGCAAGGCCGACGCAACCCGGGAGGCCACCCCTTCGGGAAGCTGCAGTCGATCCAGCACCTCTCGGGCCTCTTCCACCGTGGAGGGGTCGGCCACCAAGCAACCCGAGCCGACCAGGCTCAAGACTTCCTTCTCGCCGAGTTCGGGCGCACAGATGTCGCTGAGAACAAGTTGATGGATGGTGCGATAGCGCGCGCAAGACTCCACCAGTTGACCACCCTTGACCCGGGAAAGGTGCTTGCGCAGAATATTCATCCTCTCGATGGCCAGGCCAGATCGCAGGAGGGAGGCGTTGAGGGTCCTCAGATCGTCCAGCAGTAGCGGTGCCCGAGGAGCGACCAGCAGCGCGGAGGCACCACCCGACATCAACACCAAAAGGTCTCCCTCCCCTTCTTGCAGCCATTCCAACAGGCGGTCGGTAGCCTTCAATCCGGCTTTATCCGGCGCCGGGTGGCCCGCCTCGTGCAGTTCGAACCCTGCGGCCAGGACCGCCCTGGACGAGGAATCAAGGTGGTCATACTTGGTGAGTAGAAACCCCCGGCGAAACTTTTCCCCCAGACCCCTCTTCGCTCCCAAACTCATGGAGACAGCAGCCTTACCTACGGCTAGAATTTCCATGAAATCGTGCTTCGAACGGGTCCTGAAAAATTTCTCCACCAGGACGTCAGGCGCCAGGTTTTTCAACACTTTTCGATAGATTTTAGGAAGCTGTAAAGTCAAATCTTCAATGGTGATCTTTTTGTACCAAAGAAAACAGCCAGGAGTAGGACTTTTCTACGCGAACGCATCAGTATGTCAATGAAAATAAGACTCATGTTGGTGGATGACCAGCAGCTTTTCCGAGAAGGTGTGAAGAGCCTGCTTAAAGAGCACTCCGAAGTGGAGGTCGTGGCCGAGGCCGCCGACGGCCAACGCGCTCTCGACCTTGCCTCCCAGGAAGCACCGGACGTCATCCTCTTAGATTTAAAGATGCCCGGCATGGACGGAATGGAATGCTGCCGGCGACTCAAGGAGCAGAGCCCCTCGGCTCGGATCGTGATCCTGACGGTCTCCCGCGAGCTCTCCTCCATCGTGGAAGCGATGAAGTCCGGGGCCAGTGGCTATCTGACCAAAGACACTCCTTCGGAAAAGGTTGTCGAGACGGTGGTCCGGGTCTATAGAGAGGGCAATCTCCTGGAGCCTCTGCTGGCTGATCGACTGCTCGACGAGTTCGTCACTTTCTCGGCCAAAAACGAGGAAAACCCGGAAACCGCTATGTTCGCTTCTCTCTCCCCCCGGGAGACCCAGATCTTGAAGCTGGTGGCGGGTGGCATGCCCAACAAGCTCATCGCTTCCGAACTGAAAATTTCTGAGCACACGGTGCGAAACCACATCAGCAATATCTTTCAGAAACTTCAGGTCAACAATCGTACCGAAGCGACCGTGTTGGCGATGAAGCAAGGACTTGTCTGAAGCCCGAGACCTGCTGGTCATAGGGTCGGGTCTGGAGGCCCGGCACACTCTACAGAGGCTCGCCAAGCTGGAGTTTGGGGGAAGAGTTCTTCACCTTCCGAAGCCGCTGCCGGATGAAGAGCGAACGCTTTTCACCCCCGACCTGGGCTGGAATCAGGGAGCCGACGGGCCAACTTCAGCTTGTCTGCTGGATGTATGGGGCAAAGAAGTCCTCTCCTTTCCCCTTGCGACCTTGAAAGAGTTTGAACCGTGCTCTACCCTGGAGAAGGTGGAGACTCTGGCCGACGGACTGGAAGTCAAGCGTACTCAATCAGGAGAGCAAGGAGTGACCGCCACCCTCTCCGATGGAAGCGACATCCTCTGCCAGGCGGTTCTGTTCTGCGACGGCCCCGAGTCGGAGTGCCGGAAGTTCTGGAACAAACCGGTGCCCGCGTCCTCTGACCCTCACACCGTGCAGTGCTGGAGTTTCAGTACTCAAAACCTGCTGGAAGCGCGCCGCTGGGAGTTTCGTTGGGCCACCGCCAAGAGCGTGGAACTCATCCCTCTCTCCGGTGAGCGGTTGGCAGTCCGCCTGCGTTTCAAGAGCCGCCACGGAGGAGCGCTTTCGACCACCGAACTCCAAGAGCTCTTTAGTGAATTCGGAAGCGACATGCCGGCCCTCTTCGAAAATTTGTCTGCCGAGCAGATCAAACGCAGCGAGGAGGTCACCACGACTCGAGCCGTTCCTTTACCCGCACCCGGGTGTCTGGCCCTGGGAAGAGCCGCCTGGAGTAGCTCGCCGTTTCTGACCTTCGACTGGCTGGCACGCCTGGTGGAAAAGCAGTTGAACATCGTTTCCGAACAACTGGCTGCCGGACCGATCCATCCGGCCAGCTTCGAAGCCCAGAGCCATGAACTGCTGCGAGAGTTGGAGCTTTCAGAGTTGTTCTTCCGCCGCCGCCTGCACAGCGACAACATTCTGCTGCGGCCGCTGAGAAACTTGCTTTTGACCCTGTTACCAAAATCGTGGGTGGCAGCGCAGATTCAAAAGCGTTTATACGATTAAGCGAAGAAGCTTGCCCTGAACACCGTCCACCACGTCTTTGGGAAGTCGAGACCGATCCACCACCAGGTATTCGTTGTAGACGGCGATCTTATCGGGCGGCATGAATCCCCCGATTCGCTGCTTGAGCTGAGCATCGGCGTCCATGATGGCGACGGCCAATTCGTCGGGCCCGATCTGAGTGATCAGCTTTTTCAATCGCTCATCATCCAGCCCGTTGAGGGCTCCAATGATCCTCTCCGCGCGACTCGGCATCTTACCTGCCTGTCGTTTGAGGGTGGGCTTGCCCTCTTCCTCTTCAATCTTGTCGTCGGTTTTACGACTCATCGCGCGAGAGCGATCAATATTACTCATCAAGAGAAGTTGAGCGAGAGGCGGCAGAAACCTTTTGCAGAAGTGCATTTCCATGGAAAGCAACATTTGGGGCAACGTGTTTCGTACGGGCAAACCTTCATGTCTCTGCCGGCTTGAAGTCCGGTCCGGCGTCTTAGTGGCAACTCCCAAGAACCCTGAGGAGGCTGCCGGCCCTTTCCGCTTTCCATTGCAGGACAAGTACCTTTCCTTCGGTGGAGACAACGGCATCCAGGTTATCCTGAAGAATGACGAAGGGCACACCCTCTACTCCGAAAGAGCGGCGCTGGAGCCTCTTTTGAAGGAGCACGGCGATCCGGTCTTTCGCAGCCGCCTGTCCACCGAAGATCGACGCGTGGGGCGCTCTCGGCGTCTCTCCCTGGCCTCGTTCTTCGGATTCTTTTTGGGCTGCGGCTTGCTCCTGGCCGGAGGCCTTCTGCTTCTCAACCTGGGGGTCGACCGAGCGGTGGATGCGATCCCCATTGCCTGGGAGGAAGGACTGGGAGAAGTTGTCGTCCAGGGGAACTCTCAGGGGAGTGAACTGATAGACCCTCGACTGGTAGACCCGGTGAAGACGATCGTGGACCGGATCGCCGCCGCCGAGCCCGGCCAGCCCTACACCCTCACTCTCCATATCGTGGAAAACCCTCAGGTCAACGCCTTCGCCGCCCCCGGTGGCCATATCGTGGTCTTCACCGGTTTGTTGGAAAAAACCCAACGGCCGGAGGAACTCGCCGGGGTCCTGGCTCACGAGTTCCAGCACGTTTTTCGCCGCCACGGGCTCCGCAACATGGTGCATAGTGTGAAGTGGCAGGTCTTAGCTTCCCTGCTGGTCGGTGACGTGGGCGCGGTGCAGCAGGTTGTGCTGGGGCACGCCCCTCAGTTTCTCACCCTGGCCTACGGCCGCGGACTGGAAGAAGAGGCCGACATTGAAGGAGCCAAGCTCCTGGTGGCAGCGGGGATCGACCCCCTCGGACTGGTGGACTTCTTCAAGATTTTACAGAGCAATGAAGCGGTCTCTATCCCCGAAGTTATTTCCAGCCATCCCGACACAGCCAGCCGAATCCACAACCTGGAAGACTGGATAGCCGAAAACCCTCAGCAGGACATTCAACCCCTGGAGGTCGACTGGGCTTCTTTGAAAGAGGCTCTGGAAGAACGAAATTCCCCTTCCTCCTAGGAGAGCCTTGAACTCTGTGAAAAGCTTCTAGCTTAACCAAACCCTGAGGAGGGGGAGCGATGCAAACAGAAATTGCAGGAAATCCAGACTTCGGCCATCTCAAGATGCGCCTCGACGCAGGTGATTTCGTGTACGTGGAGTCCGGCGCCATGTCGACCATGGACGACGACATCGAGGTCAAGGTCAAAATGCTGGGGGGCTTTGTACCCGCGCTCGTGCGCAAAGCTCTGGCCGGTGAGAGCCTGCTGGTGGGGCAGTACTCTTCGAACTCCCCGAATCAACGGCTTTCGGTATCACCCGCCATTCCAGGCCAGGTGCTGCACAAGAAGCTGCAGGGCGAAACCTACCTGATGCAATCCGGCTCGTTTATGGCCTGCACCGATGGGGTGACCCTGGGCACCACGTTCGGGGGTCTTAGAGCCATCTTCAGCGGGGAGGGGCTGTTCTTTCTCAAGATCAGCGGTCACGGAGACCTCTGGTACAACGCTTACGGGTCGATCGTGGAGAAGGAGATCGACGGTGAGTTTATCGTGGACACCGGCCACGTGGTGGCCTGGGAGCCCAGTCTGAACTGGCAAATCACCGGAATGGGCAACCTGATGTCCACCTTCTTCTCCGGAGAAGGCCTGGTTCTCAGATTTAGCGGACGCGGCAAAGTCTGGCTGCAGACTCGCTCTCTGGGCGGACTGGTCAACTGGCTCCGGGGATACTGCTAGGGAAGGGACGATATGGAAACGGAAATCATAGGAAGCGCTGCCTTCCAAAGCATCGTGGTCAAGCTCAAGGCCGGAGAACGCTTCATCTCCGAAGCTGGCAAAATGGTTCGCATGTCCACCAGTATCGAAAACGAAGTGGAGTCGGTCAAGAAATCCGGCGGCATCATGGGGGGGCTGAAGCGGATGCTGGGCGGAGAATCGTTCTTTTTCAGCCACTACACCGCACTGGGCGACGGCGAGGTCGTGCTAGCCCCTACCCTGCCCGGAAACGTGGGGTTCCAAAATCTGGACGGAAATTCCGGCTGGTATTGTGCCGGGGGCTCCTATCTCGGCTCCGGCCCGGAGATCAAGACCGAGCCCAAGTGGCAGGGTATGAAGGGGCTGTTCAGTGGGGAGAGCCTGGTCTTCATCCACGCCACCGGGATCGGCCCCCTGGTCATGGATGCCTTCGGCACGGTCTCCGAAGAGGAGGTCGACGGAACATTCACGGTGGACACTGGTCATTTGGTGGCCTTCGAGGACACCCTGGAATACTCCATCAGCAAAGCCGGGGGGAGCTGGATCAGCTCCTTTCTCGCCGGCGAAGGACTGGTCATCCGCTTCAGCGGTAAAGGTAAGGTGCTGGTGCAATCACACAACATGAAAGAGTTTGGTTCTCTTCTGGGGCCCAAACTACCGCCGCGTTAGGGGAGACAACATGCAGTACGAAATTCAGTGTGAAGGTAGTTTCCCGGTCCTGGAGATCACTCTGGCGCCGGGCGATCAACTGGTCTCCGAAGCCGGAGCCATGGCCTGGATGGATACCGCCGTGGATTGCAAAACGGCAGCTCGGGGCGGCGTGGGCGCCTCCTTGAAACGGGGCCTGCTCGGTGGGGAGAGCTTCTTTCAAAACACCTACACCACCCAGTCCGGCGGAAAGGTGGCCCTGGTGCCGGGGCAGCCCGGCGACATCCGGGTCACCGACATGGACGGCCAGCGCCTGATGCTGGAGCGGGGCGCGTACCTGGCCTCCGGCCCCAACGTCCAGATCGACTCCAACTTTAAAGGCCTCAAAGGTCTTTTCTCCGAGGGGCTCTTTGTCCTCACCGCCACCGGCTCCGGCCCCATGTTCTGGAACGGCTACGGCGACATCGTGGAGGTCCAGGTCGAGGGAGATTACATCGTGGACAACGGCTACGCGGTCGCCTGGGATGCGTCCCTCGACTACAAGGTGCAGCGCTCCAGCAAGAAGATTCGTTCCTTCCTGTTCGGCGATCAGCTCGTCATGCGGTTCGAAGGCCACGGCCGGGTCTGGACCCAATCCCGCTCGCCCCGCTCCCTCTCGGCCTGGGTTTATCCGTTTCGGCGAGTGGAAAGTAAAGGCTAGCCAGCTCGTCATCAAGATGCTTAAAGATTGACATCAAGGTGGCTGCACGGTACGATCCAAGCATGGCCAAGAGGACGACAGTTACCCTTGAAGATGATATTGCGGCACAATTAGAAGAGAGAGCGCGCTTGACAGGTGCTTCTTTTGAAGAAGTGATCAATCAGGCCCTTCGGGTTGGACTTTCCAGACAGGCCAGGTCCGCCAAGCAGAAACCCTTTAAGGTTCTAGCCCGACCGCTCGGATTGCGCCGGGGTTTGTCCTACGACAATATCGGTGATTTGCTCGAGTATGGAGAGGGCTCCCATCACCGGTGATCCTGGTGGACACCAACCTCTTACTCTACGCGCCTATGACAGCGAAAGCAATCATCACGCCCAGGCTCGTCAGTGGTGGGAGCAAGCCCTCAATGGGGAAACCCCGGTATGGCTTTGTTGGCCTACCATCCTGGCCTTCGTTCGAATATCCACGAACCCCAGAATATTCGACAACCCTATGTCGCTGATCGAAGCATTCAAGATTATCGACGCGTGGCTCGAGAGGGACAACGTCCATTGGATAGAGCCGGGCTTGCAGCACTGGCCTATTCTCAAGCAGACCTTACGTGATGGTCAAGCCGTCGGGCCCCTGGTCACGGGTGGCCATATCGCTGCTCTGGCTCTGGAGCGGGGTGCCGTGGTCTACTCCGCAGATCGGGACTTTGCCCGCTTTCCCAACCTCAGATGGGTCAACCCACTACAGGCTTCGTGAACTCAACCCCTGGAGGGAAGGACCCCGGCGCGCCGGGCCCCGAGGGCTAAGAGGGTCTAACGGGCCAGGGTGAGTCTCACGGGAGCATCCATGCCTGTGTTGTTGCCTGTAAGGACCTGGTCCGGGGTGCGGGGGGTGCTGTCCGTGATCTGGCTTGCGTTGAAGAAGACCAGGACGCGGGGTACCGAGTCAAAAAGCCCTTCACTGTCGAGGACATACAAGCTGTCCCGGACGGTGTCGATGAAGACATCCCGGTAGTACGAGGCATCGGCCAGTTCGATAACCTCACCGCTGGCGTCGGGGACACTGGCGTTTTCCAGGATGAAGAGTCCTTGGAAGTAGTCAGCGATATAGAGCCGGTCGTTCTTGGGGTCGTAGCTTATTCCATGATTCTCTCCGCTGAAAGCTAAAGACTTGGTGTGCGATACTATGCCGCCGCTGTCCGGGAGTTGGGAAGCCGCTTCAATTACGTGAAGAGTGTTCGAATAGTCATTCTGCCCCAAGCTCTGCATTGATCTAGAAACGAAGAGACGGTCGTGGACCGGATCCACTTCGATGGCGTGGGAGACTACATAATCTATTTCACCCAGGTCAAGCTCATAACTGGGCTCCGCACCATTCTGGAGGGAGGTAGCATCAGGGAAGACCGACACAGTCACCTTCTCCCCTGAGTGGATCGCGGCATACAGAATGTCCCGGCTCTCGTCGTAGGCGATCCTAACCCCTCCACTGCCCAAGTCCAGGGTGAGAGCCGGGCCGCCGGATTCAGCTTGCCGAAAACCGTGGTACAGCTTGATCTCGTTGGAACTGTTGGATAGCCAAACAGACTCTCCCCCATTGGCCGACGTCAAACTTCGTAATCCAACGTTATTTGCACCATCCCCCTTGAAGTTGCTCGGAGTAATATCGTTCTGCCCCTCCTCCAGGCTTTCCAGGGCATAGCTGCGGAGAATGTCTTCGTACAACTCCCCCACCACCAGCAGGCTGTACGGCACCTCGGAGGTGACAACATCACTCTCATCCGGGTCGAAACCCGGGGCGGTGGCGGCCAAGGCGAATTGCCCACCGGGGGTGAAACGGAGATCCTCGAATACGGCCACGCCATTCTCGGTGTCCACGCTAAGAGCCCCTTCCAACGAAGCCTCTTCAGGGGGCACTGGCTCCCCAGCCAGGGCCAGGGTGATCTCCACCGATTCGGTCATCAACTCCCCTTCTTCATCCCGGGCCTCCACCGTTAGGGAAAAATCTTCCCCCGAGACCACGTACTCCGGTACCGCTGTGAACTGAAGATAGCCCTGCCCCACCGGAGCGGTCTCGGTGACCGTGATGGCGGGCCCCGGGGTGTCTCCGAAGCTGTTTCCACTGGCGCTCAGGGTGGCCGTGCCGGCACTCTCCTCGGTGAAGGCCAGGCCGGAAAAGGCGGCCACTCCGGCCGTCAAAGGGGCCGGGGTGGGAAGCGCCTCAAAAGTCGCTCCCTCCACCGCCAGATCCACCGTGCCCGAGGCCTCGGAAAAGATAGTGCCGTTGGCATTGTAAGCCCGCAACTCCACATTGAAAGAGGTGCCGGTGACCACCGTATCCGGAAACTGATCGAAGGCCAAAAACGGTGCGGTCAGCGCACCCACGGCCTCGGGTGGGGCGGTATAGAGCAAGGACTGGATGGTCAGGTTGGTCTCTCCAGGCAGCTCCACCTCCCGGTCGAAGTAGCCCAGCACGTTGCCCTGGCTGTCCAGGCCCACCACGCGCACCCAGTAGATCCCGTCGGCCAACTCTGCGAACACCGCGTTCTGGCCCCGGCTGATCTCTTGCTGCTGGAGTTCGAGCCGGGCAGCATCATAAACGGTAATAACGAACTCCGCCGCTCCCCCTGAAATCCGGCTGATCACCGGCGGCGTGGTGTCCAGGTTGACGGTCAGACTATTCAGCCGCCCGGGCACCGGTTGCGGGCTATTGGTATAGACGTACTCTCCTCGAGAAGAGCCACAGCCGGCCAGTATGGCCAGCGAGATAAACAGAATAAGGGCACCCTGCAGCGAGTGCAGGCCATCCCGGTATAAAAATTGCACAGAAAGTCACCTTGGTTTGCTCCCACCCCGGTAGGGCCGGGTCATCCGAAACTACCATGCAGGGCAATGAGATTTCAAGACTATTGACGTTTTTATCATTAAGAGAGATTTAAGGAATTATTGAACCCCGCTGGCTCCCCGGCAACAAAACTTTAACATTTTTGGCAAATCAGAAACAAATTTGTAACTTCAGCTTAACTCTTAACCTTTTTTAAGCCATTAGCATAAAGGGGAAGGAGGCTTAGCCGATGTTTTCCACCCTCACCCTGACAGACTTACACGCCCACTGGAGAGAACGCATTCGGCTCTTCACCGAGGTGGAGCTGCAGACGGGGTTGATGCTAGACCTGCGACGAGCCCTGGAGGCCCTGGAGCAGCGACGAACCTCGGTCGTGTTGCGCTGGGTGGACCTGGTCGAGGAGCGCCTACTGGAGGTCTGGAACCGGTATGAGCGTACCCCGCTGGTTAGTGACGAGGTGACCGCCGAGACCGTACTCGGGCACCGCTTCCTGGACCACGGTGTGGAAGGCTGGTTGGACGTACTGGCGGGCCTACGCGAAAAGGCCGGTGGAGCGACTGTCTCCCGGTCAACTCTACTTGAGGAGGCCCTGGAAGCCCAGCGCAATCTATTGGCCGTGCAACGGATCGCCGAGTCCTCGGAAGAACCACTCCACCGATTTCTGAGTGCCTGGGGGAACTAGAGTGCTCTGTCAAACTTCAAAATTCGGCCGAGGGCGGCCAGCGCCCAAAGGGCACCCGAATTCTATCGTCATCGATTTTCGCTTACGTATTCCCGATACGCGCACTCAAATCGATTTAGATAG
>Ga0172382_10001844_pt1 | contig 36724 bp, 26 predicted proteins | sample Leawel138RmetaG_FD_122245 | JGI IMG/M metagenome (GOLD analysis project Ga0172382, IMG submission 122245) | Leachate microbial communities from a municipal landfill in Southern Ontario, Canada - Leachate well 138R metaG | ecosystem: Engineered > Solid waste > Landfill > Unclassified | place... | reverse complement strand
CCGCGAGTCGAGAAGCGCACGGCCGCGGGGGCGGTGCGGGGAGCCGCGCGGTCGGGGCGGGGGGTGGGGGGGGGGGGGGGGGGGGGGGGCATGAAACATGAACCATCTCCTTTGGTAAGAAAAAACAAAAACCAGGGTAGAAAGCCATGCGCATCAAACTGATGGCGGGGCCTCACGCAGCATACAATTAAAATTATTCATGCGAAAGCATGAATGCTTTTTACCCAGACCAGACAGCAGCCGACTGTAGTTGAATCACCACTGCCTTGCCTGCAACCAACCCTGTATATTCCCCCAGAACCCTGCTGGCATGCACCCTGATGCGCTAAACCCGCTCCCCACAGCGTGTGTCCGTGCCGATATCCCGCAGGTGGCAAATGCCCGCGAGGATCTGGCGCGGAAGCTGGAGCGCAAACAGGTGTCGTTACCGGCTGTTCGCCAGCATGGCGGCTGCGAGGTAGCAGCCATGTGCGCATCATGAGTTTTTTCATTGGCGAACGCAGCAGATACTGATGGTCTACAGTCCGTCATGAAGGCAAAACATCAAAGGAGGTGCACGATGCTTTCATACGCACTGGTTTTTCTGATCGTGGCGATCATTGCCGGCGTGCTCGGTTTGAGCGGCATCGCCGGCGCCGCCACGCAGATCGCATGGATCCTGTTCGTGATCGGCCTCATCATGGCCATTGTCTTTTTCATAATGGGTCGACGACCACCGCTCTGAACGCATCTGTTCGATGACCAACACAAACCCCGGCCAGGCCGGGGTTTGATCCATCTGACAAGCAAATTATTCCGGACAGCCCTAGCCTGATCCCGGCCTGATCCCAACCTGATCCATGGGGGCATCCGGGACCCGCTCCACACCGAGCGCGAATACCCTGAAAGACAATATGGGACGCCATGGGTCGGATTCGATACCATCGCCAAGTGCCAAAACCTAGAGCCATTAGAGCCAAGGCACAATCAAAGGAACGCAATTTCACGCTAGATCGGAGACCGACCTCATGGAAAATCCTGCCACCACCCCCAACATCCAATCGATGATCGAGCCGCTGTATCGCGGCAAGTTTTGGATGCAATTGATCGCCGTGATGATGATCATCTACGGCGTGCTGACCGCCCTGACGATCGTCGGGATCATCATCGCCTGGATTCCAATCTGGGGCGGGGTGGTTCTGATGCAGGCCGCCGGGGCAATCCAGCGGGCCTACAACGGCAACGACGCTAGTGAAGTGAGCCAGGCCATGGGCAAGCTGCGGACCTACTTCACCATCTTCGGTGTCCTGACCCTGATCGGCCTGCTCGTCATGATCATCAGCATGATCTTCGGTATCGGTGCCGGAATGATGGGCATGACCGGCGGTTAATCCGCACAGCTACCCTCGGAACAAGAAAAAGCCCCGGCTCACACTGAACCGGGGCTTTCCTGTTTTCGGGACACCGATCGACGGCCAGGATCAGATCCGGCCGTAGACCTCGCCGCCCATCTCGACGAACTCGATCGACTTTTCCTGCATGCCTCGCCGCAAAGCCTCTTCCTCATCGACCCCCAGTTGGGCCGCGTACTCGCGCACCTCCTGGGTAATCTTCATCGAGCAAAAGCTCGGGCCACACATGGAACAGAAGTGCGCCACCTGGTGCGCCTCGGCCGGCAGGGTCTCGTCGTGGTACTCACGTGCCCGTTCCGGGTCGAGCGACAGGTGGTACTGGTCGAGCCAGCGGAACTCGAAGCGCGCTTTTGACAGGGCGTTGTCACGCAGCTGCGTGCCGGGGAATCCCTTGGCCAGATCGGAGGCATGCGCAGCGATCTTGTAGGTGATCACGCCTTCGCGCACGTCGTCCTTGTTCGGCAGGCCGAGGTGCTCCTTGGGCGTGACATAGCAAAGCATGGCGGTGCCGTACCAGCCGATATTGGCCGCACCGATGCCGCTGGTGATGTGGTCGTAGGCCGGCGCGATGTCGGTGACCAGCGGCCCGAGGGTGTAGAACGGTGCCTCGAAGCAGTCCTCGAGCTCCTTTTCCACATTCTCCTTGATCATCTGCAGCGGCACGTGGCCCGGGCCCTCGATCATCACCTGTACGTCGTGCTGCCAGGCGATCCGGGTCAGCTCGCCCAGGGTCTTGAGCTCGGCGAACTGGGCCTCATCGTTGGCATCCGCCAGGCTGCCCGGGCGCAGGCCATCACCCAATGAGAAGGACACGTCATAGGCCTTCATGATCTCGCAGATCTCGTTGAAGTGCGTGTAGAGGAAGGACTCTTCATGGTGGGCCAGACACCACTTGGCCATGATCGAGCCACCACGCGAAACGATGCCGGTGACGCGCTCGGCGGTCATCGGCACATAGGCCAGCCGTACGCCGGCATGGATGGTGAAGTAATCGACGCCCTGCTCGGCCTGCTCGATCAGGGTGTCGCGAAAGATTTCCCAGGTCAGGTCCTCGGCGCGACCATCGACCTTCTCCAGCGCCTGATAAAGCGGCACGGTACCGATCGGCACCGGCGAGTTGCGCAAGATCCACTCACGAGTCTCGTGGATGTGCTTGCCGGTGGACAGGTCCATGATGGTGTCACTGCCCCAGCGGATGCCCCAGACCATCTTCTCGACCTCCTCGGCGATGCTGGAAGTAACCGCCGAGTTGCCGAGGTTGCCATTGACCTTGGTGCGGAAATTCCGGCCGATGATCATCGGCTCGCTTTCCGGGTGGTTGATGTTTGCCGGGATGATCGCCCGACCACGAGCGATCTCGTCACGGACGAACTCAGGCGTGATCTCGTCGGGGATCGACGCACCGAAGGACTCGCCCTTGTGCTGGCGCAAGAGTTTTGCGTAACGCGGATCGGCGCGCAGCTCCTGCAGGCGGTTGTTTTCACGGATGGCGACATACTCCATCTCGGGGGTGATGACCCCCTGACGGGCGTAGTGCATCTGGGTGACGTTGGCGCCCGCCCCGTCGATCAGCCGGGCGCGACGCGGCGGGCGGATATGCGAGAAACGCAGATTGGCGGTGTGCTCGTCGGTCAGGCGCTCCTTGCCAAAGTGCGAGGTCGGGCCGTCGAGCTGCTCGGTATCACCCCGCTCCTCGATCCAGGCCGCGCGCAACGGCGCCAGGCCCTTGAGCAGATCGATCTCGATCTCCGGATCGGTATAGGGGCCGGAGGTGTCGTAGATCGGGATCGGCGGATTGGAGACAGTGCCGGCATCGCTCTGCGTGGCCGTCTGGATGACCTCGCGATACGGCACGCGGATATCGGGCCGGGAGCCTTGCGTATAGCGCTTGTGGCTGGCTGGGAACGGGGCGATGACCGTTTCGGAGAGTGTCGCGGTCTTCTGCAGGAAATCACTGGGAATTGCACTCATCTAGGCTACCTCTGGGCCACCTTTGGCCACTTTTCAAGGGACCTGCACGACGAGTGCCGACTGGACACGAGAGATCTCGCTTGTGCCAGACAGACTTCCCTACGCCGATGCAAGTCGGATCAGGTTCCAAGGGTGTTTCTCAGCCGCCGCACCGTTTTGAACCGGCACGGCGGCACCCCTAGTCTGCGAATACGCAGCCGCGCAAGCGGCCGCCATGACGATCGAGACGCTACGCCAGCAGGCAGCGGATGACAAGCACCGCTTTAACGTTTGCAACCATTCAAGCGGCTGCGACCACGACCATTTCTGCGCTCCCGAAGTGCTGCCGGCTGGTATCAGGACGACGGCCGATCCATGACTATCATTTGGGCCTGCATTTGCCCGCCCGGGGGAAAAGCCGTAGATTACCGCGCACCTGTTCACCTGACACGAGCCGTAATTCATGCCTACCGAGATCGAACTGGCCCGCTTCAACATGGTCGAGCAACAGATTCGCCCCTGGGACGTGCTCGACAAACGCGTGCTGGAGGTGTTTTTCAACGTCCAGCGCGAGCGTTTCGTCCCGGCCGCCGAGCGCAAACACGCCTTTGCCGACGTCGCCGTCCCGATCGGCCACGGTCAGACCATGCTGCCGCCGGTGGTCGAGGGCCGCATCCTGCAGTATCTGCAAGTCCAGTCGAACGAACGGGTGCTGGAAATCGGCACCGGCACCGGATTTTTCACCGCCTGCCTGGCCTCGCTGGGCAACAGTGTGCGCTCGGTCGACATCTTCCCGGACTTCACCGAACGCGCCGGCAGTCTGTTGTCGGAGCTGGGTTTCGGGCGGGTGGTGCTGGAGACCGGCGACGCCCACGACGGTTGGGCTACTGACGAACGCTTCGACGTGATCGTCTTCACCGGCGCGCACGTCTCCATGCCGGAAGGATGCTTTCATCAGCTCAACGTCGGTGGTCGCCTGCTTGCCATCACCGGCAATGGGCCGATCCAGACCGTCTCCATGGTCACTCGCGTATCCGAAACGCAATTTGACACCGACTCGCTATTCGAAACCCGCACGGGTTACCTCATCGGTGCCGAACCCCAACCGGCCTTCTCGCTGTAGGGTGGACCGCGACCGGGCACAGTATTCAGCCACACCATACAAGCTGCCGATCGAGGCCTTTCAACCACCCCCTTCATCTGGCACTTTTCTGCGCTAGACTTGATGCCGTGATGATTTTCCAGCTGGATGACGGTGAATAATTGAGATGCGGCGCGCTCGTGCCCGACCCCGAGTTGTGGCATCTTGCCGGAAAGCCGACCGCTGGGTTATCGTGCCGATAGTTAGCAGGCTAACCAGTTACGCTTCCAATTCTTTCCGAGGACCCTCGCCCATGCCAGCCAGTCGCTCCGCCTCCGTGCCCGCCCGGCGCGGGCATCGTGCTATCGCCCGGCCATTGCGCCGCGCGGCCCTTTCGGCCGCCATCGGCATGGGCCTGTCGCTTGGGTTCGGCGGCCAGGCACAGGCCGCCGACCTGCTGGACATCTACATGCTGGCCGAGCAGAACGATCAGAAGCTGCGCGCCGCCGAACAGCAGCGCCTGTCCGTCGGACAGAATATCCCGATCCAGCGGGCCGACCTGCTGCCGCAACTGCGTGGTGATGGCGGCGTCAATTACAGCCACAGCCGCATCATCCAGGGCGGCTTCCCCGGCTCGCCGAACAGCTACGACGGCACGGGGCAGTCAATCGCACTCGGCCTGACCCAGACAATCTACAACCAGTCCCAGCTGGTGGGACTCGACATCGCCGAGCTCCAGGTACGTCAGGCCGACATCGACTTTGAACTGGCACGCCAGGACCTGATCCTGCGTACCGGACAGGCCTATTTCCTGGTGCTGAACGCCGACGCCCAGCTGGAACTGGCCTACGCCAACCGCACCGCACTCAAACGCCAGCTTGAGCGGGCCCAGCGCCAGTACGAAGTGGGGTTGGTCGCGGTGACGGACGTGGCCGACGCCCAGTCAGAATACGACCAGGCCAATGCGCAGATCATCGCGGCCCGCAATGAACTGAACAATGCCGAAGCGGCGCTCGCGACCATCATCGGCCAGCCCGCCGGCGATCTGGACGACATTCGGACCGGCCTTGAAGTGGCCGAACCACAACCGGCCGACGTGAACGAGTGGATCGAGCTGGCGCTGGCACAGAACCTGGGACTGCAGAGCACGGTCATGACCACGCAGATCCAGCAGCGGAACGTCGATTTGGAGCGATCACAACGCATGCCGGTTGTGGATCTCAACGGCAGCTACGGTTACAACAGCAATCCGAGCCAGTTCAGCGGCAACAGCAGCGACGTCGTCACCAGCCAGGTGGGCGTCCAGGTCACCATGCCGATCTATACGGGTGGGCGCATCAACTCGCGCTCGCGCAAGGCCGCCTTCGACTACCAGCGCAGCCAGTTCGACCTCAGCGACCAACGCCGCTTGGTTCGTCAAATGACCTCGGACAGCTACCGTGCGGTGTTGACCGCAATCAGCCAGATCGCGGCCTTCCGCCAGTCGGTCGAATCCGCCCGCACCAGCCTGGTGGCCACCGAGGCCGGCTACGGCGTAGGCACACGTACCATCGTCGATGTACTCAATGCCGAGCTGCGAGTGTTCAGCGCCATGGCCGACTACCTCGACGCCCGCTACAGCTACATCATCAGCCTGCTGCAGCTCAAGGCCGACACCGGCCAGCTGACGGTGGCCGACCTCGAGGCCATCAACCGCGAGCTGACCGAGCAGGAAACCAATGCCTTGATCGCTCCCCTGATGGGCACATCCGACGAGGTCGGTGCCAGCCAGGCGGAGACCGAGATGATGCAACGCGTGCTGGAACGCGCTCGTCGGACAGTCGACAACGAGATGATCGATGACGAGGAATGATCCAGTCCAGCTGGATCCAACTCACGTGACAAGACGGGCTTGATCCAGCTGGCCTGATCTAGTTGGCCTGACCTGATTGGGCACTGATCAATCGTGATCTGATTGCGGATCAGCCTGCCGTCTCAAGCCACGGCGCCAGCCGGTCGGCCAGCCGATCTGCTGCCCCACGATGGCCAGCAATCACTGCCCGTGCCCGCTCGCCGGCCGCCCTCCAGGCCGCCGGCGCCTCGAAGCATTCAATCACCCCGGCAGCCAGTGCCTCGGCATCCGCCACCTCGCGCACAGCGCCCACCTCGGTCAGTGCGGCGAACACCGCCCGGAAATTGTGTACCTCGGGGCCGCTGAGTACCGCCCGACCGACCGCGGCCGGCTCGATCGGGTTGTGCCCACCGATCGGCTGCAGCGACCCGCCCATGAAGATGACCGGCACCTCGGCAAAACGCTCGGCCAGCAATCCTGCCCGGTCGATTACCTCCACCATCGGACGTTGCTCGACCGGCGTATCGGCCCGCCAGCGTCCGACCGAAAAGCCGGCCGACTCGGCCTGCCGCAGTACCTCGTTCGCCCGTTCCGGGTGACGCGGCACCAGGATCAGGCCCGCATCGGCATACCGTTCGCGCAGACGGGCATGTGCGGCCAACACCTGCTGCTCCTCGCCTGGGTGGGTACTCGCCGCCAGCCAGGTATGCACCCGATCGGTCGGCACTGCGGGAATGGAGTCGGCCACCGGTAAATCAAACTTGAGGTTGCCACAATCGGCCACCCGGGGCGCACCAAGCGCGACAAATCGCTCACGATCCGCCGGGGATTGCGCACAGATCAGGTCGATGCCCGCCAGCACCTCGCGCAGCAATGCCCCACCCCAACGCCGGTAACGGTCGAAAGAGCGGTCGGACAGACGGGCATTGGCGATCACCAGCGGCACGCCGGCACGGTTCACCTCGCGCACCAGATTGGGCCACAGCTCGGTCTCCATCACCACCACCAGCCGTGGCCGCAGGGATCGCAGCACGCGTCGCTGCCCGCGGGCATAGTCATAGGGGGCATAGAAATGCGGCACACCAAGTGCGCGGGCCGCCTCGGCACCGGTCTCGGTGGTGGTGCTCAACACGACTGGCAGCCCAGGCCAACGCCTGTGCAGCTCTTTGACCAACATCGCCGCCGTACGCGTTTCGCCCAGCGACACGGCATGCAGCCACACTCCATCGCGAGGCAGCCCATCGCGCAGACGGCCGAACTGCTCGAACCGCTGCCGCTGGCCGGGGCGGGCCTGCCGGTAGCGCCGCCACGCATCCCAGACCAGCCACGGGAACAACAACGCGAGGGCGAATTGGTACTGCCAGCGCCTCATGTGGCAATCACGCCAGCAGATAACGCCGCTGACGGCGGACAAATGGATTGATTCAAACGCATGCCGGTGATTATCCCTTAGAATGGCTGCCCATGAATGCCCCTCTTTCCCGACGCCTGCGGGTCGCCCGCTTCGCCCTGTCCCTACTGCCACGTCTGATCGCCGCTCTGCCCCAATCTGGACGACTGCGGCTGGGTCGGTCGATCGGCTGGCTGATGGGGCGATTGCTGAAAAAACGGCGACAGATCATGCACGCCAACCTGGCGGTTGCCTTCCCCGATTGGACCGTCGCGGCCCGCGAAACAGTGGTCGAGAGCCATTTCCAGCGACTGGGGGCCGGCATCTGTGAAGGGTTCTGGGGCTGGTTCGGCAATCTCGAACGCGTCCCCGAGTACCGCATCATCGGACTGGAACATCTTGAAGCCGCCCGCGCCGAAGGTCGAGGCGTGATCCTCAACGCGGCTCATGTTACCGACACGGAGCTGGGGGTGTACTTCGTCTCGCGTCACGCCCCGGTGCATGCCGTCTATCGGCCCAACAACAACCCGGCCATCGATGCGCTGATCAACCAGGGACGTGAGAAACACTTGGCCGGCCTGATCGATCGCGAGGACACCCGGGCGATGATCCGTGCGCTGCGTGCCGGTGACGTGGTCTGGACCGCACCGGACCAGAACTACCACGGCAAGACCAGCGCCTTCATCCCCTTCTTCGGCCTGCCGGCGGCCACCAATACCGCCATGCCGATATTGGCCCGCCTGGGCCGTGCGATGATCCTGCCCTATCACGTCCGGCGCTTTGGTGAGCGCTACGAGCTCGAGATCGAAGCACCCATCGACGGCCTGCCAAGCGGGGACGACGTCGCGGACACCTGCCAGCTGGTCGAGCGACTGGAAGCCGAGATCCGTCGCCACCCGGCCATGTACCTCTGGGGCCACCGCCGCTACAAGACCCTGCCGGACGGCATCCCATCCCCATATCGTCGCTGACGTCCCCGCCGGGACCACAGCCGGCCCGGGAGTGTCGGTCGGCACACCATCCCAGCAAACCCGGTTTCGGCTCATTGCCAAGGCATGGCTGCGCCGCACCGGGCGGACGGAAACCCACGATATCGCTGATATAGCCGCTTGCGACCGACAACGTCGCCCCAGCGTGCCCGGCAAGATCAACGCTGGGAATCGCGCTCTTGTCCCTCGGCACCGGGCCCGGGCTTCTTGCCGTTGCGGGCGGCCTGTCGCTCCAGCCGCTCAGTCTCGCGCAGCTCGAACTTCTTGGCCTCGATCAGGAACGCATAGTGGGCGTTGGCCATCGCCTGAATCAGGCCACGACGCCCGGCCAGAATAGTGCGACGCAACAGGTAGCTCTTGAGAAAACGGAACGGAAACACCAGGAACAGCTTGAGCGCCGACGGCTCCTTGCCTCGCGCCAGGTCCTGCTCGGCCCGATAGCTGGAATAGAGATTGATCTTGTCGATGCGCAGCGCCACCGACTCGACCCCATAGTGCTTGATCCAGCCTGGCAAACTGACCACGCGACCGCCGTCGGCATCCAGCTGCACCGACTCATGCACTATCTGGCGGGCAAGAAAACGACCCCGCTCACGGCGGAACAGCCGCACTCGTCGGATCGGCCGTGACGCCCTGGGGGCAGGCACACCAATGAACCAGTCACGGATGCGCACCTCGGCACCGATGATGGTCGGATCGTCCTGCCGGACCAGCCGGACAATGGCCTCACGCAGCGTGTCGTCGATCACCTCGTCACCATCGAGGTTGAACACCCAGGGCTGAGTACACAGCTCAAGAGCCGCCTGCTTCTGCGCCCCGAAGCCGAGAAAATCCTGATGATGAATGATCGCGCCGTGTCGCTCTGCGATGGCCAGCGTATCGTCTTGGGAGCCCGAATCGAGCACCACGATCTCGGCGAAATCCGCCAGCGGTTCAAGCACCTGGTCGAGCCAGCGACCGCAGTCCTTGGTGATCAGAAAGACACTGACCGGCAGTTTGCCATTGGCCTCAGACACGATATCGACCTCGCGAGAAAGTAAGCCAGAACTCGAAGCGGTTCATCTGCCCAACCATCGACAGGCGGGGCAGTTCGAAACGATTGACGCGCGCCAGTGGCAAAATCGTCTTGCGCGTGGTCACCGCCGACTCAAAACCGGCCTCACGCACCATGTCGACATGCTCCGGCCGATACTTGCCGAATGGATAAGCAAAGCTGCGGCAGGGCTGGCCGGTGAGCGTCTCGACCGCCCGCCGAGACGCGGTGATTTCAGCCTGCGCTTTCTCCGCGCTGGTCGACGGCAGATGACAGTGGCTGATCGTATGCGCGCCAAACTCCCAGCCGTCGGCCTGCAGCTCGCGGATCATCGCCGGGGACAGCCGTTCGATGCCCTCGATCTCGGGGGCGAGGTAGACCGTCGCCGGCGCACCATGCCGCCGCAGCACCGGCCAGGCGTACTGGTAATTGTCGGCATAGCCGTCATCAAAGGTGATCGCCACCATGCCGCGCGGGTCGGTCGCCGCCAGCAGCTGCGAGACCGTGACAAATCGTGCGCCACGGCTCGCCATCCAGTCGACTTGCCAGGCAAAGCGTTGCACGTCCATGACGATGCCCGCTGAGGTATCCGTCGGCCGGATGCTGTGATACATCAGCAGGCGCGGCCAGGCCCGCGGCCGGGGCAGGCGCCACAGATTGTAGCGGGCCAGCAGGGCGAGAATCACCAGCACGGCGATCAGCAGTACCAGCCAATACAACAGTTCAGTCACGGTGACTCCCACGATCAAACCAGGGGATAGAGCCGGACCTGGACAGAACAGCCGGGGCAGCGGGACAGAGGTCAGCTGCCGCTAGATGTCGCCGACCAACCCCGGCCATGCAGGAGCGCATCATCCAGACGGGGATGAATGCCGCCCGACTCAGCCTTCCGCGCGCGCGCGTCCGGCGCCCGGCTCCAGGATGTCCCTGACATACCCTTCGTAGATCTGGCTCCTGATCGATTCCTGTAATGGCGAGAAATCCTCCGGAGATAATGGATCGACCTCCCCGAGCGCATCGATCGCGATACAGCGAATGCGCCCGGCCGCCTGATGTCGGGAAAGATAGCCCTCGACCATACCATTTGCTTCAAGCCAGACCGCCGGTGGATACAGGGCAAATACAGGCCGGGCCGCAGCCATCCCATCGGTCAACATCGTCAGGCTGTCCTGGGTGCAGAAAACGCACTCACTCGCACCCAGATAGGCTGGAACCACGGCGCGTGGCCGATCCTGCCACCAGGTGGCATCAGCGATGCTCGTAGGCTCAAGCTCTTGGCGAAGCAATGCCTCGGCAGCCGGGCCGGTACGTCGGGACGTGGTGATCAGCCAGCGCCCGCCATGGCGGCGCGACAATTGGTTCATGCCGGCCGCCAAGGCACGCCAGTCGTCATCCGAAAAACGATGGTTACGACTGTCGCCACCAATCAGCATGGCCCACAACGGCTCATCGCTCAACGCCGCGCCACTCGCCATCAATTCTCGCTTGAGGGCATTGCCGGCTTTTTCTGCCAGCGCTGGTGTCACCGGTGTCGGCAGAAAGGGAAGTCGGACCACGTTGGGCCCTTCACCATCTTCCTCGGAAAAAATCACTCGGCTAAACCGATCGAAACGCAGTGGCGGGGGGCCGAGAAACAGGTTGGGGCAACCAAACTCTGCCGCCGCAAGAGCATTGAACACCGCCGTGGTGCCGCCGCTGGAAACAATCAGTGATGGCGGCTCGGTCGGCAGAGGCTTGAAACGAAACAGCCAAGCGGCAATCGACAGACCAAGCCGCTCGCCAAAGGCATTGGTCAACCAGTAGGCGGCCGGCCGGAACGAGCCACGATACCGTGGATGGACGGTCACCCATTCAATCTCCCAGCCACGGGCGTCCCGCACGGCTTCCGCGATGGCGCGGGACTGGTTGTAGTGACCCGGCTTGCCGTCGCTGATGATCCAGACCACCCCCATCTCGCCTTGAACTCCTACCCTTCAAGCAAAAGTTGCGGCCGCTCCAAGCTCAGCAACAGGTCGCCGTACAGGTCGCGGCCGCGACGGACGCCAGCCGACCGCGGCAGGGTTTCATTGCCGAGAGCACCTTGAACTTTCACCCTGTACTTCCCCCTTTCTTCAGCAGAGCAGAGGCCTCTGTCTCCCGGCCCTTTTCTGTCCGGCCTGCCAGCACATGGGCCAGGATCAGAGTGTAAATGAACGTGACCACCGTCAGCTCGAGTACCAAATTGGTCAGGCCGAACAACGTCAATGCGACCGTGACATACACGAGCAGTCTCCACTCTCGCGTGCGCCGCTCTCGCGCCAAGACGCCAATTGGCAGCAGCAGAACGGCGATCAGCAAGACCAATTTAGGGATCCCGCCAGTGACCAGATGCTGCAGGAACGTGTTGTGTACGTGGCTATGGCGGTCGTGAAAATACCTGCCCATGCCCAGCGCTTCCCCTACAGCCAACATGCCCTGGGTGCTTCCCACTCCGAGCCAGGGACTGGACAAAAAAACCGTCCAGCCGGTCCGCCAGTATACGAGCCGATTCCCGATAGAAGTGGCAAATTGCGGCTTTAGCTCTAGCACTGGCGGCTTGGTTTGGTCGTTCGACGGCGACTGACGAATGAATTCCATATGAATGAAGTCATGAGCGAACACCCTCAGCTCGTCTTGACTCGTCGGGGTGGACGCGATGGCGTCCGAGACCCGAGATGAAAGCTCCTTGCCGGCAAATATCACCAGGGCAGCGGAGAAAAGGACCACCGCAATCAAACCAACAACCAGCGCACGATAGTCCAGTACGCGACGAAAGCGGATCGACATCAGCAGAAAGATGATCACCGTGGCCACAATCACGGCCCGACTGCCCGACAGCGTGATCGGCAACAGGGTCAAGACCATCCATAGCAAGGGCTGGCCCCGTTCCCGGCCAAACGTCTGGTACACCACATAGATCCCATACAAGGAAAGCAGCGCGGCGAATATCAGGGCATTCTCACTGCCACTGGCACGAGGCCAGCCCAGCACCAACACCTGATACAGAGCGACTATCCCGGCAACACCCAGGGCGACCCGGAACCCGATTCCTAACGGGCGACGAAAATTGTCTTCCCTGGCCCACCCCACCAACCATGGCAGCAGCAGTATCAGATCAGCAGTCTGCAAGGGCTCGTAGACAAAGCCGCCGGCTCCCAGTGAATCCGTCAGCGTCGACCACGCGATGTAGGCGATCCAGGTCCCCCAGATCGTCACGACGGCGGGAGACCAGTCCGCCTTGCCCCGGACTAGGGCATAGACAAGGAGCACCAGAAAAAAGACATCCTGATACGCCCGCTCGCCGATATTGGTCAGGAACAGCAGCGAAGGAACCAGCACGAGATACCAGGAGGGTATGGCAGCAAGAACCTGGCGATAGCGCGTTGGCAAAGTCGGCATTATCTTGATCACTATCCGATAGGGCCTGCGGCCCTGGTCAGTCTGGGAGACATCTCACTCGAGCTCTGCTTGACCCGTGACAAGACGCCCGTACAAGGCCAGCGTCTCGCGCTGCATGCGCTCCAAGGAAAATGGCAGAGTCACTGGCCGAGGGGGCGCGCCGGTCTCATACCAGTCCCGAAGTCGCTGGATCGCCTGGTCCACATCTCCTACAGACACACCGCCCTCGGGGTAGAGACACGCCAGCTGCTCCGCCACGCCGCCGTGATCATACCCGAGTACCGGCCGCCCCAGGGCGAGAGATTCCGTGACGGTGCGCCCAAAAGACTCCGGCTTGCTGGTCAAGGACAGCACCACATCGCTGATGGCCAGGATCTCGCGCAGATCACCGCGCGACCCCAGCCAAGTGATGTCATCCGCCAGCCCGCGTTCGGCAATGCGCGTCCGCACCTGCTGCCAGTACGCCTGCCGCCGTGGGTGAACACCGCCGACCAGCAGGGCATGTACCGGCACACCTTGTGCCTTCAGCCCGGCGACGATCTCGACCAGGTCCAGCTGTCCCTTGATCTGGGTGACCCGCCCCGGCAGCGTGAGAATCCATTTTCCCGCCAGCTGCGGCTGCTCGGCAAAGAAGCGCTCCCGCCAGGCCTCATCAGGCCGGAATTCGGGATGATAGCGGGTCGGGTCGATACCGCGATAGATACGCAGGATGCGATCGGGATCGACCTCCGGGTAGTGCTCGCGGATGTAGGCGACAATGCTGTCGGAGACGGCAATCACGCATTCGCCCCTGGTCATCACCGCGCTGTAGCGCCCGGGCGAATACGCCCCGTGCACGGTCGTGACCAGTCGCGGGCGGCTGGCCGCCGGCATGCCCTTCCAGGCGAGATAACCGATCCATGCCGGCAGGCGCGAACGCAGGTGCAGGATATCGACCTGTTTCTCGCGCAGCAGGCGGCGCACGGTCGGGATGTGGCGCAGGGTGAAAAGCGATTTCCGGCCGACCGGCAAAGTGACGTGCTCAGCGCCCAGCGCTTCGAGCTCGGCGACCAACCCGCCCCCTTCGGAGATCACAAGCGCTCGGTGCCCGGCGGCCACCAGCGCCGCGGCGATCTCGAGCGTACCGCGCTCGACCCCACCACCATCGAGCGCGGGCAGCATCTGCAGCACGGTCAACCGCCGAGGAGCGGAATCGCCACCAGATTCGTTGGCTGTGGTCACCGGCTGTCCTCCTCGATCACTCTCTCGGGTCACTCGTTTGGGCATGGGCTGGATTACTTTGGTTGATTCCAGGTCGCCGGCGCATAAACAATGGCGTTGGAGGCTATCATGCCTGCATGTCGACACATCCCGACAACACCGTCAACGAGATCTGGGCCGTCACCACTGGCGAGACAGGCATGGCCAACCAGGCCCGTGGCCTCGCGGAAGCCGTCGCCCAGCGCAACGGCTGGCCAGTGGTACAGAAAACCATCGGCATGCGTTTCCCCTGGTGCGCCCTGCCCATGCACAGAGTGCCCAATCCGTTGGGGAAACTCACCTCGGACTCAGATCCGCTTGCCCCGCCCTGGCCCCGGCTGCTGATCACCTGCGGGCGACGCAGTGCCGCGGTATCGATCGCCATCCGCCGGGCCAGTGGTGGGCACTGTTTTACGGTGCACGTGCAGGATCCGCAAATCCCGCCGCGATACTTCGATCTGGTGGTGCCGCCCCGTCACGACGGGCTGACCGGGCCGAACGTGCTGCCAACGCGCGGCGCGATCCATCATGTCACTCACACAAAGCTCGACCAGGCCGCCGAACAGTTCCGCACCGAGTTCGCCTCACTGCCCAGACCCTGGATCGGTGTGCTGCTGGGGGGATCCAGCCGCAGCATGACGCTGACACCGGATAAATCACGGCGGATCGGCGAACAACTGGCGCAGGCGGCTCGAAGCAGCGGCGGCAGCCTGCTGATCACCCCATCACGGCGCACGGGCGAGGCCAACACCCAGGCGCTGGCCGAGGCCATCAGCGAAGTGCCCCAGCAACTCTGGCGTGGCGAAGGGCCCAACCCCTACCTCGGTATTCTGGCACTGGCCGACTACCTGGCGGTGAGTGGGGATTCCGCCTCGATGGTGTCCGAGGCCGCCTCGACCGGAAAACCGCTGTACGTGATCGACTTCGGCCACTACCCAAAGCGACTGGGGCGATTCCACCAGGCACTGCGCGACGAGGGGGTGACACGCACCTTCGACGGCAGCCTCGAGCGCTGGGAATACCAGCCAGTGGACGACACCGGAAAAGTGGCCGACGTTATCCTGCAACAGATCGACACGACAGCGGCCAACTAGGGAAGCTCTGCGCGATTGAATCCAGTGGCAATTTACAACTGGGCAGCCGCTGAGGCGGCTTTCGCGGGCGAGGCCCGCTCCCACAATGGCACCGTGCCACCGAAACCCCATGTGGGAGCTTGCCTTGCATGCGAATCGCGCCGGCAGGCGCGAGTTGGGGGTTGGGGGCGCTGCGTGGTTGGAAAAGATTCCCGGGAATGGCGCCCTGATTGAAGTCGGCCTGGCGGCCGGCTGCTAGGTGGAAGCCCAACCCACAGATCTCCTGGACCCACCGCACCACTAAGCCCTGTGGGTCGGGCTTCAGCCCGACAATCCGCCCGGTAGGGTGGATGGATTGGTGTGGTGAATCGCGCTGAAGTCGGCCTTGTGGCCGACGGTTGGGTGGAAGTACAGCCCATAGAGGATGGTGGCTGCTGAAACGGGCACGTCACGCATCACACTTCCAGCTTCATTCAATCAACGCCCCGACCACCGGCACTTCCACCGTATCCGGCGGCAGGCAGACTTCTTCGTTGCAGGCCTGCAGTTCCAGCCGCAGTCGGCTCGGCATCGTACCGACCACCGGCGCGCGCAGTATCAGTTCGCCCTCGTAGACGTCGATCGCCTCGCTGGCGAATCCGGCACGGAATGGTCGTCCCGGCGGGTAGTCGATTGCACCGATCTTGCCGTCGACGGCACTGACTCGTGTTGGCACCAGGTAGTCCTCGCTGGCCGGGTTGGCGTTGATGTGAAAGCCAGGATCAATGGCCAGGCGCACTTCGATCACGCCCTCGACCACCTGCGCGGACAGCTCGACATGATCACGCGAGGCCCCCGGGCCGACCGCTGCTGGCGCTGCCAGCTCGCCGGCAAACCGTTCGACTACCTCAGCCCGCGGTGGGCGCGCCAACTCACCGACCAGCCAGCCCCAGGCCGCCGGATCGACGGCCACCTCGCCGGCGAACCCGGCCAGCGCCTGAACCGCGGATCGCTGCCAGGCCGGGGCCTCCAGCAGGTGGCCAAGGTCGAGCAGAAACACCACCGCCTGGCTGTGTCCCGATGGGCCGACCTCATCACCGTTCAGCGGTGGCGCAATCGACCAACCTGCCGACTCACCACTGAGCGCTCGCTCATGCAACTGCCCGGCCTCATCAATGAAATGCGTCTGGATCGCCTGCGCCAGTCGCTGGGCGCGGAACAGCCAGCGCCAGTCGTTCTGGCTGTCATAGAGTGCGAGCATCAGCCGCCCGGTCGCGGCGTAGTCGGCAAGAAAAGCCTCGCCACTCAGCTGTCCCCTATAGACCTGCCGATACAGGCGCGCTGCCGGCTCATCCCACAATGTCTGCCACAGCCACTCGCCCACGGCTAGCGCTCGGTCGGTCGATTCGTCTCGATCCAGTGACCGCGCCGCCGCCAGCAGACCCAGCCCCGCCAAGGCATTGAGCTCGGCCACTTGCTTGCGGTCCCGGGAGGGTAGGCCGCGGTCTTGCCGATAGGCCAGCAAAGCCGCGTAATCCGCTGACAGCTCGCCCATCTCCTCGGCCAGAGTGCCGCGCTCCAACGCCTCAAGCGCACGCCCGGGACGCAGATTGATTACCCCACCGTCGGGCAACACATGATCGATGCGGCTCTCGGGCAGTGAGACCAGTTCGTGCCAGGCGAGGAAGGCCTCCGCCCGCGCGCCCAGCACGGCATGGATCTCAGCGGGGGTGAAGACGTAGCTCTTGCCCTCGATGCCGTCCAGCTCGGCACTCTCGGCGGTATAAAAACCGTCGGCCTCCGCCCACAGCCGTCGCTCCAGGTAGTCGATGCTGCGTGCAGCCACCTGGCCATACCAGGGCTGTCCTAGTCGGGACGCGGCCTGCGCGTACAGACCGACCAGCTGGGCATTGTCGAGCAGCATCTTCTCGAAGTGTGGCACCGCCCATTGCGGGTCGACGGTATAGCGATGAAAGCCGCCGCCGACGTGATCGAACAACGCAGCAACACTCATGCCGGCGAGTGTCTGGTCAAGCATCTCGCCCGCCGACTGAGCGCCCGCCTCCATGGCGGACAGCAGCAGGGATAATTTCGGCGATTGCGGAAAACGGCTCGACTGCCCCACCGGGGCGAAACCGCCAATCAGCGGATCGAAGATCTCCCCCAACGACTCGACCGCCTGCTCACGCCAGACGACCGGATCAAGACGATCCGGGGCGATGCTACTGGTCACCGCCTGCTCGCGCAGCGCCTGGGCCACTGCCTCGGCACGCTCCAGCAACGGCCCGTGGCCACTTTGCCACTCAGCCGAAAGCCGCTTGAGGATCTGCGGAAAGCTCTCGCGACCAGGCAATGGCTCGGGCGGGAAATAACTACCAGCAAAAAAGGGCTCGAGGTCCGGGGTGAGAAAGACGTTATTCGGCCAGCCGCCGCCCTCGCCGAGGAGTTCCGTGGCCAGCATCAACACCCGATCAAGGTCAGGGCGCTGTTCGCGGTCGATCTTGATATTGACGAAGCCCGCGTTCATGACCGCAGCAATATCCGGATCCTGGTAAAGCTCACGCTCGGCGACATGACACCAGTAACAGGTGGAATAGCCCACCGAGACGAAGAGCGGTTTGTCCTCACGCCGAGCGCGCTCCAGCGCCTCCTCGCCCCAGGGATACCAATCGACTGGGTTGTCGGCATGATCGCGCAGGTAATCCGAGGTCGCGGTGGCCAAACGATTTTCGGCCGAGACCGGTTCGGTGAACCCGGCAGCAACCAGACCAAGCAGCCCGATCAAGACGGCGAGCCGGATAACGAATTGGGCGACGGGCTGGGCGACCGGCAGTCCGCGCAATAACCTGACGGGGTGAAACATGGGTATTGGCCCCCTCGAGTGGACCTCGAGCATGGCACAGTCGAAGCAATACTGCGGTCAAACCATCAGCAACAATCCACCAGGATCAGCTCGCCGGCATCCCGCCAAGCCAGAGGCTGGCGATACCCAAATAGATGATGATGCCGCCCAGGTCAGCAACCGTCGTAATCAACGGGGCGGAGGCGGTCGCCGGGTCCAGGCGGAAGCGTGTCAGCAGGAACGGCAGCAACATCCCTACCATGCTGCCGAAGATCACCACCGCGATCATCGACAGGAAAATCACGTTGGCCAGCATTGTGCCACCGTAAAGCAGCCCGACGCCCCAGGCCGCCACGCCCATGGCCAGACCAAGCGCGCTGGCCACCGCCAGCTCCTTGACCCACAGCCGCACCCAGTCATCGGGGGACACATCCCCGGTGGCCAGAGCCCGCACCATCATGGTCGCGCCCTGTGAGCCGGCATTGCCTCCGGAATCAATGATCAGCGGCAGGAAGAAGATCAGCACCATCACCTCGCCCAGCACATCCTCGAATGACGACACCGCACCAGCGGAAAACAGTGAGAGAAACACCAGCAACAACAGCCAGCCGATCCGCTTCTTGAACAGATCAAAAACCGACGCCCCACGCATGCTCACATGCTTCACGCCCAAGGCACCGAACTTGTGAATGTCCTCGGTGGCCTCCTCTTCGATTACATCCATCACATCATCAATGGTGACGATACCCATCAGCACCCCGGCATCATCAACCACCGGCAACGCCATCAGGTCGTAATGCTGGATCAGCCGGGCCACCTCCTCGCGGTCAACCGAAACATCGACCTGCACGGGATCAGCGTCCATCAGCGACTCGACCGTCGCGGCGGGGTCTCCCAGCACCAGGTTGCGCAGCCGAACCCAGCCAAGCAGCCGGCCAGCCTCGTCGGTGACGTACAGCACATTGATTGTCTCGCTGCGCCCGGCATGTTGTCGCACATAGTCGAGCACCTGCGACAGCAGCCATTCCGGCCTGAGCGCAATGAAATCCGGCGTCATCAGCCGGCCAGCACTCTCCGGCGGATAACCGAGCAGCCGCAGCGCTTGCTGCACCCGCTCCGGGCTAAGCCGGCGAACCACCTTCCCGCTCTCCTCCCGATCCAAGTCCTCGAGCAGCGCGGTCAGATCATCCGGCGGCAGACCCTCCAGCAGCTCTCGTGACACCGCCTCATCCAGCCGCTCGATCAACTCGAACTGTTCGCGGGGCACGAAAAAGGTAAAGACAGCGGCGCGCCGATCCACCGGCAACACCTCCAGCACGCGTCTTCTACCATCCGGTTCCAGTCTGGAAATCGCCCTGGCGATATCCTGATCACGTATCGTGGCGAATTCCCCGCGCAGGGCATCCGCCCCGATCTCGGCACGCTCGAACCGGCCAAGCAGCTCCGTCAGCCGTTGGACTTTTTCACTCTGGACCATCGATGTACTCCATCCGGGTGACTGAGTGGGCTGGCAGCCCAGCAAGCGGACACCGTCCGTAAAAGGCACCACCGAATCAATAGCGGCGATAACAGGCCACTCGCAAGCCAACCGCGACATGGCCCACATAGAGTTTGGTGGCACTGCATTATTGTGTGAGCGGGCCTGCCCGCGAAAGCCGCGCCAGCGGCTGCCCAGTCGTAAATTGCCACTGGATTCAACCGCGCAGCGCCATCAAACTTCAACTCGCGCGTTCCGCACATTTCGCTTGCGAGGCCCAAGGCTATGACATGGTCCACATAGGGCTTGGTGGCACCGCATTATTGTGGGAGCGGGCCTCGCCCGCGAAAGCCGCACCAGCGGCTGTCCAGTCGTAAATTGCCACTGGATTTAACCGCGCAGCGCCACCAAACCTCGACTCGCGCGTTCCGCACGATTCGCTTGCGAGGCAAGCTCCCACAATGACACAGCAGTCGCTGGGAACGGCCTCATCTGTACAGGGCTGTGCCCACCTTCGAGCAGGCGGCGATTATACTCGCCACACCCCTTAACTTCGGCCACCCCGCTTCATCTTGACCCAAAACCTGACCGAAGCTGATCAAGAAAGTTGCGCTTGCCGACCGAACCTGCGAATTTGTTCCATCGACTAGAAAGCCGATGGTCACTACCAAAGCCCGCTACACTTGAGCCCGGACCAATAAAACACAGGCGGCGCGTACCGCAGCCGGCCCATTGATAACAGCCTCAACCCATGCAAAAAACGCAGCCAGTGCAAAAAAAACCACGCATGCTCCGCTTCTTCCTCTGGTTCCTGTTGATCCAGGGGGTGCTGTTCACGATCGAGATGCAGCGCGCGGTCCAGAATGCCGTCATCGAACCGTTCACGGCCTCGCTTGCCTGGATTTCATCCACCTTGATGAAGCTGTTCGATAAAAGCATCGTGGCGCAGGGGGTCATCATCCGCAGCCTGGATCACCCCTTTGCGGTAAAAATTGCCGCCGGCTGCAATGGGGTTGAAGCCACCATCATCCTGTTTGCGGCCCTGCTGGCGTTCCCGGCCCCCTGGAAGCACAAGATGTGGGGATTCTTGCTCGGCTTTCTCGCCATCCACATTGCCAACCTCGCCCGCATCATCACCCTGTTCTATATCGGGCAATGGAATGCAGAAGTATTCGAGTGGGCTCATCTATACATCTGGCAAGCGCTGATCCTGCTGGACGTCATCATCGTCTGGTTGATCTGGGTCCGAAAGATTCCCGTCCAAGTCACTAAGCAGGCAGCAGCATGAGCGACTCAAAGCCAGACAATCCGGTCGGCCGCTTTGTCCTGAAAGTCCTTATCTGGCTGCCAATCTCCTTTTTCATCTGGTACGCCCTGGCCGGCCCCTTGCTATGGCCCATGCAGCCATTGCTCGAGCTTGGTTTTGGCATGTTCAGCGACCTGGTCGAGCAGGTCCGCATGGCCCACGGCCGACTACTCTTCGAAACCACTCTTGAGGCCCAGGTGGCAGACGGTAGAACCGGTCTGGTGACCGCTGAAATCAATGCGCTGAAATATACCTACAACCTGCCGCTGCTGGTCGCCCTGCTGTACGCCGCCAGCGACCGCCATTTCAGCTTCAAGCGACTGGCCGCCATCTATCTGCTCCTGCTGCCCTTTCAAATCTTCGGCGTGACCTTCGACTTCCTGGCGCAAATGCTGTTCCACGCCGGCCCGGAGGTGGCAGCGCAGGTGGGCATCACTGGCTGGGGCCGGGAGCTGGTTGCGCTCGGCTATCAATTTGGCTACCTGATGCTCCCGCCCATCTCCGCGGCCGCCATCTGGTTCTGGATGAACAAGGAACTGGTCGTCGAATTGATGGATCTCGAGCCGGATTCGTCCAGTTGAAACCGCCCCGGCTGAACCCCCGCCGCGCTGCGGCGGCTCTCCTAATACGCACCCCGCTCTCTCGCTGCAACCGTAACGCTCGGCCGGGGCGCCACGCCCCATCAACACGCTTGACCTTTTACCCCCGAGAACATATAAGTCGTGCTTGCGTCGCGCAAACAAGCTGCTTGGACCACTTCACTTCGCTGCAAACATAATGATTCCAACATCAAGGAGTGATCTCGGCATTATTCAGGAAAGACAACCCACAGGACTCGGCGCAGCGATACGCAAAATAGGGCCACTGCTACTCCTGGCCACGATGCTGTCCACCAGCGCTCAAGCAGTCAGTTTTCCGGGCCCAGACAGCTATGGGTACGAAGGAACACTCATCCCCTTGAACCTGCGTGACGTCAGCACAACCGGCACAGACGTTGGTCTTGACAACGTGGACGATGACACCGCGACCACGCCGATCGGGTTTACATTCAACTATTACGGCAACAACTACAGTCAAGTAGAGATTTCTTCCAACGGCTTTATTTCATTTTCGCTCACCGGGGAAGACGGATGCTGCAGCGGCGACTCAATACCCGATACTGATGCACCAAACAACTTGATCGCGGGGTGGTGGGAAGACCTGGATCCCTCGGAGGGCGGTATCATCCGAGCTCAAACACTGGGCACGCCAGGCAATCGGGAATTCATTGTCGGGTTTTATGATGTCGCAGACTATGATGACCCAGACGTAATCAACACGTTCGAGATCATCCTTCATGAGGCCACCGGAGACATCGAGCTCGCCATCAAAGACGTTCAGTTTGATGACGTCGATGACAAAGTGACCGGCATCGAGAACGCGGATGGGACCGATGGCATTGAAGTCATTTTTGTCGATTCGGACGACCCGAACTACGCAAACGGGGAATCGGTGCTTTCGAACCAGGGGTACTGTTTCAGCACCTCAGGCACGGCCTGTGGATCAGCGGTTTCCGAAGCCAGAAGCATTCCCACTCTTTCATCGCTCGGCATCCTGCTGCTGGGTACCGCTCTTCTTGTTACCGGCCTCCTGGGGCGTCGCATGGGACGTCGCTCAGCCTGATGAGCTAAGCCGACCTGGCGACGCATCCCCAGCGCTTCGACAACGTTCATACAAGGCGCAACACAGCCAGGCCCCTGCTCCCGAGCAGGGGCCTGGCTGTGTTCAACCGGCTCAAATAAAAACCACGAAACCGTTGGTCGCGCTCTGCAGCATTTCGTCGGGGGCGACAACGATTTGAATCGAGGGACCGTGATCAGGCCGGCACTCATTCGCGCCAGGGCTTCATTTCTCGGCAGCACGAAGATGCTTTACACAGGATGCTTCAACTCGGCCACGAACAGCGTGACCAAGATGATGAAAAGAGGATGAAGAAGCGCAACATGAGCAGGCGGCTTGACGTGGTTAGGGAAGCTCTGGTTATAGCGGTGCATATTGTGCACAAATGAAAAGGGGCGCTTATGCGCCCCTTTTGGGTTTTATACGGTCAATTTCCCGGCTTATGCGGGGCATCCTTAACTTGTCTGCTGACGCTATGAGCCCACGCAGCCACCGGCAAGTCTCCGCCGCGGCTGCAATACTCAAGGTCGTCTCGGAATTGCCCCGAAGTTACCCCGAAATTACCTCGGGACAGCCGCAAGGCTTTGCATGACGGGCTGCCAAGGAATACTGCATGGATTTTTTCAGGTACTACTTCGGCCGGTTTTGGGCCTCACGCCGCAGTGGCGGCCTGTTCCGCCGGCGGCCCATTCTCGAGTCCGCGGCGCGGGGCAAGCGGACCGCGCCGCCCGAAGGCTCCCAGAATCGCCGCCTGGTCGAGCAGGCCCGTGCTGACCTCGATGAGGTACTGACGCAGCTGAACAGCTCGGCACTGGGCCTGGACGAGGCGCAAGCCGAGGCCCTGCTGCAGACGCACGGCCCCAACGAGGTCGAGCACGACCGCCCGATACCCTGGTGGCGGCATCTCTGGCTGAGCTACAACAACCCGTTCAACCTGCTGCTGACTGCACTCGCTGCGGTGTCGCTCTTCACCGGCGACCTGCAGGGCACGGTGGTGATCGGCGTCATGGTGGTGCTGGCCACGCTGATCCGCTTTTTCCAGGAACGACGTTCCAACCTGGCCGCGCAGGCGCTGCGGGCACAGGTCAGCAATACCGCCACGGTGCGCAGGCGCGCGCCTGCCGATACCGATGTCGGGACCGATGCCGACACCAGGGCAGATACCGAGGTGCGTCCTGTCCGCCCGCGCGAGATCCCGATCAAAGAGCTGGTGCCGGGCGACATCGTGCTGCTGTCCGCTGGTGACATGGTGCCGGCCGACTGCCGCGTGATGACCGCCACTGACCTGTTCCTGGGTCAGTCGGCCATGACCGGCGAATCGCTGCCGGTGGAGAAATTCCCGAGCGCCGGCCGGGACGACGGCTCCGCACTGGAAATGAACAACCTGGTGTTCATGGGCACCAACGTCATATCCGGCACCGCCACCGCGGTGGTACTGAGCACCGGCAACGACACCTATTTCGGCACGCTCGCCACCCGCGTCACCCGCGTGGCCGCTGCGGGCGAGGAAAACGCCTTTCAGCTGGGCGTCAACAAGGTCAGCTGGCTGCTGATCCGCTTCGCGCTGGTCATGGTGCCGCTGGTGCTGTTCATCAACGGCTTCACCAAGGGCGACTGGCCCGAAGCCTTCCTGTTTGCGCTGTCGGTAGCGGTCGGGCTGACGCCGGAAATGCTGCCGATGATTGTCACCACTACCATGGCGCGCGGCGCGGTGGTGCTGTCGCGCCAGCAGGTGATCGTCAAGCGGCTGGATGCCATCCAGAGCTTTGGCGCCATGGACGTGCTGTGCACCGACAAGACCGGCACGCTCACCCAGGACAAGATCGCGCTGGCCCGTCATACCGACGTGGCCGGCAATGATTCGGACGAGGTGCTGGGCTTTGCCTACCTCAACAGCTATTTCCAGACCGGTCTGAAGAACCTGCTGGATCGCGCCGTGCTCGACCACGTCGAGCTCAAGACCGAGCTGAATATCGCCCGCAACTACCGGAAAATCGACGAGATCCCGTTCGACTTCGAGCGCCGCCGCATGTCGGTGGTGGTATCCGAGCGCGAAGAACACCACGAGCTGATCTGCAAGGGTGCAGCCGAGGAAATGTTCGATGTCTGCACGCGGGTAAAGTACGACGGACAGATCCATCCGCTGGATGCCGAGCGGCGGGAGCGTTTTCTTGGCGTGCTGCGCGACCTGAACCAAAGCGGCCTGCGCGTGGTGGCGGTGGCGATGAAGGAGATCCCGCCCGACCAGATCGTCTACTCCAAGGCCGACGAGTCGGATCTGACGCTGATCGGCTTCATCGCCTTCCTGGATCCGCCCAAGGAATCGACCGCCCCGGCGCTCAAGGCGCTGGCGGAGCACGGCGTCACGGTCAAGGTCATCACTGGCGACAACGAGCTGGTGGCAAGCGAGGTCTGCCGCCAGGTCAATCTGGCGGTGGACGGCTATCTGCTCGGCAAGCAGATCGATGCCATGGATGATCAGACGCTGGCCCAGGCGGTTCAGGCCAACACCATCTTTGCCCGGGTCTCGCCACTGAACAAGGAACGCATCGTGCGCAGCCTGCGTTCCCAGGGCCATGTGGTCGGTTTCATGGGCGACGGCATCAATGACGCGCCCGGGCTGCGCGCGGCCGACATCGGCATCTCGGTCGATGGCGCGGTCGATATCGCCAAGGAAGCGGCCGACATCATCCTGCTGGAACGCAGCCTGCTGGTGCTGGAACGCGGCGTGATCGAAGGCCGCAAGACCTTCGCCAACATGCTCAAGTACATCCGCATGACCGCCAGCTCCAACTTCGGCAACGTGTTCTCGGTGCTGATCGCCAGCATCTTCCTGCCATTCCTGCCGATGCTGCCGCTGCATCTGCTGGTGCAAAACCTGCTCTACGACATCTCCCAGGTCGCCATCCCGCTGGATAACGTCGACGAGGAACAGGTGCGCCGCCCGCTGCAATGGAACCCCGCCGGTATCGGCCGTTTCATGCTGTTCTTCGGCCCGCTCAGCTCCATCTTCGACGTCATCACCTTTGCCGTGATGTGGTACGTGTTCAAGGCCAACGACGTGCTCCACCAGACGCTGTTCCAATCGGGCTGGTTCGTGGTCGGCCTGCTCACGCAGACCTTCATCGTGCACATCATCCGCACGCCGAAAATCGCCTTCATCCAGAGCCGCGCCTCCTGGCAACTGCTCGGCATGACGGCGCTGATCATGGCCATCGGCGTGTACCTGCCCATGGGCCCGCTGGCCGGCTACTTCAAACTGGAGGCCTTGCCCCTGCCCTACTTCGGCTGGCTGGCGGCCATTGTGCTCGGCTACGTCCTGCTGACCGCAGCCATGAAGCGCTACTACATCCGCCGCTTCGGCTGGGATTGATGGTCGAAACTGATAGTCGAAATCCAGAACTGACGACCAGGATTGACGGCCTGAATTGACGACGCGGGGCGTCAGCCTCACCGGGGATCATGCCCCCGCACCCGCCCAGCCTTGATAAAAAACTGGGCGAAAGGTTGGACGAGAGATTGAGTGGAAGGTTGCGCGGCCTATTGGAAGGCCTTGCCGCAGCCCTTCTCTCAGCCCCAGAAACAAGCAACCCGCCGGTTTGAGGGTACTCTTGCGAGCATAGCCTTGGCGGGTATTGTTGACTCCAGTGTACCGAGTGTTGAGACAGCCACAAGCTAGGCCATTCAGCATTCGCGGTACGACATTGCGCCAGGCCCCTCACCCAGAAAGCTCACTCCGACAACTCTGCAATCATCTGCTTGAGGCGGCCAGAGGCGGCTTTCAAAGCTGCGGCTGAATTCTTCCGGCTGCTGCAAGAGCCGGAAAAGCCTGCCCCGAGTATTCAGATTCGGGGAATAAAGCTCGGGGACTCAAACAGTCGCCAGCGGTGCGAATTGAGTTTGGGCTATTTGGGATTGGGCTATTTGAGGCTGGGGCAATTCAGACCTGGCCAATTCAAGCCCGGCCGGCCCGGAATCTGGTCAGTTCTTGACCAGACCACCATCAACAACCAGATTCTGCCCCGTGATCGCTCGTGCCCAGGGGGAGGCGAAAAATAGTGCCACGTCGGCAAATTCTGCCGGTGTGGTCACGCTGCCTAGTGGCGTGCCTGCTGCGATCAGGTCGAAGACTTCATCCGGGGTGGCCGCGCTGGCGTCGGTGGTGCGCAGCAGGCCGCCGGAGATCATGTTCACGGTAATGCCGGCGGGGCCCAGATCCTGCGCCATGGTGCGGGTGAGCGACAATAAGGCCGCCTTGCCGGCGGTGTAGTCGTGGTATGGCACTACCGGGTTTTGGAACAGGTTGGTGCCGATATTGACGACCCGCCCAAAGCCGGCCTCGCGCATGCCCGGCTCGGCTGCCTGGATGGTGTTGAGTGCGCCACGCACGCTGCCCTGCAGCTGCCGGTCGAACTGCTCCCAGCGGATGCTGGTGGCGTTGTCGCGGGCATCGCCATTGAAGGAGAAGTCCGCCAGGGCATTGTTTACCAAAGTGCTTACCGGCGCGTCGAAATGGCTGCGCGCCTGGGCGAACATCTGCCGCACCTGATCGGCATCGGTGATATCGGCCTGCAGCGCGATGGCGCGCTCACCCAAAGAGGCCGCCAGTTCTTGTGCCGCCTGCTCACTGCGGCGATAGTTGATTACCACCCGGGCACCGGCGCCGGCGAAGGCGGTGGCAATGGCGCTGCCCAGACCACGGCCAGCACCGCTGACCAGTACGACTTGCTCATCCAGTTTCATGTTGCACGCCTGTTCATGTTGCACGCCTGTTCATGTTGCACGCCTGCAAGGCCGGAGCCAATACGGTCGCGGCAGATGGATGGGAAATATGCTGCGCGGCAGTCTACACCACGGTCTCGTCGCGACGGCGCGCCCGGCGCAGGTCGCCGATAACGCCGGTGGTAAGCACCACCAGCACCACGGCGGCCAGGACTGGCCAGATCAAGACATAGACGGTCAACCAAAAATGACTCATTGCTCCTGCTCCCATAGTGTCTGGATGAATTGAATGGAGATATAGTTATTGATCATGTCGGCCCTCACTGGCGCTGGAAGGCGACCACGCGGTCGCCGATCTGGTCAAAGTCGAAGCGCTCATTGCCAAGCAGGCTGACCACTATGCAGACAATGGCGCTGGCGCCATAGGCAGTCAGCGAGGCCAACAGCACCGGGTAGTCGCGCATGAAGCCGAACATCAGCGGGATCATCACCAACGCCGTCAGCAAGCCAATGGTCAGCCCGACACGCCGGCCGAAAAAGCCGAAGGCCATCAGCCCGATCACCACCCCCGCACCGGCAGCCGCCACGATCTCGAAGAAGCCGGCAATGGCACCGACTATCGGCAGCAGGTCAAAGCGGGCGATCAGAAACAGCACAAAGCCGGTGATCACCGCACTGACGAATGCCTTGTTGGTCACCCGATCCCAGTAGAAGCTGGCTATGACGGGGAAGACCACCGCGCCCCACAAGGCACCGACGAAGACCAGCATCGACAGGATATCGAGCTTGAAGCTGGCGAAGATGACGCCAAGCATGGTGGCGCCGATCATGGTCAGGCGACCGATCCACAGCATCAGCCGCAGATTGGGTTTGCCGCGGGCGATGTTGTGGCCATAGATATCGGTCATCACGATGGCCGACAGTGCGGACAGGTCGGAATCCGCGGTCGATGACAGCGAGCCGATCACCATGATGAAGAAGGCGCCGATCAGTAGCGGCGGCAGGTACTGCGAGGCCATCTGCGGAATGATGTTGTTGAGGTCACCGCCCTGCGGCTGCAGGCCAGCCATCAACGCCAGCATGCCGAGCATGCCCAGACCGATGACGATCGCGCCGTAGCCGATGGTGGCCATGATGAAGGTGCGCTTGATCAGGTCCTCACGCACGGCGAACAGGCGCTGCGCAATGGTCTGGTTACCGATGGCGTAGGCAAGCACGGCCACGAAGAATGGGGCGCCCTGCTCCAGAATCGCCTTGGTCGAGAAGAAGTTGGCCTGCTCGGCATCCAGGCGCAGCAGACCCTCATCAAACAGGCCGGGCCCGCCCAGTTTGAAGAAAACCACCGGGATAATGACGACCGCGACCAGGATCATCGCCACCAGCTGCGCGAAGTCGGTCAATACCGAGGCGCGAAAACCTGACCAGATGGTATAGGCGAGCACGCCAAAGCCGGCGATCAACACCCCGTGGGTAAAGCTCAGTGGCGACAGGATTGCCACCAGGGCACCGGCCGCGGTGAAGTTGGCCGTCAGGCTGATGACGCTGCCGAGCACGTTGGAAATAGCCAGGGTCATCTGGCTGACCGAGCCGTGGCGGGCATGCATTACCTCGGCCAGGGTGCGCGCCTGCGGTGCCACCGAACGGAAGCGCCGCCCAAAGGGGTAGATGAACAAGATCATCAACGCCCCCCACAGGCCGTAATGCAACGCGCCCGACAAGCCGTATTTATAACCGGAGCTGGCCGCCGCATAAAACGACGCGGCCCAGACCCAGGTCGCAGTCATGCTCGCCGCCGAGAAACCAAAGCCAACGGCACTGCTGGAAACCATAAATCCGTCTACGTTTTCCTTTCTCTTGCGAATGAGCAATGTCATCAGAAACATGACGACATAAAACCCGATTAACAACATCAATACAGTGGACGTTTCTAGTAAATACACGGACACTCCATTTTTACAGCTAAATACATGAAATACTCGCCGAGTTTCGGCGTTTCAACTGAATCTGGAACACAGCTGGAATTAGCGCCTGTCTGGTCACCAACGAGCCTCCTGCAGGCCTCCACCAGTCAGAGAGCGCCGCTAACAAGAGCGCGAGCAATAACGCGCAAAATCGTCAACGCCGCCCACCCCAGCAGCAATGCACTAGCCGTGCTGCAATCAATGATTTTGACGAAGTGCCAATTCTAGGCATCAACTCAAGGGGCCGGCCGCACGGCAGTTAGGCTGCACACAGGCCGCCACAAGCGCTGTTCAGTCCTGCATAACATGACGAACCCTAGCGTCATGTTCAAAAAACTTATCTTGAATTATCCGCCCATATTAACATGAGCCGGTTTCCTGACTTATTCACACAACTCTGCCCGCCACAGAAAGCGCATGACAACGCGCTCAGAGCGCTGACTCCAAGCCCAGCTGCCACGGTATAAAAGCAACAAAACCAGAGACGTCTTATTGCTGATAACAAAACCCAATTACGCCGCTTTGCAGCCCCTCACTGCGCGGCAACGCATAGGGATAACAATTGCCGATCAGCGCCACCCAATATGGCTGGCAGTGGCGGCTGCGTTGAGAAAGCCCAGCCTCATCGCCATCGCCATCGCAATACAGCCTCACGCAAAAGAACCTTTCTGACCTCACCGCGGCCGCTCCTTCCGACTCTTCCTGTCCATTGACGACTATCATGACGTTGCCGCCACGTTGTGGCCCGGGGGTGTGGCCGCCAGCATGCTCCCAGGTATGCTGGGCCGTACCCGGCTGGCGCAGTCGGGCCGCGAAGCGATGCCGGATCAAACGGACATGATGGAATACCTCGCCCAAATCATTCTCCTGCTGGCCGTGGCGATCAGCGTCGTGGTGGTCTTCCAGCGCCTGCACATCCCGACCAGCCTGGGGTATCTGCTGGTCGGGATGATCGTCGGGGCGCACACGTTCGGGCCGATTGTTTCAATGCCGGGGCTGGAAGCACTGGCTGAGTTCGGCATCGTTTTCCTGCTGTTCACGATTGGTCTCAGCTTCTCCGAACCGCAGACGCGCTCGCTGGGAAGCCAGGTGCTCGGGCTTGGTACCGCCCAGGTCGTCTTGACCACCCTGCTGGTCGGAACCGTGCTGTGGCTGGCCGGCCTGCCCGGCCCGGCAGCCTTCGTGTTCGGCGCTGCCTTCGCCCAGTCTTCCACCACGCTGATTGCCAGCGTGCTGACCGAACGGGGCGAGGACAACACCCGACACGGCCGCCTTGGATTGGCCATGTCCATTTTCCAGGACGTGACCGCGGTGCCTTTTCTGGTGGTCATCCCGGTGCTCGGCATGTCGGTGGCGACCGATGTGCTGGCGGGCATGCTGGCTCTGGCCCTGGCCAAGGCCGCACTGGCGTTCGCGATTGTCTTTTTTGCCGGGCGTTGGCTGCTGCAGCCATTCTTCCGTGTGATTTCCGAGCGCAGATCGCTTGAGGTATTTACCCTGGCCGTGCTGCTGGTCGCCCTGCTGGCCGCCTGGACCACCAACAGCCTTGGCCTGTCGCTGCCATTTGGTGGTTTTCTGGCCGGGATGATCCTGGGCAGGACGGAGTTTCGCCATCAGGTGGAATCCAGCATCCGTCCGTTTCGCGACGTGCTGCTGGGTCTGTTCTTTATCGGCATCGGCATGCGCTTCAACCCGATGGAAGTCCTGCCCATCTGGCACTGGTCCGTGCTTGGTGCGCTGGCTATTGTTGCCAGCAAGACGCTGATTGTGGCCGCCATTGTGCGGCGGGTAACCACCGATGCGCGGATGACCTGGCGCACCGGGCTGATGCTGGCCGTCGGCGGTGAATTCGGGCTGGCATTGATCGCCATCGCGCTCGACTCACAGGTACTCGACGAGCAGCTGGGTCAAATCGCCATCACATCGGTACTGCTGTCGATGATTGCCGGTGCCTTGCTGATCCGCTTCAATGGCGCTATCTCGACCTGGCTGGCCAGAACGCCGGACGCGACCGCTGCGGATGAGGCGACAGAACTGCCGCTGGCCCCGGAGCAGGCGGTGGTGATTGGCGGCTACGGGCGGGTGGGCCGCACCATCGCCATGTTGCTGCACGCCAGCGGCATTCCCTTTATCGCTTTCGACACCGACCCGAAACGGGTCGCGCTGGGCCGGGCCGATCAGCACCCGGTCTGGCTCGGCAATATTGCCGACCCCGGCTTGCTCGCCTCCATCAATGTGCAACAAGCCTCCTTGGTCGTTATTGCGGTCGATATGAAAAACGCCGCCCTGGCGACGGTGTCGTATATCAACAGAAACTGCCCGCAGGTGCCGGTCATCGTGCGCGCACGCGATGTCCAGTCACGCGACCGCCTGCTGGCCGCCGGTGCCGCCCATGCCCATCCGGAGACGATGGAGTCGAGCCTGCATCTGGCCGTGACCGCGCTGGAAATGCTCAAGGTCGCCCCGGATGACATCGACCAGCTGGTGCAAACCGTCAGGGACCGGAGCTACCAGACCGCCCCGGACGCCAAGACAAGCGAATCGTGAAGGATCACTGCGGTTTTTTATTGGAGTGCTTCATTGAGGTGTCTGGCATTCTCGTTAAAATGCGCCCAAGAAAATATGCCCGGGTCTCGCCCACCAGACCGGTAACTTTGAGCAAGATCCGACGCAGCAGATCTCCGTTGGTGTAGTCACTGCCGGACGGCCGAGCCGTGACAGGCCGTCTCCGCTGCCTACCCTACGGTCAGGCTCGAACCAGAGCCACGACCAGGCCCGGGGCCAGAAGCCAGGGGCCAAAGCCAGGGCTCGCGCAGGACGGCCGGCGACTTGAACCCCTGACAGGCGAACGCTTCCAGCGTATTCTGAGCCCCAGAAGCCGAGAAAATACCGGCAAACGCGCCTCGCCCAGACAGCGATGGCAGGGCCGCGCAGAACAGCCCAAGCTCAAGAACCAAGTCAACACGAGATGAATCGAGGAGCAAAACTCATGACTCAAGAAACAATGGCTACTGAAGAAGGGAAGTTTGCGGGTTATCCGCAACAGCCACACGGTGGCAAATTGGTTGACTTGGTATTGAAAGGAAAAGAGCTGGACGAGGCGTTGGCCAGGGCTGCGCAATTGCCAAAGATCATGATCGACATGGAGGCAGTGATCACCGTCGAGATGATCGCAACAGGGGTGCTGTCTCCAAATGAAGGGTTCATGGACGAGGCCAACTACAACTCGGTGCTGACCAAGGGACGACTGGAAGACGGCCTGATCTGGCCCGTCCCTCTCAGCTTCGCTCCGACTGGCAAACGAAACAAAGCGGTTGTGGAATCACTCACCGTCGGGGATGAGGTCACACTGATTGACGAAGCCAAAAACCCAATCGCCATCCTCAAGCTGAGTGACATCTTCCCATACGACAAAGGCTTTCGGGCCTCAAACCTGTTCGGCACAACGGATCGGAGCCATCCGGGGGTGGATGCGATCTACCGGAGAATGGGTGATACGTCCCTGGGTGGATCCATCAAGCTGCTGCGCCGAGTTGACTGGGGTCCATTTGAAAAACTGCGACTGGAGCCAAAAGACACCTGGCAAAGGTTTTATGAAGAGAACAAATTCGGCTCTGTTGCCGGTTTCATAACGGGCGCCAACCCGCTGCACCGGGGGCATGAATACATCCACAAGAATGCCCTGGAAGAGATTGATGGCCTGTTGATTCAGCCGCTGGTCGAAATGGCCAAGCGTGAATATACGCGGCATGAATTCCGGATGCTGTCCTATCGCAGCGTTCTGGACACCTATTACCCCAAGGATCGGGCCATTCTTTCGCCCCTGAGGGTGACCTACGTCTTTGCCGGACCTCGGGAAACCGTTCTGCATGCCTTGATCATGAAGAACTATGGCTGCACCCATGCATTGATCGGCCGAGACCACGCCGGAATCGGCGAGTACTACGACAAGTACGCCAGCCACACCATCTTCGATGAATTTCATCCTGACGAGTTGGGAATTAACGTCCGGCTGTTCCACGAAGTGTTTTACTGCACCCGCTGCAACAATCCGGCGACCGACCAGTCCTGCCCACATGACGAGCGGTATCGGATCAACATTTCCGGCACTGGTATTCGAGAAATGCTACGTCACGGCATCATGCCGCCCAAGGAAATCGTTCGTCCTGAATCGGCCCGAATCGCCATGCAAGGGATTCAACCCAAGGGCCTTGACGAGAACAAGGAGTCCATCTCTCCTGTCGGCAAAACCATCAAGTCCATTTTCCCGTACTACCTGGAGACCCACTCTCTGGGTGGTCGAAAGCGTAGCCAGCCATTGACGGTGGAAGAGCTGACGAACAGGGATCTGGAAATGGCCAATATGGATGCGCGCTTGAATGCTGACCGTATTTATCGGGACATATTTGAAGAATACAGCAGCATCGGTGACATCAACCGCAGCCTGCAGCCCGCCTGGATCACGGAGGCGCGTGAAGCGGCACAATCTCAGCAAGAGATGGTCATTCAGGATCTGAAAGAAAAGGTAGAGCAGTCCCCAGCGACCGCCTCCGACGAGTTCATGTATCAGGACAAGGACGAGGCAGAGCGCGAGCTGGAAGTGGCTCGAAAGATCTTGCAAGACATACCGCAGCCGATCGACGCCAAAGACCTAGAGTACCGTACCTGGAACCTGTTGCCGTACAAGCGCTATCGCGGTGATGACGAGTAAAACAGAGTAAGGTTGGCGCCGCTGCTGGGGAAGCCCTGCAATGACCTCAGCAGGTACGCATCGCATCCCGCCTGGAATGATTTTGAATCGGCCCGAGCGTGTCATTCCGGGCGTGTCATTGTGCCTGTGTTACTGCGCGGTACGACGCACAACGACCCTGCCGGCGGCGAACGTATCGGCATTCGCCTCAACCAAGGTCGCTCGGTCAAGCGCTAGAACTTGTGCGTGTAGCGGACATAGACATCCCGGTCGGTCTGATCGCGCTGGGCGCCGATAATGCTGTCCAGGTCCTTGCGCTCCCGCAGGCGGGCCTCGATGCTGCTGGAGCTGCTGATGCGCCACTGGTAACGCCCTTCGATCAGGCTGTTGTTATTGCGGAAATCGGGTGACAACAGCCAGCCTGATTGCGCCTGACCGTAGACCAGGGCGAAGCTGTGCCGCGGCACGATGTCGATGAAATTGAAAGACACCTGCCCGGCCAGCCCGCCGGCATCACCGCTGGTACCCGTATTCATGGCAGCCTCGGTCGGGGTGTTGGGCGCGTAGCCGCCCTCGCCGGCAAGCATGAACTTGGTGCCGTTATTCCCCAGCGGCCACTGGGCTGCCAGGCGCCCCACCAGTCCCCAGTAATCCTTGATGCGGCCCGTCTCCGTACCATCACGATGCAGGGCATCGGGCAGGTAGTTGATATCGATGGCCCGCTGCACCACCGGGCCGACAGGCTTGGTGCTCTCCAGGGAGTACACGCCCATCACGCGGCTGCCATTTTTACTGAAATTCAACGGGGAGCGCATGACGTTGGTGGGGCCAACTGACCGGTTGCGCTGCAGGATGAAATGGCTGTTCCAGCCGTTGTCGCCCTTGCGGGTGACGCGCAGACCATCGGTCCAGGTGATGTCCACGTTCGGGCTGTCATTGCGATCCAGGGACTTCTTGGCGACACCGGTCAATTCGAACTTGGTCTGCATGCGCCCGAGGGTGACCTCCCAGCGGTCATCGGGGCGGTAGCTGAGATAGAGCTCATCAATGGTGGAATCCCCGCGGCGCAGGCCGTCAGTGGAGGGGGCACTGGTGAAGAACTTGAAGTGATTGTTGTTTTCGTAGGTGGAGTAACGCCCGGCGAAGCGGGCCTTGGCGCGCCAACTGTCGTTCAGCTCCGCTTCCAGCCCCAGACGGATGCGGGCACGAAGCTCATCCGTGGTGTCGCTGCTGCCGTCACGTGCATCGCGATCCGAGGAGAAATAGCCACCTCGCAGGTCGGCGCTCCAGGACAGCGTGTCATTGATGGGGTTGGCGGCCTGGCTGGCACTGGCCATGGCCAGGCACCCACAGGAAACCAACAAGGCTCTTGATTTCATATTGCTCCTTGACTCAAGTTGGGGTGGCGACACCGAGGCCGCCCTGCTTCATGGCACCGATAATCAGTTTGTAACGATACTCGCACCTGTCTTCCCTAGCCACCAGCCGTTACAAACCCGGGAATAATGCGCCTCGTGGAGTATGCGTCTCAAAAGGACAGGCTGCCTGACGGCCCTGCTCATGCCTGCCCGGCGGGTGGCGGCAGCCGAACCGGGCGGTCAAGCGTATCCAGGAGGTCAACCTGCTGCTGCTCATGCCTGCCCGGCGGGTGGCGGCAGCCGAACGACGACTCCGCCTCAATGAGCTTCTGGACCAGTACCGCCGATTCCGCCTTGATCCTGACTCTTGGGCCACGGCCAAGCGGTAGTACGCACTCCGGCGCGGCACGCCAAACCAGTGGCGCGTCCGGTCGAGCGACAACTCGAAACCGTCTTTCTTCAGTCCCGCTGGATCAAGCTGATCAACTCTCGTCCTGCTTAGGGAAGCTCTCTGCGCAGGCGAAATCAGATACCCAAGATGCGCCTTGAATTGGCCCATTGCGTCGCGACCAGGCGACGCGACCGGGTGCAATATCCTCGCATCGACACCAGTACCTTCTGGTGCTTCCATCACATGCGGTTTTCAAAAAACCTCAAGACCATTTCCAGTGCCTATTACCCCACCCCCATTTCCCAGCGGGGAACTGCGTGATATGGTTTTGCCCAGGCGCGCTTTCTTGTTGTGGGCATATTGCGCCCGTCCTGACTGAGCCTCCCCATCTACACCGCCCGATCAAACACTCAGAACCTGGCTGAGAGCCTAGGGGAATGATAATGACCTTGACTGCCCGTTGCAGACAGCGCCTGCGTGCTGCTGTACTGCCTTTTCTGGCTTTAACCTTGGCACTGTTCTCCGCGCAGGCAGCCGCAGAAGGGAGTCGCACGGTGTATCCCGACGGGGCCACCGGCAACCGGGCAGCCTTATCAGATAGCTACAACAATCTCCAGTACGCGAACGTCGCAGAGAACAAACAGTTCCTCTACGTATTTGCGCAAGCAGGTGAACAGATCCTGCTGGGCTCAAGTAACAGAAACAATGGCGGCGACATTTTTGTCTACAAGCCCCAGCCCTTTGGCACGCGCGGGATGGAGACGATCCCTGCCAACGCTGATTTCAGCTGCTCGTCACAAAGCGGGGCCGGCCATATCGCAAATTGAAGTGGTTCACTGATCTTGGACACCCCGATAGGTGTTAATTTGCCGCCATGACCACGAGGTGCATCAAGATGGGACGACGACATTTTTCAGCCGAATTCAAGCTCGAGGCAGCGAGCCT
>Ga0172382_10001842_pt1 | contig 36737 bp, 27 predicted proteins | sample Leawel138RmetaG_FD_122245 | JGI IMG/M metagenome (GOLD analysis project Ga0172382, IMG submission 122245) | Leachate microbial communities from a municipal landfill in Southern Ontario, Canada - Leachate well 138R metaG | ecosystem: Engineered > Solid waste > Landfill > Unclassified | place... | reverse complement strand
GGTCGATAAGTACAATGGCCATTTCTTGGTCAAAGCCATTTGAAAAGACGAATGCGCAAATCCGTAAATAGAATCATCCGTATTGTACATGGACATCGCTACACCGTCTCCTTTGAAATCATAGACCTCCCAAGTTTTCGCTTCACCACCGTCCTCGGGAATGAAACTCATGGTGAGTTTTCCTTTTCCTTGGATTACGGTGTCGGTCGCTTTGTATTGGTCTCCAAAAGCGTGACGGCCAATCACAATCGGTTTTGTCCAACCCTGAACATAACGCGGTACATTCTTCATGATGATCGGCTCGCGGAAAACCGTTCCGCCTACAATATTCCGAATGGTTCCGTTCGGCGATTTCCACATTTTTTTCAAACCGAATTCCTCCACACGTTGTTCGTCCGGTGTAATTGTCGCACACTTGATGCCGACATTGTACTTTTTGATGGCTTCCGCTGCATCTATGGTGACTTGGTCATTCGTTGCATCGCGGTTCTCCATCCCCAAATCGTAATATTTAATGTCAATATCCAGGTAAGGAAGTATGAGCTTGTCCTTGATGAACTGCCAAATGATCCGCGTCATTTCGTCTCCGTCCAAATCTACGACGGGGTTTACTACTTTAATTTTTTCCATTATATAAAATTGTATTCAATTAATTTAATTTGTAAAGCCAACAAAAATAGCAAATTAGTTTCATTTGAAAAAAATCCTTTGGCTGATAATTGGCAGATTTTAATTTAAGGAACAAGAACGATAAAATCGAAAAATAAATTTTAACTAAAAAATAATACAAGTTTTTTTAAACGTGGCAAATGCCTTAAATTTGTAAGCCAATTCCCAATTAAGAGGTAGTTACAATGGAGAAATTTTCATTTTTAAATGCGATACATTCCGAATACATCAGCGAACTGTATGAACAATACAAAGAATATCCCGACAGCGTAGAACCGAGTTGGAGAGCTTTCTTCCAAGGGTTTGACTTTGCAGGCACTTCTTACAACGGCCATTCTATTCACGAAAACCAAGCTGAAACCATCGCAGCACCAATTCCTGAAAACCTTCATAAAGAATTTAAAGTAATCAACCTGATTGACGCTTACCGTACTCGCGGCCATTTGTTCACCAAGACAAATCCTGTTCGCGAAAGAAGACAGCATGCGCCTACATTGGATTTGGAAAACTTCGGTTTGTCCGAAAGCGATTTGGATTTGACTTTTGATTCCGGCGAAATATTGGGCATCGGATCCGTGACTTTGCGGGCAATTATCCAACATTTGGAAAAAATTTACTGCGACTCAATCGGTGTGGAATACATGTACATCCGCGATCCCGAGAAAAGGAAGTGGATTCAAAATTGGCTGAATGCCAATTGGAACCATCCGCAACTCAGGGTAGAGGAAAAGGAAAGAATTTTATTGAAACTGAATGAAGCCGTGGCTTTTGAGAATTTCCTGCATACCAAATTCGTCGGACAAAAACGTTTTTCACTCGAAGGGAATGAAACTTTAATCCCGGCTCTGGATGCCGTTATTAATCGTGCCTCCGATGCGGGTGTGAAAGAATTCATCATCGGTATGGCTCACCGTGGCCGTTTAAATGTTTTGGCAAACGTTTTCAAAAAATCTTATTCCCAAATATTCAGTGAATTTGAAGGAAAAGAATTTGTGGAAGATATTTTTGCCGGTGACGTGAAATACCACTTGGGTTCTTCCACGGAAGTAGAATCGCACACCGGGAAAAAAGTGAAAATCAACCTTGCGCCCAACCCTTCACATTTGGAAACAGTCGATGCGATTGTAGAAGGGATTGCCCGCGCCAAAGCCGATACGGATTATGCCGGAGATTACACCAAAGTTTTCCCCATCCTCATTCACGGCGACGCGGCCATTGCCGGGCAGGGAATCGTCTATGAAGTCGTTCAAATGATGAATTTGGACGGTTACAAAACAGGTGGTACCCTACACATTGTGGTCAATAACCAAGTGGGTTTCACCACCAATTACTTGGATGGCCGCTCCAGTACGTATTGTACAGATGTCGCAAAAACCACCCTTTCCCCTGTCCTTCACGTCAATGCCGACGATGCCGAGGCCGTCGTTCATGCTTTACACTTTGCGGCTGATTATCGCATGCGTTTTGGAGAAGATGTATTCATCGATTTATTAGGGTACAGAAAATACGGCCACAACGAAGGCGATGAACCTCGATTTACGCAACCGAAATTGTATAGTATCATAGCTAAACACCCCAATCCAAGAGAGATTTACAAACAACATCTGATCAAGGAAGGCGTAATCGGCAATGATATTTTGGATCAAAAAGAGAAAGAATTCAAACAATTATTGGATGAAAATTTCGATGCTTCCAAAGAAATTGAAAAAAACAAACTGGATCCATTTATGCCAGATGAATGGGTAGGATTTGAAATTGCCAATGAAACTGAAATCCTGAAACCGGTCAATACCCAATTTCCCAAAGAAAAATTAAAGGAAATAAGCGATGTGCTTACCACGATTCCCGAAGGTAAAAAATTCATCAAAAAAATTCAACGTTTATTGGATCAACGCCGCAAAATGGTCGAGGACAATAAACTCGACTGGGGAATGGCTGAAATGCTTGCTTATGGTTCCATTTTAGAGGAAGGGCACGATGTCCGGCTTTCCGGGGAGGATGTGGAAAGAGGTACTTTTTCCCACCGCCATGCGGTTATCAAAACAGAAGATACTGAAGAGGAAATCATTCCACTTAACTACATTTCAGCGAATCAAGGAGAATACACCGTTTACAATTCACATTTGTCCGAATATGCAGTATTGGGATTTGACTATGGCTATGCGATGGCAGCACCACACGCTTTGACATTGTGGGAAGCCCAGTTTGGCGATTTCGCAAACGGAGCCCAAATCGTTATCGACCAATATATTTCTGCCGCAGAAGACAAATGGAAAATTCAAAATGGATTGGTCATGCTGTTGCCGCACGGATACGAAGGCCAAGGGGCCGAACATTCTTCCGCCCGCATGGAGCGTTTCTTGCAACTTTGCGCACAAGCCAATATGTTCGCGGTGAACTGTACAACTCCGGCTAATTTTTACCATTTGTTGAGAAGGCAAGTCAAAGCCAATTACCGAAAACCCTTGATTGTGTTTACGCCTAAAAGTTTGCTCAGGCATCCAAAAGTAGTTTCAACCTTAGAAGATTTGGCTGAAGGTGAATTCCAAACGCTCATTGACGACCCAACCGCAGACGCGGCAAAAGTAGAAAAATTGGTATTTTGTCAGGGTAAATTCTATTATGATTTGCTCAAGAAAAAGGAAGAACTGAACGCTGAAAATGTGGCTTTGGTACGGTTGGAACAATTGTATCCGTTGGATAAATCAAAAATCAATTCGATTCTCAATAAATATACCAACCGGAAACAATTGATCTGGGCACAGGAAGAACCTGAAAACATGGGTGCTTGGACTTTCCTTTTGAGAAAAATGAGAGAAATTCCGTTTGAATTGATTTCACCAAGGGAAGCGGCTTCTCCGGCAACCGGTTCTCACCAGAAATTCAACAGTATCCACAACCATGCGATTGACCGCGTTTTTGAATGAGCATTTAGTTTGGACAAGAAACCAACAAAGAAATTGGACAACCATCAAAAAATATAAATAAATTAGCAACCAAATACTAAATAGATATGGTATTAGAAATGAAAGTCCCTTCACCGGGAGAATCGATTACGGAAGTAGAAATCGCGAGTTGGCTTGTACAAGACGGTGATTACGTGGAAAAAGACCAAGCAATTGCTGAAGTAGATTCCGACAAAGCCACTCTGGAATTACCTGCTGAAGAAGCCGGAATCATCACCCTCAAGGCAGAAGAAGGCGACACGGTTGCCGTAGGTCAGGTAGTTTGTTTAATCGACACTTCCGCTGCCAAGCCAGAAGGAGGTCCTTCCGAAAAGAAGGAAGAACCCAAAGAAGAATCCAAACAAGCACAAAAGCCGGTAGAAAAAACCGAAGAACAAACCAAAACCTATGCAACGGGAACCCCGTCTCCGGCTGCCAAAAAAATCCTTGACGAAAAAGGCGTCGAACCTGCTGCTGTAACAGGAACCGGAAAAGATGGCCGCATTACCAAAGACGACGCAAACAATGCGCAAGTTGCGGCAATGGGAACCCCAACCGGCGGAAACAGAGGTTCCGAAAGAAGCAAACTTTCCATGTTGCGTAGAAAGGTAGCCGAAAGACTGGTTGCTGCCAAAAACGAAACGGCCATGTTGACAACTTTCAACGAAGCCAATATGACCCCGATCAACAAATTGCGGACTGAATTCAAAGAAGAATTTAAAAACAAATACGGTGTCAGCTTAGGATTCATGTCTTTTTTTACCAAAGCCGTTGTCCGCGCATTGCAAATGTATCCGGATGTGAATTCAATGATTGACGGCGATTACAAAATATCCTATAATTTCTGTGACATTTCAGTGGCGGTTTCCGGACCCAAAGGCCTGATGGTTCCCGTGATGCGAAATGCGGAAACTTTGACTTTCAGAGGGATTGAAAACGAAATCAAACGCCTTGCGCTCAGAGCCCGGGACGGACAAATCACCGTGGACGAAATGACAGGAGGAACTTTCACCATTTCCAACGGGGGCGTTTTCGGTTCCATGCTCAGCACACCGATTATCAACCCGCCACAATCCGGGATTTTGGGAATGCACAACATCATCGAACGCCCGATTGCCGTGAATGGACAAGTTGAAATCCACCCGATGATGTACATCGCACTTTCTTATGACCACCGAATCATCGACGGTCGCGAATCCGTAGGATTCTTGGTTGCAGTGAAAGAAGGTTTGGAAGACCCTGTAAATCTTTTGATGGACGGGAATCCAAGAAAAGCATTGGAGCTTTAATTCTAAAATATTATTATATAGACAAATAGACGCTTTCGAGCGTCTGTTTTTTTTTTGAAATGAACTCAAATGATGCCTATTTCATTTTAAATAATTAACTTCGTCTTAACTCCAAATTCCGGCTATGAACTGGTTAAACTCCTTCAAGAAAATCATCTACGAACTCTCTGATAAAAAGGAAGGAGAAGAAATAATTAACCACGAACCGGAAAAATCTTCGGGCAAATTAGGCACGACTGTTACATTCAATCTTTTGGCAATCGGCTTGATTATCGCATTTTGTTATGCGCTGAAAGGGATTTTGATACCTATTTTGTTCTCCATCATTTTCACTTCAGTCCTCTACCCGATGTGCGCCTTACTGGAAAAATGGCGATTCAGCCGTTTCATGGCGTCATTGACCTCGGTCATCATTGGTGTTTTGATTTTTGCGGGACTTTTTTACGTATTGGTTTCCCAAACCATCAATATTGGTCAAAATGCAACTGAAATTGTCGATAAAATCCAAGTCGTGCTCAAAGATGGCGAACGGTGGCTGAACGAAACCTTTCAATTATCGCGCAGCGAATTGATTTCCCAAGGAAAAGAACAGTTGAACAAAGCCGCTCCCGGCATCGGGAATTACATGACCAATTTTTTCGGTTCATTGGGAAGTTTTCTCTCGTTGGCCGTACTGGTTCCGCTTATCATTTTCTTTTTTCTTTATTACCGGGATTTTTTTCGGGAATTTTTTGTGCGCGCTTTTTATTCGGCACCCCGCGCCAAAGTAGAGCAAACCTTGTCCAAAATCTATGAATCACTGAAAAATTACCTCGGTGGGATGATTACGGTAATGACGCTCATCGCTGTTCTAAACACCGTCGGGCTCATGGTGCTGGGCATTGAATATGCTTGGTTTTTTGGCATTTTGGCTGCCTTGTTAATGATTCTTCCTTATATTGGAATCGCCATCGGGTCGCTTGTCCCGGCATTATTTGCCCTTGCCACCAAGGATAGTTATTGGTATGCCGTAGGTGTAATCGCTTGGTTCCAATTCATTCAGTTTTTGGAGGGAAATTTCATTACACCCAATATAGTTGGCGGAAAAATCAGTTTGAACCCATTGGTTTCCATCCTTTCGCTGTTTTTATTCAGTATGTTGTTCGGATTTGCCGGATTGATTTTAGCCTTGCCGCTGACAGCCGTCTTAAAAGTTATTTTTGATGCCGTTCCAGAACTAAAACCTTATGGTTTTTTATTGAGCGAACCCCGGAAGAAATATTTGAGAACCGACCGTCAGCAGCGAAAGCGGCCGTTGAAAGCAATGAAAGAAGATGTGGAGGAAACCATTCAACGTGCGAAAGAAAATTCATGATTTATCCCTAATTCGAACAAGAAATACCCTTCTTTTCCTCTTTATTTTCCATAAAGTCTTAACTTGGCTCATCAAAAATAATTTATAAAAATGAACGATATTTTAAACCTCGAACCCAAAAATATTTGGAAAAACTTTTCAAAACTCAACGAGATTCCCAGGCCTTCCAAAAAAGAAGAAAGAGTCATTGAATTTATGGTTGGCTTTGGGGAAAATTTAAACTTGGAAACCATTCAGGACAAAGTAGGAAACGTCATTATCAAAAAACCGGCAACCTCCGGAATGGAGAACAGAAAAACCGTTGTTTTACAATCGCATCTGGATATGGTTTGCCAGAAGAACAACGATGTAGATTTCGATTTTGAAACCCAAGGAATCCAAATGTTCGTGGATACCGACGGATTTGTAAAAGCAAAAGGAACTACGCTCGGTGCCGATAACGGAATCGGTGTGGCGGCCATCATGGCTGTTTTGGAATCTACCGACATTTCCCATCCTGCTCTGGAAGCACTTTTCACCATCGACGAAGAAACCGGAATGACGGGTGCAATCGGTCTCGATGAAACGGTTTTAGAAGGTGAAATACTTCTCAATCTCGATACTGAAGAAGACGATGAACTCACAATGGGTTGTGCCGGCGGGCTCGATGTCACCGCTACAAAATCCTACCAAATAGAAACTTTGAATGGTGAATTTCAATCTGTAAAAGTAGATGTGAAAGGATTGAAGGGCGGCCATTCAGGTGGAGACATCCATTTGGGTTTGGGTAATTCCAACAAAATATTAGCCCGTTTTTTATATGAAGGCCTTCTATTTGGTGGTCAAATTAACACGATGAACAGCGGAAGTTTACGCAATGCAATCCCGCGCGAAGGGCATCTAATCCTTTGCTTCCCTACCGGTTCAATCCGAGAGGCCGAATCTGCTTTCGAACAATTGAAAAAAGACATCCTAGTAGAATTTCAGTCTTTAGAACCCAATTTAAAAATCAGCATCGAAGACGCCGAGTCCAATACTTCGGTAGCATCCTTCCTAGAAACGAAAAATTTAGCTTATGCGTTGATGGCAGCGTTCAATGGGGTGTACCGAATGAGCCCTGAAATCGAAGGTTTGACCGAAACATCCAACAACGTAGCAAACGTAGTAGTAGAAAAGGGTGAGATGAAAATCCTTTGTTTAACCCGTTCCGCGTTGGAATCCAATAAAAAACTCCTGTCCGAAACCCTGAAAGCAACTTTTGAATTGGCCGGATTTGAAGTGAAATTCTCAGGCGGTTATCCGGGATGGCGGCCCAATCCCAATTCCCAGATTGTTAAGTTGATGGAAAAAATTTACAAAGATAAATTCAACGAATCTCCAAAAATCAGTGCGACACATGGCGGTTTGGAATGCGGCATCATCGGCGGGCATTATCCCAATCTGGATATGGTTTCTTTCGGGCCGAATATTTACGGTGCGCATTCTCCGGATGAACGTGTTGAAATCAAATCGGTTCAAAAATTCTGGGATTATTTTTTGGAAGTATTGAAGCAGACTCCTGAAAAGGAATGAATTTAAATATTGGCAATAATCTCTGAAAGCCTTTCGGTTAAAGCTTTTCGGGAATATTGGAGAATCTTGGAAGAAGGTTGTTTGCTAATTTCTTTCTTCCATTTTTTATATTCCGCCAAAATGAAAGATTTGATTTCAAGCTTTTGATAGGGTGTGAAATATTCTCCGGATTCCGTTTCATTGAGAATTTTCTCAACGTCTCCCCCATTCGGCCCAACGGCCAAAACCGGGTTTCCGGTAGCCATGTATTCAAATATTTTCCCGGGAATGATTCCTTTTGAACGTTCATCAGGGAAATTGGCCAACAATAGTAATTCAGCATTCTTTATTCCCTGAATAGATTCTTTATGAGAAACATATCCTTTTTTAATTAAATAGTCACTTAAATGATTTTGGTGGATTGTATCTTCCACTTCTTGGCTTAAATTCCCATAAAAAACCAACTCAAACTCCTTTTCAAATTCCGGATATTCTGAAACCAATTCTTTCAAGGCGTTCCAAACCACAACCGGATTCCGTGCGGCTTCCAAACCACCGGAATAAGTCAGTTTGAATTTAGAAGTAAGCATTTTGCCAATCCGAAAGTCGGTTTCCTCAAACCCATTTGTTAAGATTTCCACTTTATTGGCACCGGAATTTTTATAATTAAGGGCATCTGAAAAACCCGTCGCCAAGACAATATCTGCGTTTTCCAAAACGGACTTTTCCCAATACCGATGCTTTTCCTGAGAGGAAGCATTCAATTTCAAATCCGAATGGTAACTGATTGCTGTCCAAGGATCCCTGAAATCGGCAATCCATTTCAAACCCGGATGGTTTTGTTTTAATTTCAAACCGATTAAATGCAAGCTATGCGGCGGACCTGTCGTGATAATCGTTTCAATTTGGTTTTCCTGCAAATATTTTCTCAGAAATTTGACCGAAGGCTTTACCCAAAATTTACGTGCATCGGGAATGAAAAAGTTACCACGAATGAAAACCGATAATTTGGTAAACAAGGATTGTTTTTTGCTGTTTTCAAAATGCCCGGCTTTGTAATCTTTGTTTTTGGGATGGAGCTTTTCAGCAATCTGATAAGGCTCCCATATTTTTGTACGGATAATTTTCAAATCCGGTGAAACCTCCTTCAAAAGGGACTTATCAATAATCGGATAAGAAGAATTTTCAGGTGTATAAATGATGGGTTCGATGCCAAACTCCGGAAGGTATTTTGCGAATTTCAACCAACGCTGTACGCCCGGCCCCCCGGCGGGTGGCCAATAATAAGTGATGATTAAAACTTTTTTATTCATATTCAAATATACAGATTCTTCGCTCCATTATATTCCGCTCAGAATGACATTCAAACCATCTTCATTCTGAATGAGTCTTAGCGAAATGAAGAATCTGAGTTCCTGTTCTTCCACCAATAAAAACCACCGCCTAAAACGAGTAAAATGAAAATCACATTGAATGTAAGGGTCATTAGATTTCCGGTTTTGATACTTTGAGGCGCAAATTCCATCACGATTTCTTTGTCTCCTTTTTCCAGTTGAACTGCCCGTAAAAAATAATTTGCTTTTAGAATTTTCCGCTCTTTTCCATCGACTTTAACCGTCCAGCCGTGGGGATAATAAATTTCTGAAAACACCGCGATTTTAGGAGAAATTACATTCGCTTCATAAGTTAATTTATTGGGTTGGTAATTGGTTAATTGAATGGAAGATATACTATCTGAATTAAATTTTTCATTTAATTTATCGGACAAGATAACCGTCCTTCTCAAATCTACATCTTTCAAAGCCAGGATTTCTTCATTGGCATTCGAAACGTAATTTATATCTGACACCAGCCAAGCATTCCCGAAAGCATCCGGATTGGCTTGAACCATCGGGGTTCCGGGGTTTCCATGAACTGTGTATTTTGTATTTAATAAATTCAGGATTTTTTGCATGTCCACTTGGCCATTGATTCCCAATTGTTTTGTTTTTTCGGTACCGGAAAAATACAAATCGATGACATCCTGAAAATTATGCAGTTTCGCACCATGATAACCTCCGATTGAATTGACAAAATAAGAAGTGGTTGCGTCATTGAACGTACTGAAAACATTGTCAAACACACGGTACTGGGATTTATCTGCATTACGTAAACTGTCCAAGCTTTTGTTGAACTGAACCTTTTGGGCAATTCCCATCAGGTTATAGTTTTCCTTTGCGCTTTCCAGTAATCGCGGAGAAAGCTGTGTCGGAAATGGATTTTCCACAAACATTTGAGGAACAAAATTATCATCGTTCAGGTATCGCTTATTAATTTGCCAACCATCTATTAAAGCCAGAAATCCTATTCCCACAACCAGAATTAAACTGTTTTTCAAATATTTAAGCTGATAAGCGAACAACAAAGCCAAGGTCAAAACGACAAAAATCAAAGTCCTTAAGGTGTCGGCTTTGAACATATCCATCCGGTCATGAGCCAAAGCTTTGTTCAGGCTGTTTAATAAAGTATCCCAAGTTCCGTAACCCTGCGGGTTGTATTCCCTCACCAGTTCGATGAATTGTTGTTTGGTTTGCAGGTCAAACTCAGTGGTGAAATTGAATAAACTGCCACCAAAAAGGTAGAACACAGCCAATAATGCAACCACACCTCCTCCACCGTACATCAAGATTTTCTTTTTGAATTCATCGGTCAGAGATTCATCTTTTATGAAAACATAGAGGGTCAAAATGGCCAACAATGGCATGGTGAATTCCGCCATGACAAGCATGGAAGAAACCGCTCGGAATTTATCATAGAAAGGAAAATAATCCACAAACAAATCGGTCAGGAACTGAAAGTTTTTTCCCCAAGCAAGCACAATGCTCAACACGGTCGCTCCCAATAACCACCATTTGTATTTGGCCCATTTGTTTCGAACCAAGAACAGCCCCAAAAAGAAAAGAAAAACCACCACTGCGCCTTGGTAAGCAGGCCCCGAAGTTCCGGGCTGTTCGCCCCAATAAGTAGAAACCGGGCTGGACGCGAGGTAATCAAATGCTTGGGCATTGAACTCATTGTTCATGTCCAACAAATATTGTTGCTTTTGGATTTCCGCAATATAATTCTTCAAATTTCCTTCTTCGGGTTGGCTAGCTCCACCCATGAAATTCGGAATGAATAGGTTAAAAGTTTCCAGTTTTCCGTAGCTCCAATGCGTGATGTAATCGTGTTGCAGTCCCGAATTTTTATCGGTCAGCAAAGTCATTTCTGACTTTCCGCGAATGGTTTCCTGACTGTATTCATAGGTAGTCAGCAATCTGGTAGAATTCAATCCTAAACCGATTAAACAGGCACCCACCAATAATCCTGTCGCGATTGCAAAAGGTTTGATTTCTTTTAATTTAACGGCATCAATTAACTCGACAATGAAAAAGACCAACATCACCAGAAAAAGATAAAACGTCATCTGCGGATGGTTTGCAGAGAGTTCCAACCCCATGAACAAGGCGGTCATCAAAAAGCCCAAAATGTATTTCTGCCGGTAAAGCAAAATAATTCCGGCTACCAAAGGCGCAAAGTAGGCGACCGCATGGACTTTGGCATTGTGGCCGGCCGCGATGATGATGAAAAAATAAGCGCAGAGCGCGAAAAAAACGGAACCGGTCAGGGCGTATTTCCAGTTGCTTTTAAACAAAACCATCCCCAAAATGAAAAACCCAGTAAATAGCAGGAATATATAATCGGCCGGGCGCGGTAAAAACCGGAGGGTATGGTCAATTTTTTTAATCAAATCATAATCATATTGTGCACCGGTTTGGTAAGTCGGCATACCGCCAAACATCGCATTGGACCAATAAACATGTTCCCCCGTAATTTCTTCGAATTTTTTCATTTCCTCTGCGCTTCCTTTGTAATTGACAATGTCGGGTTGGATAACCGCATGGTCAGAAAGCACGGGAGCGCAGTAAATAACCGCGAGGACTGCAAAAAACAGGATTGAAATGGCGCTGAAAATGAGGTTTTTATTTTTCATTTTTTTCTTTCGGTTCTTCGATGATTTCATAATCTACCGATTCGGCTTCGATGGTAAATTTTGGCTTTTCCAAACTTTCCATTCCGGTATGGGACTGGGTTCTTTGCCGATCGGATGTTTGGGACTGATTGAATCCTTGGGGATTTTTTTTAGGCGTAAAGAAAATGCGGATTACAAACCTGATAACCAAGTATGCAACCAATGAATAGAGTACGAATTTGAGTAATGACATAATTAATTAACCGTTGTTTTTGTGGTGGAAGTTTGGGTCATGGTTTGTTTTTGGCCTTGGCCTTCCATGGTTTGTTTGACCGTTTCGGTTTTGGTCAGATTTACTTTTTTTATCCAGCCGGAAGCCAAATCCAAATCAATCGTTCCGTTTAAAGTGGCATTGTTGGACAATGAAAGCGTCACCCCTTCTTGGGTTTCTTTGCCGTTAACATTTTGAATGCCGTTTACGGCAATGGTCGCCGTATTTCCATTGATGGATTTGAAGGTCCTTGTCACTTTATTGGTTCCCTTAATCGGGCCTTCGCTGATGTTTTGGGAATCTTCCCACTCATCCCCGATTTTCATGGATTTGTCGGGAAAAATATTCAATATTTCCTCAAACTGCATTTTGATAAACTCTGAATTCAAGGTTCCTTTCAAAAGCTCTCCCAACAATTTCTGTTCTTCCGCTGAAAAATCGTTTTTTAATTTTGATTGAACAGTTGAAGTGACTTTATCCAATCCATTTACTTTCAAAACTTTTCCTTTATTATCAATTTCTATTTGGTAGGTTTCGCCCGTAAGGGCTTTGTGAATTTTCCAGTTTTGGGCTATGTCTTTGTCTTTGGGCTGTGGAGAATTGGTGTTATAGGACAAATTCTCGCCTTCCGGTGAATTGAAATCTTCGCTGAAAGATTTGAATGTTGCTTTGATTTTAAACGAATTAGGGGTAACATCTTCTACAAAGTAAGCCATTTCCGTTGTCCGGGAGTTGGTCAGTTTTTGGGTTTGCCGGCCGTCGCTCATGCTTTGTACCATATTCACTTTTAATAAAAAAGGATAGGTTTCGCCCTTTTTTAAATTGTATCGAAATGTATAGCTTCCGTCATCTGTTTTTTGTAAAGAAAGATCTTGGGGCACATCCGTTAAAATGGTATCATTTTGCAAGAGGCTGTCCTTTTCTGAAATAATTGAATTCTCTCCGTTTCCATTGATTCGGGCTTGGTTTTCTTCTTTTTTACAACTTGTGAAAAGGCTGAATGTAACCAGAACGATCAGTATTTTTTTCATTCAATTTTAAATTTGCGGCAAGTTAATTATAAATTCAGAGACTGTTTTTAAAACAATGGGTTTTTCTACAAATTGTTCAACCCAAATTATTTTGAATCGGATTGTTTTTTTTGCGGAAAATTCAATTCCCTTATTAAGGATATAAAGATTTTGTTACTTTTGTTTGTCTCGAGGACAAAATGAAAAACACAACACATGAGTATATTTACTAGAAAACCTATGGCCCTGCTGCTGAACGAAGCCAATGAAAGCGGGGAACACACGCTGAAAAAAACTTTGGGCACTTGGGGATTGGTCTCATTGGGAATCGGCGCAATTATCGGTGCCGGCCTATTTTCCATTACCGGCATGGCCGCTGCCGATTATGCCGGGCCATCCATTGTCATTTCATTTATCATTGCTGCTTTGGGCTGTGCTTTGGCGGGACTGTGCTATGCTGAATTCGCGTCTATGATTCCAGTTGCGGGAAGTGCTTACACTTATTCCTACGCGACGATGGGTGAATTTGTCGCATGGATCATCGGTTGGGATTTGGTGCTAGAATATGCGGTTGGTGCGGCTACGGTAGCCTCAAGTTGGTCAGGATATCTCGATAAATTCCTCAAAACCATGGGAATGTCTTTCCCTTCTGAATTGTTGATGACTCCTTTTGATTCCATGACTTTGGAAACGGGAGAAGTAATCACCGGAGTTATGAACCTTCCGGCGGTATTCATCGTCACCATCATGTCCTTGGTTTTGATTCGCGGAACACGCGGTTCCTCTTTTGTTAATACGATTATCGTCATCATGAAAGTTGCCATTGTTTTGATATTCATAGCGGTTGGATTTCAATACATAATACCCGAAAACCACGTTCCTTTCATACCGGAAAATACCGGAAAATTTGGTGAATTCGGTTTTTCTGGAATCATTCGGGCGGCAGCCGTCGTCTTTTTTGCCTATATCGGATTTGATGCGGTAAGTACCGCTGCGCAGGAAACGAAAAACCCCAAAAAGTCAATGCCGTTGGGTATTTTAGGTTCGCTATTAATTTGTACCGTTTTATATATTCTGTTTGCATTTGTAATGACCGGCGTAGCGAATTACAAAGCTTATGGTGCCGACCCCACCAATAAACTGGCTCCCGTTGCGATTGCCATCAGTAACATGGGCGATATGGGTCCCGATGGTGTGGTTCACGCAGCATATCCTTGGCTGAATACTTCCATTGTGCTGGCCATTCTGTTGGGTTATGCTTCTGTAATCTTAGTGTTACTCATGGGACAAAGCCGTGTGTTTTATTCGATGAGTCGAGACGGTTTGGTTCCACGGATCTTTTCTTCCATTCATCCGAAATTTCAAACCCCACATAAATCCAATCTTTTTTTCCTCCTGTTTGTGAGCTTTTTCGCTGCCTTCGTACCGGGGCGTGTGGTGGGGGAAATGACCAGTATAGGTACTTTGTTTGCATTTATTTTGGTGTGTATCGGTGTTTTGGTTTTGAGAAAAACCATGCCTGATGCACCACGGGCTTTTCGCACACCCTTAGTACCCTTCGTTCCTATCTTAGGGATTTTGGTGTGTTTCTTTATGATGGCATTTTTACCGCTTGATACCTGGATGCGTCTGATTTTATGGATGATTGTCGGTCTGGATGTTTATTTGTTTTATGGTTTAAAGAACAGCCATCTTACCAGTAACCAAGAAGGGATTATGAAGAATGCCAATAAAGTAGTCGGTATCTCGGGGCTGGTTCTTGCCGTAGTTTTGATAATTGTAGCAATTGCCCATCACCGTATTTCTGAAGTAAATCCGGAAACCGGCCAGATTAACGATGCCGCATTATACTATTTCTCTCTGATATTCGGGGCTTTGCATATCATCCTCTATTTGGTAAAAACCATAAAGGGATACAATGCCCAGTCCGCATAAATCCTTCAACTGAAATGATACAAGGCAATCTGTTGATTGCCTTTTTTCTTTTAAATATTTCAATCATGAAGATTTTTCTCATCAGTTTTATACTTTTAATTCTTCCTAATTGGCTAATCGCTCAAAATTCTGAATTCGTAGAAGATTCAGGCACTACCAAAATCATTTTGGTTCGCCATGCGGAAAAAGAAAACGACGGTTCCAAAGACCCTTCTTTGTCAGCCGAAGGCCAAAAGCGTGCGGAAAAACTGAATGAATTTTTGTCCGACACTAAAATTGACGGTCTGTACGCGACACCCTACAAAAGAACCCGGGAAACCTTGAAAGTCATTTCTGAAAATCAAGAGCTTAAAATTCAGGATTACAATCCGTCCGACACATCATTTTGCGAATCATTACTGGAAAAAGAACAAGGAAAAACGGTTGTCATTGCCGGGCATTCCAACACGGTTCCTTTTCTGGTAAATTGTTTAATCCAATCAGAAACGTATTCCCAACTTCCGGAATCCGAATTCGGAAAAATCTGGATTTTGATTTTTCAAAATGGAAAATTGATTGATTGCAGCGTATATAATTACTAAAACAAAAAAAGCCGCTTCCTGGGAAACGGCTTTCATATAGTTCTTTAAAAATTTAATTTTTCAATCCGCTTTGCTCAACCTTCAATCCTCTTTTCTTTAAAAGAGGTTCAATGCTCGGTTCTGCCCCACGGAATCTTTTGTAAAGTTCCATTGCGTCTTCGGTATTTCCTTTTTCAAGGATGTTTTTTCTAAAAGATTGAGCTTTATCCTGATTGAACAAAGAAGTGGATTTAAATGCATCATAAGCGTCGGTATCCAATACGCCCGACCAAATGTAGCTGTAATATCCGGCCGAATATCCGCCCGCGAAAATATGCTGGAAATAGGTGCTTCTGTATCGCGGAATAATGGATGAAACCAATCCGATTTTCTGCATGGATTCTTTTTCGAAATCTTCTACGCTTTTGGTAATATTCCCGGATTGACTATGGAAATCCAAGTCCAGCAAAGACGCTGCTAAGTATTCGGTCGTGGCGAATCCCTGATCAAAAGTCCCGCTGTTTTCCAGTTTTTGAATCAAAGCGTCCGGAATTAATTCTCCGGTTTCATAGTGTTTTGCGTACATCTTCAAAACTTCCGGATCGGCAGCCCAGTTTTCCATAATCTGAGAAGGAAGTTCCACGAAATCACGGGAAACGCTGGTTCCGGAAAGGCTTTCAAAAATTACGTCAGATAAAAGGCCGTGCAGCGCATGTCCGAATTCGTGAAAAAATGTGATGGTCTCATCAAAAGTCAGCAAAGCCGGAGCGTCCGCAGTCGGCTGTGTAAAATTACAAACGATGGAAATCACGGGAAGAATTCTTTTTCCGTTTACCGTTTTCTGTTTTCGGTAAGAAGTCATCCAGGCACCTCCACGTTTGGATTCTCTCGGGTGCATATCCATATAAAGGATTCCGAGTTCGGTTCCGTCTGCTTCGGTCACTTTCCAAACGGTCACATCTTCATGGTATTTTGGAACATCATTTAACTGCTCGAATTTCAGTCCGTATAATTTTTCGGTCACCATGAAAACCCCATCGCGGACATTGTCAATGGCAAAATAAGGTTTGATTTCAGATTCTTCCAAATCGAATTTTTGCTTACGCAATTTCTCGGTATAATACCTCCAGTCATACGGCTGAACCGGACCTTCAAGCCCATCGGCTTTCATCAAGGTCAAAAGCTCCGCTTCTTCATTTTTTGCATTTGCCAAAGCGGGTGTCCATAATTGGTTCAAAAGATCCATTGCCTTTTCCGGCGTTTTCGCCATGGATTCTTCCAAAACATAAGCAGCATGGTTGTCATATCCCAAAAGCCTGGCTCTTTCATTGCGAAGGTTGGCCTGTTTCAGGAGGATTTCATTGTTATCGGCTTCATTTCCGTTGTTACCGCGATTCTGATAAGCCGTCCAGATTTCTTTTCTCAATTCACGGTTATCGGCAAATTGCAGGAAAGGCATCACACTCGCATTCTGCAAAGTGAAAACCCATTTCCCTTCTTTTCCTTTTTCTTTGGCGGTATTTGCGGCGGCTTCTATGAGCGATTCGGGCAGGCCGGACAAATCTTCATTTTTGTCCACCACCAATTCATAATTATTGGTTTCCGCTAAAACGTTATTTCCGAACTGAACCGACAATAAAGAAAGTTCTTCATTGATCTTTTTTAATTTGGATTTGTCATCCGCATTCAGATTGGCACCGCTTCTTACGAATTGTTTATAATTCTCTTCGAGTAATTTTTTCTCTTCTTCTCCCAAGTTCAACTTTGATTGATTTTCGTAAACCGATTTTACGCGTTGAAACAATTTTTCATTCAAATAAATATTGTCGTTATGCTTGGATAATTCAGGCGCAATGGTCTGAGCCAGTTCCTTGATGCTGTCATTTGTATGCGCGGAACTGAGGTTGAAAAACACGGTCGATACTTTACTGAGCAATTCTCCGGCATTTTCCATTGCCAAAATGGTATTTTCAAAAGTCGGTTCGGAAGTATCGTTTGCAATCTTTTCTATTTCTTCCGAATGAACCTTCATCCCCTCTTCAAAAGCCGGCTGAAAATGCTTGTTTTTGATTTTATCAAATGGCGGCACCTCATAAGGCGTTTCGTATGCCGCAAAAAACGGATTCTCTGAGGCATCCGTAGCGTTCTCTTTATTACAAGCTGTCATAAGTAATCCTGTGGTTAAAATAATACATGAAATTTTTTTCATCATTGCGTAAATTTTCGGTTGAAGGCAAATATATAGAAAGTTGGAGGTTAATAAAAATGAAAAAACTGCCTGAAACAGACAGTTTTTAGCTGTGCACACGATGGGACTCGAACCCATACATCCTTAGGAAACCACCCCCTCAAGATGGCGTGTCTACCAATTTCACCACGTGTGCAATTGTGGACGGCAAAAATAAGGAATTTGTATAATGTTTATTGTAAAATGTCTTAAGTTTTTTCAATTATTAAAAATTTCTAACTTCTGACTTCTAATTTCTAACTTCTAATCATACCTTTGTGCGTTAAAAATTTTGATTAAAAATGTTCAGGACGCATACTTGTGGAGAATTAAGCTTAAAGAATTTAAACGAAAAAGTGACCCTCAGCGGATGGGTTTCGGTAATTCGTGACAAGGGTTTTATGGTTTGGATTGATGTCAGAGACCGATACGGAATCACACAATTGATCATAGATGAAGAGCGTTCGGATAAATCTCTATTTGAAACAGCCAATAAGCTGGGACGTGAATTTGTGATTCAGGTAAGCGGAACCGTAATTGAACGCACTTCAAAAAATCCGAAGCTTCCCACAGGTGAAATTGAAATTTTAGTTGAAAAACTGGAAATCCTGAATGAATCAAAACTTCCGCCATTTACCATCGAAGACCAAACCGACGGTGGTGAAGAGCTCCGCATGCAGTACCGTTACCTAGACATTCGCAGAAATCCGGTAAAAAATAAATTAATTTTCCGTCATAAAATTGCGCAGGAAGTCCGTAAATATTTATCGGATAAGGATTTCATAGAAGTCGAAACGCCGGTTTTAATTAAATCCACGCCCGAAGGAGCGCGTGACTTTGTGGTTCCGTCAAGGATGAATCCGGGTGAATTTTATGCCCTTCCCCAATCCCCGCAAACTTTTAAGCAATTGATGATGGTAGGCGGGCTCGATAAATATTTCCAGATTGTGAAGTGTTTCCGGGATGAAGATTTAAGAGCAGACCGTCAACCGGAATTTACACAAATCGACTGTGAAATGACTTTTGTGGAACAAGAAGACATTCTTGAAATTTTCGAAGGCTTGACTAAACATTTGCTGAAATCTGTACACAATATAGACATCGACAAATTTCCGCGAATGACTTACGATGAAGCCATGCGGAAATACGGGAACGATAAGCCGGATATCCGTTTCGGAATGGGATTTCATGAACTCAATGACTTGGCCAAAGGAAAAGGTTTTGACATTTTCGACAAAGAAGAATTGATAGTCGGTATTTCGGCTCCAACACTGAATTCCTACACCCGAAAAGACATAGACCGTTTGCTGGAGTGGGTTCAGCGTCCGCAAATCGGAGCACGTGGATTTGTTTGGGTACGCTTCAATGAAGACGGGACTTTCAAGTCATCTGCAGATAAATTCTATTCGCAAGAAGACTTGGCATCATTTGCAGAAAAAATGAATGCCCAAAAAGGCGATTTGATGATCATCATGGCCGGAAAGGCAAACGACACCCGCAAACAGTTAAGTGCCCTGAGAATGGAGTTAGCTGAAAGATTAAATTTAAGAAATCCAAAAGAATTCGCGCCACTTTGGGTGGTGGATTTCCCGCTCCTGGAATGGGACGAAGAAACCCAACGCTGGCACGCCATGCACCACCCGTTCACGTCTCCGAAACCCGAAGACATTTCTAAATTGAATTCAAATCCGGGTGAAGTCCGGGCAAATGCCTATGATTTGGTATTGAACGGAAATGAAATCGGTGGCGGTTCCATCCGGATTCATGACCGTGAACTCCAGTCTCAAATGTTTGAATTCTTAGGATTCACACCAGAACAAGCACAGGAACAATTTGGATTTTTGATGAATGCTTTTCAATACGGGGCGCCGCCGCACGGTGGAATTGCTTTCGGATTTGACCGTTTGGTTTCCATTTTGGACGGAAGCGAAACGATTCGTGATTATATTGCTTTCCCGAAAAACAATTCCGGCCGCGACGTGATGATCGATGCGCCTTCTCAGATTGAACAAGCCCAATTGGATGAATTGACCATCAATATAGTGAAGAAATAAGTTGAACTTTGTCATTCGAGGCACGAGGAATCCCAGATTCTTCACTCCGTTCAGAAAAACCAAAATATGCTATCCTTTTAACAAAAATCAGAATTGCTTTTTTAAGTCTGTAAAAGATTATTCCTCATTTTAATCTAAAAGATTGGCATGAATTTTAACAAATCCTTATGATTCACGCTTTCCTAATGCTTTATCCTTGCCTTTAGGTAGGCTTTGGTATGCTTTAAGAACGCAATAAAAACGGCTAAAAAATACCAAAACAGGGCTAGTTTTGTGAAAATTAGCCTAAATAAGCTTAATAAACTGTTAAAGAATCATCCGGTTTTTTTCTAATCGTTTTAGTGGTTATCGTAGAATCCAATCGGAATTATCCAAAACTTTATTTTACCTTTGGAATACCTAAATAAATTTTTGACACCTCCTTTTTAACCATTCGGCAATCATGTCGGTTGGTTATGTCCCCTACTTTGCAAGCAATTGCACTGGATGAACGTAGCAAACTTTTGGTTTGCATGAAAACATTAAAATACAGAAATACAACTTACTAAATTATGTTGCTGAGGTATTGTATACCATCAACTACTAACCTGAAACCTTCATTTAGGCTAACACGCATTTATATTATGATTCTACGGAAACACTTACCATGCTAATGAATAATTACTAAATTTTTGATATATGAAAACAATATTTACCATTTTTATTTTCTCATTTTTCATTTTTAATTCCAAAGCGCAGTGGGTAGAACTTGACCCCGGCGTTAACGTTGCTTATTTCTCTGACGTTTACGCCATCACACCCGACATTGTAGTCGTGGTAGGTGCAAATGGCACCATTCTCAAAACCACAGACGGCGGCGAAACCTGGATGCAAAAACCTTCCGGCACGACCTTAAACCTAGGAAAGGTACAATTTCCTACACCGGATATAGGGTATATTACCGGCAGCAATGGAAAACTTTTGAAAACAATAGACGGTGGAGAAACATGGACTTTGATGGACTTAGGAGAAAATTCTGACTTTTCTGGTTTATATTGCTTAAACGAAGATTTGATATATATTACTAGCCTAAATACACTATTAAAAAGTTTTGACGGTGGTAATTCCTTCATTACAATAAATACCAATCTCAATTATAATAATCCTCAAATTCAATTTTTGGATGTTAATCTTGGTTTTACTTGGGATCCATACTCTTATGATTTTATTTTGTTAAAAACAGAAGATGGGGGTGCTACTTGGAGTGAAACAGGCGGTGAGTCACCAATTCATTTTTTTAATGAATATATTGGATTTTACTATTCTAATGGACTTTTTAAAACTATAGACAGTGGTATTACTTTTAACCAAATAGCTGAAGGAAGTGGAAACAGGCTGAGAGATATTTTTGCTATAAATGAAAATATAGTTTGGGGAATTGATGCCGGTGGTACTTTAGATGGTGACCCCTCTACCAAGTTAGTAATAAAAATAATTCACTCGGAAACTGGGTCTTACACAGAAAATATTTGGTATGACAATAACACTCAAATTGATATGAATTCCATTTATTTTGCCGATGAGACTAACGGATACATTGTCGGTATTAAAAATAACATAGGAACGATTTGGAAAAACAGCACGGGAATCAACATGATGAGTACAAATGAGCAAGAAAGAAACAATGAAATTAAAGTTTATCCCAATCCGGTTTCTAATGAATTGAATATAGTTCTTGACAAGCCAACAAAAACAAAAATATCATTAATCGACATAACAGGCAAACAGATTTATTCCAATTCATTTCACGAAGATCAAGTAAAAATTAATACCTCAGCATTCCCAAAAGGAACATACATACTCTCCGTAAAAACTGAAAATAAAATCTTTACCAAAAAAATCATCATCAACTAAAACATTACATCATGAAAAATTTATTTACAATTTTTATCTTTTCACTTTTAGTTTTTACCTCCAAAGCGCAGTGGGTAGAACTTGACCCTGGGGTGGACGACTCTTTATATGATGTCTATGCCATAACACCCGACATTGTAGTCGTGGTAGGTGCCAACGGCACCATACTCAAAACCACAGACGGTGGCGAAACCTGGGTGCAGAAATTCTCGGGGACTGTAGGGAACCTGATAAAAGTACAATTTCCTACGCCTCAGATTGGCTTTGTATTAGCTGCTGGAAGTAAACTTTTAAAAACTACAGATGGTGGTGAAACTTGGAGCCCAGTTGATACAGGGGTGGACTGCAATTATGATAATTTTTCCTGCGTAGATGAAAACCTGATTTTCATTGCTTGTAACTGGGATCTCAAGAAGACTGAAGACGGTGGAGAAACTTGGATAAATATAGGATCCTTAGATGGGGTCAGGTACATTCAATTTTTAAATGATGAAGTCGGTTTTACAGGAGAACACCTTTTAGGGCTTTCAAAGACAGAAGATGGTGGGAGCACCTGGCAGGAAATAGAGGGAGAAGCCACCACTCCTTTTTACTTTATAAACGAACATATAGGGTTTGCTTATTTAGGCGGGTTATTGAAAACCACGAACGGATATGATTTCTCTTGGGTAAGCCCCGGGGATTGGTTTGAATTAGAAGCTATTTATGCAATCAATGAAAATGTAATCTGGGGAATCCTTCATGGAACATTAGACTGGGATCCTTCCACACGAGGAATCATAAAAATCACTTCGTCAGACACAGAAACCTATGTGGAAGAAATCGCCTGGGACGGCAACCCAGAAATCAATATGTCTTCTATTCACTTTGCAGATGAAACTACCGGATATGTTACCGGAAGAAAAAACGGTGTTCCCAAAATCTGGAAAAACGGTACGGGAATCAATGAATTTCCGGATGAAAATGTCAACACCAAAGAAATCAATGCCAAACTCTTTAAAGCCTATCCTAACCCTGCCACCGCTGAAATTCATGTGGAAACCCAAACAGAAGATTTTACTTTGTCTTTGTCGGATTTGTCCGGAAAACAAATTTATGCAGGTTCGTTCAAAGGAAATAAAATTACAATCAACACGGGGCAGTTTCCCAAAGGAGTTTACATCCTTTCGGTAGAAACCAAACAGAAAAAACAATTCCAAAAAATTATCATTAACTAAAACTTTGATCATGAAAATCAGTTTTTCTTACGTTGTGAGTCATTGACAGAATTCTCGCACAGTGTTGGTAAGCAAAAAACCTCTCTCCTGTCTATTCATATTAAACAGAGGGCTTGTTTAATTTAACTTAATGGCATAATTGGTATTTATTTTTGGACACTCACTAATATCGGATAGATAAAATTTTAGATGTAAACGATATTAAAGAAAAATTTGTATATTTGTTGGGAAATTTATTGAATTAATTCGCAAGCGGATGATGGATGCAAGCCCGTCAATAAAATAATAAAATAAACAAGATGAAATGGTGGGATTATCCCTATTACTATGAAGGTTTGGAGAAAACTTTGGAAAGAATTCAGGAAAAAAAATCTGAACTGGACAAGTTGCGCCCTCTTCCCACCTACGTCCTGAAGAGCATTAAGGAAAGCATGACATTGGAATGGACGTATAATTCCAATAGTATTGAAGGAAATTCGCTTACACTTCAAGAGACCAAACTGGTCATCGAAGAAGGGTTTACCATCAAAGGAAAATCACTTCGGGAACATTTTGAAGCGGTGAACCACCAAGATGCCATTGAATACATAGAAACCTTGGTTTCAGAAGAAACCATTTTGACTGAAAAAGACATCCTGAAAATTCACGAATTGGTTTTGAAGCAAATCGAAAAAGATTTTGCAGGGCGTTTCCGCACTTCGGGGGTTCGGATTTCGGGTGCAAACTTTGTTCCGCCAAATGCTTTGAAAGTAGGGGGATTGATTGCTGAACTGATCGATTGGGTAAATGATTCTGATTTGAACACCGTCATCAAATCGGCCATTTTTCACCATCGTTTTGTTTGGATTCATCCTTTTTTTGACGGAAACGGGAGAACAGTCCGCTTGTTGTTTAATTTGCTTTTGATGCAATCAGGGTTTCCGCCTGCCATCATTTTGAAAAACGACAGAAAAAAATATTATGACGCTTTGAATCAAGCCAATACCCATGATTATTCCAAATTGGTTTTATTGGTTCTTCAGGCAGTGGAGCGCAGTATCGATATATACCTGAGCTCATTGAACAATACTTACGATGCATACAAACCTATTTCAAATATCGTGGAAGAGGAACGAGTTCCTTACAGCCAGGAATATTTGAGTTTACTCGCACGACGGGGAAAGATAGACGCCTTCAAAGAAGGCCGAAACTGGCTGACTACAGAGGATGCCATTTGGGATTATATCGAAAAACGCGACCGCAAAAGAAAATTGGATTAACTATATCCTTTCTTGGTTTGGGTTGAGCGTTTGGCCGATTGAATCAGGCCTCAATTTTGAAACTTGAAGCCCGCATTGGGCACACGATTCCATATAAGTTCTTTTGTAAGTCGGAATGGGTCTCAAAATGCTTTGGCTGAATCATTCCATATTCCAAATCGAAGAATTATCTTTGTACAAATTAAAATTGAATGGATATTTCAAAATATATAAACGACAACCAAGATCCGAAAGACATTGAGAAAGTAATCGATAAGCTCAAGGGAATTCTTATGAATGCGGAAGAACTGGTTTATATAGCGGTTCAAAAAAAGCCCGCCATTAATATCTCACCGGATTATGTCGCGATTACCGATAAAAGAATCATTTTTTGTCGTCCCAAAAATTTAGGTTTGTCCATGGAGTTTCAGGATTTCATTTGGCGCGACCTCAAAGATTGCAACCTGAAAGAAAATATGCTAGGTGCGACCATTAGCATTAAAACCATTCACAATCTGGCGAGTGAAATTGATTATCTGCCCAAAGCCCAAGCGAGAAAAGTTTATGCTTATTGTCAGGAACAGGAAGAAATCCAAAATGAAATCAGGCGACAACGAGAGATAGAAGTCATCAAAGCTTCGGCAGGAAATATTAATCTGAATTCACAACAGCCGGAAGAAAAACCCGTTCAGGAAGATCCGGTGGAAACTTTAAGCAAACTCAAGCAATTGATGGACAGATTTCTGATTACCCGTGAAGAATATGAAGCCAAAAAACAGGAAATCCTTTCGAGGATGTGATTATCTTGATTGAACCTATCTTTTTAATAACCGGCTTTAAAGCCTTATAATCAGCTTTTTGGTAAATTCTTTCTCTTGAGTTTTACTTGTACCAACCACTGTATTTCACGTAATTCTGAGCAATCCTATCAATTTCACCTTCTTTGAGTGCTTGGGAAACCATTCCGATTTTCTTTGCCGGTACGCCTGCCCAAAGTTCTCCTTCTAGGATATGGGTTCCTTGGGTTACCACGGCTCCGGCGGCTACGATGGCATATGATTCCACCAAAGAATCGTCCATTAGAATCGCACCCATTCCAATCAAAACATGGTCGTGGATTGTACAGCCGTGCACGATGGCATTGTGTCCGACGGAAACCCGGTTGCCGATGGTTGTCGGGAATTTTTGATAGGTGCAATGCACCATTGCATTGTCCTGGATATTCACTTGATGCCCCAATTTGATAAAGTTCACATCGCCACGCAAGACCGCATTGTACCAAATACTGCAGTCGTCCCCCATTTCTACGTCGCCAATAATGACAGCTGTTTCCGCCAAAAAACAATTCTCACCAAACCGAGGATTTTTGCCCAATAATTCTTTTACCAATGCCATAAAATTTAACTATCATTTTAACGCATAAATATACATAAGTTACCGTAATTTCGCGGTATGATTAGAGTTTATACAGAAACCACGCCCAATCCCGGTATTTTAAAGTTCGTTTGTGACCAAACCCTCACCATCGGGAGCTTGGAACTAAATAAAAATGATTCCGCAGAGGATTCTCCCTTGGCGCAGGAACTATTGCGCTTTCCTTTCGTCACAAAGGTTTACATTACTGCGAATTTCGTTGCTATCCAAAAAACAGCGCAGATCGAATGGGGATTAGTCGAAGAAGAATTGACAGCCATCGTCCATCGGCATTTGGAAAAAAATACCATCTTAGCCAACCTCCAGCAGCAAGACCCTTTTACGTTGTACGTGGAAGCCACGCCCAATCCGGCCGTGATGAAGTTCGTCACCAATAAATTATTGTATGACGGAATTGCGGAAGTGAAATACCAAGAAGAAGCGGATGGGGTTCCACTTGCGAAAGAATTGTTCCAATTTCCTTATGTAAAGGAAGTTTTTATCTCTGAAAATTATATTTCTGTCACCAAAAAAGCAGATGCCGATTGGAATGAAATCACGCTCGAATTGCGTTACTTCCTATTGGATTATCTTCAGGAAGGAAAAGAAATCATCGGTGAAGGTTTTGTTCCAAAACAAAATCCATTGGAAAACACTTTCCAGAAAAAAGAATATTCGAACATCGAATTACAAATAAAAGACATCATCCGGGAATATGTCCAGCCTGCTGTTGCGGGTGACGGCGGGAACATTGAACTCATCGAATTCGATGATGCGACCAAAACCGCCAAGATGCTTTTGCAGGGTGCCTGTTCGGGTTGCCCCTCCTCCACCATTACGTTGAAAAACGGTATTGAGACCATGCTCAAAGAAATGATGCCCGGCCAAGTGGAGAACGTGGAAGCTTTCAATGGATAGTATTCACTTTCAATGAAATAAAAGCTCGCAACCGGGGTTGCGAGCTTTTTTTGATACGAGTATATGATTTGGAAAACCGATAAATTTATCATCGCCATTGTCCTGGCCGTTTTGGCGGCTTACCTTTTCCCTCAAGGCGGCAGCGGAAATGCCAAAGCATTCTTGGACACGGTTAGCAGCATCGGGATTTCGTTTATATTTTTCTTTTACGGGATTAAATTGGGTCCGGAAAAGCTCCGATTGGGCGTACGGAACTGGAAACTCCATTTACTGATTCAACTGGCTACATTTTTACTGTTTCCGCTTCTGGTCATCGGTTTTTACCCTATCTTCCAAAACGAATCGAATGAAAACCTTTGGTTGGCGTTTTTGTTTTTGGGTGCCATGCCTTCAACGGTTTCCTCATCGGTCGTAATGGTTTCTTTGGCGCGGGGAAATGTGCCAGCAGCTATTTTCAACGCCAGCATTTCGGGCCTGATTGGGATTCTCGTCACACCGTTGTGGATTGGCCTTTTTATGAAAAACCATTCCGCCGGTTTTGATTTGGGCTCCATTTATGTCAAACTTCTGACGGAAATCCTCATTCCGATTGTTTTGGGTTTATGCCTCCAAAAATGGTTGGGCCGGATTGCTTTGCGCTACAACCAACAATTGAATACATTCGATAAATCCGTCATCGTCCTCATCATTTACAAAAGTTTTGCGGAATCCTTCCAAAAGAAAATATTCGAATCGGTTAATTTCTCGGATTTAGCATGGATTACAATTTCAGTAATCCTCTTGTTTGCAGTGGTTTATTTCTTCACCGGATTTATATCGCGCATACTGAGATTCAATCGGGAAGACAGGATAACCGCCCAGTTTTGCGGAACCAAAAAATCCTTGGTGCACGGTACCGTTTTTTCCAAAATCCTTTTCCCGGCTACCTTTCCCGTGGGAATGGTTCTATTGCCTCTGTTGGTTTTCCATGCCATACAAATCTTCATTGTGGGCATCATCGCTTCGCGGAAATCAAAAGAAATAAATTCCTGAAAACCGTATATTCGTGGATTAAAACTGATGCTGTGCCGTTTCGCCGCCTCCTGAATTTGGTTGTTTTTCTGCCTTGCCTGCTTTGGTCGCAGGACAACGGGACGGTTGCCTACGGCCGGGCGGTTATTGACTCACTTAGTTCGGGAGCCTTTGCCGGTCGCGGTTATGTGGATAACGGAATGCAGAAATCCGCAGTATTTATTGCCCATGAGTTTGAAAAAATCGGTTTGGATAAACGGGGTAATTCCTATTTTCAAGAATTTACCATGCCGATAAATATCCTTAAAAATGCTGAACTGACAGTCAATGGCAAGGATTTAAAATACGGAACAGATTTCCTCGTGAAGCCCAGTTCCAAGAGCCAAAGCTTCCACGCCAAAGAAGTTTATACTTTTTCCCCGGAAAATTTTGCAGCCGCATTGCATTCCGAACCGGAGTTGATTGATTTCATTCAAAAGGATTTTTCAGCCCAAAAAGGCAAGCACATCGTATTTCCGCCACATCAATTTGAAGTGGATTCCATTAACCAATACTACAAACATTGGCCAAACTTTTACAAGGCCGAAGAAAACCGTGGCCGAGCCATTTTTTATTTCACTGATGAGAAACTGACCGCTTCGCTCTCACAAATCCAAGACAGCATTTCAGAATTTATCATCCATGCAAAACATTATAGTAAGGATTTAAATATATCGAATTATACTATTGAAAGTAAATTCATTAAAGACTACAATGCAACCAATGTAATCGGCCAGATAGAAGGCGGTCAAACCGATTCACTGATAGTCATTACCGCTCATTATGATCATTTAGGGAAAGTCGGAAATGTTTATTTTCCCGGTGCGAGCGACAATGCGAGCGGCACAGCTTTTCTGCTGAGCCTGGCCAAATATTTTTCTGAAAACAAACCAAAGCACACCTTGGTTTTCATTGCCTTCGGAGCAGAAGAAGCCGGTTTGGTGGGTTCACGGTATTTCGTGGCGCATCCATTATTTGATTTGAGCAAAGTAAAATTCTTATTGAACTTCGATATTATGGGCGCGGGAGAAGACGGGATTCAAGTTGTAAACAGTACGGTTTTCACGAAAGAATATGAACTGTTGAACCGAATCAATACAGAAAAAAATTACCTCAAACAAATCAAAAAACGCGGGGAAGCCTGCAATTCAGATCATTGCCCGTTTTATGAGCGAGGGATTCCCTCCTTTTTCATTTATACTTTGGGTGGCCCCGGGCATTACCACGATGTTTGGGATACATCAGATTCTTTGAGCCTTGCCGAATTTGAAGATTTACAGCGATTATTCATTGATTTTATCAACCGACTTTAAAGCTTTTCGGCGACGATGCTGTAAACCATCGGGATTTTATTGCCCAAATGTTTGATTTGGAATTTTCCCGGCTCAAACTCTTCGGTGTGGTTGAAACAATTATAAGGTGAATAGTCATATTCTTCCAAAGCTGAAATTTGCAAACCGTTTTTAACCAAGCTATTCACAACTTCTCCCAAACCATGGTTCCAAGAAATAAAATTTTCTTTTTCAGAATTTGTTTCCGCATAGGAATTTTCAAAAGTTTCGATGGCTGCCGAGTTAAAATAACGGTATTCAACTTGTTTGAAATCATCATCATACATCCACATAAAAGGATGGAATTCCACAAAAACAAATTTTCCTGAGGGTTTTAGAAAATGCGAAACAATGGCTGCCCAATTCTCCAGGTCAGGCAACCATCCAATGGTGCCGTAAGAGGTGAAAACAAGATCGAATTTTTTATCCAGTTGACGGCTCAAATCATAGAGATCACAACAAATAAATTCCGCGTCCAATTGAAGTTTTTCGTTCAGCTCACGGGCCAAGTCAATGGCTTTGTCCGAGAAATCCGCACCGGTCACTTTGGCTCCGAGTCTCGCAAGGGAAAGGGAATCCTGTCCGAAATGGCATTGCAAATGCAAAATCGATTTGCCTTTTATATCGCCCAATAATCCCAGTTCTATGGCGTTTAAGGAAGATTTCCCTTCGAGAAATCCTTTCACATCATAGAATTCAGAATCGAAATGGATTTCGGCTCGTTTGTTCCAAGAATCTCGGTTTTGATCAATGTAATTTTCCATCTTTATAAGGAGTAATCGGTCATTTCGGCTTCAAAAACCGCTTCAAAATGGGTTTTCAATTTTTCTTTTACTTCTGCCATCGGAACTTGTTTGTTTAATTCTCTTTCCAAAGAAGTCACGGCTTTGTCTTTGATTCCGCATGGAATGATGTATTCAAAATATTTCAGGTCGGTATTCACATTCAGCGCAAAACCGTGCATGGTAACCCAACGAGAAGCTTTGACGCCCATTGCACAAATCTTTCTGGCAAAGGGTTTCCCGACATCTAACCAAACACCCGTTTCGCCTTTGGAACGCTCGCCATTTAATCCGTATTCGGCAATGGTTCGGATAATGACTTCTTCCAGATTGCGCATATACAAATGAATATCGGGCTTGAAATTGTCCAAATCCAGAATCGGGTAACCGACTTGTTGTCCGGGGCCGTGGTAGGTGATGTCCCCTCCCCGATTGGTTTTCACAAAAGCCGCATCGATTTGGCTCAACAAAGTTTCATTGGCCAAAAGGTTTTCGATATGGCCGCTTTTTCCCAGGGTATAAACATGTGGATGTTCGACAAACAATAAATAATTCGGGGTTTGCTCCCTCTCATTTAGTCCTTGTTTTTCTTTTTCACGGTTGGCTGATTTGACGGAAACGGTTTTGGCCAAGAGTTTTTCCTGGTAATCCCAAACCTCTTGGTAATCCTGATTCATCCCTAAATCTTTGAAAATAATCTTTTGCATTAATTTATGTGAAGTTATTCTAAATGAGCTATTTACAATTAAAGAAACCATTAATTCAATGGAGAAGCGTCTGTCGAAGCTTTTCTCGGTTCGGATTATTTAAAATCACGAGAGCGGCAATGACGCCCGGAATCCAGCCTAAAAGGGTCAAAAGAAAAACGATGAGTATCGAACCACAGCCTTTGTCCCAAACAGCTAAGGGCGGTAAAACAATCGCTAAAACTACCCTCCAAATGCTCAATTATTCAAATTCCACCGTAAAGTTATATTTCTCCGGCTTGTCCAGCAATTCCATCATGGGCACATTGACCGTCATGATTTTGCCGTCCAGGCTGTAAGTGGCATTCTCAATGGAAGTTTTTTTAATTTTCTTTGGGAAATGGTATTCCAGTTTGTATTGGAACATATTCATCATTTGGCGGGTGGACTCAGCGGTGCTGTCGTCCATTTCTTCCAACATCCCCGCGGTTTCGTTCCCGGCAATTCGCTCAAAGGTTTTCCCGTTGTATTTGAATTCCATCGTTTTCAACAAACCGGATTGGTTGAATTCCTCGGCTGCTTTTTTGTCCTCCCGCTCGAGTTGTTCAGTTGCGGCTCTCATCTCTTTCATGTATGCGTTGAAGCTGTTTACGTCTTTTTCATGAATGCCGAAGATCATTTTGCCATGGGTATCGTTCATAACCATCCTGACATTCATTTTATCCATCACCTTCATGAAATTCCTTTCGGCCTCGCTGGCTCCTTCCACGCCCAATTTCGCATCGAATTTTTCCAAATCCGAAAACTTCATCACCGAATCCATCGGAAACTCCCCGATTAAGCGCAGTGAATCTTTATCGGCTTCGGTGAACATGAGCCCAATCATTTCTGAAAAATCAACTTCAGTTTCGTATTGAACCGCACCGCTTTCCTGGATGTAAACGCGTTCGGTAATTTGACAAGAAACCATTATTAATGTGGTAGCAAAGAGTATAAATATTTTTTTCATAATTTTTATTAAGGCGGTAAAGGTATTAATTCCAAGGTAATTTCGGAATAAAATTTTCAGCCTGATTTGTCAATCCATTCCCTATTTTGAAATGTTAATCTTTCCCTTTTCGACGCCTTTTTTAAAAAAATTCCTACCTTAAGCACTCATTTCAAAAATTAAAAACATGAAGAACTATTTACTTTCTTTTGGATTCTTGTTGTTTTGCATCACCTCTGCTTTTTCACAAGAGCAATTGGCGGTGATTCAGAATCCATATGTAGTATTGTTGAACGCGGAAACCGGCGAAATCGAGAATCCGGAGTTCATTGATTTAACTCCTCTCGACCCGGGAACCCCGAAAGGAATCCGGCAGATTGGTTCGGAAATATGGGTTACCGACCAGATTGACGACATGATTTACCGTTTTGATTTGGAAGGGAATTACCTGAGTAGCATCAACGGGAACATGGACAATATAAAAGGGCTTGGGCCGGTAAACGGAACGGAAGTCTGGGTGACGAACGCCGGTTCCAACAATGGTGCACCGGGCGATGGCATCGTCCGTTTCGATATGAGCGGGAATTATGTCGGGAATTTCCTGACGGGTGGCAAATCAGCCTTTGACTTGGTAGATGGCGGAAACGGTGAAGTCTATGTATCCTATATCAACAGCGGCTCACCGATTGAAAGAAGGGATTACAGCGGAAATTTAATCGGAAATTTGGTGGCACCCGGCAATTTGAACTTTGCGCAACAGATTTGGATTACGGCTTCCGGGGATTTATTGGTGGGGAATTTCAGCTCTCCTTCCGGGATTTATTTATTCGATTTGGAAACCGGTTCTGAACTAAATTACTGGCCCGTTGCCGATGTGCGGGGCGTGAGCGAAACCGGGGACGGCAGCATCCTTTGGACCAATGGTTCCGGCATCCATAGATTAGATCCTGCGACGGGAAACAGTACACTGCTTTCAGGCGGTTCTGCACAATTTTTTGCTATTCTGAATGCGGAAGAAGGAGCCTGTACCACACCTACGTTAAACGTCGAAGATCCTGATTTTGTTTGCAGCGGAAATAGCGTTACCCTTACCGCTTCCACCAATGGGGATGAAATCAACTGGTATGATTCCGAAACGGCGACTACACCGGTTTATACGGGCAATAATTTTGAAACACCTATATTGACCGAAACCACCAGTTATTGGGTTCAGGCCGTGTCATACGGTGCGGGTGAAGGCGAAATCATTGAAGGAGGCGCGAGGGTTGCCCCTGCTTCGAATTCCAGCTCTTCCGTGAATCCGGGAACCAATCCTTGGGGGCTTTCGTTTGATACCACCGAAGATTTCACCATCACATCAGTTGATGTGTATTTGGCTTCCGCAACACCGGGTGATTTGGTGATGCAGTTGTTGGATGAAGACTGGAACGTTTTGGAAGAAACCACCGTGGCCTGTCCGGCTGGGAATTCCTCCAATCCTGTACAGTTTGAAGTTCCACTAAGCTTTTCGGTGGAGGCCGGAAATACTTACCGCTTGGTTGCGGCTGCAAGCCCGACATTGGTCAGGGAGTTTTCCAGTGAGCATTCCGGTTTTCCTTATCCAATCGGAGATGTGGGTTCGGTAACCGGAGGAACCATCAATAACGCCAACACCAATAATACCGTTTATTATTTCTTCTACAACTGGACCGTTCAAACCGGAGATATATCCGTTTGTGAATCCGCATTGGAAGAAGTAGTAGTAACAGTGAGTCCGGCTCCTGATGCGCCCACAGGTGATGCGGACCAATTCTTTGTCATGGGTGATACCTTGGCCGACTTGGCAGTAACCGCAACCGGTGACTTGACTTGGTACGAAGATGAAGACGGCACCATCGTTTTGCCGGAAAATACGGAACTGGTGGATGGCACCACTTATTATGTCAGCCAGACCATTGACGGGTGTGAAAGCGGATTGTTGGCCATTACCGTCCATCTTTTCTTAGGGGTAGATGATGTGAATGCGAATTTGTTCAGCGTCTATCCGAATCCGGTAAATGACGTCCTGAATATCTCCGGCAAAAACCGGATTGATTCCGTTGAAATTTTCGACTTGACGGGAAGGATATTGAGCGCTGATTCTCAGATTCAGGAAAACCAAATAGACTTCCGTTCTTATGAAAAAGGAACTTATTTGGTTCGGATTCAGTCCGGGAAAAAGGTTCAGACCGTAAAAGTGATTAAGCAATAAATTGAACCCATTGTCAAAAGGGTTTCCGCAAGGAAGCCCTTTTGTGTTTAATTTTATGTAGTTTTGAAAAAATGAAGACTAGTCTAATGGACGATATATTTTATCTTGTATTTAATATTGTTTTTGCTCTTCTCATGATTTGGCTCGGGTACAAAATTAAATATCATCAAAAATATAGTTGGATTGCCGGATTCAACGATTATGGGGAAAACCAAGAAAAAGTTAACCAAAATTATAACATGGAGAGGTTGGGGAATATCGTAGGAAACAGCGCATTTCTTTATGCCCTAATTCTAATTCTTTTCACTTTACTTTCAGTCAATCCGTTCATCACTTACAGCGTTGCAACGTTCGCATTAATTTCAAATATTTTAATTTTTTCAAGAGGAATCAAAAAGAGAAAATAAAAACTCTTTTTCCCAAACGCTCAATTTTCCCTATTTTTGGGGAAATTGAATTAAAAATGATGAAATTTAAATTAGTTGTACTTATTACATTTCTTTCGATTGGTTTCACATTCGCCCAACAAGGCGGTGGTATGTGGATTCCGACGGAATTAAACGAAGCAGAAATGAAACAAATGGGGATGAAAATCGGCGCTTCCGATATTTTCCAGCCCGGCGGGGATGCCATCAACGGAGCCATTGCGCATTTCGGCGGCGGCTGTACCTCGGAAGTCATTTCGGCTACCGGATTGCTGTTAACCAACCACCATTGCGGTTACAGCCAAATCCAATCGCATTCGAGTCTGGAAAACGATTACCTGAAAAAGGGATTCTGGGCGATGAACCCATCGGAGGAATTACCCAACAACGGACTGACCGCTACTTTTATCATTGACATCAAAGAGGTGACGGAAGCTGTTCTCCAAGGTGTTTCCGAAGATATGACCGAGGAAAAGCGCCAGGAATTCATTAAATCCAATAGCGAAATCATTAATAAAAACGTAGTCAAAGAATCTTATCAGAACGTATTTATCCGTCCGTTTTACAAAGGGAATAAATACTACCAATTCATCACCGAAACCTATAAAGACGTTCGACTGGTGGGTGCGCCTCCGGGCAGCATCGGGAATTTCGGGATGGATACCGACAATTGGTCATGGCCGCGCCATACGGGCGATTTTGCACTTTTCCGCATTTATGCCGACAAGGATAACAAACCCGCGGATTATTCGGCTGACAATGTACCCTATCAGCCCAAGCATTTCCTCCCGATATCCATCAAAGGGGTTCAGGAAGGCGATTTTACGTTCGTATTCGGTTTCCCCGGGAACACGGACGAATATTTACCTGCCATTGCTTTGGAACAAACCCTGAAAACCATTAACCCCGCAAGGATTGGCATCCGTGATGTCGCACTCAAAATCCTGAATGAAAAAATGAGGAAAGACGATGCTACGCGGATTAAATATGCATCTAAATACGCGCGGATTTCCAATTACCATAAAAAATGGACCGGTGAAAGTCTGGGCTTGGAAAAGTCGGGAGCGGTGGAGCTGAGGCGAGATTATGAAAAGGAGTTCAGCCAGAGGATTAAACAAAACCCTGAATGGGAAGCGGAATACGGAAACTTATTGCATGATTTCAATGAACTTTACCGCGCCAAAGAAAAGTATGAAACGGCCGAAATTTATTTTGATGAAGCCATTTACCGGAATTCCGAAACCTTTCGGGTGGCCTTGCAATTGAACCAACTCATCCATGCGAAAGGAACTGAAAATTATGCCAATTACAAAACCCGTTTGATCAATTACCTGAAGGGGCTTTATAAGGATTACGATGCAGGTTTGGATGAAGAAGTTTCATTGGCATTGATTGAAATTTACAAGAAAAACGTTCCCCAAGAATTCCTGCCGGAAACACCGATTGCAATTTCGGCAGAAACTTTTGCCCAATCAATTCTTTCGGGCAAAAAAGAAATCAACGGCGTGAAACTGACGCAAGATCCGGAACAGGCAATGCAAAATGACGACCTCTTCTTGGAGGCTTTGGTAAACGACCCCTTGATGCGTGAAATCGCTTCTATCCAAAAGGCTTACGAAGAAAAAGTATCGCCTCGTTTCACTTCTTTTTCCAATGAAATCAACCGGTTGCAAAGGACTTATATGAAAGCCCAGTTGGAGGTTTTCGCCGAAAAGAAATTCTTTCCGGACGCCAATTCCACCCTCCGCGTGACCTATGGCCAAGTGAACGGCTATAAACCCGAAGGCAAACCGAGGTACGAAGCCGTCACCTATCTGGACGGAGTGATGGAAAAATACAAGCCGGGGGATTATGAGTTTGATGTTTCTCCGAAACTGATCGATTTACACCGGAAAAAAGATTATGGCATATATGGAAAGAACGGAAAAATGCCCGTGAATTTTATTGCATCGAACCATACGACTGGCGGCAATTCGGGAAGCCCTGCCTTGGATAAGGACGGCAACCTGATCGGCCTAAATTTCGACCGTGTTTGGGAAGGAACCATGAGCGACCTTCATTATGACGCGGAAATCTGCCGCAATATTATGGTGGACGCGCGCTATATCCTTTTCATCATCGATAAATTCGCCGGGGCCGGTTATTTGTTGGATGAAATGAAAATCGTCCAATAAGTTAAATAACATCCGACAAACCTCTTTAAAAGCGATTTTAAGGAGGTTTTTTTTAATCTAAAATATAGTGAAATCGGGAATTTGGAATCGATTCCTTCTGTGACAAAAGTTGTGAAAACAAGCGAAAATATCGTTTAAAATCGGAAAACTATCCAGATATATTTTTGTGCCTTACCGTAATTAAATGGATGTAATTTTCTTGCATTTCTTTGGATAGAAAACTTTGTTTGATAAATAAACTCCATTTGGGCAAGATTTTATTGAAACGGTTATAAATAGCCTGTAATGGTTTTTCGTTGATTTTTAAAGATTCTGCCAATGCATCAAAATCGTTTAATTTCAATTTACTCTTTTTGCCATTGAGGGTTAATGCAGATTCTTCTTTGTCGTCTGAAATCACTAATGCTGTACTTAATAAGTCATAGGCAGGAGACAATTCGTATTCCCCAAGATTGTTTTCTATCAATGAAAAATTTTTCAGGTGCATATCGGCATTTCCTGTCAAGTAACTGAATAAAACCAATTCAAATAAACGTTGAGCTTCAAAACCTTTATTT
>Ga0172382_10001841_pt1 | contig 36748 bp, 39 predicted proteins | sample Leawel138RmetaG_FD_122245 | JGI IMG/M metagenome (GOLD analysis project Ga0172382, IMG submission 122245) | Leachate microbial communities from a municipal landfill in Southern Ontario, Canada - Leachate well 138R metaG | ecosystem: Engineered > Solid waste > Landfill > Unclassified | place... | reverse complement strand
GTCGAGCTGTACGGCTGGATTGGCTTCGCCGTTACCGAAGCTATTGCGCTGTTCGCGCTGGTCGTCGCCCTGATCCTGCTGTTCGCCGTCTAATCAGCGAACACTGGATGCCGCCAGGCGCCGTGCGGAGTTCCTCCGTGCGGCGCTGGTGCGGACTTTCCGGCCGTCAGTCTGGCTGTTGTGCTCGCTCCCGTGGCGCGATTGAACAGCCAGCGCCGGCCAACCGAGGCGGGACCGCCCGGCAGACTTGCCGGAAGCGTCCCGTTCCCGACGTCACCAGCCATCCTGGTAGCCCGTCGTGGTAACCTGGGAGCCCTGAGCCCATGCCGCAGTTCGACCCAGCCTCGTTCGCGTCCCAGCTGTTCTGGCTGGCCGTCACGTTCGTGGTCCTCTACATCGTGGTGTCCCGTTTCGCCATCCCCCGGATCGGCGAAGTCCTGGAACAACGCCAGAAGATGGTGGATGACGACCTGGACCGCGCCCAGCAGTTCAAGGCCGAGACTGACGAGGCCATCAAGACCTACGAAAAGGCCCTGGCTGGCGCTCGCGCCCAGGCCCATGACATGCTTCGCCAGGCGACCGACGAAATTTCCAAGGCCTCCGAGGCGCGTAACCGCGAAGTCGGTGCGAAGCTCGCCGCCCAAATCAAGGAAGGCGAGGCCCGTATCGGTCGGGCACGCGATGAAGCCATGGCCTCGGTCAAGGACATCGCGGCCGGCGTTGCTGCCGCCACCGCCGAGCGGCTGGTCGGCATCACCCCCGACAAGTCCGCCGTCGATGCCGCCGTTGACGGCGTGATGAAGGAGACCGCCCGATGATCTCCGCCGCTTACGCTGCCGAAGCAGGCGCGCACGCCGCGCCGTTCTATGCGACGCCCGAGTTTTACGTCGCCGCCGCCTTCATTCTGGTGGTTGCGCTGGCCTACCGTCCGGTGATGCGCGCCGTCACCGCCGGTCTGGACACCCGCGCTGGCCAGATCAAGGGCAAGCTGGACGAGGCCCGCCGCCTGCGTGAAGACGCCCAGGCGCTGTTGGCTGAATACCAGCGCAAGCAGCGGGATGCGCTTCAAGAGGCCGAGTCCATCCTCACCCACGCCCGCGAAGAAGCCGCCCGCCTGAAGACGGAGGCCGAAGCTGGGCTGGAGGCGTCCATCGCCCGCCGCGAACAGCAGGCAGTCGATCGGATTGCCCAGGCCGAGGCGCAGGCCGTGGCCGAGGTGCGCAACCTGGCCGTCGATATCGCCATTGGTGCGGCTGGGAAACTGGTTGCCGGCCAAATGACCGCCGAGCGGGCCAACGGCTTGATCGACGGAGCCATCAAGGACCTGCCGACCAAGTTGCATTAAGCAGGGGAACTGGTGTCCATTCCGCCACCAGCACCTCCGAGTCGCCAGAACCCCGTGCCGCCCGGCGCGGGGTTTTGTCGTTCGGCGGCGCCGCGGTTGTCTGCGCGCGGCGACGCAAACCAAGGAGGTAAGCCCTTGTTGGCGCTGCCCCGCAACCCCGGCCTAAACAGGCTTGGTCTGCACCTAAACTCACTGTAGCGTAGCACTCAAGGCCGGGTTGCCCTCCACCTGTCCAGGGTGCCGGCCTTGCGCTGGCGCGCGCCACCGTTTGCATCGTTGGTCGCGCTTTGAGCGTTACTTGGGCGATTTCGTTCCCAGCGGGAGGACGCCATATGATCAATCGCATCACTCTGAAGTCCCTGATGGCCGTGTCTGCAGTCGCCTTGGTTGCCGCGTGCGCGCAGCCCGCGGCGGACGAGGGCGCCGCCATGACCACCGTCACCATCGACCAGCTCAACAGTGGCGTCAGCTCAGCCGACGCTGCCGCCAAGCGGGCACAAGCCTCGGCCGAGCGCGCCGAAGCGGCTGCCGCCCGTGCCGAAGCTGCGGCCGAGCGTGGCGAACGCGCCTTCCAGCGGTCGATGCGCAAATAGGCATTGGCGGCTGATCCACTGCAAAAGGGCGTGCCTCGCGGCGCGCCCTTTTGTTCATTGGCGACCTATGCGGTGCCGACTGTCCCAAGAGGCGGCGAGGACGTGCCCGAAGCGGATGGGGTGGGAGGCAACTCCGCTTCGGGCACCGGTCCCCTGCGTGGTTCCGTGGTCCCTCAACACACGGAACCAGTAACGTCCGGCGCGGCCCGGAGGCTCAGGCTTCGCCGGCGACGTCAAGCATGGCTGCGGCAATGGCGTCCGTGGCGCTCTTGCCGCCCCAGATGACGAACTGGAAGGCGGGGTAGAAGCGTTCGCATTCGGCGACCGCAATTTCCATCAGGTCCTCGACCGCGCGGCGGTCGGGCCCTTTGGGGCCGGCCTGAAGGGTCTGCCGGAACATCGGTAATCCTTCCTCCTGCCACAGCGAGAAATGGCCGATCCACAGGCGCTCGTTGAGCAGGGCAAGGAGTTCATAAATCGCCGGCCGGTACTTTGGGGGCACCCGCATGTCGAAGGCGCAGGAAAAGTGCAGGGCGTTGAGGTCCTCCGACCACGCGAAATAAAGCCCGTAATCACACCACTGGCCGGGAGCTTCGACAGCCATTTCTTCGTCGCTACGGCGGTCGAAGGTCCAGTCCCGGCCGGTGGCAAGCTGTTCGATCAGGTCGATCGGATGGATAAGACCGTGTGTAAGGGCGGCGGTTTGCATGGTGCTGAAAAACCTCCCGCTGATACCATTCTGTGCTGCCACTGCCGGCAACTTCTGGGTGCTTGCACACTACATGTCGTAGTCTTGCGTATTGGGTACCACCAAGGCCACGGTGCCAAACGTGATCCTTCGGGGCAAGACAATATTTGGTGGTGACACTGGCCCCCATGGCCCACATCGTGTGGGGTGCGCCCCTAAGTCCTTGATCTTAATGTGACGGAAACGGAGGTGGTACAAGGTTCCCCACCTTCAAGACTACTCCTCCCGAAACGCTAAAGGCGGCCCCGCGGGACCGCCTCTGCTCGTCACGGCAAACCGGCTGGTTCAGGTTCCGGGCGTGCTTTCGGGCGGCGTGTCCTCGGGCGCCGGCGCCGCGCCCGGCTTTACCGCGGCCGCCTTGGGGCTTGCCGTGGAGCGGCGCGGATTGAGGCGACGGGTGCCCTTGGTGGCGGGAGCAGCCTTGGCGGAGGGGCGCGCCTTCTCCAGTTCGGCGATGCGCTTGGCAAGGCGGTCGTTTTCCGTCCGCGCTTCGGCGGCCATGGCCTTTACGGCGTCGAATTCGTCGCGCGGCACCAGATCCATCTCGGCCAGGGCGCGTTCCATGCGCTGGCGGACCAGCAACTCGATCTCGTCGCGCAGGCCGGTCAGGGCGCCCAGCGCGCCGCCGGCAACGCGGGCCAAATCATCGAATAAGCGGTTCTGGGTCTGCATGGTGGCTCCAGGGTCAGGCCGGGGTCAGGCCAGGATAGGGGCGGAGAATCGTGGGCCGCATTATGGGCGCCTTGCCGCACCCCGCCAACCCCTTCTATAAACGTATGAAGAGGTAATGGGAGGGACGTCATCATGTATGTGGTCACTGGCGGAGCGGGCTTCATTGGTTCCAACATCCTCGCAGCCCTGGAGCAGCGCCACAAGCGGCCCCTGGTGGCGGTCGACCGCCTGCGCGATGGCACGAAATGGCGCAATATTTCCAAGCGCGAGCTGACGGACATCGTCATCCCCGAGCACGTTTTCGATTTCCTGGAACGCCACCGTAGCAAAGTCGAGGCGGTGATCCACATGGGCGCCGTGTCGGCAACCACGGAAAAGGACGCCGACAAGATCGTCACCAACAACTTCAACCTGACCATCGCCCTGTATAAATGGTGTGCGGTGCATGGGGTGCGGTTCATCTACGCCAGTTCGGCGGCGACCTATGGCGACGGCAGTCACGGCTTCGACGATAGCGCCAGCATCGAACACCTGTCGCTGCTCCAGCCGCTGAACGCCTATGGCTGGTCCAAGCATCTGTTCGACCGCCGCTTGGCGCGTCAGCTCAGCGAGGGTCGTCAGACCCCGCCGCAGTTCGTCGGCCTGAAGTTCTTCAACGTCTATGGCCCTAACGAGTACCACAAGGGCGGGCAGTCGAGCGTGGTGTCCCAGGTTTATCCGTATGCCCGCGAGAACGCCCACTTCAACCTGTTCAAGTCGCATCATCCCGACTATTCCGACGGCGGGCAGTTGCGCGATTTCGTGTACATCGACGACTGCGTCGACGTCATCATGTGGCTGCTCGAAAACCCCCAGGTGTCGGGGCTGTTCAACCTGGGGACCGGCAAGGCGCGCACGTTCCGTGATCTGGCCTCTGCCGTCTACAAAGCGTTGGGCAAGGAGCCGCAGATCCGCTTCGTCGATACGCCGATGGCGATCCGCGACAAGTACCAGTACTTCACTGAGGCGCGCATGGACCGCCTGCGCCAAGCTGGATACACCAAGCCGTTCATCAGCCTGGAAGACGGCGTGACCCGTTACGTGCAGAAGTTCCTGAGCAATTCCGATCCCTATCGTTAAGCCGACGAGGTTCCCCTGATGGTGTTCGCCCTGCCGTTTCCCGCCATCGACCCGGTGGCGGTGTCCATCGGCCCCATCGATATCCGCTGGTACGCGCTGGCCTATATTGCCGGGCTGCTGCTCGGCTGGTGGGCGCTGGTGCGTCTGGAGCGGCGCACCAATGGGCCGCTGAACACCCACCTGATCGATGATTTCTTTTCATGGGCGGTGGCCGGCGTGGTGGTTGGCGGGCGCCTGGGCTACGTGCTGTTCTATAATCCGGGCTATTACCTGTCGAATCCGCTGGACATTCTGAAGGTCTGGGAAGGCGGCATGTCCTTCCACGGCGGGATGCTCGGCGTCATCATCGTGGCGTGGGTGTTCGCCCGCCGCAACGGGCTGCATCCATTGACGCTGGGCGACCGCGTGGCGACGGTGGCGCCCATCGGGCTGTTCTTCGGGCGGCTGGCCAATTTCATCAATGGCGAGCTGTTCGGCCGCGTCGCACCCGACGTGCCGTGGGCCATGGTGTTCCCGCACGGCGGCCCCGACCCCCGCCACCCCAGCCAGCTTTATCAGGCCGCCATGGAGGGTCTCATCCTGCTGGCCGTCATGATGGTTCTGTACCACCGCGATGCCGTGCGCAACCGGGCCGGCATATTGACCGGCGTGTTCCTGACTGGCTATGGCGTGGCACGGTTCATCGGTGAGTTCTTCCGCCAGCCCGACGCCCATCTGGGGTTCCTGTTCGCCGGAGCAACCATGGGACAGTTGCTGTCCATCCCGATGATCCTGATTGGCTTGGGCCTCATCCTGTGGGCGGCGCGCCGCCCGGCTGTCGTGCCCCAACCGGCCAATCATGGCTGAGGCCCTGGAACACCGCCTGCGCGCCCGCATAGACGCTGACGGCCCGCTGCCGCTCGACGCCTTCATGGGCGCGGCGGTGGAGGCTTATTACGCCCGTGGCGACGTTTTCGGGGTGCGCGGCGACTTCACGACCGCGCCGGAAATCTGTCAGGTCTTTGGCGAGATCATCGGCCTGTGGGCCGTGGTGGTGTGGCAGCAGATGGGCTGCCCGACCGCGTTCCGACTCGTTGAACTGGGGCCGGGGCGTGGCACTCTGATGAGCGATGCCCTGCGCGCCGCCGCCGCCGTTCCGGCCTTTGGCGCGGCGGCCGATATCCACCTTGTCGAACGCAGCGGCGCGTTGCGGACCCTCCAGCGTGCCACGCTGAAGGGCCACCGGGTGGCATGGCATGATGACCTGTCCGGCGTTCCGGATGGCCCCATGTTGTTGATTGCCAACGAGTTCTTCGACGCCCTGCCGATCGTCCAACTGGAGCGCACCCCGGACGGCTGGCACCACCGTCATGTCGGCCTGGACGATGCGGGAGCGTTCGTCTTTACCGCTGGCCCGCTCGCGACGGCGGACGAGGTTGCGGCTTTGGGCGCCGCCTTCGCCGACGCCGGGATCGGCGCCATCGCCGAACGCAGTCCGGCCTCCGAGGCCGTCGCAGCCGCCATTGCCCAGCGCGTCGCGGCCGAGGGCGGGGCGGCTCTCTTTATCGACTACGGCTATGTGGCCAGCGAGCCGGGCGATACGCTCCAAGCCCTGCGCGCCCATCATTTCCATCCTCCGCTCGAGTCGCCCGGAGAGGTGGATTTGACGGCCCATGTGGACTTTGCCCGGTTGTCCGACGCTGCGCAAAAGAGTGGGGCGGCGTCTTTCGGCCCCGTCACGCAGGGGCGCTTTTTATCCAGCCTGGGCGCCGAAATGCGGGCCAAAAGTCTTATCCTGAAGGCCCGCCCGGAACAGGCGGTGCATTTGTCAACGGGCCTTCACCGCTTGATCCATCCGGCGGAAATGGGCACCTTGTTCAAGGTGTTGGCTGTGACCGACCCCGCCCTGCCTCCTCCGCCCGGTTTTGAAGGACCAGTTTCCCGATGATCACCGTCTCCGCGCTCAACGCCCTGTCGAACGTGCGCCATGGGTTCTTCACCCGGAACGGCGGCGTCTCGGAGGGAGTATATGCGTCCCTCAACTGCGGGTTCGGGTCGGGGGATGATCCGAATAAGGTCGAAGCCAATCGCGCCAAGGCGGTTGGTGATCTGGAACTGCCGCCCGAGGCCCTGGTCACGGTGCGTCAGGAGCATACGCCCAACGTCGTCGTCGTGACCGCGCCGTTCGCGACCGGCGAAGCGCCGTCGGCCGATGCCATGGTCACGACGGTTCCGCGTCTCGCGCTTGGTATCCTGACCGCCGATTGCGCGCCGGTACTGCTGGCCGATGGTATTGGCGGAGTGATCGGCGCGGCTCATGCCGGGTGGAAAGGCGCACTGGCCGGCGTGCTGGAAAACACCGTTGAGAAGATGGTGGAGCTTGGGGCTGACAAGGCGCGCATCGTGGCCGGTATCGGTCCGTGCATTGCCCAGCGCTCCTACGAGGTCGGGCCGGATTTCCCGGCGCCGTTCCTGGCCGAAGACCCCGACAATGAGCGGTTCTTTTCGCCGTCGCGGCGGGACGGCCATCATATGTTCGACCTGCCGGGCTATGTGGCGCGCAAGCTCGCCCGCATCGGGGTGGGCGAGGTGATGCCGACGCCCTGCGATACGGTGCGAGAGGACAATCGCTTTTTCTCCTACCGCCGTGCCACCCTGGCTGGAGAGACGGCCTACGGCCGCATGTTGTCGGCCATTGCCCTGGAACGCTGAGTCGGCGCCCGCCATGCGCCTTCCTATCCTCCTTGGTGCGCTGCTGCCCTTGGTGCTGGCGTCGTGCGGCAACCTGCCGCGCCCGTTTGCCCATGACCCAGATGCTCCGCCCAAAGGTTTGGTGAGGCTGACCAGCGGGACCGGCGTTGCCGTCCTAGCATCGCCGGGCAGCGTCACGACGTTTTCTGCCGAAGAAATGGCCTTGGCCCTGCGCGCGTTCGATGTTCCAGCCGATGCTTTGGTGGAGCCGCGCCTGGGCGGGTACGTCCTGCGGGCCGCCCTGGATGGCTCCTGGGAACTGTCCAGCCCCGCCGGGCTGCCGTTGCTGGTGGTGCCCGCAACGGCCGATCTGGTCGAGGCCGGGGAGGCGGTGGCCCATGCAGTGGAGAGCGACGCCACCCGGCCGTTATCCCTGCGCATGGCGGCGGGCGTCGATCCGTCGCTGCCGGTTTCGTCGCCGCTGCCCACCCTGCGCGTTGTGCCTGAAATCGAAGGCCTGGATGGCGGGCGCGCCCGCGTCCTGGTCGGCGCCCTTGAGGGAGCATTGCGGCGGGCCGGGTTGACCCTGGACGCGGCCGCTCAATGGACCGTGGCGGGCCGTCTGGAAACCGCGTCGGCGGCGAAGGGGGAACCCGTTCCGGTCCGCTTCACCTGGATATTGCGAGGACCGGATGGCACCGAACAGGGCGCTGCCGAGCAGGCCAATGCCGTTCCGCCCGACACGCTGACCCGAGGATTCGCAGCCTTGGCCGCCGCTGTCGCTCCCGGTGCCGCCGAGGGCATTGCCGCATTGGCGCACGAGGCTAGGGCGAGTCGTTAGGGAGATTACAATCGATCTTGCCGCGCGATGGCCTTTGTCGGCTGTTTACAGTCCTGTGACCGGTTGATATTTTCCGCCCGCGCCTGTCGCCTTGACTTATGAGCATGGACGGGTCCAAAGAACAACCACTGTACCGCCCCTGCGCCCTTGCGCACCTTGCCGCCCACGGGAGTCTGGCTCCATGAAAATTCTCGGCTGCAACAGCAACCGTCCGTTGGCCGAGGCCATCGCCGCCTATCTGCACCTCGACCTGACCAACGCCAGCATCCGGCGTTTCTCCGACATGGAGGTCTTTGTCGAGATCCACGAGAATGTGCGCGGCGAGGATGTTTTCGTCGTCCAGCCGACGTCGTACCCGGCCAACGACAACCTGATGGAACTGCTGGTCACGCTGGATGCCCTGCGTCGCGGTTCGGCCCGCCGCATCACCGCCGTCGTGCCGTACTTCGGCTACGCCCGCCAGGACCGCAAGACCGGCCCGCGCACGCCGATCACCGCCAAACTGGTCGCCAACCTGTTCACCCAGGCCGGTGCCAACCGCGTGGTGACGCTGGACCTGCATTCCGGGCAGATCCAGGGCTTCTTCGACATTCCGCTGGATAACCTTTATGCCGCGCCGGTGTTCTCCAACGACATCCGGGAGCGCTACGGCGACGAGCGCCTGATGGTCGTGTCGCCGGACGTCGGCGGCGTGGTGCGCGCCCGCAGCCTCGCCAAGCGCCTGGATGCCGATCTGGCGATCATCGACAAGCGCCGCGAAAAGGCGGGCGTGTCCGAGGTCATGAACATCATCGGCGACGTCAAGGGCCGCACCTGCATCCTCATCGACGACATCGTCGACTCGGCGGGCACTCTGTGCAATGCCGCCCGCGCCTTGATGGATGACGGGGCGACTTCGGTGTCGGCTTATGTGACTCACGGCGTACTGTCGGGTGGCGCGGTGGCCCGCGTGACGGCCAGCCCGCTCAAGGAAATGGTCATCACCGACTCGATCCAGGCCACCGAAGCAGTCCGGCTGGCTGGAAACATCCGCCAGATATCCATCGCCTCGCTGCTGGCCGAAGCCATCGCCCGTATTTCGGATGAGCGGTCGGTATCGAGCCTGTTCGACTAAAACGGCCAACGCTGGATTGGGCTGAAGGCCGCGGCTTTTGGCCTAATCCAGCATAATACGTACAGTCACGCACACTGCCTTGAATCCGCCACGCAACACTCCCGGCCGCGCCGCGTTCACCAAACTGAACGAGCCAACGTGAGGGAGTAAAATTAATGCGGATTTCTCTGATGACGACCCTGATGGCCTCGGCCCTGGCTCTGGGTACGGCGGCCAACGCACAGCAGACGCCGGCTGAGCAGCCGCCCCAGCAGGCCGAGGGTGCCGAGATCCAGGTGCAGCAGCCGCCGCCCCAGATCACGGTTGAGCAGCCGGCGCCGCAAGTCACGGTCGAGCAGCCTGACCCGCAGGTGTCGGTCCAGCAGGGCGAGCCTAATGTTCAGGTTGAGCAGGCCGAGCCGAACGTGGAAGTGACCACCCAAGGCGAGCCCGAGGTGAAGGTCCAGGAACAGGCGCAGCAACCGCAGGAGCCGGCTTCCGAGCCGCCGCCGGGCGCCCAGGGCACCGATGAGCAGCAGCAGCGCGCTCAGGAAGCTCAGACCGGCGCATCCACGGAGCAGGCCGATACCACAACCGCGACCGGCGGCCAAGTGGCCGGGCTTCAGGAAATCATGGACAAGGACGTCTATGGCGCGGGTGATGAACAGGTCGGCACCGTCACCGACGTTCTGGTCGATAACCAGGGTCAGCCGAAAATGGTGATCGTCGAGCACGGCGGGTTCCTCGGCATCGGGTCGCGCGAGGTCGGCTTTGAAATCGATCAGGTCCAGGTCGCCGGTGACCGCGTTCAGGTTCCCGCCACCAAGGACCAGATTGCCGAAATGCCGGAGTGGGACGAATCCCAGGTTGCCACGAGCGGTTACACCTCTCAGCGTGTGACCACGCAGCCGGCCGAAGGCCAGCCGCCATCGGCCACCACAACGACCCCGCCGGCCAGCACCACTACGCGCAGCGACTGACCTTTCTTTGAAGCAGCCATGGCCTCCGCCCCTCTGGGCGGGGGCCTTTCTATTGGGCTTGCAGTTGCCAAAGCACGCCTTTCAGTGTATGTGACCGCTTCCTGCCATTGGGGCGGGGCATCCGGTGTCGGCACCCCTGGAGGCTGACGCCGAAATGTTCTTTTGGAGACTTTCCATGTCTGACCTGATTTCTCTTCCTGCGCAGAAGCGCGAGCGGGCCGGTAAGGGGGCAGCCCGCGCGGTGCGCCGCCAGGGCCTCGTGCCCGGCGTGATCTATGGTGACAAGCAGCCCGCCGTGCTCATTCAGATGGACCCCCGTCCGCTGATGGCGCAGCTCAACAAGGTCGGCTTCTACTCCCACCAGTACGAGCTGGACGTTGACGGCGAAAAGTTCCGCGTGATGGCTCAGGACGTGCAGTACCACGTCGTCACCGACGCCCCGCAGCATGTCGACTTCCTGCGTGTCGGCACCAATACCATCGTGACCACTGAAGTCCCGGTCGAGTTCGTCAACCACGACAAGGCCCCTGGCCTGAAGCTGGGCGGCGTGCTGACCGTGGTGCGTCACAGCATCGAAGTGACCGGCAAGCCCGACGCTCTGCCCAGCACCCTGGTCTGCGACCTGACCGGCGCCGACCTCAACGACTCGGTCCATGCCAGCAAGGTGGCGTTCCCGGCCGGTGTCAAGGCGACCATCACCGACCGCGACTTCACCATCGCGACCATTGCCGCGCCGTCGGGTCTCAAGTCCGAAATGGCCGAAGGCGAGGGCGAGGGCGCCTAAGACGATGTTTCTCGTGGTGGGACTTGGCAATCCGGGCGACCAGTATGCCGGCACCCGCCACAACATCGGGTTCATGGCGGTGGACGACATCGTCCGCCGCCATTCCTTTGGTCCTTGGCGCGCCAAGTACCAGGGCCTGTTGACCGAGGGCGACATCGGCGGCGAGCGTGTGCTGGCCCTCAAGCCGATGACCTTCATGAACAACTCCGGGCGCTCGGTCGGCGAGTGCGCCCGCTTCTACAAAATTCCGCCGGAAAACGTGATCATCCTCCACGATGAGCTGGAACTGCCGCCCGGAAAGCTGCGTCTCAAGCAGGGCGGCGGTCACGCCGGGCACAACGGCCTGCGCGACATCGACGCCCATTACGGCAATGACACGTGGCGCGTGAGGCTCGGCATCGGCCGCCCGCACGACAAGGCGCTGGTTCATAACTGGGTGCTGTCGAACTTCGCCAAGGCCGATCAGGAGTGGCTCGAAACCTTCCTGGATGCGGTGGCGCGCAACTTCCGGCTCATCGTGAAGGGCGATCATGCGGGGTTCATGAACCGCGTGTCCCTGGCCACACAGCCGCCCCGGCCGAAAAAGGAAAAGCCTCCGGTCGGCCCCGAACAGGAAAAGGACGCTTAACATGGGTTTCAACTGCGGCATTGTCGGCCTGCCCAACGTCGGCAAGTCCACCCTGTTCAACGCCCTGACCTCGACGGCGGCGGCGCAGGCAGCCAACTTCCCGTTCTGCACCATCGAGCCGAATGTCGGCCGCGTTGCCGTGCCCGATGACCGTCTGGAAAAGCTGGCCGCCATCGCCGGGTCCAAGACCATCATCCCGACCCAGCTTGAGTTCGTGGACATCGCCGGTCTGGTCCGTGGCGCGTCCAAGGGCGAGGGTCTGGGCAACCAGTTCCTGGCCAACATCCGCGAAACCGATGCCGTGGTGCACGTGCTGCGCTGCTTCGTCGATGACAACGTCACCCACGTCGAGGACAGCGTCGATCCCATCCGCGATGCCGAGACCATCGAGACGGAGTTGATGCTGGCCGACTTGGACAGCCTGGAAAAGCGCATCGTTCCGATCTCCAAGAAGGCCAAGTCAGGCGACAAGGAGGCCAAGGAACAGTTGGCCGTCATGGAGCCGATCCTTGAGGGCCTGCGCAACGGTCGGCCGGCCCGCACCTTCACGCCGTCCAACGCCGATGAGGCCAAGATATTCCGCGTCCTGCAACTGTTGACCGGCAAGCCGGTTCTCTATGCTTGCAACGTGGACGAAGCGTCGGCCGCGACCGGCAACGAACTGTCGGCCAAGGTCGCCGAGATGGCCGCCAAGCAGGGTGCCGCGCATGTGGTGATCTCCGCCGCCATCGAGGCCGAGGTCGCCATGCTTGAAGACCCGGTTGAAAAGGCCGAATTCCTGGAAAGCCTGGGCCTGGAAGAAGCCGGTTTGTCGCGGGTCATCCGCGCCGGGTACGAACTGCTCGGCCTGCTCACCTTCTTCACCGTCGGCCCCAAGGAAGCCCGCGCCTGGACCGTGCGCAAAGGCGCCAAGGCCCCGGAAGCGGCGGGCGCCATCCACACCGATTTCGAGCGCGGCTTCATCCGCTCGGAAACCATCGCCTTTGCCGACTTCATCGCCTGCAACGGCGAAGTGGGGGCCAAGGAAGCGGGCAAGATGCGCTCCGAAGGCAAGGAATACGTGGTCAACGACGGCGACGTGGTGCACTTCCTGTTTAATGTATAGCCCGACCCGGCTTGCACAATCGGGTCTTGGTCAGCATTTGGTAAGTCCTGGGCGGTAAGATTGCGCCCGGACTGACCGGATTGTGACATGACCTTGACCCGATCGTTGAGCCTGCTGTTGTTCCTCGTTGTCGCGCTGGCACGCCCGGCCTTTGCGACGGCAGACGCCCTGTATGGCACCTATGTCGTGCAGGAGGGCGAGGCGTTGCATGACATCGCCATTCACCAGAAACTGGGTTTTCTGGAATTGAAGACGGCCAATCCCGACGTCGATCATTGGGTGCCCGAGCCGGGTTCCACCATCATCCTGCCCAACGTCCATATGCTGCCCAAGCAGATGGACGACGGCATCGTGGTCAATCTGGCGGCCATGCGCATGTTCCGTTTCGAGGGGGGGCGCGTCACCGCGACGTTCCCCATCGGCGTCGGGCGCGATGGTCGCGAAACGCCGCGCGGCGTGACCACGGTGGTCCGTAAAAAGAGCCAGCCGACGTGGTATCCCACCGACAACATCCGCCGCGACAAGCCGCATCTGCCCAAGGTCGTGCCGCCGGGGCCTGAAAACCCGCTGGGCACCCACGCCCTGTACCTGGGCTGGCCGACCTACTTGCTGCATGGCACGGACAATGACTATGGCATCGGCCGCCGGGTAAGTGCCGGGTGCCTGCGCATGTACAACGACGACGTAGAGGCGCTGTTTGGCGCGGTGCCCGTGGGCACCAAGGTCGAGGTCCTCGAACAACGCGTCATGGCCGAGGTCTATGGTGGCCGTCTCTATGTCGAGGCGCACCCCACTGCCGCCGGGTGGGACGCCCTGGAACTGGGTGAGCCGCGCCCCGAGGGACGCCTGGAGGATGAGCACGTCAAGCTCATCACCGCCGCCGCCCCTCCCGGCATGTTCATCGATTGGGACGCGGTTGCCCGCGTGATTGCCGAGGAACGCGGCTATCCGATCGCGGTGTCTCCCACGCCCCGCATCGCCGACACCGGCCCTCAGCCGTTGGCCCCCATCAATCTGACGCAATAGCGGGGCTTGCCCTCGGGCGCGGCGCGGCTACACTGGCGACATGAGCACACATGACCTCCCCAAGGCCGTTTCCATCCTGCTTGTCGGTTGCGGCAAGATGGGCGGCGCCATGCTCGGCGGCTGGATTGACCAGGGCGCCGATGCCGCTTCGATCATCGTTGTCGAGCCTCATCCCGCCGTGCTGCCGCCCGGTGTCAGGGCCGTGGCGTCCTTTGGCGACCTGCCGCCCGGCCTGGCGGCCAAGGTGGTGGTGCTGGCCGTCAAGCCGCAAGTGATGGCCGATGTGGTGGCGCCCTATGCGGCCTTGAGCGGGCCGGGAACCGTGTTCCTGTCCATCGCGGCGGGCAAGACCATCGCGTTTTTCCGCACTCTGCTGGGCGAGGGTGCAGTGGTGGTGCGCGCCATGCCGAATACTCCGGCGGCGGTCGGGCGCGGCATGACCGTGCTGTGCGCCGGTCCGGGCGTCGGCGCGGACCAGCGCGCGACCTGCGCGGCCTTGGTCGAAGGCGTTGGGCAGGTTGCCTGGGTCGAGGACGAGGCCCTGATGGATGCCGTGACCGCCGTCTCCGGCAGTGGCCCGGCTTATGTGTTCCATATGGTCGAAGCCCTGGCGGCAGCGGGGGCGGCTGCCGGGCTGCCGGCCGATCTGGCGATGATCCTGGCCCGTCAGACGGTGGCCGGGTCCGGCGAGTTGCTGTTTCAGGCGCCCGAGGATGCATCCGAATTGCGCCGCAACGTGACCAGCCCCGGCGGTACCACGGCGGCGGCACTCGATGTGCTGATGGACGACACCAAAGGCTTGCCGCCCTTGATGCGCCGCGCGGTTGAGGCGGCTGCGGCACGATCGCGAGAGTTGGCGGGGTAGACCTTCGCGGGTGAAGTCCACATATCATGTCCGATCAGCGTGCCACGCAGGAGACGGAACATGGTGAAGGCTCCCCGACAGGCTTCAGCGTCCGAACCCCTTACCCCTGACCGTTTAGTCGATGCGGCCCTGGCCGTGGTCGATGCCAAAGGCTGGCGCGGAACATCGTTGGGCGCCGTTGCGGCTCATTTGGGCGTGCCGGTGGCCCGCGTTGGCGCCCTCGCCCCGACCCGGTCCGAATTGCTGCGACTGGTGTTCCGCACCGTCGATCAGCGGATGCTGGCCGGGGTGATGGCCGCCGATGAGATGGAGAACCATCGCGACCGCCTGTTCGATCTGGTCATGCGGCGCCTGGACGTGCTGGCGCCATACAGGCGGGCCGTCGAGTCGTTGATGCGGGATGCCGTGTTTGATCCCGCCGTTGGCCTGACCGTGCTGGCCGAACTGCGCCGATCACACGGTTTGACACTCGAAGCGGCGGGAATTTCCACGCGCGGACTATGGGGCGAGATGCGTGTCCAGGGCTTTGGGCTTGTCTATGCGTCAGTCCTCAGGACCTGGCGGGATGACGCCACGCCGGATCTGGCTCCGACCATGAAGGCATTGGACAGGGCGCTTAAACAAGCAGAGCGTGCGGAACATTTTGCATGCTCTCTTGTTCCAAGGTCAGGGCGCCGCAATGCCCGCGACAGGGATGGTACAGAAAAGACAGTCGGTGACGAAACACCCGGAGGTTCATCTCCGGGGGGAGAACCCACGTGATGGGTTTGCTGCACTGCAAAAAAGTCTTTGACTCTCCTGGCGCGGGAATTTAGGTTAACGGCGTCCAAGGATGCGCTGGGTGCGAAGTAGGGGGTGAACTCCCCGGTCCTCAGTGTGCCCGCCCCCCACTGTCTCAATGAGGAGGCCCGCCCCATGGCCAAGCAAACCAACAGCTTTTTCGACTTCGACATGACCCGTTTTCTGAGCGACCTGCGCCTTCCGGCGATGGGCGTCCAGGCCGGTCAGTTGCCCCAGATCCCCGGCGTGAACGTGGATGCCATGGTTGACGCGCAGAAGCGCAACATGGAAACCCTGACCGCCGCCAACAAGCTGGCGTTCGATGGCTTCCAGGCCATTCTCCGCCGCCAGGGCGAGATCGTGCGCAGCGCCATGGAGGAAGCCTCCGACGTCGCCGGCCGCATGGCGTCCACCACCGACCCGCAGAAGCGCATGGCCTTCCAGGCCGAGGTCGCCAAGGAAGCGTTTGAACGTGCCGTGGCCAACGCGCGTGAACTGACCGAACTGGCAACCAACTCCAACGCCGAAGTGCTGGATCTGCTCACGGGCCGTATCAGCGAATCGCTGGATGAACTGACCGAAGTCCTGCGCAAGCAGCCGGTCGGTGATGCCGCCATTCGCGCCACCGTTGCCGAGTCCGCCGCCGCGCCGAGCGAAGCCAAGGCCAAGGCCAATGGCTCAGCCGTGAAGGCTGCTGCCGCTCCGGCGGCCAAGCCGACGGTTGCCGCCGCGACCGCCGCCGCGAAGTAATAGCCGGCATTTTCAGTATTGCAGACGGCCGCCCTTCACGGGGCGGCCGTTTTCTTGTCTGATAGGCAACATAATGGTTGTCCATGGCGAGTCGTGATGCTGACGTTCGACGATTTTCTAGCGGTTGATATTCGCGTTGGGACGGTGGTCCGGGCCGAACCGTTTCCCGAAGCCCGCATGCCTGCCCTGAAGCTGTGGATCGACTTCGGGGGCGATATCGGCCAGCGCAAGACATCGGCCCAGATCACCACCCACTACGCGCCCGAAAGCATGATCGGGCGGCAGGTCGTGGCGGTGGTGAATTTCCAGCCCAAGCAGATTGGCACATTCATGAGCGAATGCCTCGTCCTCGGCTTGCCCGATGGCGCAGGCGGTATCGTCCTGCTGCGGCCGGACCAGCCGGTGCCCGATGGCGGGCGGATGCACTGAAGGAGAGATTGGGGTGGGTCTGTCGCGTCTTGCACAGTTGGCGGTGGCGGTACTGTTTGGTGCTGCGTTCCCTGCAGCGCCTGGAGTGGCGCAGGCGCCGCCGGCCGAGTTGATCATCGCGCAACGGGCGGCGGCGACGTCGCTCGATCCGCACTATCAGAACTATGGCCCCAACCTGATGATGGCGGCGCATGTATTTGACCGTCTCATCCACCAGGGACCGCGCCAGCGGCTGGTGCCGGGACTTGCGACGGCGTGGCGGATGGTCGACCCGCTGACGTGGGAGTTTTCGCTGCGGCCCGGCGTTACGTTCCACGACGGCAGCCCCTTCACCGCCGCCGACGTGATCGCCAGTTGGCGGCGTGCCGTGCGGCTGACGGGACATTCCTCTATCTCCTTCTTTGCCCGCGTCATTTCGGACATGGAGGCGGTAAACCCGTTGACGGTGCGCATCACGACGCGGGATCCCGCGCCATTGCTGCCTCACACGGTCAATCAGATCATCATCATTCCCGCCCGTCTGGAAAATGCCACCACGGCTGACTTCGAGAACGGTACGGCGATGGTCGGCACCGGGGCGTTCCGCTTCGAGTCATGGGAGAAAGGCCGGTCCGTGCGGCTGGCCCGCCACCGCGCGTGGTGGGGCGGCGCGGTGGCTTGGGAGAGTGTCGAACTGCGCGCCATCCCCGACGACGCCGAGCGCATCACCGCCCTCTTTGACGGGCGCGTCCATGTGATCGACAATGTGCCGCCCGCCGATGTGGGCCGCCTGGAGGCGTCGAGCCTCGTGCGGGTGGTCGGGGTGCCAACGTCGCGCATCATCTATCTTGGGTTTGACGTCGGGCAGGCAGTGCCGCCGGGGACACTGGCCGCCGATGGCGGGGTGCTGACCGCCAATCCCTTCCGCGATCTTCGGGTGCGTCAGGCGGTGTCGCGGGCGATCAACCGCCCGGCCCTCGTCCGCGACGGCATGGATGGTCAGGCGGTCGTGGCGGCCCAGGTGGTTCTGCCCGGCCTGTTCGGCGCCGCCCCGGACTTGACCGCGCAGGCCTTCGACCCGGAAGGGGCGCGGGCGTTGCTGGCCCAAGCCGGGTTCCCCGACGGTTTCCGCACGACGCTGAACTGCACGCGGCAACGCTATGTGAATGACGAGCAGGTCTGCAACGCCATCGCCCTGATGCTGACCGGCGTCGGCATCCAGACCCACACCGCGCGGTACCCCGGCGGGGAGTTCTTCGACCGCGCGGCCAACGGCGAGTTTTCGCTCCGTCTGGCGGGATGGGGAACCGGCACCGGCGAGGCGTCTTATACCCTGCGCGGTCTGCTGGCCCGCCGCGATACCGAGGCCGGGTCGGGCGTGTCGAATTTCGGGCACTACAGCAATTCTTTGCTGGATGCCCAGGTGGACGAGGCGGTCGCCACCTTTGACGACGCGGCCCGCGAGGCCCGCCTCGCCGAGGCGTCGCGGATGGCGGCCGAGGATTTGGGCGTGGTGCCGCTTTATTTCCAGATGGCGCTGTGGGCCATGCGGCCGGATTTGACCTACACGCCCAGCAACGATGAATTCACGCTTGCCGTGTTGGTAGGCCGAGTGTAGTGAAAGCCGCAGTGGCGTGAGGGGTTAAGATGCGTTGCAATCGTGTGGCATGTCCGCGTTCGATAACGTCCATGGAGGGAGTATCGTACTGCCACGGTCGGACTTGGTGAGCTTGACAAAACGGTGTTCGTCAGGCATGGTGTGGTTCTCGGGTGCCGCATGTCCGCGGGCTCGGGTCGGATTGCGTCCGTGACGAATCCGAGAAGTGCAGACGTGGTGGCTCAGGGAGCGCCATGGCATTGGCTGCAACGCCGGCTTGTCCCGATCGGGAGGGCGCAGCGCAGTCGCCGTGACGAACGTTGCGGCTGGTTTTCCGTCCCGCCGATGGAAGCCGGTCATCCATTCTCCCCAGATGCTGCCGCCCTGCCGCGAGGCATCGCTCATTGGAGGATGTGACATGACTGGTCTGGAATTTTTATCCCTCACGCGATCGTTCACCGGAGTCGAGCGTTTGGCTCCTGCGGTGTCTCACGCCTCAGATTGGCTTACCGCGCCGATCTTGCGTCCCTTGCGCGCCGTTTAGGCCGCGCGCACTCGCGAGCCCACGGAATTCAATCCCGGATCGATCCGAGGAGGAGACTGTCAATGACCGCAGCCACGCTTCCCATTCCCAGCCCCGAAGCCGGGCTGACCGCTTATCTGAACCAGATCAAGCGTTTCCCGCTGCTGGCGCCGGAACAGGAATACTCGCTGGCCAAGCGTTTCCACGACCACGACGACATCGGCGCGGCACACGAGCTGGTGACAAGCCACCTGCGTTTGGTCGCCAAGATCGCCATGGGCTATCGTCGCTACGGCCTGCCCATGGCCGACGTGATCGCCGAGGGCAACCTCGGCCTGATGAAGGCCGTCAAGAAGTTCGAGCCGGAAAAGGGCTTCCGCCTGTCCACCTATGCCATGTGGTGGGTCAAGGCGTCGATCAACGAGTACATCCTGAACTCGTGGTCGCTGGTCAAGATCGGCACCGTGTCCACGCAAAAGCGCATTTTCTATAACCTGCGCAAGATGAAGGCGCAGCTTGGGTCCTATGACGAAGGCGGCCTGACCGACGAGCACGCGACCCAGATCGCCGACACGTTGCAGGTCAAAAAGGCCGACGTTCACGCAATGAACGCCCGCCTGCAATCGCGGGACCGGTCGCTGAACGCCCCGGTCGGCGAGGAAGGTAACGCCGAGCGCGTCGACCTGCTGCCCGACACTGCGCCAAACCAGGAAGAAATGCTGGAGGCTCGGCAGACGCGCGACCGCTCCCGCGTTCTGGTGCACACCGCCTTGCAGGTGCTGAACGAGCGCGAGCGCCACATCATCACCCAGCGCCGTCTGATCGACGATCCGGTGACGCTGGAAACCCTGGGCGAGGAATACGGCCTGTCGCGCGAACGCGTCCGCCAGATCGAGGCGCGTGCCCTCCAGAAGCTGGAGGCGCGCATCCGCGACATCGTTAAGGAAGAAAAGCGCGGCGTGCACGCGGCAATCAGCGACCATGCGGCGGGGCAGGGCAATGCCCTTCCGGCGGCCGAGCGGGAGGCCGCATAAATGACCGCTGTGACCTCACGCCAGATCGTCTGCCCGCACTGCGCGGCGACCAACCGTGTTCCCGCCGACAAGCCTGCCGACAAGGGCAAGTGCGGAAAATGCGGGCAGATGCTGTTCACCGGCCACCCGGTCGTGCTGGCCGGGACTGCCGCCAACCGGCACCTGCAGTCGTCGGATATTCCGGTGCTGATCGACTTCTGGGCGGCGTGGTGCGGTCCGTGCCGCACCATGGCCCCGGTTTTCGAAAAGGCGGCCGCCCAGCTTGAGCCTGCGGTGCGCTTGGCTAAGGTCGACACCGAGGCCGAACCCGCGCTGGCCCAGGCGTTCGGGATCACGTCGATTCCTACGATGATCCTGGTCCATCGCGGCCAGGAAATCGCGCGTACCAGTGGCGCCATGCCGTTGAGCGCGTTGGTTCAGTGGGTCCGGCAGTTCGTTTGACCTCCCCTGAAAAGGCCATGGTTTGTCCAAATTGTGTCTGTCGCTTGACATTTGGTCGGTATTAGCGGCATTTGGCTGATAATGTCCACCGTACAGAGTGCGCCATGAAGGCCATCGAGACGGAGATCGACATCCGCGCCGAAGGTTCGGTCGTTTGGGATGTCCTCACCGATTTTCCACGGTATGCTGAATGGAATCCCTTTATCCCCAGTGCCTCGGGCGACGTGCGTCGCGGTGGCCGGTTGCGGATTCGCATTGCTCCCGTGGGGCTGCGACACGCCACGTTCCGTCCCCGCATCGTCACGCTTCAGCCCGGCCGTGAACTGAGCTGGGTGGGGCGCGTCCTCCTGCCCGGCGTGTTCGACGGCTGGCATAGCTTCCGCTTGGCCGAAACCGGCAGCGGCGTGCGTTTTTACCAGTGCGAACGGTTCACGGGCTTGTTCTCCGCCTTCTTTGGCGAAGACGACATCGCCGCCGTCCGTGCCGGGTTCGAGGCCATGAACACGGCCTTGCGCGATCGCTGCGAAGCCATGGTCGCAGAGCGCCGCAAAGCCGCCTGAGGGCGTTGGCTACACCAGCGCCTTCAGGCCTTCCCGATACGTTGGATACAGCAGCGTCACCCCCAGTTCCTGGCGGATGCGCTGGTTTTTCACGCGCTTGGAATCCTGATAGAAGCTGCGCGCCATGGGCGATAGGGTGGCTTGCTCGAACGGTACTTCGGGCGGTGGGGCGATGCCTAACAGCTCGGCGGCATGAACGATGACGTCCTGCGGCGGGGCCGGTTCGTCATCGGCCACGTTGTAGATGCGGCCGGGGTTGGGGCGCTCCATGGAGGCCCGCAATACCCGCACGATGTCGTCCACATGGATGCGGCAAAACACCTGCCCTGGCTTTACGATGCGCTGCGCGGTTCCGGCCCGCAGGTTGTCCACCGCGCTGCGCCCCGGCCCATAGATGCCAGCCAGTCGAAAGATGTGGACCGGCAGGCCGTGGCGTTCGTGCAGGGTCAGCCAGCCGCGTTCGGCCTCGGCCCGGCGCAGCGAGCGCGGCAGGTCCGGCGCGATCGGCGTATCCTCGTCCACCCACGCGCCCTCGCGCCCGCCGTAGACCCCCGTCGTCGATAGGTAGCCCACCCAGGCTAGGCCCGGCAGGGCGGACAAGTCGGCGCCATGCAGGCGCAGCACGGGGTCGCCGTCTTCGCCCGGCGGCACCGATACCAGCACATGGGTCACGCCCTCCAGGCTGCTGGCGGGCAGCGGGGCAGAGCCGTCGAACTGCACCATGCGCAGGCCCTTGGCCTCCAGCGCGGCGCACTTATCCGGCGTGCGCGCCGTGCCGCCCACCTGCCAGCCCTCGGCCAGGAGAGTCCGCAGCAAGGCCTGCGCCGTAAAGCCGATGCCGAAGCAGAACAACCGGGCCATGGACAAATCCCTTCACTGGTGTACCCCTAGGGGCAGCTTACCTGCTCACTTCCGAAAATGCCGTAGGGAAATCCATGCGTTCCGTCCTGATCTTGTGTGCTGCAGCCTTGATGGGGAGTCCGGCTTTGGCGGCCGATGCTCTCGACCCGGCGGCCGAATACGCCGCGTGCATGACACTGGCCGCCGAACGGCCCTTGGACGCTTTCGAGCGTGCAGGACACTGGCAGGGCTTGGGCGGCGGCGTGCCGGCCGAGCACTGCCGCGCCGCCGCGCTTCTGGAATTGGGCGAGGCAGAAGCCGCCGCCACCGCGCTCGAAGACCTGGCGCAATCGAGCCGCACCAGCGCCGAGATCAAGGTCGGCCTGCTACGCCACGCCGCCGAGGCCTGGCGGCGGGCGGCGCAGGAGGACCGTGCCTTCGGAGTGCTGGAGGCGGCCTTGCGTATCGCCCCGGCGTCGGCTGATGCCCTGGAGGATCGTGCCGTGCTGCACGCCGACGCCGAGCGCCCGTGGGACGCGGTTGATGACCTGAATGCCGCGCTCGATGCCGAACCGGGCCGTCTTTCCGCCTTGGTCCTACGCGCCGCCGCCTACCGCCGCCTGGAAGCCTTCGACCTTGCACAGGCTGATCTGGATCGCGCCCTGCGCGTTGATCCCAACGCGCCCGAGGTCTTGCTGGAACGTGGCGCCCTCGCGCAGGCGTCCGGGCGTTCTGACGCCGCCCGCGAGGACTGGATGCGCATCCTGCGCACCGCGCCGGACAGCCCCGCCGCCCAGGTGGCACGCGGCAATTTGGAACGGCTGGATGTGAAGGTTCGGTAATTGGGGGCGCCGTTAAGGCGCCGCTGTAACCATCTGGTTGATGGTGCCGTTGACCAGGAATGACAGCAAGACATCCAGCAGGACGATGCCGAACGCGGTGATGGCGGTGATGTTCAGGGCCTTGTGGGCGATGAAGCCCATGTACAGCAGGAAGGCCGAAGCCGACATCAGCATGAGCAGGCTGGCCGCTTCGCGCGGCAAAAGTTCCAATCCGCCAAAGATGCTGAGCGGCAGGATGATCGCCGCGATCACCACCTGGAACCAGTTGTACGGCACCATGAAGGCATAGAAATTCTGCCAGCGGTCAATCAGGCCGCTGACCCATACCATCATCAGCGGGAACAGCACCCAGCCGATGACGTAGCTTTCCACTTCCAGGACGAAGTAGGTGATGGGTTCGACCGTCACCCGCTCGGACCGCGAGAAGTGAACCGCGGCCTGAACCAGATGCAGCGGCAGGATGAGAGCCGCCACCCAAAAGGAATTCCAAAACCCTTGGCGGCTGGCATTGAAGTAGCTGAGGCCGCCCGGATCCAGCCGGATCAACCGGGACAGGCCGAACAAGGCTGCGGCGGTTTCACGGGCGTTGAGCGTCATGATGGGAAAAAGCCGTCGATGATGCGGCGGTAAATGCGGGCCAGCGCCTCCAGATCATCGAGGCGGCAGTGCTCGTCCTTCTTGTGCATGGACTGCCCGACCAGACCGAACTCGACCACCGGACAGGCGTCCTTGATGAAGCGGGCATCAGACGTGCCGCCCGACGTGGACAGTTCGGGGGCGCGGCCTGTTTCGGCCTCCACGGCGTCCGAGATCAACGTTGCCAGCGGCCCCGGCGGGGTCAGGAACGCCTCGCCCGACACCGCAAAGCGCAGGTCGTACAGCCCCGCATCGCCGCCGCAGACCCGGTCCACCGTGGCCTTGACCCATGCCATCAGCGAGTCCGAGGTGTGCAGGTCGTTGAACCGGATGTTGAACGTCGCCTTGGCGCTGGCCGGGATCACGTTGGTCGCCGGGTTGCCCACATCAATGGTGGTGATTTGCAGCGACGACGGCTGGAAATGTGGCGTGCCGTCGTCCAGCGGGGATTCAATCAGGGCGCCCAGCATGGCCATCAGGCGGGGAATGGGATTGTCGGCCAGATGCGGATAGGCGACGTGCCCCTGGGTGCCCCACGCGGTCAGGTACCCGGTCACGCTGCCGCGCCGACCGATCTTCATCATGTCGCCGAGGGAGCGCGGATTGGTCGGCTCGCCGACGATGCAGGCGTCGAGGACCTCGCCCTTTTCGGCCAGCCAGTCGAGCACCTTCTTGGTGCCGTTGACGGCCGGGCCTTCCTCGTCGCCGGTAATCAGAAAGCTGATCGATCCAGCTACCGGCGCCTCGGCCAGACGGCGGGCCACGGCGGCGGTGAAGGCCGCCACGGCACCCTTCATGTCCGCCGCGCCACGCCCGTACAGCGCGCCGTCGCGGATTTCGCCCCCGAACGGCCCAGTGGTCCATCCATCGCCGGGCGGCACCACGTCTGTATGCCCGGCAAAGCACAGGTTTGGCGCCTCCGTGCCCAGGCGGGCATAGAGGTTGTCGATATCGGGCGTATCGGCGTCGGAGAACCGCAGCCGGTGGCAGGTGAAGCCGAGCGCGGTGAGCGCCTCCTCCAGCACCGTCAGGGCGCCGGCGTCCTCGGGCGTGACCGAGGGCCGCCGGATGAGGGCCTGGGCCAGACCCAGGGGGTCGCGGAGATCGCTCACCGGATACGCTCCTAGAAGCCGCGCAGCAGTTCGTTGATGCCGACCTTGGACCGGGTCTTGGCATCGACGCGCTTGACGATCACGGCGCAGTACAGGCCGGGGCCGGGGCTGCCGTCGGGCAGGTTCTTGCCCGGCATGGTGCCCGACACGACCACGGAATAGGCCGGGACGCGGCCCATGAACACTTCGCCGGTGGCGCGGTCCACGATCTTGGTCGAGGCGCCGATGTACACGCCCATGGACAGCACGGCGCCTTCCTCGACGATGACGCCTTCGGCCACTTCGGCACGGGCGCCAATGAAGCAGTTGTCCTCGATGATGACGGGGCCGGCCTGGAGCGGCTCAAGCACGCCGCCGATGCCCGCGCCGCCCGAGATGTGGACGTTCCTGCCGATCTGGGCGCACGACCCGACGGTCGCCCAGGTGTCGACCATGGTGCCCGTATCGACATAGGCGCCGAGGTTCACGAAGCTCGGCATCAGCACCACGCCCGGCGCGATATAGGCCGAGCGGCGCACGATGCAGTTGGGGACCGCGCGGAACCCGGCGCCATGGAAGCGGCTTTCGTCCCAGCCGTCGAACTTGGACGGCACCTTGTCCCACCACGACGACCCGCCGGGGCCGCCGGCGATGGTGGTCATGGCGTTGAGGCGGAAGGACAGCAGCACGGCTTTCTTGCACCATTGGTTGACGGTCCAGGTGCCGTCCTTCTTCTCGGCGACGCGGATCTGCCCGGCGTCGAGGGCGTTGAGCACCAGATCAACCGCCTCGCGGTGATCGCCGGTGGTTTCGGTGTTCAGGGTGTCGCGGACGTCCCACGCGGCTTCGATGGAAGCCTCAAGCTGCTGGGTATTCATGGGGTCTGTAGTCCCTCTTGCTGGGAGCCCGGTCTGGTCTGGGGGCCAGTTTGGGCCAATCGTTGCGGCAGGAGCATACCCGTGCCGTACGGTCAGTCAACTGCGGTGGGCCGAATGGCTGACTTGTTGCGACGGACATATATGCTATGACACCGGGTAGGCCCCTGATACAATTCCTCGATCAGGGGATGCGGTTTGCTACGGGCGTGTAGGGGGTGGGGCCTTTGGTTTCCCTTCAGGCAGAACGACCGGAATTCAAGACGCTGGCGCTGCGTGGCGGCAGCCTGGACCGATTCCCTGGACTATTGCTGACATTCGATGCAACCGGCGTCCTGGTGTGCGTGCAGCCTGCCGACGCGCCCCTGGGGGACGCCTTGCGGCGTGGCGACGTGGCGGAACTGAGCGCCCTGGTGCAGCCGGTGCTGCAGGGTGGCGGCGCTCAAATCGGGTCGGTTCAAGCCAACGGGCCGGACGGCCCCATGGCGTACGACCTGACCGCCTTGCCCCTGGAGGACGGTGGGGTCGTGGTGTTGGGCCGCGATGTCACCTTGCACCATAACCTCCGCGCCGCCCTGGTCGAGTCTCGCCAGCGGTACAAGGACTTCGTTGAGATTTCATCCGACTTCGCCTGGGAAACCGGCAGCGACGGCGGGTTTGTGTTCGTTAGCCCGCGCGGCGCCCTGGGCCACATGGCGGGGGATCTGGTCGGGCGTGATCCCGGTGAACTGGTGCTGGAGCGCGAAGCCGGGGCCGGCGCGCTGCCGTTCCACACCCATAGCCCGATCGACGCGGCCGAACTGTGGCTGCGGACCCACGACGGCACTCCGGCCTGTGTGAACATTTCGGCCAAGCCGATCTATTCCCGCGACGGCCGGTGGATGGGCGCCCGTGGGGTGTGCCGCGACGTGACCCGCGAGCGGGAGCGCGACGCCCAGTTGTCCCGCGCCCGCAACCGCGAACGCATCCTCAACCACATCGTGCGCACGTTCCGCGACGAGGTGGAGCCGAAGAACATGCTCCAGGTCGCCGCCGAGACGGTGGCCCGTGGGGTTGGGGCCGAGGTGTGCCATATCTTCCGCCGCCAGAGCGAGGGAGAGATGATCGACAGCGCCGCGCGCGCCTACCTTCCCGCTGCCCGTCATGGCACCTTTGACTACGTGCTCGCCTTGCCCCTGCTGGACCGCTTGGGCGAGGATGACGAACTGATCGAGATGACCGTCCATGGCCATGACGTCCTGGCCGCGCCGACCCGTTATCACAATGCCGTCAACGGATGCATGGTGTTGTGGCGGGCGCAGGATCGCGGTCCGTGGGGAGCGGATGACCGCCTGCTGATCACGGATATCGCCGATCAGATCGGCATTGCCAACGAACAGATCGCCGCCCACGAAAACATCGTGCGGATTTCCCGTACGGACGGCCTGACCTCGCTGTTCAACCGCCGTGCCTTCTTCGAGGAACTCAGTCGTCGGTTCCAGCGTCTGCTGCACGACGGGTCGAGCGCGGCGTTGATGTACGTCGATCTCGACAACTTCAAGATGGTGAACGACGTCAAGGGCCATGCAGCAGGCGATGCCGTGCTGATCGCCGTGCGGGACATGCTGTTGACCCACACCCGGCCGACCGATCTGGTGGCCCGCCTCGGCGGTGACGAGTTTGCCATCTGGCTGGAGGGCGCCGATGCGGCGGTGGCCGAGAAAAAGGCCAAGATGTTGCTCGAATTGGCCCAGCGCGATCTTCTGCCGCGCTCTGGGTCGCCCGACTATCCGCTCAGTTTGTCGATCGGTGTCGCCGTCCACGAGCCTAAGGATCTGGAGGGCATGGACGCCTTGATCGCGCGGGCCGACGCCGCCATGTACACCATCAAGCGTGGCGGCAAGGCCGGGTTCTCGCTGGCTCCCTCGGTCACACCCACCCCCTGCGCGGGAGGCGTGGCATGAGCACGATCAGCCTGCCCCCCGAAGGCCGCCTGGGGTACAAGGAAGCCAAGGAACTGGCCCGCCACCCCGATGCCAGGCTACGGCTGTCCCTGGCCGGACGGCGCGATGTGCCGCCGGAAATCCTGTACTACCTGGCTGACGACCCCGATCCCGACGTGCGCCGCGCCATTGTCGCCAACCAGTCCACGCCTGCCCTGGCTCACCTCGTGCTGGTTGATGACATGGACGAGGGCGTGCGCGCGGGTCTTGCCGAGCGCATCGTGCGCTTGGCGCCGGGCCTGAACGCCGACGAACGCGACCGGGCGCGCCAGACCGCCTATCGAGTGCTCGAACGTCTGGCCGAAGACCAGATCCCCCGCGTCCGGCAAATCCTGTCCGAGGCGTTGAAGGATGTTGCCGACGCCCCGGCCGATGTCATCAACCGCCTCGCCCGCGACGTCGAGGAAGCGGTGTCGGCCCCGGTGCTGGAATTCTCGCCGGTGCTGCGCGACGAGGACTTGCTCGACATCATCGGCGAGAATCCGACGACGGCCACCCTCAGCGCCATCTCCCGCCGCGCGCGGGTCGGCGCCGACGTGGCCGATGCCATTGCGGCAACCGATGATGCCAACGCCATCGCGGTGCTGCTGGCCAACGCGTCGGCACAGATCCGCGAGGAAACGCTCGATCAACTCATCGAACGGGCGGAGGCTTGCCCGATCTGGCATGAGCCGCTGGTCCACCGTCCCGACCTGCGCCAAGACGCGGCGGTCCGCTTGGCTCATTTCGTGGCCGACCGGCTTATCCAGGCGCTGATCGAACGCCAGGACCTGTCCGAGGAAACGCTGCGTGAGGTCCGCCGCGTGGTCCATCGCCGCCTGGAGGATGACGGCGCCGGCCCCGTGCCGATGCAGCGCGGCCCCAAGGATGTCGGAGGCAGAGCGGACGGGTGGATGAACGGCCTGATCGCGGCGTACGAACGGGCGCTGCGCATGGCCGAAAACGGCCTGCTCGATGAAACTGCGGTCGTGGAGGGGATCAAGGCGGGGGATTCCAGCTTTGTGATTGCCGCCCTGGCGGCCAAGGGAGGCCTCTCACCTGCCCTTGCGCAGGCCGCCGTGCAGTCGTCCAGTGGCCGGGCCATCGCCGCCGTGGTGTGGAAAGCCGGATTGTCGCCAGTCGTTTCCGCCCACGTCCAGATCCATTTGGCGGGAATCCCGCCGGGCGATGTGGTCGGCGGGATTGAAGGCACCGGCTTTGGACTCACCGATTCGGAGATGCTATGGCAGATCGAGATGTTCGGCCAGATCGCTGCCGAAGAGGCCACCTGACGGTGACATGCTGAAGGCCCTGACAGTTTTCGCGGCCGTGGTCATCGTCGTCGGATGTGTCGGGGTTGGGCTTGTGTTGGGCGTCGTCCTGACCCCGCCGCGTTCGTCCGAAGTGCACCTGGACATGCCTGCCGTGCGCGACGCAGGCCGCCCAGTCCCGGTGTGGGACATCGTCAGCGTAGACAGCATTCGCCCCGATGATGCGCGGCCGCTCGATCAGTGGCGTCTGGATACCGCCGAGGGCGGCGTCATGAGCCATGTGAGTATCGCCGGGCCGCAGCCCCTGGCCCTTGGTTCCCGCTCGCTCGACGATGGCGACGTGCTGCTTGCCGTGGGATGGGCAGGCGAACCGCTGCTGGGGGTACCGTTCCGTTATGTGGTGTTCAGTGTGTGCGGCTCGGTGGTCGGCGCGGTTCAGGCCGGTGAACCACGCCCCGACGTCACCCGCCACGTCCATCCCAACCTCACCGCGCCAGGATGGACCGCCCGGTTGGCCGTCGCCCACCTGCCGCGCTGCGACCGTCCGGTGCTAAAGGCCTGGGCGGCGCATTCCGGGGGCATTCTCTATCCGTTGGAGGGGGAGCAGACGCTCGCCCTGCGCCCGCCCCCGGACGCCGAGGAATACGGCCCACCGCTGCCGCCTCCGTCGGTGGCCGGGCGGCCGCCCCTGAGCGTGGACACGCTGCCGCCCTTTGACCGCCGTACCATCGAGGTCGCAGCCCCGCGCGGCGCTCTCCTGCGGCGCTGCGCCTCTGCCGACTGCGAGCCTGTCGGCGGCGTTGCCTTCGGGCAGCACGCCGCGATGATCCTCGATGACAGCAATGACGACTGGGTTCTTCTGGTCGCCGACGGTCAGGCCGGGTGGCTGTCCCGCAGCCTGTTCACCGAGCCGGTGCGTTGAACGGTCCGGGCCGTCAAATCTGTACTAAACTGGTGCTCCGCCGCACCGCGCCCTTGCCGCTCTGCTTGACGGTGTACATGGCGTCGTCGGCACGGGTCAGCAGGGTGTCGGCGGTGTCGGCGTCGTCGGGGTACAGCGCGATCCCGATGGAGGCCCCCACGGAAAGGTCGAGTTCGTTCCACGACACCGGGCGGCGGACCGCATCGAGCACTTTGTTGGCCACCTGTTCGGCATCGCCTGGATAGGCAATTTCCGATAGCAGAACGACAAACTCATCACCGCCGATGCGCGCGGCGGTGTCACAGTCGCGGATGCAGCCGGACAGCCGGCGGCCGATGGTCGCCAGGACTTCGTCACCGGCATTGTGGCCGTGGGTGTCGTTGATCGCCTTGAAGCCGTCCAGGTCGATGAACAGCAGCGCGGCGCTGACATGGTGGCGCCGGGCGTGGGAGATGGCGCTGTCCAGCCGGTCGCCCAGCAGGGTGCGGTTGGCAAGCCCGGTCAGTGGGTCGTAAAGCGCCAGGTAGCGCACCCGCTCCTCGGCCCGATGGCGTTCAACGGCAACGGCGACCAGGCGAGCAGCGCGTTCCATCACATCGCGTTCGTGCGGTTGCGGCTCGCGTAGTTCGGCCGGCAGGACGGTCACGGTGCCGAGCACGGTGCTCGATGACGTGGACACAGGCGTAGACCAGCAGGGCGGGGTGTCCTGTGTGCTGTAGACCGGCTGCGCGAGGAAGGCTGCACGCGCGCAACAGGCGCCGCCAGCGCCAATCGGCACGCCGGCCATGAGCGATCGGATCTGCGGCGGGACATTGGGTGCCGCTGCCGGATGCAGGGTCTTTCCGGCGTCGTCGAGCAGCAGGACGGCCGCCCGGCAACCGGGCATCTGTACCTCGATAGTCAGGCACAGGTTTTCAAGGATCACGTCGCGGCTTTCGGCGCGGGCGACCAGTTCCAAGATTTCCCGCTCGGCCTTGAGCAGGCTCTCGGCCCGCCGACGCTCGGTGACGTCGACGCCGGTGCAAATCAGGAACGAGGCCGGTCCGTTGGCCTCCGACAACGGGGTCAGCGACCAACGCACCCAACGCGGCTCTGTCCCTGGAACACTGATCTGGGTGGTCAGTGCGCCATAGGTTCCGCCGCCTTGGTCGAGGCGGAAGAACGGCGAGGCCTTGGGATCGGGAATGAGGTCGCCGAGGCGGGTGCCGACCAGGGCGTCCTCGGGCCGTCCGGTCACCAACTGACCGGCCCGGTTGATCGACACGATGACGCCGCGCCGGTCGAGTACCACGACCAGGGCGTCAACTGTCTCCAGGACGGTGGAGATGAACGTCTTTTCGCGGGACAGGCGTTCGTTGGCGGCGCGGACCTCGGCCAAGGCGGTATCGCGTTCGGCCTCGGCTTCCTTGCGTGCCGTGATGTCGCGTTGGATGCCGACGTAGTGGGTCACGCGGCCCTTGCTGTCGGTGACGGGGGCGACCAGCAACTCGTTCCAGAACGGCGTCCCGTCCTTGCGGAAGTTGCGGAGAACGGCGATGCCCTCGCGGCTCTCGCTGACCGCTTGGCGGATGTCGGACGGCCCGGATTGCCCGACGTCGGTGCCGTGCAAAAATCGCGGATGGCGGCCCTGAACCTCGGCGGCTTCCCACCCGGTGATGGCGGTGAAGGCGGGATTGGCATAGAGAATCGGCAGGTCGTCGTGGGTGGCATCGACGATGATGATGCCCTGGCTGGACGCCTCGACCGCACGGTTGCGCAGGCGCAGGGCGGATTCGGAATCGCGCAGGTGACGTTCGCGGCGGACCGCCGTGGTGACGTCGTTGATCTGAATGAGGCAGCCGTCGGGGCCGCTGGAGTGAGCGGCGCCCCGCAACGGGCGGACCAGGATGGATTGCTCCATCGCCTCGCCCTTGGGGCCGCGTCCGCGCCATAGGGGCAGCGGACGGCGGTGGAGTTGCTGCGACAGGACCGAGGCCAGCCCATAGGCGGTGGCCGACTGCACGGCCTCCAGCAGGGCTTCTGCCACACCATCGGCGAAAAGGTCGGTCAGGGTTCGGCCGATGGCGTCGGGTTCGGCGATGCGGCTGGCGCGGGCCAGCCAAGGGTTCCAGACCGTGATGCGACCGGCTGGGTCGAGCAGGGCTACCCCGCTGTCCAGAGCTGCCAGGACTTCTGCCGCGCTGCCGTCCAAGGTCCTGCCTCCCTCTCCTAGACGCCGAGTTCGCTCAGATACTCGTCAATGGCGTTGCGGAACGCCTCGGTGGATTTGAGGTCGATCAGAAACGCCAGGAACCCGCGAATGTCGCGCTCGCGCAGGCTGAAGTCGATTTGAACCAGCATCAACATGGGTGTCACCGGCACGCCGTTCTCATCGGCGGGGACATCGGCCAGGAACGGGAACATGGACTCGCCGGTCGCGCGGTACGTCTCGGGCAGCGAGGTGTGGATGCGCTTGCGCAGGGCGTTGGCGACGGTGGCGAGGCAGTTGTTGAGGATGATGTTGCCGATCTCGGCCAACGTCTCTTCTTCAAGCTCGGAAATTTCCTCGGCGGGCATGTCCTCGCCGATGACCGCGCGAACCAGTTCCAGGCTGCGCTCGCCGGGGAACAGGAGGGCGGCGGTGCCGTCGATGAAGCCGTCGAAGCTCTCCATCACGCCGGCAAAGGCCGCGCTTTCGCCGCCGGTGAACTGCGCCACGGCGTCGCTCACGGTGGTCAGGGAAACCTCGGGGACGGATAGCAAAACCTCGTCCCCGACCAGCTTGGAAAAGGCCGATGCGGCGCGACCGACCCCCAAGTTCATCATCTCCGTGAGAGCGTCACGTTGAACGTCGGTAAAGAACCGATCCGTCACGCCGCGTCTCCCCGCAGGAAGGTTTCCATCACCGCCGCGTCCGGCGGCTTGGGAATGAAGGTCATGCCGAGCGCGCGGGCGCGTTCGGCCACCGCGTCCTGGATGTTGGCCGTGACCAGCGCCATGCGGAGGGCGGGATAGGTGGCGTGCAGTTCCTCGGCCAACTCCAGGCCGGTGCGGCCGGGCATGTTGAAGTCAATCAACGCTGCCGCGACGGAATTCTGCGCGGCGACAACGACCGCCTCGTCGGCCGAGCCGGCCTCGACGATGGTCGCATCGGGCATCAGGGCCGTAATGGACCGACGCAAAGACATCCGTGCAACGCGGCTGTCATCAACCAGCAGAATGGTAGCCATGCCCAATATTCCCCCGACTCCAATAAGTCGGGCGAATTTTTGCCAATTCATGGGCCGGCGCAATGGTCCTTAGTGTTCATTCACCGGCGGCGGGTGCGGCCTGCCTCCGCTTGTCGGGGGCAAGTCCGCCACTGTCGGGATACAAACGAATGACCAGCCACAGCAGCGGTAGCCCGAGCAGCGCGACGCCTGCCGTCATCACGAAGAAGGTCGCCCAATCTCCGTCCAGGTAATCGACCATCGCCCCGGCCGAGGCGGAGAACCATATCCGCGCCAAGTTGCCCAGAGAGGCGAGCAGGGCGTACTGGGTTGCCGTATAGGCTTGGTTGCACATGCCAGAGAGATAGGCGACGAAGGCGACCGTGACCAAGCCGGTGGTAAAGTTGTCCGACACCACCGCAAAGGCAAAAACGCCCATGTGCAGCCCCGCGACGGCCATCCAGGAAAATGCCAGATTGGTCCCGGCCGTGGCCAGTCCGGCCAACAGCAGAGAGCGGAACAGGCCCAGGCGGGCGACCAGCAAACCCCCCGCCATGACCCCGACCATGTTGGCGGCAAAGCCGTAAACCTTGGTGACTTCGGCAATGTCGGTCAGCGAAAAGCCGATTTCGCGGTAGAATACGCCCGACATCCGGCCCTGCAGGGCATCGCCCAGCCGGAACACGAACACGAACAGCAGGACGAGCACCCATCCGCGCCGTTTCATAAAATCCGCAAACGGCGCTACGGCGGCGACATAGATCCAGGCGGCAGCTTCGCCGGCACCACGACGGAGGCCAGGAATGCGGTGCAGAAAACGCCGGACCTTTTCCTCGCCTTCCACCGTCTCCGGCGGCGGGCGGAATTCCGGCTCGGGCGCGAGAAGTACGGCGGCCATGGCAACCAGCACCGAGGCGGCCAGTACCAAATAGGCGGTATTCCAGCCGAAAGCGTCGGCCATGTACAACCCGCCCGCTCCGCCGACCAGCGTGCCGCCGATATGCCATCCCCAGATGGCCGCCGCGCTGCCCGCGCCGTACTTCTCCGGCTCCAGGATGTCGATTCGATAGGCGTCGATGACGATATCCTGAGTGGCCGAGGCGGTAGCGACGAACACGCAGGCCAGCGCCACCACCCATAGGTTCTGGGCCGGGTCGGTCAATGCCATGAGCGCCATGGCGAGCATCAGCACGGACTGAGTCAGCAGGATCCAGCCACGCCGCCGCCCAAAGACGCGTGTCAGTACCGGCAGGCGCACCCGGTCGACCAGCGGCGCCCACAGGAAGTTGATGGCGTACGGCGTCGCCACCAGTGCGAACAGGCCGATGTCGGTGCGGCTCACCCCAACGTCGCGCAACCAGATCGACAGGTTGGAAAAGATCAACGGCGCCGGCAGTCCCGACGAAAACCCCAGGAACAGGATCAGGATGATGCGACGGTCCAGGTACAAGGACAGCGTCTCGCGCCAGGAGCTACGCGCGGCGGCGGGGCTGGACGGGGGGGGCGGCATCAATGGACCTCAGGCAGAGTTCAGGCGGGCGTGTGTCCCGTACCATACTCCGGGCAGGTTGACTGCGGGCAAATACGCGGCGGCGGACGTTTCTTGTCGGCCACAAAATCAACTCGGCCCATATCGCCGCATGGCGTCACAAGATACCCGGACTGGCTTTATGGGATGGCTTGTTGCGATGCAATAGGGGGGGGTGCGGACGAAGTGCGGACCCCTTGCCCGATGATACGTGTTGCTTGGCTGTCATCCCATTTCAATGAGGATATTCCTAATGGCACAACAGCAGCAGTCCCAGCCCCAGATGCAGCAGTCCGCCCAGCGGGCGGGCCGGCAGTTGAAAGGCGAAATGCAGGAAAATATGGAAGCGATGCGCAATCGCATGGGCGCGGCTGGCAACGGCACCACGGAGGTCGTCGAGCAGGCGGCCAGACGGCTCCAGGACATTAGCATGGAGAGCATTCGCTACGCTCAACAGGCGATGGAGCGTAACGTCACGGTCATGAATAAGATGATCGGGTGTCGGTCGATTGGCGAACTGGCCGATGTGCAGCGCGAGTTTTTCAAGGAAGCCATTGACCACGCCTTTGACGCATCTCAGCGCATGTACGGCATCAGCACTGAAATGGCGGACGATCTCAGCTCCAACCTTTCGGGTGCCCTTCGCGAGGTCACTGCGGAAGCCCGCCACAGGGATCAGGGCAACGGTCAAGCCAAAGACTGGGATCGCGAAGAAGCCAAGCTGAAGGAACGTCAGGATGCTGAACGGCAAGAGTTGAAAGACAAGAGGCAACAGCAGCAGGACCGCGCGGAATCCGAAAAACAGGAAATGAAAGACAGCAAGAAGCAAGAACGCGACGATGCCAAGCAAGACCGCGAGGACAGCAAGCAAGCTCCCGGCGGCAAGCGTTGACCGTAGCGTTCTAGAACGTCTGAGGCGGCCGGTCAGGGATGCGCCGGTCGCTTGCCGGGGTCAGCTTTGACCCGGGGAAGCCCTTGCTCCACGACGGATGTCTCCGTCTCCATCCACGTCCGCACGATGTTGGCTAACTCGGCGTCGCCAGTGAATTGGACGCGTCCGCGATGGTGTTCATCGGTGAGCCGGGCCAACCCCATCCAGACCGCGGTCATGATGCGCACGTCGGACACCACGTAGAGGTCCGGGGCCAGGCCCGGATCGACGGAGCAGACATCGATCATCGCGCCGTCGATGAGAATCCACCAGTTTCGCCGGGCGGCAACCTGTTCGGGGTACACAAACAGTATCACGCCGTGCCGGATCGGCAGCGGTGTTTCCAGCAGGGCGCGGCGGATGTCCCACATCAGGGCGGCGGCGTCGGGCTTGCGTAAAGTCGGCTGACTATGCGCCCAGCGTTCCCCCCAGATGCCGAACGCTTCGATGATCGGTTGCAGGTCGCGGCCTGCGGCAGTGAGGTGGTATTCGAGCGTGGAGCCGTCCGTTGTCGTGGTCCGCTCGATGATCCCCGATTCTTCAAGGTGGCGCAGACGTTTGGACAGCAGGCCAGGAGACATTCCGGCCAGCCCGCGCCGCATTTCATTGAAGTGCCTGCGGCCACCAACCATTTCCCGGATGACCAAAAGGGTCCAGCGGGAACACAGGATATCCGCCGTCATGGCGACTGGGCAAAACTGGTTATAACTTCGCGATTCCATGGCGACGCCTCCTTGGGCGGGCCGCCGGCCGGTACTGTCCCTGAACTTGAGGACCACCGGAACCCGGCGCAGTCTCGCTCCCTCTGTCCAAGGGAACACCAGGAGGTTGGAATGTTCCAGCTAACCCGCAAGATTGCCGGCATCGCCGTTGTGGTCGGAATGGCTCCGCTTGGTGCGCTGGCCCAGTCGGCGTCCGATGAGGTTGTATTGAGCCGCGCTTTGAGCGCCGGCCCGCCGCAGTTGCGCGCCGATGCAACGGTCATGGCCCCTGATGGCCGTATCCTGCAACGCGGCTCCAACGGCTATACGTGCATGCTCGACGGACCGCCCGATGCGCGTGCGTCGGCCATGTGTCTGGACGAAGTCTTTATGCCGTGGGCCGAGTCATGGTCGCGCGGCGACCGCAATTACAGCGGCCCCACCGGTGTGGGGCTGGCCTACATGCTAAGCGGAGACGCGGCGCAGGGTGGGGCGAGCAACACCGATCCGTTCGCCACCGATCGGACCCCGACCAACCAATGGGTGGTCGAAGGCCCGCATGTCATGGTCATCGCGCCGGATGAAACGGCGTTCAATCACCTGCCGACGGACCCCAACACCGGCGGCCCCTATGTGATGTGGAAGGGCACGCCCTACGCTCACGTCATGATGCCGGTCGGTCCGCGCGACAACCGCAATGTCCAGGCATCCATGTCCCTCCCGCAAACGCAGATCGAACAACTGAGCGAAGCGCCAGTGGGCTATCCGTTCCGCGACCCGCGCCTTGAGCCCTAAATCCCCTGCGCGGCGCCTTTTTTCCGGGGCGCCGCGCCACCAACCGGATTAAAGCGGTTTGCCTTTGATGTGAGTCGCAGGGGATTCCCATCGGCGTGGAGATGTGATTCACTTCCCGGTGGGGGTGACGCATGGGCAAGCCGTATTCTCAGGATCTTCGGAAGCGGGTTTTTGATTACATCGCTGCGGGGCACTCGCGACGGGCTGCGGCGCGGGTGTTTGGCGTCAGCGCAAGCACGGCAATACGGCTGGCAGCCAGCTATCGTGACCGGGGCGACATTGCTCCACTGCCTCAGGGGCGGGCGCCAGGCACGGCGGGCAAACTCGCCCCGCACATTGATTTCCTGGTCGAGATCGTGCGGGCGGAGCCAGACATCACGCTCCAGGAACTGGCCGGGGCACTGGCTGAGACGCACGGCGTGTCGGTCCAGCTTTCTTCGATCCACCGCGCCCTGGTGCGGGCCGGTTTGTCATATAAAAAAGGTTCATCGCGGAAGTCCGGGGAATGCGGCCCTGATCTTGAGGAAGAAGTAGGCGTCGTCGCGGTATCCGTAGGCCATGCGCTTGATGACCTTGATGCGGTTGTTGATGCCTTCGAGGACGCT
>Ga0172382_10001839_pt1 | contig 36781 bp, 32 predicted proteins | sample Leawel138RmetaG_FD_122245 | JGI IMG/M metagenome (GOLD analysis project Ga0172382, IMG submission 122245) | Leachate microbial communities from a municipal landfill in Southern Ontario, Canada - Leachate well 138R metaG | ecosystem: Engineered > Solid waste > Landfill > Unclassified | place... | reverse complement strand
GCCGAAGCCGCGCGAGGATATCTGCAGGTCCTGGGCGTAGTTCTGGCGGTTCAGCGCCACCAGCCCGGGGACCCGCTGCAGGGATTCGGAGAGGTTGGCGCCCAGGTTGGGGGCGTTCAGTTGTTCCGCGGTCACGGTATGCCGGGCCAGCGGCAGTTGCAGGTCCTGGCCATCGTCGCCGCCGCCGAGGATGATCTGTGCCGGCAGGCTGAGACGGTCAGCGGCGTAGACCTGTTGCAGCGGGGAAATCATCAGGGCAACCGCCAGGGGCGTCAGCCTGAACAGGGGTGCCAAGGTGGCTACGGTATGACTGGGTCCTGTCCGCATGGTCGTGTCCTTTTGTTATTGGCAATCATGCTGCTCGGCACTTTGCCGGTGCGACCAGTTAAGCAGCGAGGCGTCAGCCTCCCCATGGTACTTTGGGCGTATTTATCCCCCAGTTTGGTAGTAGGGCCTGTTGCCGTTTCATTCGCCAGCGCGTTGCATAAAAAAAGGCCCCGAAGGGCCTCAAGATACGCGATAAGCAACCTGCAAGCGTACCGGTGGAGCGGACCGGCACGCCCTCCTCACCCGCTGACGGTCAGAAGAAACCCATCGGATTCACGTCGTAGCTGACCAGCAGGTTCTTGGTCTGCTGGTAGCTGTCGAGGATCATCTTGTGGGTCTCCCGGCCGACACCGGATTTCTTGTAGCCGCCGAAGGCGGCGTGGGCCGGGTACATGTGGTAGCAATTGGTCCACACCCGTCCAGCTTGAATGCCTCTGCCCATGCGGTAGGCGACGTTCATGTCCCTGGTCCAGACGCCTGCGCCCAGTCCGAACTCGGTATCGTTGGCAATGGCCAGCGCTTCGGCTTCATCCTTGAAGGTGGTGACACTCACCACCGGGCCAAAGATTTCCTCCTGGAACACCCGCATCTTGTTATGCCCTTTCAGCAGGGTCGGCTCGATGTAGTAACCACCGCCCAATTCGGCCTCAAGGCGCTCGGCGTTGCCGCCGATGAGAAATTCCGCACCCTCCTCCCGGGCAATCTCCATATAGGACAGGATCTTGTCGAACTGCTGCTCAGAAGCCTGCGCGCCTACCTGGGTCTCGGTATCCAGCGGATTGCCACGCTTGATGCGGCGGGTCCGCTCGAGTACGCGGCCGATGAAGTCATCGTAGATGCTTTCCTGGATCAACGCGCGGGACGGGCAGGTGCAGATCTCGCCCTGGTTGAAGAAGGCCAGCACCAGGCCTTCTGCGGCCTTGTCGATGAAGCTGTCTTCCGCTTTCATGATGTCGGCGAAGTAGATGTTGGGAGACTTGCCACCCAGTTCGGTGGTGGACGGAATGATGTTTTCCGCCGCGCAACGCATGATGTGGCGGCCTACCGGCGTCGAGCCGGTAAAGGCGATCTTGGCAATGCGCTTGCTGGTCGCCAGTGCCTCACCGGCCTCGCGGCCATAGCCGTTGACGATATTGAGTACGCCCGGTGGCAGCAGATCGCCAACCAGTTCAGCCAGTACCAGAATGCTGACCGGGGTTTGCTCGGCTGGCTTGAGCACGATGCAGTTGCCTGCGGCCAGCGCCGGCGCCAGTTTCCAGGCCGCCATCAGGATCGGGAAGTTCCAGGGGATGATCTGCCCCACCACCCCCAATGGTTCATGGAAATGATAGGCCACCGTGGTTTCGTTGATCTCCGCGGCGCCGCCCTCCTGGGCTCGGATACAGCCGGCGAAGTAGCGGAAATGATCAGCCGCCAGCGGGATATCGGCATTCAGCGTCTCGCGCACGGCTTTGCCGTTGTCCCAGGTCTCGGCTACCGCGAGCATTTCCAGGTTCTGCTCGATGCGGTCGGCAATTTTCAGCAGGATATGGGAGCGCTCCTGGACAGAGGTCTTGCCCCAGGCATCCTTGGCCGCATGGGCGGCATCCAGTGCCAGATCGATGTCCTCTGCGCTGGAACGGGGGATTTCGCAGATGGCTTCGCCGGTCACCGGCGTGGTATTGGTGAAGTACTGCCCTTTGACCGGCGCAACGAATTCACCGTTGATGAAGTTGCCATAGCGGTTCTTGAAGGTAACGAGGGAGCCGGCAGCTCCGGGATTGGCGTAAATCATTGTTATGAGTCCTCTGTGCGCAGCCTGCCCCCACGGGCCAGGTCATGATTCGATACTAGTGACTCCATGCGATTCCCGTGAATGCCTCCTTGGCAGGGCTGGGTTCGTTATTTAGTAGTAGGCTCCCCAGGTACTGGGGCAGCACGCTCGGGTGGATGACGGCTGATAATGGTCTGCAGCCTCTGCACCTGCCCCGGCTCGAGCAGCCGTGCATCCGGCCCGGCATTGGCCGCTTCGATGCATACCATGCTGCGATAACCCTCGGCCGGAAACTGGCTCAGGCGCGCGCCCTTTTCCTGCCATGGATTCCATACCACCACCGACTGGCTGTTGCGGCGCTGCACCCACAGTGGCTCTGCTGAAGCATCGATCAGTTGCACATCCGCTGCGGTATCGAAGTACACCCGATCCAGCTCGCCACTGAACCGGATCGGTTCCTGCTCACGGCAAACCGCATCCGCCTGCAATTTGTCGATATAGCTCACCCCCTGCAGACCAAGAACCTCGGTGCTGGCGATATCGTCCACCGGCAGATAGCTGTGCAGGGCCTGACTCAACTGCTGTGCCCGGCTACCGGTGTTGGTGGTGATCAGCGTCACGCTCAGGCTGGCACCCAGCAGCATCTCGACCTGGACGGCCCAGCGCTCATCCGGCAACTGGCGGGCGATTTCCCGTTCGGGAAGCTCCAGCACCAGGCGTACCTGATGCGCATCGGCTTGCGCCAGGCGCAATTGCCAATGGCTGGTACGCGCGATGCCATGCGCCGGGCCAGGGCGTTCATCGGCGAACCACGGCCAGCACAGCGGAATACCGCCGCGCAGTGCGGTGTCAGGCCTGGCCGGATCCACTGGACTCATCCACAGCAACGGTCGCTGGCCGCAGGGCACGCACCGATGGGTGATCGATGTCGATGAAGCGGCGCCCATGTTCGTTGCAGGTCAGGGTGATCCCCGATGGTAGCTCCGTCATGCTCTATTGCGCTCCCATGCACAGGTACTTGAGTTCGGTATATTCGTTCAGCCCATGCCGCGAGCCCTCGCGTCCGAGTCCGGATTCCTTTATGCCGCCGAAGGGCGCCATGGGATTGGAAATCAGCCCCTCGTTGATACCGATGATACCCGCCTCCAGCGCATCGGCCACCCGCCATACCCGATGGATGTCGCGGCTGTAGAAATACGCGGCCAGTCCATAGGGCGTGGCGTTGGCCAGGGCGATGGCCTCTTCCTCGGTATCGAAGCGCATGATAGCGGCCAGCGGGCCGAAGGTTTCCTCGTGGCAGAGTTTCATGTCGGTATTGATGTCGGTCAGCAGCACCGGCTGGACATAGTTGCCACGGTCGGTATCCGGCGCGGGTCCGCAGACGCGCTTGGCGCCCTTGGCCAGCGCATCTTCGAAGTGCTCGACGACCTTTTCCACCGCGTCACCGTTGATCAGTGCCGACTGGGTTACGCCCTCCTCGAAACCGTCACCGACACGCAGTTTGCCCATTGCCTCGGCGAGCGCGGCAACAAAGTTGTCATGCACGGCGGACTGCACCAGAAAGCGGTTCGCACAGACGCAGGTCTGGCCGGTATTGCGGAACTTGCACACCATGGCGCCCTCCACTGCCCGGCCGATATCCGCATCATCGAACACGATGAACGGTGCGTTACCGCCCAGTTCGAGGGAGATCTTCTGTATGTGTTCGGCGCATTGGGCCATCAGCCGGCGACCGACATCGGTCGAGCCGGTAAAGCTCAACTTGCGCACTGCCGGGTTGCCGGTCAGGGTTTCGCTGATGGTATCGGCGCTGCCGGTCACCACATTGAATACCCCGTGCGGTATGCCCGCCTCCTCCGCCAGGACTGCCAGAGCCAGGGCCGAGAATGGGGTTGCACTGGCTGGCTTGACTACCATGGTACAACCTGCCGCCAGGGCAGCCCCCACCTTGCGGGTGATCATCGCTGCCGGGAAGTTCCACGGTGTGATCGCCGCGCAGACGCCCACTGGCTGGCGGGTGACCACGATATGCTGGCCAATGCGCGCTCCGGGGATGGTCTCGCCGTACATGCGCCGGGCCTCTTCGGCGAACCAGCGGATGAAGGAAGCGGCATAATCGATTTCGCCCCGGGACTCTCCCATGGGCTTGCCCTGCTCCAGGGTCATCAGGGTAGCCAGATCTTCACGATGCACGAGCATCAGATCATGCCAGTCCATCAGCCGATCCGCCCGCTCCTGCGCGGTACGCGAGCGCCAATGCCGAAAGGCCGTCGCGGCCGCGTTGACCGCCGTATCTATCTCATCCGCCTCCAGCACCGGCACCTGGCCAACCAGCTCGCCATTGGCCGGATTATGGACGTCAAGGGTCTTGCCAGTGCCGGCATCTATCCAGCGGCCATCCACATAGCATTGCTGACGAAACAACCGAGGGGATTTCAGACGGGAAAGGGACATGTGTCCTCCTGCGCGTATGAATGGGAAGGCCCAGGCAGGGATATCGGAGCGGGATACCCGCCGAGGCAAGCCGGCGGTGCAGACACCGCCGGAGGGGGACAGCCGGTCAACTGCCCTCGATACGAAAGCCGACCTTCAGCGTGACCTGAAAGTGCGCGACCTTGCCATCGACAATGTGCCCTCGGGTTTCGGCCACCTCGAACCACTCCACATTCTTCACGCTCTTGCTGCATTCAGCGATTGCGCTGTGGATGGCATCTTCGATGCTGGTTGTCGATGACCCAACCAGTTCGAGTTTCTTGTAAGTGCGATGATCTGACATATCAACCTCCTCTTTGCCTGTTTTGAGTATGGCAAAGGATTGGCTGCTTGGTTCACATATCAGTGGCACCACCGCGCCGCATCTTGCGATTGTCGATGGCCTTGGCTGGGCAACCTGGTGCCCGGCATTTCTCGCCGCGACTGCGCTCCAACTCCTGCAACGCGTGCCACGCACGGCACAGGGATCGGGATGTTCCTGCCATCAAGGTCACATTGCTCATTGGAGCGGCCTCCGGGAATGAAATGGATGAACCGAGTATTGGTCCGCCTGCCCCGCCTGTCAATGAGAATTATTCGCGTTTCATCCAATATTTCCCTACTCGCACATTGCAATATGAAGATACAAGCCTATAATCGCAACGCAAATCATTATCACCGGAAGACGGGAAGCAATTTATGGTACGCACCTTTCGCTACACTTCGCTGGCTCTAACCATCTCTGCTGCAATGCTGCTGACCGCATGCGACAACAAGCAAGACGATCCCGTCGCACAATCTCCGGTGACTACCGAGTCCGGCAGCATCGAGGCTGACCAGAGCGCCGCCAATATCGACACCCCGGCAGAGACCAGCATCAGCGAAGCGGACGTGGCTACCCATTATGCCGACCTGGCCCATGCAACCTATCTCGACGCACTGACTACCGCACAGGCGCTCGACAAGGCCGTTGATACCCTGCTGGCCGACCCTACCGAGGCCAACCTGGAGGCAGCCAAGCAGGCCTGGCTCGCCGCGCGTGTCCCCTACCAGCAATCCGAGGTGTTCCGTTTCGGCAATGCCGTGGTGGATGACTGGGAGGGTCAAGTCAATGCCTGGCCGCTGGATGAAGGGTTGATCGATTACGTTGCCGCCGAGGATTATCAGTACGAAATGGGCAACGAGGGTGCCACTGCCAACCTGATCGCCAACCAGACATTGACCATTGGCGGCGAGACCCTGGATGTCAGCGAACTGACTCCCCAGGTGCTGGCGGATCTGAACGAGGTGGGCGGCTCCGAGGCCAACGTCGCCACCGGCTACCATGCCATCGAGTTTCTGTTGTGGGGTCAGGACCTGAACGGCTTCGAGGCGGGCAGCGGCGAGCGCCCGGTGACCGATTACGCCCAGGGCGATGATTGCACCAATGGCAACTGTGACCGCCGCGCCAGCTACCTGGACGCTGCTACCGACCTGCTGGTCAGCGACCTGCAATGGATGGTCGATCAGTGGTCCGCCGATGAAGGCGGCAATTACCGCGCCGAATTGCTCGCCATGCCGGCCCAGGACGTATTCCAGAAGATGCTGTTCGGCATGGGCTCGCTGTCATTGGGTGAGCTGGCCGGTGAGCGGATGAAAGTCGCGCTGGAGGCCAACTCCTATGAAGACGAGCATGACTGCTTCAGCGACAACACCCACAACTCCCACTACTACAACGGCAAGGGCATCCAGAACGTCTACCTGGGCAGCTATGAGCGCCAGGATGGCTCGGTCATCAGCGGCCCTTCGCTCTCTGCCCTGGTGGCCGAGAAGAACCCGGAACTGGACCAGAGCCTGCGTGACGATCTGGACAACACCATGCGGGCGCTGACCACCATGAAGGAGGCTGCCGAAGGCGAACCGGCCATGGCCTTCGACATGATGATCGCTCCGGGCAATGAAGCCGGTGCCAAGATCATCAACGACGCCATCGCCGCACTGGCCCAGCAGACCGGTTCCATCGAGCAGGTTGCTAGCGTGGTTGGTGTGGAATCCCTGCAGCCCGACGATGCCGGCCATTCCTTCTGATCAGCGATGATCAAGTCCAAGCCATCGGTGAGCCACGCGCTGCCGATGGCTTTTGCGTTCATGCTTTTATCCAGGCGATATAGATCCGTATACATGAAACCGCTGTTATTGATACCCGCTCTGGCCCTCTGCTTGGCTGCCGGCCCGAGCCTGGGTGCTGACCATCCGCTGCAGGATACGCCGCAATCCGGCGGTGACGGCACCGTTGCCCAGAGCGATCACAATGCCTATTCCCTGCCCCAGGGCAACCTGCCGATATCCAAGCGACTGGATTTCAGCGTGGGCAACAGTTTCTTTCGCAACCCCTGGGTTATCGCCCCATCCAGCACGGATGCCCGCGATGGCCTGGGCCCGCTGTTCAATACCAACTCCTGTCAGGGCTGCCATCTCAAGGACGGGCGTGGTCATCCGCCTGCACCTGGCGAAGCTGCGGTCTCGCTGTTCCTGAGGTTGTCGATACCCGCCGGGCCGGATACCGATCCTCAGCTGCTGCAACAACATGGCTTCGTGCCCGCCCCGGTGTATGGCAGCCAGCTGCAGACCGCCGCCATACCCGGCATGCTGCCCGAGGCCCAGTTGAACATAGAGTGGCAGGCGCGCGAGGAAACACTGGGTGATGGGACCAGAGTAAGTCTGCGCAATCCCGTGTACCGCATCGACAACCCCAACTACGGCCCTCTACCCGACAACCTGTTGATCTCCCCCCGGGTAGCTCCGCCGATGATCGGGCTCGGTCTGCTGGAAGCCATTCCGGAGCAGGCGATTCTTGCTGCCGAGGACCCCGACGACCTGGATGGCGACGGCATTTCCGGCCGTGCCAATTGGGTATGGGATCGCGTCGAGCAGCGCACCGCCCTCGGGCGCTTCGGCCTGAAGGCCGCCGAGGTGAACGTCATGCAGCAAAGCATGGCCGCCTTCGCCGGGGATATGGGACTGAGCTCCAGCATAGTGCCGGATACCGATTGCACCGCCGAGCAGCAGTGTGAGCGGTTTGTCGACGGCGGCCACCCGGAGGTCAGCGACAAGATTGCCGCCTTCGTCAACTTCTACGCCATGAGCCTGGCCGTACCGGCCCGCCGCGATATGGACAGCCCAGCCGTGCAGGAAGGGGCCCAGTTGTTCAACGATATCGGCTGCGCCGGCTGTCATACCCCGCGGCATACCACTGGCGAGCTGGCCGATCGACCGGATCTGAGCAATCAGGTGATCTGGCCCTATACCGATCTGCTGCTGCATGACATGGGCCCGGGTCTGGCCGATGGTCGCCCCGAATTCCTCGCCGACGGCAACGAGTGGCGCACCCCACCGCTGTGGGGGGTGGGGCTTGCGCAACAGATCAACCCGCGTGCGGGCTTCCTGCATGATGGCCGCGCGCGGACGCTGGAAGAAGCCATCCTCTGGCACGGCGGCGAAGCCCAGGCGAGCACCGAGCAATATCGTCAATTGCCGGCCGCACTGCGCCAATCGTTGAATGCCTTTTTAAACTCCCTGTAAACGGATCCCACATGCCTTCATTATCCGCCTCGAGCCTGCGCACCCTCAGACGGGCTGGCGCCGCCGCCCTGCTCACCGCCTCCTTCTGCAGCACCGTCTGGGCGCAAACGCCCCGCGAGACATGGCATGACTCACTGGCCACCGGTTACGCCGCGCTGGCCGATGATATCGCCACCCTCGACCAGGCCGCGACGACCTATTGCAATGCGCCCTCAACCGATGCCCGTGGCCAGCTCGAGGCTGCCTGGTATGAAGCGTTCGACAGCTGGCAGGCGGTGCGCTTCGTCGATTTCGGTCCGATCAAGCAGGACAATCTGTCCTGGCAGTTCCAGTTCTGGCCGGATTCCAAGAATACCGTCGCCCGCAAGGCGAACCAGTGGCTGGGCAGCGAGCAGCCGATCAATATCGACCAGCTCCGCAGCGACAGCGTGGCGGTCAAGGGCTTCCCGGCCCTGGAATACCTGCTGTTCGATCCGCAGGCAGCCAAGAGCCAGCCGTTGCCACAGGAACGGGCCTGTGCCCTGCTGACCGGCATCAGCGGGTTGCTTGCGCAGAACACTGCACAGCTGCAGCAGCAATGGCAGGCCTTCCGCCCCCATTACCTGGCCACCGAGCAATTTCAGCGCACCACGGTGCTGGCGGCCATGCATGGCGTCGAGACCCTGCGCAACAAGCGCCTGGCCGCCCCCATGGGGCTGGAAGGCAAGCCCCGCCGCAACCCCTATCTGGCGGACGCCTGGCGCAGTGAACATTCCCTGCCCGGTATCCGCGCCAGCCTGATCGGTTTGCAGCATTACTTCCTTCCCGGCCTGCGCGAACTGATGGCCGATGACCAAGGCACGGAACTGACTACCCGCCTCGACCAGCAACTGACGGCGACCATCAAGCGTCTGGAAAGCCAGGAGGCGGACATGCAACAGTTGCTCGCCGACGATAACGGGTACCGCAGCCTGCAGTTGATATTCATCGAAGTCGACAAGCTGAACCAGTTGCTGTCCGGCAACATCGCCAGTGAACTGGGTATCATCCGCGGTTTCAACTCGAGCGACGGGGACTGAGATGCAGCGCCGCCAGTTCATCCAGCTGAGCCTGCTCGGCGTCGCTGTAGCCTGCAGTTGGTCCAGTTATGGCAACGATCCTGAACAACCACAGCTGCGTTTTCTCAGTTCGGTCAATGATGCGTTTGGCGAGCATTTCATTGTCGCTGGCAATGCCGCCGGGGAAGAGTTGTTTCGCATAGCAGTAGCCGAGCGCTGCCATAGCGGCTGCCTGCACCCGGGCGCCGGGCAGGCAGTCATCATGTCACGCAGGCCGGGTGTAAACCTCTATGTAATCAATATGCTGAAAGGAACTCTTGATACGCTGGTTGAAGCTGGGGAGGACTTCCACTTCTACGGCCACGGGGTCTTCAGCCAGGATGGCACGCGCTTCTACGCCACCGCCAACCACTACCCCAGCGGCGCAGGCTATATCCGCGTCTATGCCGCGGATGAGAACTACCGGCATCTGCAGGACCTTCCCGTGGCGGGCATGGACCCCCATGAGCTGCGCCTGCACCCGGATGGCGAGCGGCTGGTCGTGGCGCTGGGCGGAATCAAGACCCACCCGGACTATGGCCGCATCAAGCTGAACCTGGAGTCCATGCAGCCGGCACTGGTGGTGATGGACCGCCATAGCGGTGCGATACTGCAACGCTGCGAACCTTCCCATCATCAGCTCAGTTGTCATCACCTGGATATCAGCCGTGACGGCATCGTCATTGCCGGTTACCAGTTCGAAGGCCCACAATGGGAAACACCGCCGCTGATCGCCCGACTGGATACCAGCACGGGAGAGTTCAGCGAAATCGCACTGCCGGGTCCCGATCAGGCCAGTCTGGGCAACTACACCGCCAGTGTCGCAATCAGCCGCCATTCGCCGGTCGCCGCGATTACCGCGCCCCGGGGCGATTGTGTGTTGCTGCTGGACTATCGTTCCGCAGAGCCCCTGCACATTGTGCCGCTGGCTGACCCGGGCGGTGTGCTGGCTGAACGGGACGGCAGTTTTATCGTGTCATCCGGGGCTGGTGGTGTGTACCGGGTCGAGGCGACCGGCAGCGAACCGCAGCTGCTGGTCCAGCATGCCTTGCATTGGGATAACCACCTCACCCGGGCCTGATATCCCGGTCGCTGGCGGCACCTGCGGTCAGCGGCTGGAAACCATGCGCTCTATGCAGCGGCGGGACTCATCGGGCAGATGGGTGAACTGCAACCCGGTCCAGTACTGACCGCCGGCCATGCTTTCCCGGTGCCAGCGGCTTTCCGCATCCAGCATGAACTCACTGACGCCGTTGAGCGTCATCGGCAGATTGACCTGCAGTGCCCAGGCCCGGTTCAGCTCGATCGGCCGCTCGCTCAGCAGCATCAGTCCCTCGGTATGGAGGTCCACAACGCGCCCCAGCAATTCCCCACTGTCCAGGTCATATACCTCCAGGCTGCTGCTCACGTGATGGCGCTCCAGTTTCCGTCTTTCGTTCATGACATGTTCTGCCTGATATAGGGCCACAAGTGTGAGGTTTTTGCGTAATGGCGAAAAGCTATAGTTCACGTATTTATGTAAACATTGAAGCGGTTTGTGACCCAGGTCAATTCTTTGCCGGCTTGCGCCTGGGAGGGCCGTCACCCATACTCGGGCCGACTCGAACAACAGGCATTCATCAGCCCATCAGCGGCTGTACACCGGGGGACAATCATGCGATTCATCCACATCAGTCTGCTGCTTGGCACAGCATTGTTCAGCGCCCAGTCGATGGCCCACGACTATACCGCAGGTGACCTGCATATCGAGCATCCCTGGTCCCGGGCGCTACCGCCAGTGGCCCCCACCGGGGCTGCCTATCTGACCATAGAGAATCGGGGGCAACACAGCGACAGGCTGCTCGCCGCCGACACGCCCATCGCCGGTCACGCCGAACTGCACGAACATGTCCACGAGGATGGGCTGATGAAGATGCAGCAGATCAACGATATCGAAATAGCCCCCGGTGAGCGGGTGGAATTCACCCCCGGCGGGCACCACATCATGTTGTTCGATCTCCAGCAGCCGTTGGTGGCCGGGCACAGCTACCCTCTGACCCTGACCTTCGAACAGGCTGGTGAAGTGGCTATAGAGGTGGTGGTCAGTGCCGACGATGCCAATCACGCGCATGTCGGTGATGGCCACCACCCTGCTCCTGAGCACCACGACCACCACCATTGAGCGATATGCTGGCCGGTCGGCGCCGACTCAGTCCTTGCGAGTCGGCGTGCGCATGGTGACGAACTCCTCCGCCGCGGTGGGGTGAATCCCCAAGGTGGCATCGAATACCGCCTTGGTCGCCCCCGCCTTGACCGCCACAGCCAGCCCCTGAATGATCTCCCCCGCATCCGGGCCGATCATATGTATGCCCAATACGCGATCGCTCTGCTGGTCGACCAGCAGCTTCATGAAGCTCTGTTCCTGATTGCCCGCCAGGGTGTTGCGCATGGGCCGGAAACGACTCTCGTAGATGTCCAGCTTGTGCCCCTGGGCACGGGCCTGCTCTTCAGTCAGCCCCAGGGTGGCGATGTTGGGAATGCAGAACACGGCGGTAGCGATATCCGCATAATCCACCGGCCGGTACTCCTCCGGGCGATACAGCCGCCGCGCCAGGGCCATTCCCTCGGCCAGGGCGACCGGGGTCAGCTGGATGGTATTGGTTACATCGCCAACGGCAAAGATCGCCGGGTCGGTCGTCTGGTAGTCGTCATCCACCCGAATGAAGCCCTTGTCGTCGAGTGAGACGTCGGTGTTTTCCAACCCCAGACCATCCAGTTTCGGGCGCCGCCCGGTGGCATAGAGCACCAGGTCCGTTTCCAGAGTGTCACCGTTCTTCAGTGTTACCCGCAGGCTGCCATCAGCCTGTTTGTCAACCTGCGCGACGTCGGCGTTGAACTGCAGATCCAGCCCCTTGTTCTGCAGCGTCACCACCATGTGGTCGCGTACACCCTGGTCGAAACCGCGCAGGAACTGCTCGCCGCGATATACCAGGCTGGTATCGCAACCCAGGCCATGGAAGATGCTGGCGAACTCGATGGCGATATAACCGCCGCCGACAACCAGACAACGCCTGGGTAACTCGTCGAGGAAAAATACCTCGTTGGAACTGATGACGTGCTCCCGACCCGGAAACGCGGGGATGAATGGCCAGCCACCGGTGGCGATCAGAATGCGCTCTGCACTGAAGCGCTTGTCACCAACCGCAACGGTGTGTGAATCCAGCAGTTGCGCCCGACCATGCACCAGCGTCACACCAGCGGAAGTCAGCAGGTTATGGTAGATCCCATTGAGGCGGGTGATTTCGGTGTTCTTGTTTTCAACCAGCTGCTTCCAGTCGAAGCCTGTGCCAGAGAGATTCCAGCCGTAGCCCTGGGCGTCGCTGAAGTCCTCGGCGAAGTGGGCCGCGTAGGCGAACAGTTTTTTCGGCACGCAGCCGACGTTGACACAGGTTCCACCCAGATACAATTCCTCGGCTACCGCCACCCTGGCACCGAACCCGGCCGCCATTCGGCTGGCACGCACACCCCCGGAGCCGGCGCCGATCACGAAAAGATCAAAATCATATTGCGACATGCTTGCTGTCCTGCGACTGATACAAGGGTCACAGCATACCCGATTGGTTCATGGCGAGTGTAAACGTCGAGATAGACGTTTTTAATTTCCATAAGCGGTACTACACTGCCTGTCAGCGCTTTGATATTGAAAGGACGCAGTTGATGAGCCACACGGCCGCTCGCAAGACGCACTGGATAGTGAGCCTCAATCACAGGAACCGCAGCGGCTCATTCATCTTGCTGTTCGGCGCTCTGGGGTTACATCTGGCGGACCGGGGCTACGGCTTCATCACCTGGTTGCTGCTGGCACTGCAGTTCCTTGTCTATCCCCACCTGGTTTACCTGGCAGCACTGCGTTCGAGCAGGATGCTGCAGACGGAAATGAACAACCTGATGCTGGACTCGGCCCTGTTCGGCTGCTGGGTCGCGGCCTTGGGCTTTCCACTGTGGATCACCTTCACCCTGCTACTGAGCGTGCATATCAACCTCACCGTCTTCCGCGGGCTGCGCGGATTGGCCGAGTGTCTGCTGGCTGCGCTGTGCGGTATCGGTATCGGCTTGTTGATCGGCGGTGCGAGGGTGGACATGTATACCGCCTGGCCGACGACCCTGGCTTGCATCGCCTCCCTGACGTTGTATCTGCTGATGGTCAGCCAGGTCTCATTCCAGCGCAACCTGAGTCTGCGCAAGGCCCGCGAGCGGCTGCGTGACAGCGAACGCCTGCTGCAACGCCAGCTCGAGGAGATCCATGGCCTGCAGAATCAGCTGCGCGAGCAGGCCAGCCGCGACCCGCTGACCGGGCTGTACAACCGCAGGCACCTCGATTCGGCACTGGAAAGGGAGCTGATCAGCCGCCGCCAGCAGGAATCTCTGTGCATGCTGCTGATCGATATCGACCATTTCAAGCAGATCAACGATGCCTTCGGGCACCAGGCTGGAGATCGGATACTGGGGAAGTTGGCAAGTATCCTTACCGGCCATTCCCGGCCGCGGGATGTCATCTGCCGTTATGGTGGCGAGGAGTTCATGATTCTTATGCCGAACATGACCCTGGAACTGGCCCGGCAGCGTGCCGAGTCGATTCGCCAGGCGTTTGCCGAAATGACCATCGGCTTCGAGGGTGAACAGCTGCAGGCGACCCTGTCGGTAGGCCTGTCCGCCAGTCCAGACCACGCCGAGTCGGTCAGCGGCCTGATCCGCTGTGCCGACCAGGCGCTGTATCAGGCCAAGGCAGGCGGACGCAACAGGACGGTGGTATGGGGCCCGGAAACGGTGGCGGTGCCCATCCCGGACAACTGATCAGGCCTGCCCGAGCAGTTCGTCATACTCGTCGTTGTATTGCTCGGCCAGTTCGCTCTTCTGCTTGTCGGTGAGCAGTTTGCCGGCCATCTGGAAGAACTTCTGTTCCTCCTCTTCGAGATGATGCAGCACCTTGTCACCCAGGGCACGGGCAGTGGCCAGCCAGGCGGAGCTGGACATCTCGATCTCATCCAGCTTCTCCATCAGCTCATCCATCTCATGGTGTTCGGCGATCGCATGCCGGCTCAGGTCGACCCCATTTTCATGGGCCATCAGCGGAATATAGAAGTAACGCTCTTCGGCGGTCTCGTGGGCCTGCAGCTCTTCCTTGAGTTGCTGATAGGCATCCACCCGCTCAGGCGTATCGCCACTGGTCAGCAACACAGCCTCGACATACTGCCGCTGCCTGTCGTGGCTCACCCGCAATGCTTCGAAGATGGTCATGGCACAGATCTCCGTTCAGCTCTGTAGCGCTTTCGACCCGCCTCCCTGAGCGAAGTTCAGCTCCCCCCTTTCATAACCTGGCCGGCGGGCATACAATACGGCAACTCGACGCGAACGGTAGTTCAGGTCCGCGCATATAACCAATAATCAAGCCGTTTCTCCAAGGAGTCCGGCATGCCTGATGCTGTATCAACACTGCCCCACAACTGGGCATTGGCTGCTTTTCTGCTGGGCGTTCTCGGCCTGTGCGCTTTCATGTTGCTGCTATCGAGCATCCTCGGTAGCAGAGCCTGGGGGCGCAGCAAGAACGAACCCTTCGAGTCCGGTATCGTTTCCACTGGCGATACCCGCCTGCGCTTCTCCGCCAAATTCTATCTGGTCGCGATGCTCTTCGTGATCTTCGATGTCGAAGCCCTATTCCTGTTTGCATGGGCCGTCTCGGTGCGCGAAAGCGGCTGGGCCGGTTTCATCGGAGCCTCTATCTTTATTTCAATTCTAGTTGCGGGTCTTGTCTACGAAGCGTCTATCGGTGCCCTTGATTGGTCACCGGCAGGCCGCCGCAGGAGGCAAGCGAAGCTAAAATGAGGCTTTTAACATGCAATATGAACTTATTCGGATCGATCCGGATGCCGTCAATGACGAGTATCCCATCGGTACCAGGGAGAATGTCGACGATTCGCTGCTGAAAGACCAGGTTCACCGCAACATCTTCATGGGCAAACTGGAAGATGTCATCAGCGGCGCGGTGAACTGGGGGCGCAAGAACTCACTCTGGCCGTATAATTTCGGTCTCTCCTGCTGTTATGTGGAGATGACCACCGCATTCACCGCCCCGCACGATATCGCGCGCTTTGGGGCGGAAGTTATCCGTGCCTCACCGCGCCAGGCGGACTTCATGGTCATCGCCGGCACCTGCTTCATCAAGATGGCTCCGGTCATCCAGCGACTGTATGAACAGATGCTGGAGCCCAAGTGGGTCATCTCCATGGGCGCCTGCGCCAATTCCGGCGGCATGTACGATATCTATTCTGTCGTTCAGGGAGTGGACAAGTTCCTTCCCGTGGACGTGTACATCCCCGGCTGCCCGCCCCGCCCCGAAGCCTTCCTGCAGGGATTGATGCTGCTGCAGGACTCCATCGGCAAGGAGCGTCGCCCGTTATCCTGGGTCGTTGGAGACCAGGGTGTCTACCGGGCGGATATGCCTTCGCAACGCGAGCAGAACCATGACCGTCGTATCCAGGTCACCAATCTGCGTACCCCAGACGACGTGTGAATCGGCAAACGCCAACACCGCCGCCGTATTTCACCGTTGACCGATAGCGATTCATATGAAGACTGCAGACCAGGCGCTGTACATACCTCCATACCAGGCTGATGACCAACGCGTCGTCGCCGAGCTGACCGCCCATTTCGGTGCGCCCAGCCTTAGCATCCAGCCCAGCCTGACCGGCATGCCGGTGATCTGGGTGGCACGTGAACAACTGCTGGCTGTGCTGCGCTTTCTGCGCCAGCTGCCGCAACCCTACGTCATGCTGTATGACCTGCATGGCGTGGATGAGCGCTTGCGCACGCACCGTCAGGGACTGCCTGACGCGGACTTCAGCGTGTTCTACCACCTCATGTCGCTGGAGCGGAACAGCGATGTGATGATCAAGGTGGCGCTCAAGGAAGGCGACCTCAATGTGCCGACTGCCTCTACCGTCTGGGCCAACGCCGACTGGTACGAGCGCGAAGTCTGGGACATGTACGGCATCCACTTCGAAGGCCACCCGCGCCTGACCCGCTTGCTGATGCCGCCGACCTGGGAAGGCCATCCGCTGCGCAAGGACTATCCCGCACGTGCCACCGAGTTCGACCCCTACGCCCTGACGGCGGCCAAGCAGGACCTGGAACAGGAAGCCATGCGCTTCAAGCCCGAAGACTGGGGCATGAAGCACGGCGGCGAGCATGAGGATTTCATGTTCCTCAACCTGGGGCCGAACCACCCTTCGGCCCACGGCGCATTCCGCATCATCCTGCAACTCGATGGCGAAGAGATCGTCGACTGCGTGCCAGAGATCGGCTACCACCACCGTGGTGCCGAGAAGATGGCCGAACGCCAGAGCTGGCACAGCTTCATTCCCTATACCGACCGCATCGACTACCTCGGTGGGGTGATGAACAACCTGCCCTACGTGTTGGCGGTGGAAAAACTGGCCGGCATCACCGTGCCGCAGCGGGTCGATGTGATCCGCATCATGATGGCCGAGTTCTTCCGCATCCAGAACCACCTGCTGTACCTGGGTACCTATATCCAGGACGTCGGCGCCATGACCCCGGTGTTCTTCACCTTCACCGACCGCCAGCGCGCCTACAAGGTGATCGAGGCGATTACCGGTTTCCGCATGCACCCGGCCTGGTATCGCATCGGCGGTGTGGCCCACGACTTGCCGCGCGGTTGGGACCGGCTGGTGCGCGAGTTCCTCGACTGGATGCCCAAGCGTCTCAACGAATACGAAAAGGCCGCGCTGAAGAACAGCATCCTGATCGGCCGTACCAAGGGCGTGGCCGATTACAACACCAAGGAGGCCCTCGAATGGGGCGTCACCGGTGCCGGCCTGCGCGCCACCGGTTGCGATTTCGACATCCGCAAGGCGCGTCCCTATTCCGGCTACGAGAACTTCGAGTTCGAAGTGCCGCTGGCGGTCAACGGTGATGCCTATGACCGCTGCATGGTCAAGATGGGTGAGATGCGTCAGAGCCTGCGGATCATCGAGCAGTGCCTGAACAACATGCCCGAAGGGCCGTACAAGGCCGATCACCCGCTGACCACACCGCCGCCGAAGGAACGTACGCTGCAGCATATCGAGACGCTGATCACGCACTTCCTGCAGGTGTCCTGGGGTCCGGTGATGCCGGCCAACGAGTCGTTCCAGATGATCGAGGCGACCAAGGGCATCAACAGCTACTACCTGACCAGTGACGGCAGCACCATGAGCTACCGCACGCGTATCCGCACGCCCAGCTTCCCGCACCTGCAGCAGATTCCGTCGGTGATTCGCGGCAGCATGGTGTCGGACCTGATCGCCTATCTGGGCAGTATCGACTTCGTTATGGCTGACGTGGACCGCTGATTATGACTACGTTGATTAAGACTGATCGTTTCACTCTCAGTGATGCCGAACGCGCGGCCATCGAACATGAAATGCATCATTATGAGGACCCGCGTGCGGCCTCCATCGAGGCGCTGAAGATAGTTCAGCAGGCGCGGGGCTGGGTACCGGACGGTGCCGCCGATGCCATTGGCGAGATCCTCGGCATTCCGGCCAGCGATGTGGAGGGTGTCGCCACCTTCTACAGCCAGATCTTCCGCCAGCCGGTCGGGCGCCACATCATCCGCGTGTGCGACAGCATGACCTGCTATATCGGTGGCCATGAAAGCATCCTGGCCGGCATCCAGTCTCAGCTCGGCATCGCCCCCGGGCAGACGACCGATGACAACCGCTTCACCCTGCTGCCGGTGTGCTGCCTGGGTAACTGCGACAAGGCCCCGGCACTGATGATCGATGACGATACCTTTGGCGATGTCACTGCTGATGGCGTGGCCGCACTGCTGGAGGCCTACCCATGAAAACCTTCGCTTCCTTCGGCCCTGCCAACCGTATTGCACGGACCGAAGAAACCCATCCGCTGACCTGGCGCCTGCGCGATGACGGCCAGCCGGTATGGCTGGAAGAGTACCAACAGAAGAATGGCTACGCTGCAGCACGCAAGGCGCTGCAGGAAATGGCCGAGGCCGATATCGTCAGCACGGTGAAGGACTCCGGGCTCAAGGGCCGCGGCGGCGCCGGCTTCCCCACCGGGGTCAAATGGAGCCTGATGCCGGCGGACGAGTCGCTGAACATACGTTACCTGCTGTGCAACGCGGATGAGATGGAGCCCAATACCTGGAAAGACCGTATGCTGATGGAGCAGCTGCCGCACCTGCTGATCGAAGGCATGCTGATCTCGGCGCGGGCGCTCAAGGCCTACCGTGGCTATATCTTCCTGCGTGGCGAATATGTAGACGCTGCCACCAACCTCAAGCGCGCCGTCGAGGAAGCCAAGGCGGCAGGCCTGCTGGGCAAGAACATCCTCGGCTCGGGTTTCGACTTCGAGCTGTTCGTGCATACCGGTGCCGGACGCTATATCTGCGGTGAAGAGACCGCGCTGATCAACTCGCTGGAAGGTCGCCGCGCCAATCCACGGGCCAAACCGCCCTTCCCTGCCGCCGTCGGCGTCTGGGGCAAGCCGACCTGCGTCAACAACGTGGAAACCCTGTGCAACGTACCGGCGATCATCGGCAACGGTGTGCCCTGGTACACCGCGCTGGCGCGCCCCGACAGCGGCGATCATGGCACCAAGCTGATGGGCTTCTCCGGCAAGGTAAAGAATCCCGGCATCTGGGAACTGCCCTTCGGCATCACCGCCCGTGAACTGTTCGAGGAATATGCCGGCGGCATGCGCGACGGTTACACCCTCAAGTGCTGGCAGCCCGGCGGTGCCGGTACCGGTTTCCTGCTGCCGGAACACCTGGAAGCGCAGATGTATTCCGGCGGTATCGGCAAGGTCGGTACGCGCATGGGCACCGGTCTGGCGCTGGCGGTGGACCACACCGTCAACATGGTCTCGTTGCTGCGCAACATGGAGGAGTTCTTCGCTCGCGAATCCTGTGGCTGGTGTACCCCCTGCCGTGACGGCCTGCCCTGGAGCGTGAAGACCCTGCGTGCGCTGGAACGCGGCCAGGGCCGCCCCGAGGATCTGGAAGTCCTGCTGCGGCTGGTGGACTTTCTCGGGCCGGGCAAGACCTTCTGCGCCCACGCGCCAGGGGCCGTCGAGCCGCTGGGCAGTGCGATCAAGTATTTCCGCAGCGAATTCGAGGCCGGCATCGACCAGACGGCCACGGCCGGCAAGCCGACCGCCGAGTTCGTGCAGGCATGACGAGATAAGCGGATCTGCCGGGGATGTTGGGCGACCATTTCCCCCGTCGGGTCCGCCAAAGGTATTCCATTAGCAGCACCCGTATAACGGGTAAGAAGAAAGTACAACCATGGCCACTATTCATGTAGATGGTAAAGACTACGAAGTCGACGGGGCGGACAACCTGTTGCAGGCCTGCCTGTCCCTCGGCCTCGATGTTCCCTACTTCTGCTGGCATCCTGCGCTGGGCAGCGTGGGCGCCTGCCGCCAGTGCGCGGTCAAGCAGTACAGCGACGAGAACGATACCCGCGGTCGCCTGGTCATGTCGTGCATGACCCCGGCGACGGACAACAGCTGGATCTCGATCGATGACGAGGAAGCCAAGGCATTCCGTGCCAGCGTCATCGAGTGGCTGATGATCAACCACCCGCATGACTGCCCGGTGTGCGAGGAGGGTGGTCACTGTCACCTGCAGGACATGACGGTGATGACCGGCCACAATCAGCGCCGCTACCGCTTCAACAAGCGCACCCACCAGAACCAGGAACTGGGCCCGTTCATCGCCCATGAAATGAATCGCTGCATCGCCTGCTATCGTTGTGTGCGCTACTACAAGGACTATGCCGGCGGTACCGACCTGGGCGTGTTTGGTGCCAATGATCAGGTGTACTTCGGCCGGGTCGAGGACGGTACGCTGGAAAGCGAGTTCTCCGGCAACCTGACCGAGGTCTGCCCCACCGGCGTCTTCACCGACAAGACCCACTCCGAGCGCTACAACCGCAAGTGGGACATGCAGTTCGCCCCGAGCATCTGCCATGGCTGCGCCTCCGGCTGCAACACCAGCCCCGGCGAGCGCTATGGCGAGATTCGCCGCATCGAGAACCGCTTCAACGGCTCGGTGAACCACTACTTCCTGTGCGACCGCGGCCGCTTCGGCTATGGCTATGTCAACCGCAAGGATCGTCCGCGCCAGCCGGTCGTCCAGCGCTCCAAGCTGAGCATGGGTATCGATGCCGCACTGGATCAGGCCGCCGGCCTGCTCAATCGTCGCCGCATCATGGGGATCGGCTCGCCCCGCGCCAGCCTGGAAAGCAACTTCGCCCTGCGTGAGCTGGTCGGCGCAGAGGATTTCTTCTCCGGTATCGCCCGCCATGAGCTGGACAATATCCACGCTGTTCGCAACATCCTGCAGCATGGCCCGCTACCCGCGGCAACGATCCGCGACATGGAAAGCCATGATGCAGTATTCGTACTCGGCGAGGACCTGACCCAGACCGCAGCGCGCATCGCCCTGGCCCTGCGCCAGGCCGCCAAGGGCAAGGCTACCGAGATGGCCGAAGCCGCTGGCATCCAGAGCTGGCACCAGGCGGCAGTACAGAATATTGCCCAGGGCGCCTTGAACCCGGTATTCATCGCCAGCGTGGACAGCACCCGGCTGGATGATATTGCCGCCGAAACGGTACAGGCCGCACCGGATGACCTGGCCCGGCTCGGCTTTGCCGTGGCCCACGCCATCGACGCCAATGCGCCTGCAGTGGCCGGACTGGAAGCCGAGGCCCTGGAGCTGGCACAACGTATCGCCGAGTCGCTGCTGGCTGCCAAGCGTCCGCTGCTGGTCTCCGGCGCCTCGCTGGGCAGCCGCGCGATCATCGATGCAGCGGCGAACATCGCCCAGGCCTTGAAGAACCGTGAAAAGGACGCTTCCATCAGTCTGGTAGTACCGGAAGCCAACAGCATGGGCATGTCGATCCTGCTCGCCGACGAGCAGACCGACAGGTCCGTCGAAGCCGCCCTCGCCGCCTTGAGCGCCGGCCAGTACGACGCGCTGGTGGTACTGGAGAACGACCTGTATCGTCGGGCCGACAAGGCCAGCGTCGATGCGGCACTGGCCGCAGCCAATGTGGTCATCGTCGCCGATCATCAGCAGACGCCGACCACAGACAAGGCGCACCTGCTGCTGCCCGCGGCCAGCTTCGCCGAAGGCGATGGCACCCTGGTCAGCCAGGAAGGCCGCGCCCAGCGCTTCTTCCAGGTATTCGATCCGGGCTACTACAATCCCGACGTGCTGATTCGCGAAGGGTGGCGCTGGCTGCATGCCCTGCGCAGTACCCTGCTGGGCAAACCGGTGGACTGGACCACCCTGGATCAGGTAACCGAGGCCTGCGCCGCGGTACATCCGCGCCTGGCGTCCATTACCGAGGCGGCGCCGGACGCCGACTTCCGCATCAAGGGCCAGAAACTGGCGCGTGCGCCACACCGCTACAGCGGCCGCACCGCGATGCGCGCCAATCTCAGCGTGCATGAGCCGCGTCAGCCGCAGGATCCGGACAGCCCCTTCGCGTTTTCCATGGAAGGCTACGCCGGCAGCAGCGAACAGCGCCAACAGATTCCCTTCGCCTGGTCACCCGGCTGGAACTCACCACAGGCGTGGAACAAGTTCCAGGACGAGGTGGGTGGTCATCTGCGCAGCGGCGATCCCGGTGTGCGCCTGCTGGATGGCGCGCGCATGGATCTGAACTGGGCCCAGGCACCGGCTGCGTTTGCGCCGGCTGCCGGGACCTGGCAGGTGGTGCCCCTGCATCACCTGTTCGGCAGCGAGGAGAACAGCAGCCGGGCCGAGCCGATTCAGCAACGCATGCCCCAGCCGTATATCGCCCTGGCTGACGCCGAGGCTGCTCGCCTGGGCGTTACCGAGGGAGCCACAGTGAGCCTGGTACTGGGTGACCAGCAGTTGCAGTTGCCGGTACGCATCAGCAGCGATCTGCCGCTGGGCGTGGTTGGCCTGCCGGCAGGTCTGCCGGGTATCCCGCCGCTGACGGCCACCAGCGTGGTGACCGAACTGAGGGAGGTGGCACAATGAGCTGGTTCACTCCCGAGGTGATTGCCATCCTGATCGGTGTGATCAAGGCCATCGTCATCCTGCTGGCAGTGGTCATTGCCGGCGCCCTGCTGAGTTTTGTCGAGCGCCGCCTGCTGGCAGTATGGCAGGACCGCTACGGGCCCAACCGGGTCGGTCCCGGCGGCATGTTCCAGATCGTCGCGGACATGATCAAGATGTTCTTCAAGGAAGACTGGACGCCGCCGTTTTCCGACAAGCTGATCTTCACCCTGGCACCGGTGGTGGCGATGAGTTCGCTGCTGGTGGCCTTTATCGTGGTGCCAATCACCCCGACCTGGGGCGTGGCGGACCTGAACATCGGCCTGCTGTTCTTCTTCGCCATGGCCGGGTTGACGGTCTACGCGGTACTGTTCGCCGGCTGGGCCAGCAACAACAAGTTCGCCCTGCTCGGCGGTCTGCGTGCCGCGGCCCAGACGCTGTCCTACGAGGTGTTCCTGGGGCTGTCGCTGATGGGGATCGTGGCGCAGACCGGCTCGTTCAACATGCGCGATATCGTCGCCTACCAGGCCGACAACCTGTGGTTCATCATTCCGCAGTTCTTCGGCTTCCTGACCTTCTTCATCGCTGGCGTTGCGGTCACCCACCGTCATCCCTTCGACCAGCCGGAAGCGGAGCAGGAACTGGCCGACGGTTATCACGTGGAATATGCCGGGATGAAATGGGGCATGTTCTTCGTCGGCGAGTACATCGGCATCGTGCTGGTGTCGGCGCTGCTGGCGACGCTGTTCTTCGGTGGCTGGCACGGCCCCTTCGATCTGTTGCCGCAACTGCCGTTCCTGTGGTTCGCCTTGAAGACCGGCTTCTTCATCATGATCTTCATCCTGCTGCGCGCCTCGCTACCCAGGCCGCGCTATGACCAGATGATGGCATTCGGCTGGAAGGTCTGTCTGCCATTGACCCTGATCAATCTGCTGGTGACCGGCGCAATTGTGCTGGCAGCGGCCTGAGGAGAACGCCATGATCAAATCGATTATTCATGTAGTGCATGGCACCTATACGCAACTGCGCAGCCTGGTGATGATTTTCGGCCACGCGTTCCGCAAGCGTGACACCCTGCAATATCCGGAAGAGCCGGTGTATCTGCCGCCGCGCTACCGTGGCCGTATCGTGCTGACCCGCGACCCCGACGGCGAGGAGCGCTGCGTGGCCTGCAACCTGTGCGCCGCGGCCTGCCCGGTTGGCTGCATTTCCCTGCAGAAAGCCGAGACCGAGGACGGACGCTGGTACCCGGAGTTCTTCCGCATCAACTTCTCGCGCTGCATCTTCTGCGGCCTGTGCGAGGAAGCTTGCCCGACCACCGCCATTCAGCTGACACCGGATTTCGAGCTGGCCGAGTACAAACGCCAGGATCTGGTGTTCGAGAAGGAAGACCTGATGATTTCCGGCACCGGGAAGAATCCGGACTACAACTTCTACCGGGTGTCCGGCCTGTCGATTGCCGGCAAGCCCAAGGGCGCCGCGCAGAATGAGGCCGAGCCGGTCAACGTCAAGGGCCTGCTGCCATGATCAGTGTGAGGAATACCTGATGGAATTCGCCTTTTACTTCTCCGCCGGAGTGGCCGTGGCGGCCACGCTGATGGTGATCACCAATACCCGCGCGGTACACGCGCTGCTGTATCTGGTCACCTCGCTGCTGGCGGTGTCCATGTGCTTCTTCTCCCTCGGTGCGCCCTTTGCCGGCGTACTGGAAATCATCGTCTATGCCGGCGCCATCATGGTGCTGTTCGTATTCGTGGTGATGATGCTCAACCTCGGTAGTGACAGCCGCAACCAGGAACGCCAGTGGCTCAGCCCGCGTGGCTGGATCGGACCGGGTATCCTGTCCGCGCTGCTGCTGGCCCAGTTGCTCTATGTGCTGTTCAGCCAGCCCTCCTCCGGCACCATCAGCGGCGCCACCGTGGATGCCAAGGCGGTCGGCATCGCCCTGTTCGGCCCCTACATCCTGGCCGTCGAGCTGGCGGCGATGATGCTGCTGGCGGCCATGGTCACTGCCTTCCATATAGGTCGTCACGAAGCCAAGGAGGTGGCATGAACGGTGTCCCCATGGAACACGGCCTGGCCTTGGCCGCCGTGCTGTTCAGCCTCGGCCTGGCCGGGTTGATGATCCGCCGCAACATTCTGTATGTGCTGATGAGCCTGGAGATCATGATGAACGCCGCCGCGCTGGCCTTCGTCGTGGCTGGAGCCCGCTGGGAGCAGCCCGACGGCCAGGCGATGTTCATCATGGTGATCACCCTTGCAGCCGCCGAGGCGAGTATCGGCCTGGCCATATTGCTGCAACTGTATCGCCGCTTCAGGACCCTGGATATCGATGCTGCCAGTGAGATGCGCGGATGAACCTTCTATTTCTTACCCTGTTGTTTCCGCTGATCGGCTTCCTGCTGCTGGCGTTCTCCCGCGGGCGCTGGTCGGAAAACCTCTCGGCGCTGATCGGTGTCGGCTCGGTGGGTTTCTCGGCGCTGGTCAGCGCCTGGATCATCTGGCTGTTCAGTAGCGGCGCGCTGCAGGACGGTGCCTATATCCAGGTGCTCTGGCAATGGATGGCGGTGGGCAATTTCACCCCCAGCCTGACCCTGTATCTGGATGGCCTGTCGCTGACCATGCTCGGCGTGGTAACTGGCGTCGGTTTCCTCATTCACCTGTTCGCCAGTTGGTACATGCGCGGCGAGGCCGGTTATTCGCGTTTCTTCGCCTACACCAACCTGTTCATCGCCAGCATGCTGTGCCTGGTACTGGCCGATGACCTGCTGTTTCTCTACCTGGGTTGGGAAGGCGTGGGCGTGTGCAGTTACCTGCTGATCGGGTTCTACTATACCGAACGCAAGAACGGCAACGCTGCGCTCAAGGCTTTCCTGGTTACCCGGGTGGGCGACGTGCTGATGGCCTTCGGTCTGTTCATCCTGTTCGTGCAACTGGGTACCCTGAATATCCAGGAACTGCTGGTTCAGGCGCCACAGATGTTCGCCGAGGGCGACTTCTGGATCACCTTGGCGACCTTGTCGCTGCTCGGTGGTGCCGTGGGTAAATCCGCGCAGTTGCCATTGCAGACCTGGTTGGCTGACGCCATGGCCGGTCCGACACCGGTCTCGGCGCTGATCCACGCGGCGACCATGGTCACAGCCGGGGTCTACCTGATCGCCCGTACCCATGGCCTGTTCCTGCTCACGCCGGACATCCTGCAACTGGTCGGTATCGTCGGTGGCGCCACGCTACTGTTGGCCGGCTTCGCTGCCCTGGTGCAGACCGATATCAAGCGTATCCTCGCCTACTCGACCATGAGCCAGCTTGGCTACATGTTCCTGGCGCTGGGTGTCGGCGCCTGGGAAGCGGCGATCTTCCACCTGATGACCCATGCGTTCTTCAAGGCGCTGCTGTTCCTCGCTTCCGGCTCGGTGATCCATGCCTGCCACCATGAGCAGAACATCTTCCGCATGGGCGGGTTGTGGAAGAAACTGCCGGTTGCCTACGCCAGCTTCATCGTCGGCGGTGCGGCGCTGGCGGCATTGCCACTGCTGACGGCCGGTTTCTATTCCAAGGATGAAATCCTCTGGGAAGCCTTCGCCAGCGGTAACAGCGCGCTGCTGTATGCCGGCCTGCTGGGCGCCTTCCTGACCTCCATCTATACCTTCCGGCTGATCTTCGTGGTGTTCCACGGCGAGGCGCAGACCCAGGCCCACCCAGGCACAGGGCTGGCGCACAACCTGCCGCTGATCGTGCTGATCATTCTTTCGACCTTCATCGGTGCGTTGATCACCCCGCCACTGGCAGGCGTACTGCCGCAGAGCGTCGGACACGCCGGTGGCGAAGGCCGTGTCGGTCTGGAGGTGCTGTCCGGGGTTATCGCGGTGGCGGGCATCCTGCTGGCAGCCTGGCTGTACCTGGGACGCCGCAACGTGGTCAAGGCGATCGGCAACAGTGCGCCGGGGCGCTTCCTGACTGCCTGGTGGTACGCCGCCTGGGGCTTCGACTGGCTGTATGACAAGGTGTTCGTGCAGCCCTACCTGTGGCTCACCCGGGTGCTGGCCCGTGACCCGCTGGATCGCACCATCGGCATTGTGCCGCTGCTGGCACGGGGCGGCCATGCATTGCTCAGCCGCAGCGAGAATGGTCAGATCCGCTGGTATGCGGTGTCCATTGCTGGTGGTGCCGTCCTGGTGATCGGCATGTTGCTGCTGTCGGCAGTCTGATTATGAATTTACGCAAGGAAATGATCCCGTCATGATTCTGCCCTGGCTGGTCCTGATTCCCTTCATCGGCGGCCTGTTGTGCTGGCAAGCCGAACGCTTCAGCAGCTCCCTGCCCCGCTGGCTGGCGTTGCTGACCATGGGTCTGGTGCTGGTCCTTAGCCTCTGGCTCTGGGTCAGTGCCGACTATTCACTGGCTGGTGTGACCGATGGTGTACCGGTCTGGACGCTGGAGTTCAAGCACGTCTGGATCGAGCGCTTCGGTATCAACCTGCACCTGGCGCTGGATGGTCTGTCGCTGCTGATGCTGATCCTCACCGGTATCCTGGGTGTGCTGTCGGTGCTGTGCTCGTGGAACGAGATCCAGCATCGCATCGGTTTCTTCCACCTCAACCTGATGTGGATTCTCGGCGGCGTGGCCGGTGTGTTCCTGGCCATGGACCTGTTCCTGTTCTTCTTCTTCTGGGAAATGATGCTGGTGCCGATGTACTTCCTCATCGCGCTCTGGGGGCACAGCGGCGAAGGCAAGAAGACCCGTATCAATGCCGCCACCAAGTTCTTCATCTTCACCCAGGCCAGCGGTCTGATCATGCTGGTGGCGATTCTCGGCCTGGTGCTGGTGAACTTCAACCAGACCGGTGTGCTCACCTTCGCCTATGACCAGTTGCTCGGACTCGAGATGCCGCCGGGGGTGGAATATATCCTGATGCTCGGCTTCTTCATTGCCTTCGCGGTGAAGTTCCCCATCGTACCGCTGCACTCCTGGCTGCCCGACGCCCACGCCCAGGCGCCGACCGCGGGCTCGGTGGACCTGGCAGGTATCCTGCTGAAGACCGCCGCCTACGGCATGCTGCGCTTCGCCCTGCCGCTGTTTCCCAACGCCTCGGTGGAGTTTGCACCGATTGCCATGACCCTGGGCCTGATCGGTATCTTCTACGGGGCGATCCTGTCCTTCGCCCAGACCGATATCAAGCGCCTGGTGGCCTATTCCAGCATCTCGCACATGGGCTTCGTGCTGATCGGCATCTATGCCAGTACCCATCTGGCCCTGCAGGGCGCGGTGGTGCAGATGGTCGCCCACGGCCTGTCGGCGGCGGCGCTGTTCATCCTCTGCGGCCAGCTGTACGAGCGCATCCATACCCGCGACATGCGCGAGATGGGCGGGCTCTGGGCGCGCCTGCCGTACCTGCCGGCGCTGAGCATGTTCTTCGCCATTGCCTCGCTGGGCATGCCGGGCACCGGTAACTTCGTCGGTGAGTTCCTGATCCTGTTCGGCAGCTTCGCCAACAACCCCTGGGTCGTGGTCATCGCCACCTTCGGCCTGGTACTGGCCTCGGCCTATTCGCTGATCATGATCCATCGCGCCTATTTCGGGGCTGAACGCTCCGGCGAAGCATTGCGCGGGCTGGATCGCCGCGAATTGCTCATGGTGCTGTCGCTGGTGGTACTGCTGGTAGGGCTCGGGCTGTACCCGCAACCGGTGCTGGATACTTCTGCGGCAAGCATGAGCGGTGTGCAGCACTGGCTCAGCGACGCTCTCTCCAACCTCGTTCCGGCCCGGTAGCAGCTTGATGGAAAATGACGCTATGCAATATACCCTGTCCCACTTCGTCGCCCTGCTGCCGCTGCTGATTGTCGGTATCACGGCCATTGTGGTCACGCTGGCCATCTCCTGGCGGCGCAAGCATGACCTGACCTTCGTACTGACCGCGCTGGGCTTGAACCTGGCCCTGCTGTCACTGATCCCGGCGCTGCAGGTAGCGCCGCTGCAAGTGACTGCCTTGATGCAGGTGGACCGCTTCGCGCTGCTGTACATGGGCATCATCCTGGTTGCAACCCTGGCCTGTGCCACCCTGGTCCATGCCTATCTGGGCAAGACCAACACTGGTGAGGGGTTTCCCGGCAATCGCGAGGAAATGTACCTGCTGATGCTGCTGTCCGCTGCCGGTGGGCTGGTGATGGTCAGCGCTTCACACCTGGCCACGCTGTTCATTGGTCTGGAGCTGCTGTCGGTCCCGATCTACGGTATGGTCGCCTACGCCTTCTTCAACAAGCGCTCACTGGAAGCCGGCATCAAGTACATGGTGCTGTCGGCGGCTGGCTCGGCTTTCCTGCTGTTCGGCATGGCCCTGGCCTATGCCGAATCCGGCAGTCTGGAGTTCGCCGCCCTGGGTGCGATCGCCGTCACCCCGATCCTGCAGATCGGCTTCGGCATGATGCTGATCGGGCTGGCCTTCAAGCTGTCGCTGGTGCCCTTCCACCTGTGGACGCCGGACGTCTATGAGGGTGCTCCGGCACCGGTATCGGCATTCCTCGCCACCGCTGCCAAGGTCGCCGTGTTTGCCGTGTTGCTGCGCCTGTATCAGGTATCTCCGGCCACCAGCGGTGGCTGGCTGAATGAATTGCTGACCGTCATCGCCATCGCCTCGATCCTGTTCGGCAACCTGCTGGCGCTGATGCAGAGCAACCTCAAGCGCCTGCTGGGTTACTCGTCGATTGCCCACTTCGGCTATCTGGTGATTGCCCTTATCGCCAGCGGCGGCCTCGCTACAGAGGCGATCGGGGTATATCTGGCCACCTATGTACTGACCACCCTCGGCGCGTTCGGTGTGGTCACGCTGATGTCCACTCCGTTCAAGGGTCGCGATGCCGACGCATTGTACGAGTATCGTGGCCTGTTCTGGCGCCGTCCGTACCTGACCGCGGTACTCGCGGTGATGATGCTGTCGCTGGCGGGTATCCCGCTGACAGCGGGCTTCATTGGCAAGTTCTATATCATCGCCGCGGGTGTCGAGTCGCAGCTGTGGTGGCTGCTGGGCGCGCTGGTGCTGGGTAGCGCCATCGGCCTGTACTACTATCTGCGGGTCATGGTCACCATGTTCCTGGTCGAACCGGGCATCCGCCGTCGCGACGCACCGCTGAACTGGGGGCAGCATGCAGGTGGGATCATGCTGCTGCTGATGGCGCTGTTGGTATTCGTCCTTGGCGTGTATCCGCAGCCGTTGCTGGAGCTGGTGCAGAACGCTACGCTTGCTACCCTGTAACGGAACGAAGTCCCGGCGAGCCGGGACCTTGTTCATCTGCTGGATCGATTTTACCCGCGGTACGGTCAATACTTGATCCATCCGCTATCTGGACAGCGGGCCTGGTTCGCGACGTCCGAAGAACTGAAAAAAGGATACCTCTCATGCAACGCATTCCCCTGATCATCGCCACTGGTCTGCTGGCCCTCGTCGGCAGCGCCCATGGCAGCAGCTTCATCGGCACCACCGATGCCATCGGTGGGTCCCTGGTCAACACTATTGACGCGACCAGTGATGCGACTTCCGGCAACAACAAGGTGGTGCTGGAAGCCCGCGAGGATGCGGCCAGCTTCGTCGGCAGCGATGGCCACCTGCGCAGTGCCCGCCTCGAAGCCGCCCTGCTGCACATTCGCCAGTCCAATCCCGAGCTGGAAGCAACCGACATGCAACTGGCCGAGGCGATTCTCGCACTGTGATGCATGTTTGAGGTCAATGCCCGTTATCCGATAGCTGCAGCGGTCGACCAGCTTGGGTAGGGTACTGTCCATTGCAGGCCGCCTGCTGTGTATCGGGATGCTGCTGGGTAGCCCCCTCGCCCAGGCAGAGCTGCAGCTGGTACTGGACCAGCGCAAGCTCACTCCCAGCCAGGCACGCGCCAGCCAGACACTGCTCGCTGAGGCTACCGCGCTTTTGCCACCCTCGCTGGTGGAGCAGATGAACCTCAGGGTGCCGGTGCGCTGGAGCGAGCGGCTATCAGAGCCGGTGTTCGGGCGAGCCACCCCTGGTGGCGCGCTGGAGTTGAACCGGCTCTGGCTGGCGGACCTCAGCGCCGGGCGTGACGGCCGTTTTCCGCAGGGGCGCCAACACGGTACCCTGCGCCAGGAGTTGCTGGCCACCCTGGTACACGAGATCACCCATCTGTATGACCGAGGCCGCCATTGGAACACTGAGCAGCGCTCGCTCTTGCAGCAATGCCGCAGCCGTTATCGAACCCAGGGTGAGGTCGGCCTGCCCTCGCAGTGCCGCGGCCAGACCGAGCGCCGCTTTACCCTGAGCGACGATCCGCGTTTCCTCGACCTGGCCGGTTGGCCCCAACAAATCGGGCGCCGGGGGGCGCGCGAGCCCACCAATCACCAGACCTACCGCAGCCCGGACAACTACGAGTTGCACAGCCCCGGGGAATACCTGGCGGTCAATTTCGAGTACTTCCTGCTCGATCCGCAATACTCCTGTCGACGTCCGGCCCTGCATGCCTATTTCACGGATCATTTCGGCTGGGCACCGCCGCAGGCGGCAGATTGTCCCAACGAAGTCCCATACCTGTATGCCGGCCTGGATGCACAGCGCCCGGCCCTTGGCTGGCTGGACCCGGAACGCATCTATGCAGTGCATTACCTGCTGGCTGAAGCCAATGAGCAATGGGCCAGCCGCTGGGGCCACAGCATGCTGCGGCTGGTGATCTGTGCGCCCGGCCGCACGCCCGGCCCCGACTGCCTGCTGGACCTGGACCACCATCTGGTGCTGTCCTTCCGCGCCTTTGTCGATGACCTGCAACTGTCCAGCTGGGATGGCTTGATCGGCAACTACCCCTCACGGCTGTTCATGCTGCCGCTACAGAAGGTGATCGACGAGTATACCCGGCTCGAACTCCGCAGCCTCAGCTCGGTACCGCTGCGACTGGACGAACAGGCGCGCCGCCAACTGGCCCAACAGGCTGCCGCCCTGCACTGGAGCTATGACGGCACCTATTACTTCATCAGCAACAACTGCGCCGTGGAAACGCTGAAGCTGCTACGCAGCGGCAGCGCCCTTCCCCAGTTGCACGACTTGGACAGCCTTACCCCCAACGGCCTGCTTGAGGTTCTCCACGCGCGCGGGCTGGCGGATCTGCAGCCGTTGCAGGACCGTCAGGCAGCGCTGCGCCAGGGTTACTATTTCGACTCCCACCGGGAACGCTACCAGCATATGTTCGAGGTAATCCGCAGCAACCTGCAGATACCCACTGAACATATCGAGGACTGGCTGGCCAGCCCCGCCGAGCAGCGGCAGAGCTGGTTCGCCAGCGCAGACACCCGATCCACCGCAGCCCTGCTGGTGCTGGAAGAAGCCATTCGGCGTCGCCAGATGCTGCTGATTCAGCAGGATCTCAAGCAACGGTTCCTGTCTGCAGATGCCCCACCGGAGCTCACCGAAGTCGCCCAACTGGCACAGGGATTGATGAGCGCCAGCAGCTTTCTGAGCCGTCCCGGGGAGCTGTTGAGCGAAGGCTACGGCCTGCCACAGCCGCAGGAATCGCAGCGTTTTCTCGAGCTCGCCGGTGCCAGACAGCAGGCGCTGCTGGCCACAGCCGATGATGTGGAGCAGCGCCTGCTAGCACTGATCAATCCGCAACAGCGCCAGCAACTGGACGCCACGAGAGACAACATCAGTCTACTGGCCCAGCAATTGCGGCGGTTGCATGAAGAAGCCGGTGGGATTCAACTGCCCTGAATAGCTGGATTGGCGGCACCATTCAAAGCGGGTCGCTTCTATCGGGGATGTCCGGTTCATCATGCCCTTTCGGTATGGTTCCCGGCGGCTGCGCCCTGGGCCGCGGCACCATATCCGGCGCTTCCTCCGGCGCCTGCTGCGGCACCTCATCCGGTCCCGGTGGCTCCGTGGGTGAAGGTTCCGGAGGCGTGCCTGGATTGGGTCCCTGGCCGGGATCCTGCCCCGGCACCGGATCATGCGGCCCTTGCGGGCGATCAAGTGGATCGATACTCATGACTGACCTCCTGGAGAACCTGAATGGCTCTCTTGATTGGAGGTGGCGCCGGGATGATGGTTCAGATTGGCAGTCTGCTTCGTCAGTAGAAAGTTCTTGTTCCGGCGATATGATGTGTGTAACATTCTGAATCTCTTGGAATTATGGTCGGATTCAGTTCCATCATGCAGGCCATTTTCAAGTTTTAGGTGCCAGCCAGCCCGGATGGCGAAACTGGTAGACGCAAGGGACTTAAAATCCCTCGGTGGCAACACCGTGCCGGTTCGATTCCGGCTCCGGGCACCATTTAGATCAGCGATTCATCATTCGTATCTCACAAGTTCGACAAGCCGGAACTTGTGCCCCCTCTTTCCTGCACCAGCCTTCCCGTTGGGACAATATCCTCTGTATTGACTTGAGCTTAGCGGCCGTCGACCGAGTACTTGCCCGGCCCAGTCACCACCAGCAGCAATAGCCCGCCAACAATGCTGATGTTCTTGAAGAACTGGGTCATGTTCGCGCCTCTCTCTGGATCAACCATCGTCCAGTACTGGTGCCCGATCAATGCGGTACCCAGAACGAACAGTGCGTAAAGCAAGGCAACAGGCCGCGTATAGAAACCGATGATCAGCAGTATCGCGGCCAGGATCTCCATGACCACCGCGACAGCCGCGGCCACAGCGGGCAGCGGTGCGCCCAGAGAGGCCATATAGGCGACGGTACCGCTGAACCCCGTCAGTTTGGGCCAGCCCGAGAGAAGGAACAGCACCATCAGCAGAATACGGGCCAGTAGAATGACTTCATTGCGCTGATTGCCGAGCAGGGTATATCTCATGGCATGCACCTTCAGGGAGTTTCCATTGAGATTAGCTCACAATGTACGCTGCACAAGTCGCCCTAACCCAGAAGCAAAAAGCCCCGCAGCCCCCTATTTAAACGGGCTCGACCTACCCTGCATATAGGCAATGCCGAGCCCGCTGGCGATGATCATGCCGATGCCGAGCATCGCACCAAGGTCAGGTGCTTGATCGAAGGCGATGAAGCCGACAAGCCCTGCAAAGACGATCTGGCCATAGGTAAAGGGGGCCAAGGTTGCCGCGCTGGCAAAGCGATACGCATTGGTCAGTAACAGATGACCCAGCGTTGTTACGCATCCAAGGCCGACCATTAACCCTACGTCCGTTACGGTAGGCGTGCGCCAGTTGAAGATCACCAGAACGCTCAGTACCGTTGCTCCCACCAGACTTGCGAGGAAATTGCTGGTCACCGGGTGATCGGTACCGGCAAGACGGCGGGTAAGTAATTGGTAAACCGTGAACGACAGTGCAGCACCAAACGGCAACAGTATCGCCGGAGTAAACAAGGAACTGCCGGGGCGGACGATAAGCATCACACCCAGCAGACTGAAAACCACCGCAGCCCATTGGCTGCGATTGACATGCTCCCCGAGCAGCGCCGACGCCACGGTCACCATTAGCGGTGCCAAAAAAATCACCGCTGTCGCTTCGGCCAGAGGAATGTAGCGCAGGCCACTAATGAACAGAATGCTCACCGCAACGAGACTCACCCCGCGTAGCAATTGTGGCCAGGGGCGCAGGGTAACGAACACGCGGCGCCCCATGCGTGGCGTAAAAAGCGCCACCATCAGTACCGTCTGCACCAGATAGCGCACCCACACAACAAGTATGACGGGATACAGCTGCGTCAGGTATTTTGACAGACCATCATTAATGGCCAATAACAGCCCTGCCGCCAGAATCAACAGGGCGCCGAGCAACGGCTGATGTGAGTTATTCAAGGAAGGAACACCGGTATGATAGGCAGCAGCTTAAGGCCTGCGATTGAGCTTTGCATGGGCAACCATGGGGCAGAGGCCATAAAGGCGCTAGGGATTATTTCTTTCTGGAGAATTACGAATAGGCAAATGATCGACCGAACCCGGAAAGCAAAAATCCCTGCAGACCTGGAGGTCTGCAGGGATTTAATACTGGAGGCCGAGGTCGGAATCGAACCGGCGTTCACGGATTTGCAATCCGCTGCATGACCACTCTGCCACCCGGCCTCTAACTGGGCTGTTGAGCCGCGAACGCAGCACAACGAAATTGGAGCGGGAAACGAGACTCGAACTCGCGACCCCGACCTTGGCAAGGTCGTGCTCTACCAACTGAGCTATTCCCGCTTTGGAACGGCGCCTATTCTATCGTGCTGCAGCGCCCTGTCAAGTCATTGATTCGAAAAGTTTATCTATTATTTTCTTCGCCGGCGTCAGGACGCAGATGCGGCCAGGCAGCGCGCAGATATACCACCATGGACCACAGGGTCAGTACGGCGGAAATCATCAGCAGTACATAGCCCAGAATGACCCAGCTGCCCATCGGCACTGCGGGATTGGCCAGCAGCACCACCAGCGCCACCATCTGCGCGGTGGTCTTGTACTTGCCCAGGTTCGACACTGCCACCTGCGAGCGGGCACCGATCTCGGCCATCCACTCGCGCAACGCGGAAATCACGATCTCACGTCCGATGATGACGACTGCCGGCGCGGTGACCCAGAAGTTGCCATGGCTCTGAACCAGCAGGATCAGTGCCACGGCAACCATCAGTTTATCGGCCACGGGATCGAGAAAGGCGCCGAAGGGCGTACTCTGTTCCCATTTACGTGCCAGGTAGCCATCCAGCCAGTCGGTAATGCTGGCCAGGGTAAACACCACGGCAGCGGCGAGATAACTCCAGTGAAAAGGCAGGTAGTACAGCAGGATGAAGATGGGGATCAGCGCGACCCGCATCAGGGTAAGAATATTGGGAATGTTCATGACGTCTCTGGGAACGGGTTTTGTCAGCATTCTAGTCGCTATGCAGAGCAGTATAAATCTGTTCCGCCAGTTTTTTGCTGATGCCGGGTACTTTGGCGATTTCCGCGCCACTGGCGCGGGTCAGTTCCTGGAGGCCGCCGAAGTGCTTGAGCAGTTCCCTGCGGCGCTTCGGGCCGACGCCGGCTATGCCTTCCAGGGTCGAGGTGTTGCGTGTCTTGCCCCGGCGCTGGCGATGGCCGGTTATGGCGAAGCGGTGCGCCTCGTCACGGATATGCTGGATCAGGTGCAGAGCCGGTGAGTGGCCGGGCAGCACCAGTTCGTTGTGCGGATCGTTGAGATACAGGGTTTCCAGTCCCGCCTTGCGGGTGACGCCCTTGGCTACGCCAAGCAGCGTCAGGTCATGGATGGCCAGCTCCTGCAACACCTCGCGGGCCATCTTCATCTGCCCCTTGCCACCGTCGACCAGGAGAATGTCCGGCATCTTGCCTTCACCGTCACGCAGTTTGGTGAAGCGCCGCATCAGCGCCTGGTGCATTGCCGCATAGTCATCGCCAGCGGTCACCCCTTCGATGTTGTATCGGCGGTAGTCGCTTTTCAAGGGGCCTTCCGGGCCGAATACCACGCAGGAGGCCACCGTGGACTCGCCACTGGTATGGCTGATGTCGTAGCACTCCAGCCGCGTAGGCATTTCCTCAAGCCCCAATGCCTCCTGCAGCGCCTCGAAGCGTGCCTGTACGTTCTGTCGGTTGCTGAGCATGGAGGCCAGCGCCTGTTCGGCATTGGTGACCGCCATGCTCTGCCAGCGGCTGCGCGTGCCACGCACCTTGTGACTGAAACTCACCGAAAAACCACGTGCCTGCGCGAGTGCATCAGCGATGACCGGCAGGTCGTCATGCACGGCATTGACGATGATCTCGCCGGGCAGTTCCCGCTCGGCACCGCCCAGATAGTATTGCGGTAGGAAGGCGGCCAGCACCTCGCCCGGGCTCTGCTCGATCGGCACCCGTGGAAAATGGTTACGACTGCCCAGCACCCTGCCCTGCCTGACCATGATCACATGCACACAAGCGCCACCGGGCAGTACCGCGGCGGCGACAATATCCACGTTGCCGTATTCGGTATCGATGTTCTGCTGGTCCTGCACCCGGCGCAGTTGACTGATCTGATCGCGCAGCTCCGCCGCACGCTCGAACTCCAGATTCTGTGCTGCCGCGTCCATCGCCTGGTTCAGCTCGTCGGTCAGGGCATTGCTGCGCCCTTCGAGGAACATGACCGAATGGCGCACGTCCTCGGCGTACTCCTCTTCGCTGACGAAGCCGACGCAGGGCGCCTTGCAACGCTTGATCTGATATTGCAGGCAAGGCCGGGTGCGGTTGCGAAAATAACTGTCCTCGCACTGGCGGACCTTGAAGGTCTTCTGCAGCAGTCCCAGACTTTCACGAATCGCGCCAGCGCTGGGGTATGGGCCGAAATAGCGCCCCTTGGCCTTCTTCGAGCCCCGGTGCAAACCCAACCTTGGGTAGGCATCGAGACTGGAGAGATACACGTAGGGATAGGACTTATCGTCCCGCAGCAGGATGTTGTAGGGTGGTCGCGATACCTTGATCAGGCTCTGCTCGAGCAGCAGCGCTTCGGTCTCGTTGGCGGTGATGGTGGTATCTATATGCTGGATACGCGCCACCAGTGCCGCGGTCTTTGGACTCAGGCCGGATTTG
>Ga0172382_10001838_pt1 | contig 36782 bp, 39 predicted proteins | sample Leawel138RmetaG_FD_122245 | JGI IMG/M metagenome (GOLD analysis project Ga0172382, IMG submission 122245) | Leachate microbial communities from a municipal landfill in Southern Ontario, Canada - Leachate well 138R metaG | ecosystem: Engineered > Solid waste > Landfill > Unclassified | place... | reverse complement strand
TCCGACTAACTGATCTATGTAAGCGTTTGTAGCGTTGGTCGAAGACCATGATAACACTGAGTTTCCCCCCTTATCGATAGTATTCGGATCGGCGTTCATCGAGCAAGTAGGCTTAGGCTCGGGAATTTTTTCCAAAATAACCGAACTTATATTTATACTTTCCATAGCATTTCCGGATCCTATCCTTGTGGCAGTGTCCGTGTACCAGAGTCCGGTAAACGTGTTGGCGTATTTATGCTTGGCTTGAAAACTTATTGTTCCGGAAAGATCCATCGTTCCCAGATCATAAGTTGCAGTTCCTGTCGAAGTAGAATTTCCTCCTAAATCAGGAACGATAAAATTTTTACCATTAACTATGAATATGAGGGATTCATATTTCTGAGAAGTAGTTAAGTCGGTGACGCCTACTTTGACCCTATATTTTCCCTGAGGAACATTGGCGTATTTAACGGGAGTCTGCCTGTTGCACAAATTACGGTCTTCGCAGAATGGCGCAAGATTGTATTTAGCCACATCGGCTTTGCAAAAGCAGTTAGGCGCGAACATTTTTCCTGAACTGAAATTAACCTGAGTGACATCGGCCGCATAAGCGTTTGTTGCAAATAATATTGACGTAAGTAATACAAAAGCTGATATTGCCGCTGTTTTAATTTTATTCATATGATTTATTGAGACATTATCTAACGCCTTAATAAGGCGTTAGATAACCTCAGCTACTAAGTTCCTTCTTCCAAAAGCGAAAGCTTCGCTTTTGGTTTCCATATAAATATCAAACTTGTTTCCTTTGATAGCGCCGCCCCTGTCTTCGCAGGTGTAAATCCCATATCCCTCTATCTTGATCTTTGCTCCGAATGGATATTGGGGAGGGCAGGCAAGAGTACGATTTTTCTCAACCTTCATTCCGCTGGCCGTTATTCCGTTGCTTTTTCCACACTCATCCGCGGCTGCGGTATAAGCGGAAGCGTTGATTGTGAATTTTTCTTTCGGCAAGTTCTCCCATTTGGATGATTGCTTTTCTTCCCATCTACTTAGGAGCGCTTGGTCTCTTTCAGAAACCGGTTTTTCTTCTTTGGGGGATTTGTATCCAACGGGAAATCCTTGAAAATATACGATGTTGTTTTTGGTTTTCAGTTCTAGTTTTGTTTTAGCATCTTCGGCTTGGCTCGAATCACTCATCAGCGGAAACAGTATCGATACGAGTATCACCATTGGGATACTAAATTTACGCATTAACAATTTATTAATTGTTATTGCCTGAAAACTCATTTCAGACAGCCGCAAAATTTTGTGAATTTTACGGTCTTCTCCGCGCAAGCGGAAGTTATCCGGATAAAAACATATTTTCAAGATAACCTGCTATATTAGCATATTTTTGGCAATTTGTCAATAGTAAAAAAGCCCTTAAAATAAGGATAAAACGGCCTAAAAAAAATCATTTTCCCTTGAAAAAAAAGGCTTTTGAGGTTAGACTAAAGGTGGCTTTAATCTTTAAGAGATTTAATTTTATGCAAAATTTTGAAATAAATGGAGGAAAAAAACTGAAAGGAAGCATTAGCGTTAACGGTTCAAAAAACGCCGCGGTCGCATTGTTGGCGGCCTCTGTGATAAACAAAGGAAAGACAACTTTGAAAAATGTTCCCCGGATAGAAGAAGTTAACAGGTGGCTTGAGGTGTTGGAAAGCATAGGCGCTAAAATTGAGAGAAAGGGCGAGAAGACTCTCGTTATAGAGTCCCCTGAAAAAATAGAGATTGAGAAAATAAATAGAGACGCTGCCCAAAAAACCCGCAGTGTCATTCTTTTGATCGGAGCTCTTTCAGGAAGGTTGAAAAAGTATACGATCCCTCAAGCAGGAGGATGCAAGCTTGGCGAAAGAACCGTAAGGCCTCATCTTTTTGCGGTGGAAAATTTCGGAATGAGAATAAATTGCGGAGAAGAAGGATTTGATGTTGATGCTAAAAATATGAATTCAGCCGGAAAAATCGTTCTTTATGAATCAGGAGATACGGTTACGGAAAACGCCCTTATGGTTGCGGCTCAGAATCCCGGTAAAACTATCATAAAAATGGCATCGGCCAATTATATGGTTCAGGATCTTTGTTTTTTTCTGGAGAAATTGGGAGTTAAAATAAAGGGCATAGGGACAAAGACCTTGGAAGTCGAAGGAAAAAAAGGATTCAATAAAAATATCCTATATGAGATTAGCGAAGATCCGATCGAAGCCATGTTTTTTGTTTCTTTGGCGATAACTACGAAAAGCAGCCTTGAAATAAAAAGATGCCCTATCGAATTTTTGGAACTAGAATTGCTGAAACTTGAAAAAATGGGACAAAAGATGGAAATTTCCAAGGAGTATCCGGCTAAAAATAAAATAACCAGACTTGTTGATATAAGGATAATTCCTTCCAGACTGATCGCTCTGGAAGATAAAATACACGGGCTCCCGTTCCCGGGAATAAATATGGACAATCTGCCTTTTTTTGTTCCGATTGCGATGACAGCCAGAGGTAGGACGCTCATCCATGATTGGGCTTTCGAGAATAGGGCGGTTTATTTTACGGAATTAAACAGGTTGGGTGCTAAAATAAATTTGCTCGATCCGCACAGAGCCTATGTCGAAGGGCCTGTCAAATTCAGAAATGCGGAAATGATGTCTCCTCCGGCTCTTCGTCCCGCAGCGATAATCTTGGTGGCTATGATGGCAGCTCCCGGAAAATCGACGCTTAAAGAAGTTTATTCCATAAACAGGGGATATGAGAATCTGGAAAAAAGATTAAAAAGCATCGGAGCGGACATTGAACTGGTTGAAGAAAAATAAGATGAGAAAAAATAATATTGAAGAAATTAAAAGAATAGTCAGGAGAGAACTCAAGTGCAGTGCTCATGATTTTGACCATATAATGAGGGTGTACAATATGGCCATGAGACTGGCCAAGGAAGAAAAAGGTGAAATAGATATGGATATCTTAAAGCCTGCAACCTTGCTGCATGATATCGGGAGAGTGAAAGAAGATAAAGATAAAACTGGAAAAATATGCCACGCTTCAGAATCGGCCGTGATGAGCTCTCGTATTTTGAAAAAATTGGAATATGGAGAAGAGGAAATAAAAAAAATTCGAGACTGCATAATTACCCATAGATACAAGACAGGCAAGCGGCCTCGGAGCATCGAAGCAAAGATATTGTTTGATGCGGATAAGCTTGATTCTTTGGGAGCGATATTCATCATGCGTGCCGGAATATGGCTGGGCAGAAATGATGGAAAAATTTTTCCGGAAATGAGATTGAAAGATTATGTAAGAGAGAATATCCAAGGTGGAAAAAATAATGGGAGGATAAGGGACAACAGCCGTCATAGTTTATACTATGAATATGAGCTGAAGACCAAAGAGCTGCCTTCTCTGATGCATACGAAGTCGGGCAGAAAAATCGCCAAAGAAAGACTGAAATTCGTAAGTATGTTTTTAGACAGGCTGAGGAAAGAGGCCGCGGGCGAAATTTGATGATCTGATTTTTTATATCAAAAAGGAATGAATAAAATATCTCTAATCGGGGAGATGCGAGTCATCTCCATATTGCTATAAGGTTCTTTTTAAGCTATAATTGGTTGGATGAAAATAAGCAAAATCAAAATCTTTAGAAATTATCCCGCAACAATTCCAACAGGGATCTTTTCAGTATAATATTGAGAGAACGGAAATTTCCCACCTTGATTCGTCGATAAGAAAAATTTTGCACCCTGTAATAAATTTTAAAAAGATAAGCGCTTATTGATTGCCATAGCCAGGATAGCGCCTGCGGCTCATATCTTTAGGACATAGAAAAATTAATACTCCAATTTGTGAGGGGTGCCAATTTTTCTAACAAAATTAAAATTTTGAGAAAAATTGTATGTTTATCAAAAAAATAGGAATAGATCTGGGAACGGCCAATACTCTGGTTTTTATTCCCGGCAAGGGAATCGTTGTCAATGAACCTTCAGTGGTGGCAGTTTCGCTTTTGGATAATAAAGTTCTGGCGGTAGGGAACGAGGCCAAAGAAATGTTGGGAAGGACTCCTGATACGATCGTGGCGACAAAACCGCTAAAAGACGGAGTGATCGCCGACTACAGGGTGACCGAGGCGATGCTCAAATACTTTATCGGAAAAGTTAGTGGAAAGATAAGGATATTCCGGCCAGAAGTTATGATTTCCGTTCCGGCCGGAATCACTTCTACGGAAAAAAGAGCGGTGATTGACGCAGCCATAAAAGCGGGAGCCAAGGCGGCTTACGTCGTTAAGGAGCCGATATTGGCGGCTATCGGAGCGGAAATACCTATTCATAGCGCCCAGGGGAGCATGATTATAGATATCGGCGGAGGGACAAGCGAAGTGGCTGTGATTTCTTTGGGGGGAATCGTTTCGGCGCATAGCGCGAGAGTGGGAGGAAACAGATTCGACAGCGCCATTGCCGATTATATAAAAAGAAAACACGGTTTGGCTATCGGAGACAGGACGGCGGAAGAAATAAAAATAAGAATCGGTTCGGCTGTTGCCCAAGTCAAAGAAGGATATATGGATATAAAGGGAAGAGATCTGGGAGGAAGGCTTCCAAGAACCGTAAGAATATCTTCCAATGAAATTACCGAGGCCTTGCAGGATGAGCTGAGAGATGTAATTAATGCGATAAAAAAAGTCTTACAGGATACGCCTCCGGAATTGGCTGCCGACATAATAGACAAAGGAATGATACTTTCCGGAGGAGGAGCTTTGCTCAGAAATTTAGATAAGCTTATTTCCAAAACTATAGATGTGCCTTGCTATGTGGCGGATGATCCCTTATTTTGCGTGGCTAAGGGAACGGGGAAAGCCTTGGATAACCTTGATATTTACAAAAAAACTTTATTATTAACTTCCAAATAATTCATAATTTAATGCCATGATTATTGGAATAGATGCATCAAGAGCATTTTTCAAAAATAGGACCGGCATAGAAGAATATAGCTTTCAAGTTCTCAAATATCTGAGAAATAAGTTAAGGAATTCCAAAGTCGTTTTGTATCTGAGGCCGGAGAGCCTAATGCCGGAGAAGTGCGGATTCAGAGTTCCTGAAAACTGGGAAATCAAGATTATTCGGTGGCCAAGATTATGGACTCAGGCAGGGCTTTCTTTAGAACTGCTTTTTCATCCTGTAGACACGCTTTTTATTCCGGCGCATATAGTTCCTTTTCTTTATGTCAAAAGAAGCGTGGTTACTATCCATGGACTGGAATACGAGTTCATACCAGAATCCTATTCCTTGTTTGACAGGATTTATATGAGATGGAGCATAAAGCTCTCCTGCCGTCGAGCCAAAAAAGTTATCGCAGTTTCGGAAAATACCAAAAATGATTTGATGAGGATGTATGGAATTTCGGGAAAAAAGATAGAGGTTGTCTATGAAGGATATGAAAGGGAAAAGATAGATCCCAAGAAAGTGGAGGGGAAGATAAGATCTAGATTTAAAGTTAGAAATTCGAAATTCCTGCTTTTTTTAGGGAGGATAGAATTCAGAAAAAATATCGTCGGAATAATAAAATCCTTCGAAATTTTAAAAGACAAGTATAAAATTCCGCATAAATTGGTTCTGGCGGGAGGTCTCGGATATGGATATGAAAATATCGTCAAAGAAGCTAATGAAAGCAGATATAAGGACGATATAGTTCTGACCGGCTATGTCGAGGGGGGCGATAAATGGAAGCTTTTGAAAAACTCGGACGTATTTCTTTTTCCCACTTTCTATGAAGGTTTTGGGCTTCCGATACTTGAAGCCCAAAGTCTGGGTGTCCCTGTAGTGGTGGCAAATAATTCTTCCATTCCCGAAGTAGTGGGAAATTATATGCGTCCTCTGCTAGTCGATCCCAAAAATTATGAAAAAATTGCTGACTTTACATATAAGATAATTTCTGATAAAGAGCTCAGGGAAAACATAAGAAAAGCCGGTTTTGAAAATATAAAAAGATTTTCTTGGGAATCATGCGCGGATAAAATAGCAAAAATTTTACTTAAGAAATAAATGAAAGAAAAAATGTACAGCATTATACTTTGTGGAGGATCGGGAACCAGACTTTGGCCGTTGTCCAGGAAGAATTACCCGAAACAGTTTTTGAGCCTCTATAGCGATAAATCCCTTCTGCAAGAAACCTTTTTGAGGATGCGGGATATGATGCCTGCCAAAAACATCTTTTTTATTTCCGACGGAGAGAATTTTTTCAATGTCTTTAACCAGATAAAAGAAGTTGATGGGGAATTCAAAAGAGAGCAGATACTTGTCGAGCCGGTGAGCATCAATACCGCTCCAGCCATCGTTTTGGCTATGAAATATTTGAATGACGTGAAAAAAATAGGAGAAGACGTTCCGGTCATCATTCTTCCGGCCGATCACTATATAAAAAATAAGAGAGAGTTCCTGAGAGTCATGAAAAAAGCGGTAAAAAATGTCAACGGATATGTCGGCACTCTAGGTATCACTCCGACTAAGCCTGAAACGGGATATGGCTACATCAAAAAAGGAAAAAAACTTAAAAACTTTTACGAAGCCGAGGAGTTTAAAGAAAAACCTGACAAAAAAAACGCCCAAAAATATTTGAAATCAGGAGATTATGTTTGGAACAGCGGGATGTATATATTTAATTATAAAACTCTCAAAGAGGAAATAAAAAAATATGTTCCTGAAATCTACAGTTTTATCGGAAAAAGAATGGATGTCTTTTTGAGTAATTTCAAAAAACTTCCTTCTATATCCATTGATTATGCGATAAGTGAGAAATCAGACAAAGTTATTATTTTTGAAGGAAATTTCGGGTGGAGCGATATCGGTTCGTTCGATGGACTGGCGGACGTCCTTCTTAAAAAACCCAGAAAAAATGAAAGGCATATAAAAATAAATTCTGAAAACATTTTTATCCACAGCGAAACTAACAAGCTTATCTCTACCATGGGAGTGAGAGATCTCATAATCATCGAAAATAACGACAGTATTTTGATCCAAAAAAGAGGCGAGAGCGAGAATGTCAGAGAAGTAGTCGATTTTTTGAAGAAGAAAAAAATAAGGGAGATAAATCATAATGTAATCGTTCATCGCCCTTGGGGAAAATACGAAATGCTGATCGATGGAAGCCGGCATAAGGTAAGAAAGCTTATCATTTACCCGGGAGAGCATCTGAGCATGCAGCTGCATCATCACAGATCCGAACATTGCATAATCATAAAAGGAAAGGCCAAAGTTATCAGCGGAAGAAGGAAGGTTTTTCTCGGAGCTAATGAAAGCATTTTAATCCCGCAATCCACAAAACACCAGATAATAAATCCCGGCAAGGTGAACCTTGAGATAATAGAGGTCCAGACGGGGGATTACCTGAAAGACGATGATGTTATAATCTTTTAATAATTGATATTATAAAAATATGGAAAATCTAGAAAAAATTTCCGATAAGGAGAGGCGGGAGAATATGGAGGAGAACCCGTTTCTTAGTCTGACGGGATTTGTCGATAAGGGATATTTCAAGGATTTTCTTGATAAAATTGACAATATCGATGAAAATACTGTAAAAGAAGCGGAAGATTTTCTTAAAATAGATATTGGCAAGATGAAGGAATATATTGACGAAAAAATCCCAAAATTACTTGAAGAGATAAACGAACGTGTCAGAAAAGGAGAGATTGAAATAAATAGAAGCAGCAGTTTGAGGGATATCCTGGGCAATTCGATAATCGATGTGTTTGATAGGATTATTTTTGTTCTGGAAAATTTCAAAAGCGATAATCCTTCTGTTAGAAGGAGAATAGACAATCCCGATTCCGGAACCAGAACAATCATAAAAATCTATTCCGAAGCGGAGGAAGGAGAATCCAAGTTGGCCTCCTATTATATAGATAGCCTCTGCAAAGATTATCAAAAGCTCAAGGCGGAAATGGAAACTAAGGCCGGATATTTGGAAAAATTTTCCGATTATTTCTGCGATTTGAAAATGGGGGAGGATATAATAAAGAATTATCCGACCGGAGCGAAAAAACTTCCTTTTTTCAGATTTTTCAGCGAATTGGAAAAATTTAAAGATGGAAAAGAGAGTAAAATTAATGGAGAAAATTTTGAAAGTGAACTGAAAAAACTTAATGAAAAGGATAGGTCAGGCAATTTAGTGATAGATAAGGAAAAAATTAGGGAAGATTTTTTGGAAAAAGAGTGATTTAAAGAATGGCGTTTATCTCGCACTAAATTCCGAAAAAATTTTGTGTGACATAAAAATTAGGGCTCGGATTTGCCTTCGGCTTATATTTTAAAAAATTAAAAAATTAATACGTAAGAATTAGTGCGGGATGCTTAATTTTATTCCTGCTCATTTCTTCACAGATAAAATTGGAATGTGCCTAGCGTTTCCCGGTAAAATTGTTGAAATAAAAAAAGACGGCCAGGCGACTGTCGATTTTGATGGTGTGAAAAAAGACGTAAACATCTCTTTAGTTTCCGATGCTAAAGTCGGAGATTTTGTCATCGTCCACGCCGGCTTTGCGGTGGAAAAAGTGGAGAAGGAGCAGAAGGAAGAAATTGATAAGATTTTGGAGGGGATTTAGAAAAATCGGAGCTCAGCTCCGTAAAAACGGAGCTGAGCTCCGATAACTCCGATAAAAAATGGAAAAATCAGAAATGCTGGAAAAAATAAATAAGCTGGCCGGAGAGATCGGGCGGGATGTGAATCTGATGGAAGTTTGCGGGACACATACGCAGGTGATTAGTCGCTCGGGAATCTGCAAGGTCTTGCCGAAAAATGTCCATCTTATCACCGGTCCGGGCTGTCCAGTCTGCGTGACGGCGCAAGGAGACATTGATGCGATCATCAGTCTGGCTTTGGCTGGCGTGCCGGTGGCGACTTATGGGGATCTTCTGCGAGTGCCGGGGCAATTCGGGAGTCTTGATCAGGCGCGTGAAAAAGGCGCCAAAGTTTTTGATGTATATTCAACCGAAGACGCCTTGAAGCTCAAAGAGGAAAATCCTGACCTGGTCTTTTTCGGATTGGGATTTGAGACGACCACACCGATGACGGCTTGGGCGATCAAGAAGGGACTCACTGTCTATTCGACGCATAAAAGATTCTTGCCGGCCATGGAAGCGCTTTTGGCCGCTGGCGAAGTGCGGATCGATGGGTTCATTGATCCGGGACACGTGAGCGCTATTATTGGGGAGAGGCCCTATGACGATTTGGATGCAGCGCAAGTGATAACCGGTTTTACCGAGGATGATGTTTTGCAAGGCATTCTTATGCTTCTAGATCAGATCAAAGAAAACAGGAAAGATGTCGAAAATCAATACAAAAGGGTTGTCAAAAAAGAAGGAAATAAAAATGCAAGAAAAATTATTAATGAAGTTTTCGAAATAGGCGATGGAGACTGGAGAGGATTTGGGATCATAGCTAATTCAGGCCTAGAAATTAGGGAAAAATACGAGAAATTTGATGCTAAGAAAAAATATAAGAGTATCTTAGATAAAATCGATTTCTCTAAGTCAGTTGATCCTAATGGATGCAGATGCGGAGATGTGATTCGCGGAATGATAAACCCAAAACAATGTCCGATGTTTGCTCGCGTTTGCACTCCGGAAAATCCAGTCGGGCCTTGTATGGTTTCAGTTGAAGGAGCTTGTCATAATTTCTTCCGCGAAGCGGAATAAATTATATTGTCATATTGATAAATTGCTGTATTGCTTATGAGTAAAAACTATTTAAAATTAGGCGATTTAAATGCTTACAAGATTTCACTAAGTTTAAGTAACTATGTTTGGGATATAGTTTTGAAATGGGATTATTTTCCGCGAGATACAGTGGGAAAGCAATGGGTTCGATCAGTGGATTCTATTTCTGCTAATATAGCGGAAGGTTTTGGAAGATATACTAAAAAAGATAAAGTCAATTTTTACAGGTATAGCTTTGGTTCTCTTAAGGAATCTCAAGATTGGACATTTAAAGCAAAAACCAGAAATCTTATTGATGAAAAACAATATAAATATATATCAGATGAATTGGAAAAATTACCCAAAGAGATAAATCATCTTATAAAATTCACAAACGATAAGTTAAAAAAATAACAATATGACAATGGAACAATATAGCAGTATATCCTTGGATATGGGCGGTGGAGGGCAAAAATCCAGCGAACTCATTTCTGACATTCGGAAAATCATCAAAGATGTTGGGAAATGGAAAAACACCGGAGATGATGGGGCTATTTTTAAGATTCCTAGAAATGCAGGTAATCTTATTTTTACTACAGATGCTTTTATAATTGATCCGATATTCTTTCCGGGAGGGGACATAGGTAAGATTGCGATGTGCGGGACGATCAATGATCTGAGCGTGATGGGAGCGCGTCCGATCGGAATATCTCTCAGCATCGTGATTGAAGAAGGCTTTCCGAGAGATGATTTGATGAAAATTTTAAGATCCATAAACAAGGTATCTCAAGAGTCCGGAGTTCCGGTGGTGACCGGAGACACTAAAGTTACAGAAAAAGGAAAAATCGACAAGATTGAAATCACCACTTCCGGAGTGGGACTGGCACAAAATGTCATCCAGAACAATGGAGTGGAGCCGGGAGATCTCATCATCGCCTCTGGAGACCTCGGCGAGCATACGATTGCGCTCCTGGCCAAGCGGTTCAATTATCAGACGAAGATCAAGAGCGATTCCAAGGCGCTTGACAAAGAAATTGAAAAAGTGGGAGGATATCTCAACGCCTGCAAGGATCCGACCCGCGGAGGCTTGGCGGCCAATCTCTCGGAAATGGCCGAAAAGTCGAAGGTGAAAATTGTGCTCAATGAGAGGGATTTACCATATAAAAAGGAAGTTAAAGCCGTGACTGAGCTTTTGGGTCTGGATGTTTTCTCATTAGCCTCAGAAGGGCGATTTTTGGCCTCAGTTTCGCCTAAGAACGCCCAAAAAGCCTTGAAAATCCTCAAAACCTTTAACAGGGAGGCTAAAATCATCGGAAAGGCACAAAAGGCCAAGAACAAGCAAGAAATCGGGGTATATTTCGAAACTGAGCTTGGCGGATCGAGAAAGATCGAAAGTCCGAGGGGAAAGCTAATCCCGAGGATATGTTGACAAATTATCTGAAATATGATAAATTATGTAGTCATTATTAAAAAAATGGCGTTTTTAGTTCTTATCAATCCAATCGATCAAGGAGTTTTATATTATGGATTTACAAAGAGCTTTATTAGGAACTGGTCTGGGAAAAAAAGAGGATTTGGAAAAACTGGAGGCGAGGCAAAAGACTCATACCGGCCAGTCTGTAGGCAGACTCAAGGGAAAGGGTAATGTGAGTAGTATGATGAATATTGATTATGCTTCCAACATTACCGAGCTCAAGCAGATTTTCAAGGAGGCTGTTAAAAAAGATCAGAGCCTCATTATTGAAATTATCCAAAAAGTCCATGATCACAAAGACAAGGAAGGTGCTAAAAGGCTGATTTGGATATTGTATTCTCTACGAGATAATCTCGCAAAAACAAAACCGGAATTTCATGCGCAGATAATTAATCGTCATCTTCGGAGGAATGGCACTAATACTAAAATTCTTCCCGAGTGGTGGAAGTAAAATAATTTATCTGTCCAACACTAAGTCCTGCGTCACCATATGGTGTCGCAGGCTTTTTATTTATAAGAAGATTTTTGGATTTAAAATATTCTTGGATGATTTTGTTTTCGGAAATTCCTCCGGATAAAATAACTCGCAACTCGCAACTCGCAACTCGCAACTCGCGATTTTTAGTTCGATATTTTTTAATAGCTCCTTGCTCCTTGTCGCTTGTCTCATGTCTCTTGATAATTTCATGCAAACCTTTGGCTATATAAAGCTGGGCGGTGGCGGCGAGGCGATTTTTGTCTTTGTGTAAATTTCTTATTAGGTATTCAAATAAAGGTGTAGTTTTTAATATATATTTTTCAAATCCCCTTAAATCCCCCTTTTCCAAAGGGGGAGATTTAGATCCTTCTCCCTTTTGAAAAGGGAGAATTAAAGAGGAATTAGAAATTCTAACTATTTTTGGTTTGAGGTTTGAATAAGGTTTGGTAGAATTTTTTTCTAAAAGAAAGGTGGCCTCGTGCTTTTCTTTCCTTTCGTTTTTAGAAAAGCCAAGAAGGACCGAAACGGCGTCCAGAATTCGTCCGGTGCTGGATGTTTCTTGGCAATTGAAGTTTTGTTGCAGTTGGTTCCAAAGGAGTTCGAATTGGTTCTTTGAATAATATTTTTTTATATAACCATATATAAATTCCTTTCTTTTTTGTGTCTCTGCAAGGAGCGAATGCGGCGCGGCAGCCTCGGTCGAGATTGCTTCGCTAGGCGCTCGCAATGACATTCCAGTATAAATTTTATCTAGTATGCCTATTAGAACTCGCGCTGGTTCTTTTATCGCTAAATCTCCGCCGATCAAGACCTGATTTTCTAGGTGGCCGATTCTTTCCAAATTTTGCACTTTGCACTTTGCACTTTGCACTTTTATTACTTCTCCTCCCCATATTTTTCCATCAGTCCCATATCCAGTGCCATCAAGTGCAATGCCATAAAAATCAATAACGTTTGGAATAAAATCAGAGCTCAACTCCGAATCGGAGTTGAGCTCTGATTTTATGATTGGAATTTGAGAAAATGTATGGGCGATATGATGCTGGACTTGGATATGTTCGGCTTTGAATTTTTCGGCCAATTCCTTGCCCCAGACAGAAGTCGTATAGAGAGGATGGAGATCGGTGATAATGATATCCGGCTTGATTTTTTCTTTCTTTAAAAACCCCAAAACGGCCTTTTGAAAATGCTTGAAATTTTTCATGTCCAATAGGTCGCCGAAATCCTCAGAATGGAAAAACTGTCCTTTAGAAAAAACCGAAAAATTCCCGGCTGATTCGGCGCCGAGAGCCAGAATGGCATGATTTTTTCCTTTATTTGAAACCTTTTTCATATTTACCAGTATATCAGCAGAAATGCCATTTTTCTACTCTAAAAAACTTTGACAAAAAATGTGTAAGTTTTAAAATAAAATTAGGCAGGCAGATCAAGCACATTAAAAAACAGGGGGGATTATTATGTATAGGATCCATTGTAGGGAAAATTGCAAAAATATTATCAGACTGAATGTTTTATACAGCATTTCTCAGGTGAAAAAGATATCGGCGAGAGAAGAAATTATAAAAAGATTGAAACCTCATCCTATGGAAAGCGGGTGGGCGATGGATTTTCCCTGGCTTTATTATCTGAAATTCAATCTGTTTGGAGGCGGAAGCATTACCGTAGTTTTTCCTTGGTGCGCCAAGGAGTTCAGTTTTGACGGACTGGTCCTAGAGAGAAGTGTCGAAGTATTTAAGACCGAGAATGTAAGTGACGCTGTTTGCAACTATTTGCTAGAGAAAACAGCTGATGCCCTTCGAGATGCTATAAGCGAAATTTCTGATGAAATATGCTTGGAAAATATCTTTTCTCTCCTTCAACAAAAATCTGCGCAGCTGCATTGATGCAGATGAGTAAAAGGGTCCCGATTCCGCTGGAATCAGGACCTAAATTTATTTCCAATTTTAAAATTTTTCAGAATATGGTAAAATTATTTTATACGTTTTGAAAATAAAATATGAAAATGGAAAACAAAAAACTAAAAAAGAAAAAAACCGAAGAAAAAAATAATTCCGTTATGGCCGGAACGAAACCCAAAGTCGCTATCGTGAGCCTTACATCCTGTGAAGGGTGCCAATTTGCCCTTCTTGATCTGGGAGAGAAATTTTTGGAATTGGTTGAAAAGATTGAAATGGTCGATTTCCGCCTCATGGAAGATGAGGAAGATCCAGGAGAAGAATTAGACATAGGAATAGTGGAGGGGACTCCAATTACGGAAGAAAATGTAAAAACTTTGAAAGAGCTTCGAAAAAGAAGCAAGTTTCTTATAGTTTTGGGAAATTGCGCCGCCATGGGGGGGATTCCGGAAATAAAAAATTATCAGGAAGGAACCAACACCATAAAGCATGTTTACAAGAATATCCAGGGCATATATAATCCGGAAATAAAGGAAGTGGATAATTTTGTCAAAGTAGATTTCACTTTTCCCGGTTGTCCTATAACCGGAGAGGAGTTTTTAAAGTATTTTCCCATTCTTCTTGAAGGAGAAATTCCCGAAAGGCCGGATCAGCCGGTCTGCGTTGAATGCAAAGCCAGGGGAAATAGGTGCCTGCTTTTGGACAAGAAGCCTTGTTTCGGTCCTATGATCCAGGGCGGGTGCGACGCGGTCTGCCCGACAGCCGGAATGATGTGCCAAGGATGCCGAGGCCTTCGTCCGGGAGGAAACGTTAAGGCGATGCGCGCCACGCTTAAAAATATGATAAGCGACGAAGAATTTGAAAATATCGCGGAGATTTATGGTTTAAGAGACGATATTGAAGAAAGGGAAAATAATTAGTCTCTAAAATAATTAAAAATTTAAATTAAAATTTTGTAGTCTCGTAAAATTCGTAATTCGTAGATTATATGCAAATAAAGATAAACCACATCAATAAAATGGAAGGGCATGCCGGATTTATGGCTAGTGTCCTCAATGGCGATGTGAAATCCGCCAAATTGGAGATAAAAGAAGGGGTAAGGCTCATAGAAGGGGTTTTGATCGGAAGACAGTATAAAGATATGCCGGTTATCGCGCAGAGGATCTGCGGAATCTGTCCGGTGGTTCATAATTTAACCGCCATAAAATCGATTGAGAAAGCCATGGATATCCAGGTTTCCAAAGAAGCCGTCCTCTTTAGAAATATTTTGGAATGGGGGCAGATCATCCATTCACACGCGCTCCATCTGTTTTTTCTGTCATTGGCGGATCTTCTCGATATCGATAATGATTTGAAAGTTATCAAAAAATATCCGGAAGAGACTAAGAAAGCCGTAAGAATGAGAGAATACGGAATGGAGCTGGTAAAAGTGATCGGCGGGAGAGTCGTGCACCCTCTTACAAACGAGGTCGGGGGATTCAAGAAAGTTCCCAACAAGAACGATATCGGAAAACTTATCGAAAGAAGCAAGGAAGCTTTAGGTATGGCGGAAGAACTGGGGGGATTTTTTTCCGGATTTAAAATCCCGGAATTCGAAAGAAAGACGGAATATGTATGTTTGGACAACGGAAAAGATTATTCAATCTATGACGGAGATATAAAATCCAATAAAGGTTTGCATATTCCCGTGGAGAAATTCGAGAGCAATTTCAGCGAGCTTCAAAGACCGAGAGAAATCGTGAAAAGAGTCAAATCCGACGGGAAAACAAGCTATATGGTGGGAGCGATTGCCAGGATCAATAACAATAGGTCAAGGCTTAATCCCAGAGCGGAAGAATATCTGGAAAGCTTGGGGTATAAGTTTCCGGATTTTAATCCTTTCCACAACATCATGTATCAATTGGTCGAGATTATACATGCTATCGAAGAATCTTCAAAAATCCTAAGGATGCTCGAGGGCGGCCAAGTGGAAAACGCGCTTACCAAAAAATATGAGATCAAAGAGGGAATAGGCGTGGCGGCAGTTGAGGCGCCGAGGGGCACTCTTTACTATCATATCGATATCGATAGCCGAGGTTATATAAAAAATGCCAATATCATAACTCCGACCGCGCAGACCCTTTCCAATCTAGAAGACGATATCGCGGTGTATCTGCCTGAAGTTTTGGATTTGCCGGAAAAGGAAAGGACGCAAAAACTCAGGTCGTTTATCAGAGCTTATGATCCGTGTATCAGCTGTTCGGTACATTGATTTTTGAATTTATTGTGTTTACTCCGCACTAAATTCCGATACAATTTTTGCGGAGCTGAACACTTAGAGCACGGAAACGCCTTCGGCTTTTGAAAAAATTTGATATAAAATTTAAAACGAGAATTAGTGCGGGGTGCCAATTTTGTACCTTTTCACTAAAGCTCAAAGACAGAATTTGACATGCATGATTTTTTACTAGCCAAAGAAATAATTGATACGCTTTTGGAAAAGGCTGAGGAGAATAATCTGAAGAAAATTTCCGAGGCGGTTTTGGAAATCGGAACCATAAGCATGGCTCACGACGGATTCGATGAGCACACGGAAGATGTCAGCGTCGATAATCTTAAATTCGGATTGAAAACAATATCCAAAGGAACGATCTTGGAAAAAACAGACTTTAAAATATCAAAAGTAAAGGGGGATAGCTGGAGGTTGGTGAGTATGAAATAAAAAATATTTTTTATTTCTGCGCTGGTATGAGGGTAAAAGGAGTTTTCTTGAATAAAAAAACCGTCGACATTTAACGACGGTTTTTATAGAATATCTATTTTTTAAGTGATTTTAGGTCTTTTTTCTTTGATTTCTCATTCTTTTTAGTGACTTTCTTGGTAGCCTTAGCTTTTTTAGCATCTTCTTTTTTCTTATCCGATTTGGCTCTAAGCTGTTTGAATCTTTCGACTCGTCCAGCCGTGTCGACTACTTTCTTATCTCCCGTGAAAAATGGATGGCAATTGGAGCAAATCTCAACTTCTATATGCTCCTGTGTGGAACCCGTTTCCAGAACTGCTCCGCAGGCGCATTTAATCTTTGCGGAAGGATAATATTTCGGATGGATGTCTTTTTTCATATTTTTTTAACCGTAACAACTGCTATAGGGCATGACGGATAAAATAATTAATAAAATTAAATACTGGGAAATATTAGCATATAAAAAAATAATTGACAAGTGGTCGCTATCTGATATACTGTTTTATGTGCCTTTAGGGCACTTTATTTCGAATTAACGGCGCTTAACCGTATTTCGGAAAATAAACATATTTTCTCTGGACTCGTTCCTGTCCGGCTACTTCGATTATTTTTTTAAAAGCTGGAAAAAGAGCCATTAATAAGTTGAGAAAATAGGTGTATAATAATTTTAAAGGAAAAATATGGACAAAAAAAAATCAGCGTCTGTCAAAAAAGGCGCAAAAAAAATCCCAGAAGATAATGGGATGATTGAAAAATTCAAGCTGAATTTTTCTACCAAGGAAGCGAGCATGGAAGAACTGCTCAAGGCAGGTGCTCATTTCGGGCACAGCAAATCCAGGAGAGATCCCAGGATGGAAAAATATATATTCGGATCTAAGAAGGGAATAAACATAATAGATCTGGAACAAACAAAAATAGAGCTTGGCCGGGCGGTAGAATTCATAAAAAAACTTATAGCAGAGGAAAAAAAAATTCTCTTTGTCGGAACCAAGAAGCAAGCCAAGGCGATGATAAAAGATATTGCTCTGTCATGTGATATGCCTTTTGTTTCGGAGAGATGGCTGGGAGGAACCTTCACTAATTTCGGAGTCATTAAAAAAAGAGCTCAATATCTGAGAGAATCTCAGGAAAAGATGGCGACCGGAGGATTCGATAAATATACCAAGTTGGAAAGGTTGAAAAAAACGGAAGAATTGGAAAAATTGGAAAAAAAGATGGGAGGAATAAAAAATATGACGGAATTTCCGGGAGCGATTTTTATTTCCGATATCAAAACTGACGAAATCGCCTTAAAAGAAGCGCTGAAGGCCGGAATCCCGGTCATTGCCATAGTTGACACGAATGTAAATCCGGAAAATATAGATTATCCTATTCCTGCCAATGATGACGCGGTAAGCTCTGTAAAAATAATATTGGAGCATATCGGCGGAATAATTCTAAAAAAATAGCATTTGCAATTTTTATAGTCGGAACAAATCCCGACTTTCCGATTAATTTAAAAAAATATGTTGGAAAAAATAAAAAAAATAAGAGAACAGACCGGAGCCGGAGTGGTTGATATAAAAAAAGCGCTGGAGGAGTCTGAAGGCAATGAAGAAAAAGCGATTGAGATTCTCAGAAAAAAGGGAAAGGACAAGGCTCTTAAGAAATCAGGCCGAGAAGCCAAAGAAGGTGTCGTATCGGCTTATATACATTCAAACGGCAAGTTGGGAGCTTTGGTTAAGCTTTATTGCGAAACGGACTTTGTCGCTCGCAATGAGGAGTTTCAAGCTTTGGCCAAAGACATCGCAATGCATATCAGCGCTATGGATCCTAAATTTATAAATCCCGAAGATGTTTCCGAAGACATTGTCAAAAAGGAAAGAGAGATCTGGATTGATCAGTTGAAAGCGGAAGGAAAGCCGGAAGAAATGCTTGAAAAAATAATGGCGGGAAAGGAGAAAAAATTCAGGGAAGAAATATCTTTGATTACCCAGCCATTCGTTAAGAATCCCGAAGTCAAGGTGGGAGATCTGATTGCGGAAAATATCGGCAAGATCGGAGAAAATATCCAGATAGGGGAATTTTCCAGATTTGAATTATAGGCGCCATAAAGCAAAAAATAAATTTCGGATTTAATTTAAAGATCTTATGTTTAAATATCTAGTCAGTTTGTGCGGTTGGGGAGATGAGGAATTGTGTTCTAGTAAAATGGAACTTAAAGAAGGCGACAGGGTTATTGTTGAAAATGAATCCGGGAATATAATGGGAACCGTAAAGAGAGAGGCGGGAGAAAACGATAAGAAGATTATCCAGGAAGAAGATTTCAGCATAATAAGAAAAGCCACTTCTAAGGATATCGAAACATACGAAAAAAATCTGGTAAAGAAAAAAGAGATTTTGGATATGTGCCGGAAGGAAGCAAAAAGGATGGAATTGGAAATGAAATTTGTAGATGCCTACATAACTCTCGGAAAAGGAACGATAATCATCTCTTTTATCGCTGATGGAAGAGTGGATTTCAGGCAGTTAGTGAGAAACCTATCCAGAATACTTCATCGCTCCGTACGCATGCATCAGATCGGATCAAGAGATGAGGCCAGGAAATTGGGAGGTTGTGGCGTTTGCGGAAAAGAATTGTGTTGCGTGAATTTTTTGGGAGAGATACCGAGCATATCGACAGAGATGGCTAAGATCCAACAAGTTGCGCAGAGAGGATCAGACAGAATTTCGGGAGTTTGCGGAAGATTAAAATGTTGTTTATCATATGAAACAGAGCAATATAGGGAAATGCTTAAAGGCATGCCCGAAGCGGGAAGCTCGATAAAGACAAAGAAAGGCAAGGGAGAAGTCATGGAGTTGAGCGCCATTACTGGAGAGATTAAAATAAGACTCGAAGACGGAAGTATCGTAATTATTAAGAAAGAAGATTTTTAAATAAATGTCCTATCTGTATTTCATATTACCGCCGATAATAATAGTATCCAGCCTGGCTTTAATTATTTTTATAATATCCAAGAAATCTTTGGAAATAGAAAAAAGGATATTGGAAGGAGAAAGAAAAGCGCCTGATAACAAATTATTAGTAGGCGTCAAAGCAAAGAGCCTGAATTTATTGGAAAAGATAACTCATTTATTCAAGGTTTTTGCTCTTAAATTTCACAATTGGAATGAAAACAAGCTGAGAGCGCTCAGAAAAAAGAAAAACGAAGTCGATATTGCCAGGGAAAAATTTTCCAAAGAGGAGGAAAGCAAAAGGATTACGATTCCCGTATCAAGAAAAATAGATATCCAGGTGGACAAAAAAGAGCAGGATGAAATGATGAGTAAGAAGAGGGAAAGAAAGAGAAGATTTTTTGGGATAGGGGGCGCAATGATAAGCGGAAAGGTAGTTCATCCCGATAGTGTTAAAAAAGGATTGGAGGAGGCATTGATTGAAAGAATCGCTTCTGATCCCAGGGACATAGAGGCTTATGAACGACTGGGAGATTATTATATGAGCCGGAATAATTTGACGGATGCCCAGGAATGTTATAAGCAGGTCTTAAAACTCAATCCACAGAGCTTATCAGTGAGGAATAAATTAAGCAGAATTAATCGATAATCTTTAGTGGTGATAATTTTTTTTATTTCAGATTGTCCGGATGTTTAATTTTTTTATCCAGGGCTTGTCTTTCAGCGGATAGGACAGTTAAGATCCGAACGGACATTTGTTCCAAATGCCGATGTAGCTCAGTTGGTAGAGCGTGTCCATGGTAAGGACAAGGTCTGCGGTTCGATCCCGCACATCGGCTCGCGAGTTACCGGTTTCCTTGTCTGATTATGGCGGAAATCCTGTTTCTAGACCCTAATTCTTGGTCGGCCAAATGATCAACAAGACATAAAAAAGTCGAATTATTTGCCACCTTAGCTCAGTTGGTAGAGCAACTGTTTTGTAAACAGTGGGTCGTCGGTTCGAGTCCGTCAGGTGGCTCAGATGTTTAAAAATTAAATATCGAAGTACGAAATCCGAAACAACATCAAAATATTAAAATTGAAAACATTTTTTATTTTTAAAAATTAAATTTAAAATTTATTTCGGATTTCGAACTTTGATATTCGGATTTTTTATCGAAAATGGGTCGGTGGCAGAGCGGTCAAATGCATCAGACTGTAAATCTGACGTCCTCGGACTTCGGCGGTTCGAATCCGTCCCGGCCCACCAAATAAAATCAATATGTCGGCTACGCAGCAGGATTTTTTAGATTTTAATTTCATATTTTATATAAATAATATGGCAAATGAAAATTTGGTAAAAATGAGATGCACCGAATGCAAAAGGATAAATTATTTTACCTCAAGGAACAAGAAAAAGATCAAAGAGAAGCTGGAAATGAAAAAGCATTGCAAGTTCTGCAATAAGCATACCGTTCATAAGGAGATGAAGAAGTAACCCAGTCAGTCTCGACTGACGGGTTAACCTGCCGCTCGGGAGTGACAGGTTAGTTTAATATATGTATTATGTATATGTACTTAAATTAAAAAATTCAAAGAAGAATTTTTATTTTGGTTGTACATCTGATTTAAAAAGAAGAATGACGGAGCATAAGAATGGTAACACTTTAAGCACCAAGGGGAAGAATCCGGAATTGGTTTATTATGAAGCATTTAGCAACAAAAATTTAGCATATAAGAGAGAATGGAGCTTAAAACATAGCGGTTCTGTTTATGTAGCTTTGCTGAAAAGACTAGGATTAAAATGAAATTAAATTGTTCTGCGGGCCCCGTCGCTCGCGAGCGACAGGGCGGGGTTCGTATAGTGGCAATACGTCGGTCTCCAACCCCGCCTTTCGCGAAAGGCGGGGCGATTCTCTCATCAAATGTTATAGTAGATGTATTATTTATATTTATTAAAGAGCGGAAAAGACGGCGGTTATTATATAGGATATTCCAGCGATTTGAAATTAAGATTTGAAAATCATTGTGACGGATTGGTTAAATCAACAAAAAATAGGCGGCCGTTAAATTTGATATATTATGAAGCATATAGTGCAGAAGAATTAGCCAGGAAAAGAGAGAAGAGTCTCAAGAGGTTCGGTTCTTCATATAGCGGATTATTAAAAAAGAATAGGTGAAAAATAACATTGCGGGGTTCGTATAGTGGCAATACGTCGGTCTCCAAAACCGATAACGTAGGTTCGATTCCTACACCCCGTGCATAGCGAAAACAGTTTCTCTCTGAGGAGCTGTTTTTACGTTGGCGCAACTTTTTAAATTATGATATTCTTTAAAAGGTTGTGAAATTTATTTATTTCTATAAAAAGAATTATGGCTAAAAAAAAGAAACCCTAAGGGTATGAAGGATTTTATCTGCAAAGGAATTTTTTGTGAAAAAACATAAAAAGGGACAGCCTGATAATCGCAGTCGTAGTTATCGCGGCCGCATCGCTCGTAGGCGCGACCAAGTACGGATATTTTAAAAAAAATCTGGAACAGAGGCAGGAGAGGGCTAGGGCCGATATGATTGTTAAGAGCCATATTAACGATGAGTTTCAGAATAATAGCAGGAATAAAATAAATTCTATTCAGAGCCGGATCGACTCAGGAATATGGAAGGACTATCAGACTCAATGGTACGGTTTTAAAATAAAATATCCTCAGGACTGGAATAAGCCCATAGCCGGAATCCCTGTGGGCGATTCGGGCGCGGAATATCGCTATGGTTTTCGCAAAGCGGGCGATGATGACGATAAATATATCGGATTTGACGTGGCTGTCTATGATATAAATAAGACTAAGGAGCTCACCAGTACTGGAGAATATCCCAAGTTAAAGGATGGTATAACGGCTGAGACCGAGGGATGCGAAACGATTGAAGGCCATCTTATAGAAACCGGAGAATACCCGGCAGAATTTATTTATATACCCTATGATGACGATTGCTTCCAGCCGGTGTTGTTTTTCAGCGTTACCCAGGGACAATATATTTATAATATAGTTCCGGTTGTCAGAGCAGGTGCGGAGGCCTCGGGTGATCCGATGGTGGAAGTCTCGGACAATCTTCCGGAATTTTTCGAGGCAATCTCATTTTTTGAAAATATCGAAATAGTGAGGCCCAAGCCTAAACCAGTTCCAAAAATAACCGCTCCAAAGCCCGTTTCATATAAAAAAGACAGTTTAGGAAGACTGGTTTGCGCTAAGGATAATGATAAGCCTTCAAAAAGCAAGCAAAATAAAGGAAAGCACTTAGATATGGAATGTTGCCTGGATCCGGATGAATATCCTAATCCGCACTGCTATTATCCGCCGGAAAAATATGGCAAGTATCTCAGATAAAAAATTCTTCATAATAATATCTTTGTTTATAATTTTTAGCGGGGTGCTATTGTCTTTTGCCTCTTTTTATCTTAATGGCAGAAAAATAATCCGAGAGATTATTTTTAGGGGATCCTGTCTCGTGGATGGCAGTTATGATGAAAATAAGGAAAAAAATAAGGATATTTTTTTAAAAAAATATAAAACAATAAGCGGTGCGCTAACGGAAGGATGTGAGGAGATAAATATTTCCGAGGGGATTTACAAAGAAAATATATTTTTGGAAGAAGAAAGTTTAAAAGGCAGTGATAAAGAAAAGTCAGTCATAGAAGGAAAAATCACGATAAAAGGCGATGTAGAAATAAGCGAGCTGACAATCGATGGAGGAATTGAAATCGATAAGTATTCCGATGTCAAAATTTATGGTGCAGTTATAAGGAACTCTGTAACCGGAATAGACGTGGCGGGAGGAAAACTGAGAATAAGCGGCTCTATGATTGAGTCGAACGGAAAAGGAATGTATTTGCGAAAAGAAACCAATATTTATTTGTCGGATAGCAAAGTTCAATTTAACAAAGAAGAAGGCATAGATATAAGAAATGAAGTCGAAGGAAATATAATCGGAAATGAAATATCTCAGAACGGAGAAAGCGGAATAGAAGTCATTGTGGGAAATTCAAATTTGAATATTCTTGAAAATACAATTAATAAAAATCTGTCTAGCGGAATTGCTGCTCAATATTATACGGATTTCAATTTTTTGGGAAATTTAGAAATAAGAGAAAATGAAATAGGAGGCAATATCAAATACGGACTGGATTGCAAGGCGCCAAGCGGAGGAAAGGGCAGGCCGAAAGGTTATTGGGCCGGTTCAATCGGACTTTCGGAAAACCGAATATCCGGCAATAATGAAAAAAATTTCGCTTCAGCGTGCAAACTTGATGATCAGGCAAAAAATGACGCCATAAAAAGCGGTGAAGAAAGAGAGTTGGAAATAAAAGAGTTGATGGAAAAAGACAATTTGACTTTGAGCGAAAGCGAAAGGCTGGAGGTTCTCAAGAAATATAAAGAGAGAATAGCAGCCAAAGAACAGAAAGAGACTGAGTTGAAAAATGAAATTTATAATATATTTGAAGAATTGGAAAAAATTCGCAAAGAGGACAAAATTTTAAAAAGAGAAATCGAATCTGCCAATCCATTTTTTCTTATTCTGGTAAAATCGAATCGCAATAAAATAGAAAAAATTATCGACATGAGTGATTACTATAGGGAAAAATCGGAAATTTTGGAAGAAAAAGCAACGGAAATTTTAGATAAGAGCATGTTGAAAGATACTTACAGCAAAGCTGAATTAGCCAAGGATTATAGATACGAGCTAGATGATTTCTTGAGAGAGCAGGGGGCGAGACTTTATTTTTTTAACAGTATTTTTAAATAGTTTCAGTTTTTTTATTATAAATGAAAATCATTAGGCTATAACGGCCTATTTTTTTTGATTCGATAAAAGAAAAATTATCTTTATTGAGCGATTTATTTTTATCTTCATTTTTTATATCTACCAAGATAAAGACTAAAGAATTAAAGGGTGTGCTCTTTGCATCAAAAGACCTGATTTCGATGCCCTTCTTTTGACAAATGTATTCTACGGACCTTTTGGATTTTATCGATCCCGCATAAATGATATTTTGGTCAGAATCTTTTTTTCGGGCAGCACTTCCCATTTCTAGGCAAATACTTTCAAGTTCGCCCAAGCTTATGCCTCCATAAACGCTCTCCCGCAACCTGTAGTCATTCAAATTATAAGCTTTATAAAACATGTCCAAGTTGGTTATTGATATCATCACTATTAACAAGACGATAAATATTTTGGTTATCTTAAAATTAAATCTTTCTAATGCATATTCCAGAATAATACCCAATAAGAGATAGGGAAGGAATAAAATAGTAATAAAAAATCTTAAATTAAGTTCGTTTCCCATAGGCAAGAAAATCAAGAGGGAAGATGCTGAAATTATCATCAATATGATATATCTAGAAGCCCTTTCGCTCTTATTGTTTTGGATTTTTCGTATAAAAAGAAAAATCCCGATAATAAGCACAAGCAAAGAAGATAGGCATAGCGCATATTCGCTCATGTCCCTTGAATTTATAAATTTGCGGACGTTTGTCCAATTCCTTTTCGGTTCTGTGCCCAGGATTGAATATGCACTTCCTTGGGCGAAGAATTGTCCGGTGTTTGCGATATTTTCAATTAATGAAGATGAGCCTGTTTTAACTTGAGTTCCTGCAAAAAATTGTTCGATATTTTTTCCCTTATTTAAGTAGTCGCTATATAGAAAAGGAATATTAAAAATTCCCACTATTGCAATGGAGAGAATCATTTTTTTCAGAGGAAGATTTTTATTTTTGATGAAATAAAATATCATGAAAAATAAAAGCGTTACAGGCATCAAAATCAGGAGAGTGGTGTGCAATTGTATCCCGATTCCCATTACAAATCCAAGTAAAATATAATAAATGAAATTATTTTGTCTTCTATTGTCTATATAAAAGAGCAACAGTATGAAAGAAAGTATAAAAAATGGTATTACATTTGGATTCCATGCAAACCTTGAATATTTTACGAAATAAAAAGAGATGGAATATAGAAATGTAAGCAAGAGAGCCAAATTGATCGAAAAAATATTTCTAAATACCAGATAAAATAAACCAATCGAAATCGTTGACAATATGGGAATGAAAAGAGCGATTCCTTGGGGAGAGAAGCCGAAGATTGATCCGGAGAGGTATTCTAAATAATAAAACATTGGTCCCAATTTAAATCCCGTTCCTCCTGCTTTGGGACCAAGAAGAGGAAAATCGCCTGTATCTCTGATTTCATCTATGATTTGCGCATCGCGAACCTGATCCGCGTTGAAGCGTGCCAGATCTCCAAAATCATAGAAGCGCAAAAAAGCCCCAAAGATTATGACAATTGTCAAGATTAAAGCAGACTTTTCAATTTTTTTTGAAGATATTGCGGCTGAACTAAAATTATATATTTTTTTTGTTATATCCATTTATATTTTTAGAATTATTTTTCAATTTTTTCAAATTCTTCCGATGGAATTTCGATTATCTCATAGTCTTCATTAGCCTCTTTTTTATAATAAAAACTTATACCGACAGAACCATCTTCTTTGTTTAGCGTAATTTCTGAAAATGAGTCAAGCCAGAGAATGCCGTTTTCTTTGCTCTTAAAAAACCAGGCGATGAAAAATAATTTACGCTGTCTATTTTTTCGCAAAACAATCTTTCGATGTGTCCTGATATTACAGCGTTAACCTTATATTTTTCCAACATATCCCTGATCTTTTTGGCATGGTCGGGAAAAATAATTTTTTCTCCTCCTTTAGACTTTATTCCCAGCTCATGATTATGGAGTAAAAATTGATGAACGAAAACTATTTTTTTGTAGCCTCTCTCATCTGCATCAGATAAAGCTTCCTCCAGCCAATTTAATTGATGGTCTGAAATATAGTAATGATTGCATCCGGGCGCTAAAATTTCAGGAGAAATTTCCGGAATGTCATTTCCGTCAAGCACTATAACCCTTAACTGATCGTAGTCAAAATAATAGTAGGTGTTTTCATTATCTGTCAATCTCGACCATTCTTCTCTGGAAAATCCGCTTGTTTCGTGATTTCCTATCACATGATAATGCGGCATAATAAGATTGTCGTAATATCTTTTCATTAAAAGGAAATCGTCAATAGATTTTTGACCCTCCCTGAATCTTCCTTCTATAAAATCTCCTCCTTGGACTACGAAGTCTGGCTTAAATTCATTATTCATATGATCAATAAAAAACAGGAAGGGAGCTCTTGATTTTGGCACTATGTCGTAGTTATTTTTCTTGTTTCTGAAGGCGTGGATATCTGTGACAAATCCTATCTTATAAGTTTCTCGATCTTCTCTGTCGCCGGGAAAATAGTAAATTAAGACTGGTATTATAGCGAATAATATTATAAGAAAAACAAGGGCATATATATTTTTAGTTTTATTCATTATTCAATATTATTTTTTTAAATTGCCCCTCATGGTTTTCAAGGGATAAAGAGGGAATAATGTAATATTTCACCCCATTAATTTTTTTGTTCCAGTCAACGACATGAAAATGGCCGGAAAAAACATACTTGACATTTCCGCTTTCCGCAAGAATTTTTTCCAGTTCCTTATAATCCGGCCTTAATTCCTCCAGATTGTTCCGGCGAAGCATGGGAATATGCATCGCTACTGCCACTTTTTTTCTGGTTTTCAGAGATTTTTCCAGCCAGTCCATCTGATCTTTATCGATATATCCCCGACCATGTTCTTCCATATCGTCGACGGCATCCGGGTATTTTTCGGAATTGTCTAAAATTATTATCCTCCAGGCCCCCTTATCGACATAATAATATGTCTGAGGCGATAAAATTTCCATAAACTCGTTTTTTTTATCATGGTTGCCCTTGGTCCAAACCATAGGATAATTTTCAGCGATTTCTTTTAATTTGCGAGCGTGTTTGCGTCCGCCTCTGTTCATATTATCTCCTAATGTCATTATAATATCTGCATCTTTTAAATTTTCCAAAGCCAGAAGCATATTCTTTTCGTAATTCGAGGGGAAAAGGTTATTGGCAGGATCGTCTCCGTCCTCTCTGTATTTTTGATCCCCGGCATGGATATCGGTTATGAGTCCCAGAGTAATTTCTTTCGGGTAATATTGATTATAAATATAAAATGCCAGGAAAGAAAAAAGGCCGATACTTAAAATTATCACAAATGCCAAAACAGATTTTTTCGAAATATTTTTCTCAGGCAATAATTTCTTTAATTTATCGATAATCATTCCGATTTAATTATTTTTATGAAATTCTCCGGGCGATTATTAAGCTCTATTTTCCAAACGTAATCATTTTTCAATTTTTCCTCAAAATAATAGTCGGCGTCTTTGTTGACGTTGGGATTATTAAGAAGAATGAATCGGTTTCTTTCTTTCAGAACCCCTCTCTTGGAGATGACAAAATAATCCGGCTCAACTTCAGCTAAATCTATTTTTCTGCTCTTCAGGCATTTGCCGGCAAAAAATCTGCACACAGTATCACTATTGGACCATATGATTATTTTTTCCGGATCGGAGAGCGAATTGAGATACTGAGCGGCTTCGTATGAGCCATGTCCCCAAGAATCATGTATGCTGAATTCTTTGGGTAGAAGAAAATTGGTATAGCTGAAATAAAAAGGCTTATTTACAAAGAAAGAAGTTGTTCCTAAAAATAATATGATTATGCTTGCGATAGAAAAATGCTTTATTTTGTCGGCTTTAAAAAATGTTAAAATTTCTTTTATCGCAAATGATCCGAAAATGGCTAAAAGAGGATAAATTATGATGGAATATCTGGCGTTTGTTACAACTTTAGCGTGAATGGTCGAGAAAAGGTATAAAAGCAAAAATAGTGCAACCGCGCTTATAATTAAGGCGCTCTTGTCAGATATTTTTCTTTTTATGGCGATAAAATTAGTTATGAAAATTATAATTATAAATAACGGAGAGAGAGAAAAAATTATGGGATAAGCCTCCATTAAATAAAGCTGAATCTGGTTTAAGGTTGTTATCGATCTTTTATCTATAAGTGGTTTGAAACTGAATTCTCTCGGTTCGTTGGCGTAGGCCAGATCACGCAAATGATCTACCGGAGCTAATTTTTGTCCGGTCCAGGTATTTAAAAGAGAAATAACTATTAATAATGATAACAGACTGGTTAGAATCAGAGTTATTAGGCTTCTTTTTTTTGCGATGCTCTTTGTTATCCTGCCTGCCATGTCTTTCTTGAAGGTTGTTAAAAAGAATAAAAATAAAATTGCTCCTAGTCCTGTTAATAAAGTTTCTGTGTTTAAGAATTGCGATATACCCTTGAACAGATATTTAGAATCTACGAAAACAGCCGGAAGGAAAATTGAAAAAACAGTTATGGAAATTATAAAAATGATCATTATATTAATAGAATCTCTTGCTATATTCTTCCATGTTGTCTTTAGTGCTGTTTCAGGGTTTTTAAAAACTATCTTTGCCAGAAGAGAGATGCCAAAAAACAAAAAAAGGATAAAGGCGGTATATTTCGAGAGTAGGGCAAATCCCATCAAGATTCCACAGATGATTAAATATCTATATTTTTTGGTGTTAATCAGTGCCAAATAGGACAATGCCGATAGTCCTCCAAATATCCAAAAAAAACTGTCTGGATTTATAATTTGGGACATTCCCAGGAGAATGGGATTGGTTGAAATCAGTAAGGTCGTGAAAAGAGCAAGATATAGGGATTCAAAAGCCTTAAAAGACAAGTAAAAAAAAGCGAACAAGGATAGGGTTGAAAATATCAGAACTGGAAGTCGGAATCGAAAGTTGGTTTTTTCAGTCTGTGTGTAATCATATTGTTCAAATAATTTTGCTTCTGAGGGGCTGATATTTTTTAATTTTTCATTTTCTTTCGGATCGGGCTCCGATAGAAGCCCGATTCCGGAGATAAGGGCGACTGTGATTCCCGGCTTGTCATTTATGTAGGTGCCCTCCCAGTTTTTTTCTTTCAAGGAATTCCAATATTTTCCAATTCGATCATATTTCCAAAGATGCTCGTCGGTAGTTTCAAACTTGCTTAAGTGGAAAAAACCAAACGAGAAAAAAATCGTGACTGAAGCCAAGAGAATTGAAAATATTATTGTCTTTTCTTTATCTTTTATATTCATTTTTTTTGTACTTATTTTTTAAATTTTTCTGCTGAAATAATTTTAACATAATTTCCGGGGCGTTCGCCTATGGCGATAAAGAACTCGTAATCTGACGAAGCATACAGCTCGCTGAAATCATAAGGAAGATTCGGTCTGCCCCTTCCCACACTTACAAATTTGCTTTCTCTTCCGGATGACAGGACGAAATAATCAACCTCGTTTTTTTCGAATGATTTCTGATCATAGAAAGAGTCGCACTTCCCGACAAAAAATGAACAAACCCCTTTCTTGTCGGTCCAAACAAACATTTTTTCGGCGTTGGAAAGAGAATTCAGATATTGGGCGGCTTCATATGATCCGTCTCCCATATCTTTAGTGTCGACAATATATTTATCGGGAAGCAATATCGACGCGTATCCTAGATAAAACGGCTTGGCTTTGTATAAAGTAAATATTCCCGCAATCAATAGGGCGGTTAAAAAAAACATAAAGACGTTCCGAAAGGCGATTTTTTTTTCTATTGATTTCATAATTCCATGCAGTCCGATCGCGGAAATGATGAGCAGCAAGGGATAGAGCATAACCTGATATCGAATGGTGGAGACAACCCCGTTAAAGGTAGTTCCTAAATAATAGGCGAGGATAAAAAATATGAAATAAATTATTATCTTGGACTCTTTGTTTATTTTGGTTATTTTTCTAAAAGAGCATATCAGGGAGTAGGACACTCCCAAAATAACAATAGGCAGAGAGGCGAAAAAGAGAGGATAAAAATTGGCGCTGAAAATAAAAAATAGCGGGCTGTTCCGATAGGATGTCTTAGGAGAGCTGAGGATTGATTCAAAATCGATGAATTTCATCGAAAGATAGGTATTCACAAAAACTATGAGCATAAATGCGGAAAATATTGCGAGAATAGAAAATGCTATCAACTTGCGTTTTTTTAACCCAAAGTCAAATATGACTTTGATAATTTTTGCTTTTAAAGCTAAAAAATCTATCATTAAGAATATTAATATTGAGGCGAAGATCGGAGCGATTGCCGAAAATGCTTGGCTCATTATTGTTCCGGTAAATAATTTTTTGGGGTCAACCCACGTTTCCGGAAAAATTATGTAAAATGTTATCAGCGATATTAATATTACGGAAATTAAATTAAAAAAAGATTTTTTGAGATATGCTCTAAAATCCTCTTTCTTCGTATCTTCTTTTTTCCCAAAAATATATTCCAAAAAAACGAGCGAAAATAGAAATATGTAAATTATATTGGCGACATATTTTGTAAGTATGGATAATCCAAGAAGTATTCCTGTTACATATAGCCAGAAGCAGTTCCTTTTTTCAAGAAATATGAGATAGGATATTATCGAAAGAGGGGCAAAAACCCACAATATGGCATCAGGGTTGATTATCCGGCTTATCCCTACAAGAATCGGGGCAGTGCTGATCAGGGCGACAGAGAGGATGGCAATTTTTTTATTCAAGAGTTCTTGGATCAATATATAAAAGGCGAGCAGGGATATCAGGCAAAAAATTACCAGAGGCAGACGGAAAGCCTTATTCATTATCCGGATATCTTTTTCAGGATTAAAACTTTCTAGGTCGGCATATTCCATGGGATTGCTGAAGAGAAGTCCTATTCCGGAAATCTCAACCACGGTTATCCCAGGCTTATCGCTTATGGATGTGTTTTTCCAATCTCTTTCCATGACATTTCTCCAAAAAGAGGGAATCCTGTCGAATGTCCATAGCGGCTCGTCGACTCCGGCATAATTTTCTATATCTTTTATTCCGAAATAACCAAAGGTCGATAGGGATAAAATCAGAGCGAAGATATATGCTATCCCTTGTTTTTTGATCCAGCTTCCGGCGTCAAGTCGGTTTTTTCGCTTTGGTTCGATTCCCTTTTTATGTATGAAAAGAAGAGCGTTGAAAATGATATATATTCCTGTAAATATATAAAATACGTAATGCACGGTCGTTGTATCATGGATAACAAACAAGCCCAAGATAAAAACGATTTCCGTCGGCAAAAGGATTAAATTTATCTTTTTTATCCCTTCGAGCAATCTTTTGTTTTTTGAAAGGTATAAATAAAAAACAAGCGATAAAAATCCGACCATATATATCAAATAGTGGATTTTTATATTATCAAAGATCAGAGGGAAAGCATTGGTTGATTTTCTTTCTATGAAAAAATATGAATTTGTCGCCAGTACGGTCGAAAGAATAGTTAAAAAAAATGTATTTCCCAATGTTTTTTTTATCTTGTTTAACATGTTATTTTTTCAATATTCTATTAAAGACAGACAAATCTTCTTTATCCAACTCTTTCAGAAGATAGAGCGCCGTAAAATACGAGGCGGACAATAGGATTGACCAGAGAATAAATATATATTTGCCCGAAGGAAGAAAGACGGAGATGGCGATGACCGAAAAAGACGCAACGGTTATTCTGGCGATGGATTTTAGTTTTATGAAAGACCCGAATTCTTTTTTGGCCAGATATAAGGAGACCAGCATGACGAAGAATGATGTGATGGTGGTTGCGGCAGCCGCTCCTGTTATTCCGTATTTTTGGATCAGAACATAGCTCAATATTATATTTATTATCATTCCCCCGAAAGCTATCCACATCGGAATACCGACCTTTCCCGCTCCGGAGAAAGCGAAACTCAATACATAAAAAACGGTCAGAGCGCAGACACCGAAGACCAATATCTGCATAGATCCGGCTCCGGCGGCGTATTCATTTCCGTAAAAGATGGAAAGAATAGGCGAGGCGAATATGCTCATAAGAATCGCTCCGATAGGAAGAAGGATCAGCATAAGTCGCGTAGCCTTTTGGACAGTTTTCCTCGTCTCTTTGCTGTTATTCTGGGATGTTGTTTTTGAGATTGTCGGCAGAAGAACTATGGTAAGGGCGTAGAATAGGTAATAAGGAATGCGTCCGACAGTGAGAGCGCCGTTATATATTCCGGTGAGATAGTCATTTCCGGTGATGGATTTTACCAGATAAAGGTCTATGGAAATCATTATTTCGTAAAAAAGCAGGAATAATGTGAAGGGCCAGGCGTAATTTATCAATTTTTTCCAATGAAATTCGGCCGGCTTTTTTTTGTCGGGCGCCTTTTCTATCTTTTCGGCTATGAAAAACCTGTCTATATTCAAAGCGATCAAAAAGACGAAAAAGGGTGCGGCGATATATCCGTATACGGAACCCTCTATGCCGAATATCCGGGCCAGCATAAGAATGAAAAATACTCTGGCGACGGAGCGAACGGTCTTGAGCATGGCCTGGAGATCAAATCTGTGAATTCCTGTGAGATAATAAAAATAAAAAGACGCAGCCGCAAAAGAAGGAATTATCAGCGAGGATATTCTAAAAAGCTTTGTAAGGCTGGGATCTCCCAGCGCGGCAGAAAGAATCGGAGCAAGCAGAAAAAACAAAATGGTAATTGATCCGATGAGAAGGGACTGGATGATTAGCGCCTGTTTTTTTATAGCCCTTATCGCTGAAGGACTTTTTTCAAATACCTCGCTCAAAAATTTGCTCATAGCGGTCGGGATGCCGTTTCCGATAAGAACAATTATCATGGTAGTGAGGGTTATTACCAATCCGTATCTCCCATAGTCTGCCGGACCTAAAATCCGACCCACTCCGGAGTGGATTATATAGCCTGAAATATTGAATATTATTTCTGAAATAGTGAGCCAAAAAATCGATCTGGCCAGGTATTGTTTTGACATCTATATTGTTTTATTATATGTTTATCGGCTAAGACGGTTATTTTGATTTTAACATAGTAATATTAAAAATTGAATAAGGAGGCATATTGTGAGCCAAAGATTAAAAACTGTTAACGGCGATGCCATAATTCTCGTGCACAGGGATATTAGCGGAGAATATGACGGCGGGGTAGTTTATGGAAAATTCATCAGCGCTAACCATGGTTATTCTCACGGTTTTTGGGATAAAAAAGGGAAAGCCTTGGCAATTTATGGATTGGAGGATGAAAGTTTGCTCAAAATGTTTTGTTTAGTAAATTTTGATGAAGACATCTTTAACTCAGTTCCGGTCTGCGAGGAGGAAGAAAATGGAAAAGATGAATTTTGAACAATTTTTTAAAGAATTGTCAGATCGCGATGAATTCGCTTCATTATTTTGGGGAGTTACGCCCTCCGAAAGGGAAGAAGTAAAGAGTTTTTTTTGGTGCGCTTTCGATTACTTTACTTATTTTGGCAGTTTGGAAAGTGGAATTGTTATGAACTACATAGACTCTATTTGCTTTTTCATAAAAAAACATCAAGGCAAGCCTTTTTTCGGAAATATCCATATAATAAAAAAGGCGGCGTATGAGTCAGGAATCCCTCTTTTGAAGAAAAGGAGCTCCAATGCTTAAATATTTAAAAAAGCGGCTTGACTCGAATGAATCTGCCGCTTTAAAATTTTTCAAAAAGCGTCCAATTCGTCCGCATGCGACCGGATGGATAACTATATTTTTTCGATAATTTTTTTTATCTCTTCGAAAGTTTCAAATTTATTCTTAAGGGTATTATTAATGACGATCCAATCCCATATTTCGGTTTTTTTGTCAAGAATCACTTTCTTTTTTTTCAGAAATTCCAATCCTTGGTCGGGAGCCTTTTTATTTCTTGTCATTATTAAATCCGGATCAGTCTGTATATAAATGGAGATATCCGGTCTTGGAATATTATTTTTTGGATAATATTCTTGCGATTTGCGATTTGCGATTTGCGATTCCAGGTATTCAATATTTACGACTGTGTCATAGAAATATCTGTCGGACAATATATAATCGTATTTTTTTCTTTTCAATCCTTTCTTAAGCATCCTGAATCGTAACAAGTCTATTGGCAGGATCATTTTCCTCAGCCGGATTCCGAGCCAGCCGGATCTGGTTACGCTATTTTGGGAGTCTTTCTCATTTTTTTCTCCGTTCCCTCTGAAAAAATCCAGCAATTTATTGGGCAAGGAAAAAGATATTCCGTGAAAATAAAAAACCTTCGCTCCCTGCGATTCCAAATATTCTTTCAGTAATTTTATTTGTGTCGATTTCCCGGATCCATCGAGTCCGGAAATAGTAATTACTTTCATGATATTTAGTACATTATTACTGAAACCGGACGCATTCTGGCAACGACATGGGCGATTTTGTTAGCTTCGATGCCTTCGATCACCTTGTCTATATTTTTATAACGGGCCGAGTCTTGCTTGATGACGATCGAAGATCGGGCGTTGTAAAGTTTGATATTTTTTTCTTTCATTTTTTCAAAAAGCTCTTCTTTGCTGGCAACATCTTTTTCATTTTCATTGACTCCTTTTCCTGTCCCATGAGGAGCGGAATAAAAGCTTTCTTGATTTTCATCGGTTCCGACGCATATGTAGGCATCGGTGGCCATAGAAGAGGGAATGAATACCGGCTCGCCTGTATCCCTGTAAACCGGGTGATTCTGCATCTTGCTCGGGCCGTAGGCTCGGGAAGTGTTGGATCTGTGGACGAACACGTTTTTTCCGAAATGCTCTTCTTCGGTGATTGAAATGTGGGGCATATCATAAAGCAGATCCATTTCCGGATCTTTTCCCAGAACTTTCTTGATAGTTTCGGAAATATTATGAGTAATAACTGCGCGATTGGCGGTACCGAAGTTTGAAGCGGCTGCTCTGGCGTTCATATAAAGCTCACCGTCGGCGCCTCTGGCGATATATTTTAAAAGTGATTTGTCTCCGGACATGTGTTTTTTTATCATCTTTTGCATCTTATTGTAGATATTTCTTTTTTTGGTCATAAAAGTGAGTTTTCCAAGATATACCATAAGAGCTTGTGACAGATGCTCTTTCTTTTTAGCAGTGTGGGTATACATAGTGTATTGTCCCAATATGCCCGATCCGGTGTGGATCATAAAAAGATATTGGCCTTTTTTTATGCCGAATTTTCGGGCAATTTCCGGATCAATGATATCTTCTACCTTCATAAGATCCAAAAAATGATTTCCGGCCGCACCCAGTATCCCGAGGCGGAACTTTGCGAAAAAAAGATAAAGCTTCGGAATAACGTCAAAAATATCTTGTCTGGCCATCTCTTTTCCGAAGAAATTTCCATTCCCCTGGGTATTTTCTATTTCATTTTTTGTTTTGATCCCGAGGTGTTCAATGACAGCGGAAGTTCCTTTTCGGCAGATATCTATGACAACGCCGAAAGGAACCTTGGTGCCTACGAATCTTTTGGTGGGAACAACATTAACAAGTTCCTTAAATAATTTATCAATATCTTCGGAGGTCGTATTTTCTTCGGTCAGGTCGGTCTTTACCAGACGCATTCCGCAATTAGGGTCGGAGTCGTTTACCTGGGGGAGGATGAAATTTTCGGAAACGATCGTGGTTCCGGAAGCATTTTTCCTTCCCGGTTTGGAGCAGACATCGGGCATGGCAATCAGGCTGCGGAAAAGTGTTTCCTTATTGGATCCGACATCTTCTAGCTTGTCATAACTGTCATCCCGGGGGAGCAGATCCCGGCTCATAAAAAAAAGCGCCGGAACTTGCATTTTTTCGGTTTTGAATTCCTGGAGGTGCGCTGATTTTTGTATGATGTTAGGATTTTCAATCATAGCCTTTTGTCGTTTTTAGATATGGAACACATAAATATTAACATATCAAAAATAATTTTGAAAGAAAGGATGGTGTATTTTTTATGGATCCGGATTGTTTTCATCTGTGTGCCATTCCTTCGGGTTTATCCTTATATATTCATGGATTTTGTTCAATGATTCGCTTTTTCTGATTATGTGGTCGTAAAAGGAACGTTGCCATTGGAAATCGCTATTTTTAGATTTTTTATTTATTTCACGTGATGAGAATGTTTTAAATCTGCGGATAATTTCGGATAAATCATATCTTTTTGTAGGGACAGATTTAAAACCTGTCCCTACATTATATCTAAAGATTATTATAAGTCTCAGAATATTTTTTCGCGGCTTTTTCTAGGCTGAAGTTTTCTTCTACGTAAGTACGCGCGTAAGTACGTACGTACTTACGTCTTTCCTCGTCGTTATAAAGAGTCAGGATCGCATCAGTGATGTCTCCGACATTTCCGGCTCTCACTCGGATGGAGTTTTCCTTGTTGGAAAATTCTTTGAGGATCGGGATGTCGGAAATTACTACCGGCTTTGCGCAGGCCATAGCTTCGATGACTGCCAAGGGCACATCAAATTTTCCTTGCATATTTCTTACGGGAAAGAGGCTTATATCGCAAAGATTATAGATATCGCTCATAGCATACTTCCCGTCGTCATGGAAAGAGACTTTTTCAAGCAGGCCGTTTTCTTCCAGTTTTTTTATGACTTCTTCTTTTTTCTTGGCGTCTTTTTCGTTCTTGATCCTTACGGCCAGCGAAAGCCTGGCGTTGGGAACTTTTTGGGAAACTTCGATGAAACTGTTTATGATATCATCCATAGCTCCGAGCCTCACATATTCCCCGGTGAAATTTATTAT
>Ga0172382_10001837_pt1 | contig 36791 bp, 36 predicted proteins | sample Leawel138RmetaG_FD_122245 | JGI IMG/M metagenome (GOLD analysis project Ga0172382, IMG submission 122245) | Leachate microbial communities from a municipal landfill in Southern Ontario, Canada - Leachate well 138R metaG | ecosystem: Engineered > Solid waste > Landfill > Unclassified | place... | reverse complement strand
TACGACGAAAGTCGCGACGATTAGTGTTTGCAATGTTTTTTTCATGGTTTTTGTCCTCCCTTTTCTTATTTTTATTTTCATGATTGCTTTTGCCTTTATATATGAAATGATCGTGCCAAGTGGATGTTCTGTTTTGATAATCTTGTAAGCGACTGGATATACGGAGGAATAAATATGGCGGGCGGCAAGAGGAACAATATTTTATCCCCCATGAACCCGTTCAGTTGAAAGAAAGATTAAAACGGTTCGATGAAATGATTAGACGAAAAGAGGGGAGGGAGATGGGTTATCTCTTCGGCACGGTGAAAAAAGAGTCATCTCTCCGTTCCCGGCGTCGCCCCTTATGGCTTTCCGAGGGCGGACCCCTGTGACCCGTATGGGACCATTGTACATTTTTATACAGAAGGTATCGGGTTAAAACCAATCTCCTTCTGGATATTCCGCTCATAAACTGATACGTACGATCCGAATAAAAAATCATCGAAAGTGAAAAGCGACGATCATCCTGCACAGGTAAAGGGGGATCATTTTTCATGAATGCATTGTATCTGTTAATCGGCAGCCTATGCGTCTTTGCCCTGGCCTACCGTTATTACGCCGCTTTCATTTCAGCCAAAGTCCTGATGTTGGACGACCGCAATGTTGCCCCCTCCGTTTCCTGCAATGACGGCCAGAATTACGTTCCCACCAACAAGTGGGTGGTCTTCGGACACCATTTTGCCGCCATCGCCGGCGCGGGGCCCATGATCGGACCGGTCTTGGCTGCCCAGTATGGCTGGGGGCCTGGTTTTATCTGGATATTACTGGGTTCCGTTTTCGGGGGTTGTGTTCATGACATGATTATCCTGTTTGCCTCCTACCGTCACAATGGGCAGTCCCTGTCCGTTATTGCGGAGAGGGATGTCAGCCGGATCAGCGGCGCGGTGACGGCTGTGGTGATCTTATTTATCATTATCTGTGCCTTGGCCGGGCTCGCCGTGGCTGTCGTCAACTCCCTGTTCAACAACCCCTGGGGAAGCTTTTCCATCGTCATGACGATCCCGATTGCAATGGTCATCGGGGTGTATATGTTCAGGATCAGACCGGGTGCTATTCTGTCCGGCTCCATCGCCGGTGTTACCATGGTTTGTATGGCGGTTTTTATGGGTCCATACATCGCTGATTCCGCTATCGCCTCTTGGTTCACCTTCGACAAAAGGCAGATGTCGATCCTCCTGCCTCTGTACGGTTTCAGCGCGGCTGCCATTCCGGTTTGGTTACTCCTTGCTCCGCGTGATTATCTGAGCAGTTTCATGAAAATCGGCGTGGTCGTTACCCTGGCCGTCGGGCTTTTTTTCGTCAATCCAGCCATCAAAATGCCCTTTACGACAGAGTTCATATCGGGCGGCGGCCCGATCATTCCCGGTCCCTGGTGGCCCTACGTATTCATCACGATAGCCTGCGGTGCTATTTCGGGCTTTCATGCCCTGATCGGTTCAGGGACAACGCCGAAAATGCTGGAGCGTGAAACGGAAATTCCCTTAATCAGCTACGGTGCCATGCTGACGGAATCCTTCGTAGCCGTCATGTCCCTGCTTGCCGCGGTGACCCTCATGCCCGGAGACTATTACGCCATCAATACGCCCCCGGAAATCTTTCAGAAACTGAATACGCAGATCGTCGATCTGCCGGTCCTCAATCAACTGATAGGGCTGGACGTCGCTCACCGTCCGGGAGGGGCCATCTCACTGGCGGTAGGCATGTCGCATATCTTCGCGAATATCAGCGAAGGTCTCCGCCACACCATGAAGTATTGGTTCCAGTTCATCATCATGTTCGAGGCCCTCTTCATACTGACCACCATTGACGCCGGAACCCGGGTGGCTCGCTACATATTGCAGGATGTTCTCGGTTACGTTTACAAACCACTGAGCCGGAAAGACTGGATGCCCGGCACCGTCGTCACGAGCGCTCTCGTATCGATGGCTTGGGGCTATCTGCTTTATACCGGTGACATTTCCTCTATCTGGCCCATGTTCGGCGCCACGAATCAGACTCTTTCCGCTCTCGCTCTGGCTATCGGTACGACGATCATCCTGCGGATCGGCAGGAAAAAGGTTTACGCCCTCATCACCCTGATTCCCTGTTTCCTGATCACGGTCACAACCTTTGCCGCCGGCGTCATGAATATCCAGATCTACCTGGGCAAAGGCCAGATGCTCAACGCCTGGCTGAGCCTGGCCATCCTGATACTCGTCGTGATTATCATTGTGGATAACGTGCGGGTGTGGCTGAAATTGTTTCGAACGGAACAGCCCATCGGGATGAACGACGGCCGTGAGATAATTCATTAGTCCCCCATGGCGGAGCGAGGAAAGACGGGGGCCGGCCCGGTTGAAATTTTTGCAAAATGGCAAGAGCTTTTTAATACGGATGAAGTTGTGAGGAGGGTGACGGTGAAACACCCCTCCCGGCATCCTGCCATGAAGGGGTGCTGATTTTATTCGAAACGGTCTCCGCATATGCCGTGTTGCCAGAAGACTGAAGAATCTCATCAACTTTTTCTTAGCCTTCGAATCGGGCGCCTCGCGCCGATAGGCTCTGCGGTTTCTTTCTCGTTCGATTCCAGTTTTGTGACTGAAGCACGTGCACCGCAGATGACTCGTTTCGATACATATATCGGCAGATGTCCGGAAAAACTTTAACCGGGCAAGGGATGACAGGGCGCCAGAGGCTGCAAACGGCAGGATCGCCTCGTCTTATCTCCCGATCAACACTTCTCCTGTATTGGTGAATATCTTCACCGGGAGTTGGAATACCCGTTTGAATATATCAAAAACACCCGTCGCCATGGACTGGAGGGGGACCGCGGTTATGGACGGATCGGTCAGTTTGCCTTTTGCTTCAAAGTAGGTTGTGACAAACGTTCCTTCCTTTCCCGTGATGATCCAGCCCACAATCGGGATGCTTCTGACCACTTTGTCGACCGTCTGCAGGGGTTGGATCCCGATTGTGCTGTCTATTTCCTCCCGGATCATGTCAATTTCGCCGACAACGGCGATGTTCATGGCATCGCTTTTCACAAATAAATCCGTGGTCGATACGAAACCGTCACGAAAATCAAGGTTACCGCTGATTTTGTTATAGGGCATACCACCGGAAACCATGTCGGGCAGCTGAAATTTGAAGAGTTGTGATACATTCAGGATGGAAAAAATCTTTGACAGGGCGGGAAACTGCCGGAGCATACCTTTTGTAATCTTCAACTTGATTCCACCCGAAGCCGTTTTTTTCAGGTCCGCCATCGTGTTGCCCCGGGCGCTCAATGTGCCTTCAATGTTGAGGGCTCCTGTGATGGTATAGCCTTGCCAGTCGAAGATTTTCGCAAGTTCTTGCGCAGATATTTTTTCGCCATGGAAAGCTGCACTGTACCGGGGCAGATCATCGGCGAAAGCCACCGTGCCGCTGGCTGTTACATGGCCATTTAAGGCCGACAAATCGGTTTGCAAAATCCTGAGCAGGTTATTTTCGTAATCCATATTCGATCGGAGCTTCGTAAACGAAAAATCATTCCACGTTGCCCGGTTGGCCGCAAGGTTGATTTTCACCGATGGCGATGATTTGGGTTTCCCGTCGGGGTTTAATTTGCGAACCTGGACCAGGGGCAACACGTCATCGATTTTCAGATCGGATGATTCGAGGTTCAATGCCATGACCGGCCTTGCCAAATCCGATATCCTTCCTGACAGGTTGAGCGGTGTCTCCGCGATATATCCGGACATGGAATGGATTTCCAGGATGCCCCCATGCCATGAAAAATCACCCCTGATATTTGTCAGTTGTTTCTTCGGTTCCGGTGTTGTCAAGTCAAAGTCGGCCAGATTGAGCTCTGGACAGGAAAATTCTGCCCGAAAGAGCGGGTTGGAAAAATTGTTGATCATCCCTTTCCCGGTTATGGAGGATGTTCCGATCTGAGCCTTGATCATGGATGTTTCCAGATTATTGCCTTTGAGGTAAAGGTGTCCGCTGATACGGCTGAGAGGCTGCATATCTTTTGCGGGCATCAGGGACGCGCCACTCAGAGAAACCTGGCCCGACCAGAGCCACTGAAGTGGATTGGTGGTGTTGCCTTTTCCTGCGATATTGATTTGGGCCATTCCCGTGGGTCGATACTCTTGCAAGGCCGGTAAGTGCTCGATGACGTGTTCAATCTGGAATCGGTTGGAATCAATTTTAGCGGCCAGTTTCTCATTTTTCCCCCAGTCGTATTGTCCCGACAACCTGAGGAACATCGGGGCGAGGTCGTAATTCAGCAAGTCTGCACGGAGGCCCGTCTCGCTGATGCGACAGGAGAAAGTCATCCTGTTGTCCTTACTCCGCGGCTTATGGATCATGTTTTTGTACGCATAGTCGGCATCCTTCAGATCCCAGTTGCCGGATAATTGGTAATCACTGATGAGGCCGTGTCCGTTCAGGTTCAGTGCGGATTTCCCTGAATATTCCAACATGTCCTCCGTCTGTTTGCCCAGGAGCCAGGCGATTTCGCTTTTCTGAGGGGACATGACCATGGAAAATGGATAGGAAACCGGGGTTGTGAGACAATAATCCGTAATTGATCCGTTCAGCGTAAAGGGCGACGTTCCGAATTTTCCCGACATATTCTGGAGAAGAAAGTCCTTTCCTTTCAGAACAAGCTTCCCCCTGATTCCGCTGAAGGCGGGTGTCCGATCATTCCACTGCAACAGACCGCCTTCGATCACAGATCCATGGATGGAAAGCACCCGGCAGTTGTCCTTTTCTTCCATGCGTGCAATTTGACTTACGCGTCCATCCAGGTGTCCATCGTCCAATCGGAAGGTTCCGGCCTTGATTTTCGTCTCGATGAATTCTGCCGCATCGTCGTAAATAACACCGAAGGGAATGTACTGTCGATATCCCTCGAGTTTAAAAGGGGCCGTGACGGCATGCGCAACGATACGGGGATCACCGCCGGGAATATCGAGAATGGAACAGCTCCCTCGTGCATGAAAGCCGTCGATCCGGATATCGATGTTTTCGATTTTCACATCCCGGGTATCGACGGCCAAATGGTATTTCAACTGAGCCTTCCGGGGCGCAAGTTCTGTTCGAAATACTTCGGGATATTTAAAGTGCAGATCTTCAACGGACATTCTGCCTTCCGATTCGAATTCGTCGAACTTTCCACTGAAGCTGGAGTCGATATTCAAACGTCCGCGGATCTTTTCAAAAGGCACGTATTGCCGGTAATAACCCCAATACCGTTCCGCATCTAGATTTCTGGTGATGACACGGACGGAGGCCACGCTATCGAGCAGGGGTTTATCCTTGGGCGATAACCTGAGCGCACCCCTTAGTTTTACCTCACCATCCTTTGATGGATTGTTGATGAAAGCAGAGAGATAAAATCTGCTGTTTTTGCCTCTTGTCAGGTTGGAGATGTAAAAATCAATATCGAAAATGGTGTGTGTTATCGATAAATCCTGAATGAATTCATCTTGTATGCATACGGTTCCTTCCTTTATGCGGAGCGCTTTCAATCGAAAGCGCCGCCCCTTTTGCTCCGCAAGAAGGTCGCTGATGTTGAAAGTCCCGTCCCGATAGCGTTGCAAATGGATACCCGGTTTTTCCAGTACAATGTCCCTGATGGCAATCTCTCTGAAGAGGAGGGGCGTGAGTGCAAGGCGGATGGAGATTCGTTCAGCCGTCATCAGGGGGGGGGCGGCCTTGTCGCCCGGTTCGTTTATAATCACGTGATCGAAGGTGAAGGCAGGGCCGCGGCGTAACGAGAATCCCCCTTTTTCATAATGGACGTCGCGGTTCAGGGTTTTCCGCATTTCCATAAGGATGTCATCCCTGTAGTTATCCAGAGGGTAATGTTTTTTCAGTGTAAGGGCCGTGAGGGCACCTGCAAAAAAAACAAACGCCAACAGCGAGACCGCAAGGAATATTTTCTTTCGACGAAATTTCATTCGCATATAGCCCCTGTTAAACGGAATGTTCATGTTATCGATAAAATTTGATTGTTGCTGAAATATTAACCATCAGCACGAAGATGATGCAACAAATAATGATTCGTTCCAGCCGGTGGAGGAGAGTTTTGTCATATACCGCAATGAATAATATATTGGGCCGGTCTTTTCTGGTTGTTTCGGAGGTTGAAATCATTTATGAAATAGCGGACCGGCTTGATGCCGTATCATCCTCTTCGGAGCCACTACGATTTGAACACCCAGGCGAGAACAGAATCTTCTCTCATGAGGCGGTTGAATTACTTCCTGGCCCTTTCCCGCACGCCTCACGCCCTCATCGACCTGGCTTCCCCGGCTCTTGCCGCTCTGTTCTGCCTGGGTTCCGTTCCCTCCTGGCACATCGTGTTTGTAGGTTTTATCACCGCTTTTGCGGGGTACACGGCTGTTTATTCCCTGAATGATATTGTCGATTTTCGTGTTGACCTGCAGGGGCGGCACAATGACACCACCGAAAGAACCGTTCAGGATTTGGACGGCCTGTTTGTGCGTCATCCCCTTGCCAAGGGGTTGATCCCTTACGGTCAGGCGGTGGTTTGGGCGCTTTTCTGGGCTACGTTGGCCCTCATCGGCGCCTGGTCCCTCAATCCTTTTTGTCTGGTTATTTTTATTTGCGCCGCTTTTCTCGAAGTCGTTTACTGTTTTCTCCTCAAAATCACCTGGTTACGGAGCATTGTCAGCGGCTTCGTTAAGTCATCGGGACCCGTGGCCGCTGTTTTTGCGGTTAATGCCGATCCACCGGGTCTTTTTTTACTCCAAATGTTCCTTTTTTTCTTTTTTTGGGAAATCGGAGGTCAAAATGTGCCCAACGACTTGTCCGATCTGGAAGGCGACAGGGAACTGGGAGCGAAAACCATACCGGTTCGTTTTGGCATCCGAACATCGGTGCAGATCATTGTCTTTTCCTTGTGTATGACATATGGCTTGGGTTTCGTTTTGTTTTCCATGTTTCCCGCCCCCTTCAGCGGGTTTCTTTTGGCGGCCGCCGGGGTATGTGGTTTTTTCCTTCTGCTCCTACCGGCGATCCGTCTTTATCGTTCGCAGGAGACGGACAGGGCTCTCAGTCTCTTCAACCGTGCAAGCTACTATCCCCTGGCGCTGCTTGCCTGTTTTGTAATCGGTCTGCTGTTTAAATAAATACCATGTCTTATCGCTTGGTTGCGTATCCCAGTATTTCCAAATGGCGACTTTCCAGGTAATTTCCCATGACGAGGCCTGAGGCGGCCATCGTCTTTTTCAGCGTTTCGCTATCGAATCGATTTTCCAGCGGATGGAGGAGGATGTGGCGGGTTATGAAGTTTCGGTATAATGGCGGGTAAAGCTCCTCGAAGCAATAAATTCCCCCCTTCTTCAGAACCCGGACGATCTCATCCATAGCGGCCTGCCAATCCGGAATATGATGGAGAACACCAAAGCCGAAAACGGCGTCCATCACCAGGTCACCAAAGGGGAGAGCGGTGGCGTCGCCGACCAAAAAGGAAATTCCTTCCCGTTGGGCCGGCTTTAGATAGGACCCGGATTTTTGGACCATGTCTATATCGAGATCCATGGCATAGATATGATCCGGACGGAACACGCGCTTGATCAGAAGGGCTCCCGCTCCCCGGCCGCAGCCGATTTCCAGAATATGCGCTTCCTCCGGCAATTTGATTCGTTTACGGTACCAGCTCATTTCCAGACGCTGCTGAAGGGGCCGCAGCGGATTGTTCACCGCCATCCGTTCCGCCCAGTTGAGTTTCATGGTTTTACGCCCGTATAGATGACGGCAATGCCGTTGGTTAGCCGTTTATACTGGACCTGAATGAACCCCGCTGCCGAAATAATCCGTGAAAAATCATCCGGTGAAGGGAACATGCGGATGGATTCTGGCAGATGGAGGTAGGCGTTGCGGGTGCCGGCCAGCAATTGACCGACATACGGCATGATATGAAAGGAGTAGATGTCGTAAAGGAAACGAAAGCAGGGATTGACCGGTAGAGAAAATTCCAGACACATGAAGCTGCCCCCCGGTTTGAGTATTCGGTTAATTTCCCGCAGGCATCTTCCCATATCCGTTACATTGCGGATGCCAAAACCAATCATTGCCCCATCGAAGAGTTGTGATGGAAAGGCGATGTCTTCGGCGTCACCTTGAACACAGCCAATCCGTTTTGAAAAACCTGCCTTGGCGATCTTGGGTATGCCCTGTTTCATCATTTGCAAATTGATGTCATAGACGACGATTAGGCTGCCATGCCCCAGGCGTTTGGCTGCCAGGACGGCCAAATCCGCCGTGCCGCCACATAGGTCGATGACCATCCCGTTTTTTTTTAACCGGGCGGCTTTTACGGCGGAACGTTTCCACAGATAGTGAATTCCCAGACTGAGCAGGGTGTTCATGAAATCATATTTATCGGCAATAGAATTGAAATGCCTGAGAACATGACCGGCTTTTTCCGAGGCCTTTATTTTGCGATACCCAAAGAATGCTGTTTTTTTATCCAGATCCTTTTGCTGTGAATTCAAAATAAAATTCTCCCATGGGAAAAATGAATTTGGAAAACGCCTATCCCGTTATCCGTTTTTCAACAGGATGTCCGCTGTGTTGAATCCCGCCTTGGCCAAAATCGGTAGCAGGTGGGCGAGGCTTCTTCTCCCGGCCTCAACGGGTTTATCCGCATAGGTATAGAGCTCCAGGCTGATGTCACCCTCATATCCGGTTTCCTCGATCATCCGCAGCACCGATTCGAAGTGGATGGCCCCTTCCCCCGGGATCAAATGGTGATGACGCCGATCCGCTCCAATATCTTCTATATGGACATGGCCGATCCAGGGAAGGAGCCTACGGAAGCTCTCAGCCGGGTCTTCACCGGCACAAAAGAAATGACCGATATCGAAATTGATGCCAACCCACCTGGATCGGACGTCGCTGATGAAGTCCAGGAATTGGCTTGTGTTTTCCATCAGCAGATCCGGTTCCGGCTCGATAAGAATCTTGACTTCCAGTGCTTCTGCCAAGGGAACGACCCTTTCCAGTCCGTCGTGGAAAAGTCTGATCGCTTCAGAATGGTTCATGCCTGTCAGGGGACCGCCCGGGGGCACTGAAATGTTCGTACAGCCGAGTTTCGCCGCCACACGTAAACTCTGCAGGGTGTGCTGTATTCTGATTTCACGTCTCTGCCGATCCCGTTCAATCCAGGAAGGCAGATACGTATCACCCACGGCAAACAGGGTGAAGCTGTTGATGTTTGTTATTTTCAGACCGGTTTCGTTTATCCTTTCCTTCAGCTTCTGAAGACTGTTTTCACTCCAGTCCGGCGGATAGAGGTGAGGGCGGTCACCCATGATTTCAATCCCGCCGAAGCCGAGCTCGGCAATGTCATCGACCGCGTCGAACAGAGATCCACGGACAAAGGCGTTTGTGCTGTAACCGAGTTTCATGTCAGGGTTTCTCCTGTTTTTTCTTTCTTAAATGAATCGTTTATGACATCTTGCTGTAATTGTCGAAGCGCCTCGATTTGGTCCTGAAAAGCGATTGGAGATGCAGGGGCGATCGCCTTCTTGAAGTAAAACGCCAATTCCGTCACCAAACCGGTACGCCCCATACCCGACAGCGCGTTCATCCATATGGCCAGATCGATAATCATGGGTGCCGCCAGAATCGAATCGCGGAGCTGCATGTTGAGCCTGATAGTCATGGGCATACCGAACAGGCCTGTAAAGTCGATGACGTCCCAGGATTCCTTTTGGTCACCGCGCGGCGGGTAATATTCGATGGATACCTTGTGGGTGGATTGTCCGTATCGTCGTTCACCCACCGGGTAACCCAAAATTTCGTCAAGAAAATCCGTTTTGTTGGCCAGTTTGCCTGATGCTTTTTCTGGGTTGGAAAGGTTCCGCCCGTCTTCGTTGCCCAGAATGTTCAGGCTGTACCAACCCTCAACGGGAAGCTTTCGCGCCTTTAAGGCAGACGCAATCACCATTTTGAGATAAGTTTGCCCTGTCTTGCCGTCTCTTCCGCAAACAGGAATCCCGACCTTCTTCGCCTCTTGCAGGACGAGGGGGCATTCGACGGCATTGGAGGTAAAATTCACTATGGGAACCCTGCAAGCCATGGCAGCCATTAAATAGGCCAGGTCCGGGAAATCGACGGGATTGTGTTTCTGGTAAATCTCTTCCAGAGTTCGACAGGCTTCCAGATTCTTCACAGCGCAAGCAGGTAAAAGATTGATAAGAATTGGCTGGTGGAATGGGTTGGCATTGACCAGCTCACGGATATCCTGAGACAGCGCCTCTATGTGATGCCGCCAAACCGTCTTTTCAGCGGGAGGCCTGCGCACATCCATCGCATCCAGTGCCGATACGTAATCGCCGAAATATTCGGGAAGTAGAATGCCCTGAAGGCTGATACGGTGACTCATTGGATTGTCCGATAAATCCCATCCCGCAAAAGCGGCTTTTCGAAGGATTTCCGGATTGGCCCAATCGGCCGTGATCAACCAGGGCCGGATGTTTTCGAAGGAGTCGTTCATGGCGGCAATCGCCGCCGCCACCGTGGTGCCGACGGCACCTTTTGCGCCGGCTACAAGGAGAAGAGGGGGTTTCATTATCATGTAAACCATATCCTTTCAGAGGCTTCACGGATGCCACGAATTCAGTTTTTCATATCTGTACATGAAAGCGGTGGTTTTGCAAATTCATTTCCTCAACGAGATGAGACGGAAGGCAAGGGAACCCATACTTTGAAAGAAATCAGAATAGTGATGGTCATCCTGTGTCTCATGTTAAAAAGTAACCGGTGAGGAGATTGTACAGGATATTCTGATATTGACTTCCCGATGGAATGCCTGATATGAGGACATGTCATCTGGTCGTCGGGAAGGTAATGGGAAGAAATTCTCTTGGATGATGGTCATGTCGTTAAACGGGGGATGATGCTTATGGCCCTTTTTACGAATATGAATCAAGGATCGCAGAATAATGTGCTTGTAAACGCAATCAGGTTTCTGTTGGAACCATTTGCCGCCACAGGCCGTTTGGCGATATTTTGGATCAAAAACCTGGGTGCGGCGGCCATTTTCCTGGTTCTTGCCATCCTGAAAATATTCCAGAAAAAACAGTTCATTAAAATTGTCCAGCAGCTCTATTATATCGGCGCAAAATCCACCATGATCATTCTGCTGGTGGGACTCTTTACGGGCATGGTTCTGGGGCTCCAGTCATACTATGCCCTGGTCAAGTTCGGAGCAGAGGGAGCTTTGGGAACACTCGTGGCCCTTTCTCTGGTGAGAGAGTTGGGTCCTGTTTTGACGGCGATCATGATCACGGCCCGGGCGGGTTCCGCCATTACCGCGGAAATAGGCATTCAGAGGATTTCCGAACAGATCGACGCGTTGGATACCATGCGGATTGATCCGCTAAAATATTTGATCAGTCCCCGAATTGCGGCGGCGGTGATCAGTTTTCCCATCCTGACCGCTCTTTTTGATGTGATTGGTATCATTGGTGGCTATGTATCCGTTGCGATCGTTCTCGGGATCACCTCGAACACTTACTTTTATCGTGTTCAGTCCAGCCTGACATCAAAGGATATAACGGACGGGTTTATCAAATCCATAGTGTTTGCCGTAATCGTCGCCACTGTTTGCTGTTTCCAGGGTTATTTTGCCCATATGCGCTCGGACAGTCATGGGGCTAAGGCCGTGGGGTTATCCACCACCTCCGCCGTCGTTCTTTCCTGTGTGTTGATCCTCTTGTCCGATTATGTTGTTACTTCTCTTTTGATTCAGTGATTCCATGGATACGCCGCTAATTGAATTTCAACAGGTAACCAAGCGTTTCGGCACGAAGACCGTTCTGGATCAGGTTAATTTAAAAATCTACGAAGGTGAAGTTACGACCATTATCGGACTCAGCGGCAGCGGCAAGAGTGTCCTGTTGAAACATATCATTGGCTTGCTCAAACCTGAAGAGGGCACGATTCTCTTTCGGGGGCGTCCATTACGGAGCGCTAAAGGACATCACGTTTCTTTTGCCCCGGGCGAGATAAGTTATATGTTTCAAAACAACGCCCTTTTCGATTCCATGAATATCCTGGAAAATGTCTCCCTTCCCCTGCTGGAAACAACAAACATGACCAGGACTGAAATTGAAAAACGTGCTCTCGCCAGGCTGGAACAGACCGATCTGGTCGATTCCCGCTATAAATTCCCGTCTGAACTGTCCGGGGGTATGCAGAAAAGGGTTGCTTTGGCTCGTGCGCTGATTATGGACCCCAAGATTGTCCTCTTTGACGAACCCACTTCGGGACAGGACCCGATACGCAAAAATGCTATTTTAAGCATGATTGCCCAATATCAGCGTAAATTCGGGTTTACGGCCATTCTTGTCAGCCATGAGATACCCGACGTATATTTTATTTCTAACCGGATTCTTGCCCTTTATGACAAAAAAATCGTTTTTCAGGGTACCCCTGAAGAACTTGAGGATTTCGATCATCCCTTCAATGATGAAGTCATACGAAGCCTTGAAGGATTGCAAGCGGAGTTGACCGGTCTTTCATCACGCCGACGTTTCAAGGTTTTGTATCGCGCTGGAATGAAACAGGATCGTGAAGATGATGTGTATGCTCTGATCATGGTTACCCTCCAATCTTTGGATACGGTGATTAATAAACTTGGCCACGAATATGCTCAAATGATCGTGCAGCGCCTTGGCATCTTTATCGATAAACACTTTGGCCCTCTCGGGGGTTTTTCCACCCGTTATAGCGTTCATCGGTTTGTGACCGTCCTGCCTTATACGGATCTGGTGGAAGCCCGGGATATTTTGAAAAATTTCGTCATGAATCTGTCGGAATATGGTATTGATACCATAGTAAAAGACGACGAAAGTGACAATTCGAACCTGGAAGGCTGTACGGATTTTGCCGTCCTGGTTGGCCTCGCACAGGGGCGACCATTCATGAATGTGGAATCTGTTGTCGAGGCGGCCGCAGAGGATCAGAAAGAAATCTCCCGTTTATCTTGTCCCGCAAAGGAGTGATCTCATGAAAAAATTTGCCATGGAAACGAGCGTCGGTATCTTCGTTTTTTTGGGGCTTATCCTGATTGGCTATATGACGGTAAAACTGGGTCATGTGGACTTGTTTGGGAGCGATTCATATCCGTTGAACGCAAAATTCACTTCCGTATCCGGGTTAAGGATCGGGAGCCCTGTTAAAATGCTTGGGATGGAAGTGGGCCGTGTCGAGTCTATGAAGATTGATCAGGAGGATTTGAAGGCCGTGGTGGAGTTCAGGATAAAAAACGAAATGATGATTTATGATGACGCAATCGCTTCCATTAAAACTGAGGGGCTGATCGGAGATTGCTATTTAAGCATCGATCCTGGGGGCGGCGGAGCCGTGCTTGCTGCCGACGGAACCATCACGGAAACGCAGCCGGCAGTCGAAATTTCTGATTTAATTGGTAAATACGCTTTTGGGGATGTTCAAAGCGATCTGAAATCTTTAGAATAGCGTTAATGAATTGACGACGAGGTGGCTATGAAAAGGAATATCGTTTTCTCCATTATTCTGGTCATTGTTTTGCTGTGTTCATCTTCTTATGCAGGTGTTCCCCTTGAGACCCTAAAGCTCAATGTGAATAAAGTATTGAATGTCCTGCGCGACCCCGATCTGAAAAGCCCGGCCAAGAAAGAATTGAAGAAAGAAAAGTTGCGCCGTCTGTATTTCGATATGTTTGACGAAGTGGAACTGGCGAAGCGATCCCTGTCCCGAAACTGGAGGAAACTGACTGCAGAGCAGAAGACGGAATTTGTTCATCTGTTCCATCAGATTCTCGAAAACACCTATGTGGAACGTATCCTTGCCTACCAGGACGAGAAGATATCCTTCGATAAGGAATCGATGCTGACTCCCACCACGGCAGAGGTATACACGCGTATCAACAGGCCCGAAGGAAATGTTCCGATTAACTATCGCCTGCTGCTGGTCGATGAGAACTGGAAAGTCTATGATGTGGTGATTGAAAATGTGAGTCTTGTCCAGAATTACCGCACCCAGTTCAATGACATCCTTTCCAAACAGACACCGGATAAATTGTTGGAAATCCTGCGAAAAAAAGTAAAAGATCAAAAATAGCCGTTCTTCCTGACAGGAGCCGTGGTTATGAAGTTACGCCTGACGCGCATAACGAGATATAGGGGTTTCAGTATTATCGGGATTGCTCTGGTTGTCGCATGCCTTCCCTTCTTTCCTTTTTCCCCGGCCCTGCATGCTGAGGAATCACCTCATGCCGAGATAACTGTCCATATCACCGACGGCATGACAGAATCGCTCCCACCGTCCGGAGAAGATGCTTTTCCTGAGGAAACGGTCTTGCCCGGTACCGTTCATGAAGGGGGGCGAGTTGCGGATCCCGTATGGATTGCCGAGGATTTTGAAGACGACTTCGAATATGAAGATGATTTTGACATTTCTGGTGAAGAACAAAGCCGTACCGGTGGTCCGCACATTTCCGATCCGATTGAACCCTTCAATCGAGCCATGTTTCTCTTCAATGACAAACTTTATTTCTGGGTGTTGAAACCCGTTGCAACCGGATACAACAAAATTCTACCGAAAGTGATGCGGGTCAGCGTCAAAAATTTCTTCACCAATCTTGCGTTTCCCATCCGTTTTGTCAGTTCGCTTTTGCAGGCGGATTTTAACGGAACAGCCATTGAATCAGGCCGTTTTTTCATTAACTCGATTTGGGGTATCGCCGGGTTCATGGACCTGGCCTCCATGGAAGGTATCAATCTCCCAAAACAGGATACAGATCTGGGGCAGACCTTTGGTCTATGGGGGATCGGGCAGGGCGTCTATATCGTTTGGCCATTCCTCGGGCCTTCAAGTCCGCGAGAGACCTTTGGTTTCGTGGGTGAGTACTTTCTTTATCCTGTCTCATATATTAATCCCTGGTACGTGTCCACAGGAATAAGGGGCTATGAGATTCTCAATGACACCTCGCTTAGAATCGGCGATTACGAGGCCCTGGTCGGTGCAGCCATAGATCCCTATATCGCAACCCGGGATGCCTATGTCCAATACCGTCACCAAAAAATCGAGAAGAAAAGGCAGAAACTCTGGAATCCGGTTCCTGAAGAACAACCCACCGAATAGCCTCAACGCGGGAAAGCGGTCTTTTACAATACGGGAGTGATGCGGTTCCAAACACACGGGTGGTCGGCGATAAGGTACCCCGGAACGGGTCATATCACATTATAGCATTTCAATAATTTTGAATTCTTCATTCACCCATTCGCCGCGGCACTTTTTGCCGTCCGCAAAACTCAATACACCGGTTCCGAACATGTTGTTTTCGCGCCATTCTCCTTCGTATTGAGACCCGTCGGAAAAAACCAGAACGCCGTGGCCGTGGCATAGTCCGTCTTCCCATTGGCCATTGTACCTTTGACCGTTGGGATAGTTGAACTCACCTGATCCGGACTTCACACCTTTAATCCATCGGCCCTGGTAACGCCCGCCGTTGGGAAGGGTTTCGGTTCCTTCTCCTTCGGGGCATCCTGCCCGCCACTGCCCTTCATAACGGTAGCCGTCTGAGAGGAGCAAGACGCCTTCTCCCTCGGGCAAATCGCTTGCCCATTGCCCCTCGTAACGGCTCCCGTCCGCCCAGACGAAGGTACCCGTGCCGTGGAAGCGCCCCTCTTTCAAAGATCCGTTATAGGAGGATCCATCCGGGAAGGCGGAAGAGGCTTCCCCGTTAATAAAGCTTTCAACCCACTGAAAATTAACGGGTCCTTGTCCCTGTACATCCTGTTGCGATTTACTTAAAACGAGATTTTTATTCAGCATGGTGTCACCAATCTACACCTCGAGATATTTACCGTTTCTAAATTCACCTGCCAGTCTCTTGCCGTCGGCAAGCACCATCACACCGTTACCATGGGGAAGGCCGTTTTCCAGTTGACCGGTATATTTTCTCCCGTCAACCAACGTCAGGGTGCCCAAACCGTGGAATTTGTTGTTCCGGAATTCTCCTTCATAACGATCCCCGTTGGGATATTCCATGACCCCCTTGCCGTTGGACAATCCGTTCTGAAATTCTCCGGTATATTTTTTCCCGTCCGGCAGGATCAGAAAACCCTGGCCGTTAAATTTACCGCCCCGGTAACGCCCGTTGTAACGCATACCGTCCGGGAAGGATTCCGAACCCTGGCCGTCCGCCTGGTCGTTGTACCAATCACCGATATACTTCCGGCCGTTGGCCATGGTCATCGTGCCGTTCCCCTCCCTTTTGTCCGATTTCCACTGGCCGACATAACTCGATCCATCTGCATGATTAAGAATGCCATGGCCGTTTCGTTTTCCATTCAACCATTGTCCCACATATCTTGAACCGTCGGTAAAGTTCATGATACCTTGGCCGTTAGGCAGATCGTTGGCCGTTTCACCGACATAGATGTTGCCGTTTGGATAGGTCTTTTTGACATGCCCCTGACCGCCTTTGGCTTTACCCTTAGCGGTTGCCGCTTTTCTTTTCCGGTCAATCATGCCGTCCGGCTCTATGCTGAGTCTGGCTTCCTCGGCTTTTTTCTTTAACTGTTCCTCGATTCGATGCTGAATTTCCTCTTCGATCCTCAGCTTCGCATCTTCAGCTGCCAGCCGCTTTGCCTCCTCTTCCGCTCTTCTTCGGAATTCCTCCTCGGCTTTTTTCATGGCCTCGGAGTCAACAGATTGCTCGGACTGATCCTGGAGTGCAAATTCCGCCATAACCGGGCCGGGTGTTTCCAAAGTCAATATGGCCTGATTTTCAAGAAGTTCCTTGGTCTTCTCCTCGGCTTTCTGTCGCGCCTGCTCCTCCGCTTTGCGTTTTTCCGCTTCCTCATTGAGACGGCGCGTCAGATCTTCGGTTTTTTGTTTGGCTTCCCTTTCCAAGGCGAGGCGTTTTTGCTCCTCTTCCAGAAGCCGTTTCTCCAGTTCGATACCTTTTTGCCTCGCATCTTCGGCACGTTTTTGTATCGCGTCGATTTCAAGCAAAAGATTCGTTTTTTCCTGCTCCATCCCGCTTGTCAACTCGGCGATGATTCGGTTGCTTTCCTCAACAGATTCCCTGTGTTCTTCGATGCGTTTTTGATTCTTTTCCACTTCAGCAATGTATTGCGCCAGTTCACCGGCTCTTTCCCGTGATTCCTCTTCGGCTTGTTTGCGGGATTTTTCCTCGGTACTGAGCAACGATTCCATTTCTGAAATACGGTTCATACAATCCTGCTGTGTCCGCTTCATTTCTTCTTCCAAAATACGACAGGCTTCTTCGGCGCGACTTCCCTTTTCTTCTTCTTTGGCCAGCAGGTTTTCCAGTTCCTCGATAATGCGCTTGGTCTCCGTTTCTGTTAAAAGCCGATTCTTTTCTTCCAGTTCTTTATCTGACAGATACTGGCTATATCGCTCGTTTTGCTGGATCAGTTCCGCTTCGGCTTTCAGACGGGCGTTTTCTTCCTCTTTTCTTCTGGATTGTTCTGCCGTAAGACGTTCGGTGAAATCCATCGTAATTTGTTTCAGTTTTTCTTCGGCAACCTGTCTCGTTTTTTCTTCTGCAAGGCTTTTCGTTTCTTCTGCAACGAGTCTCTCGTTCAATTCCTCCAGTTTTTCTTCCAATTCTTTTTCCCGCCGGGCAAATGACTCTCCGGCAAGTCTGTGATGTGCTTCCTCGTCCGCCAACCGGGCATTCAATTCTTTGGCAATGCTTTTTGCCTCTTCCTCAGCCTTTTTCCGGTTGTCCTCTTCAATATCCTTCCTGTTCTTTGCCTCTTCCAAAAGTGCGGTAAGATTCTCTATTTTTTGTCGGGCCTCTTTTTCGACCTTTTCTCTCGCATTTGCTTCGTTGCGTCGTTTTTCCTGTTCCTCTGCCAGTTGACGATTTATTTCCTCAATTCTGTTTTTCAAATAATCTTCGGCTTTTCTTCTTGCTTCCTCCTCCAGGAGCTGCCGTCGATTTTCGTCAGTGGTCTCCATTTCCTCCTGCATATCCGCAAGCTGACGATACAGTTCTTCCGATTTCTGCCTGGCCTCTTCCTCGGCCTTTTGTCGCGCGATTTCCTCTGTTTTGTATTTTTCTTCCGCCTCTGACAGTTGCTCCAGCAACTCTTCGATCCTGGCCCTGGCCGATTCTTCCGCTTGATTTCCGAGCTCTGTTTTCTCTTTACTCCTTGCTTCGAGTTCTAAAATTTTATTCTGGAGATCTTCGGCAAGTTGCCTTGTTTCATCCTCGACCTTTTGTCGTGCATACTCTTCACGTTTCCGTCGTTCTTCTTCCTCACCCAGCCTTGCCCTCAAATCCTCCATGGCCCGGTACGACTCGCTTTCGGCCTGCTGCCGCGCCTGTTCTTCACCATGCCTTTTATTTTCTTCCTCGTTTAAACGAGCGAGCAGTTCTTCGATTCTTTTCCTGGCTTCCTCAGTGGATGCCATTCTTAAACTTTCTTCGGCCTTTCTTTTTTCAACTTCTTCAGCCAGCCGTCCTTGAAGCGACTCCTCCGTTTTTTGTTTCTCTTCTTCAACAGCCTTACGCTTTTCTGCCTCCTGGTGAAGGCGCTGCGTCAATTCCTGGGCCGTTTGTTTTTTTTCTTCCTCGATGCGAAGCCTGATTTGTTCCTCTTCACTGCGTTTTCCTGATTCTTCCCTCAGTTTCAGGTTCAGTTCTTCCTCGATAGCCTTGGCCTTTTCCTCGGCGAGGCGCCGGTCTTCCTCCAGTTTTTTTTGGGTTTCTTCGGCCAATGCCAAACGTTCAGTCAATTCTGACAAGGCCTTTTGTGAATCCCGGGCCGCAACCTGTTGGGCCGTTTCCGCCTCCTTTCGTTTTTCCTCTTCTTCTCCCAGGCGTTGCCTCACTTCGTCGAGAGTACGTTGGCTTTCCTCTGCCTGTTCCCGTCTGTTTTTTTCATCGGACAGTTTCCCAGTCAATTCTTCGACGGTTTGCTGGCTCTGTTCGAGTTCCCTCAGTCTGTTTTCTTGGTCTATGAGATGGCGATTCAACAGTTCCGACGCTTCTTTCGCCTCTTCTTCGGCCTTTTCCCTGGCTTCCTTTTCAGCTTCGTACCTGGTTTCCGTATCCGCAAGAACAGCTCTCAACTCATCGATTATTTTTTTCGCTTCCTCGGATCCCGGCAGGAAAGAAGGGGCAGAATCATCTCGCCGTGCAGGAGATGTGCTGGAGGGGAAAGGGGTTGTTTCCTTCCGGACTTTTCCTCGATCCCATTCCAATTCATACAATGTTCCGTCAGGGGATGTATAGACGCCTCTGCCATGGGGTAAATCTTCATGCCATTCCCCCCGAAAACTGCTTCCATCCGGCCAGTAAAAAATGCCATGTCCTTCGATTCTGCCGTCTACAAAATCCCCTTCGAAGCGACTGCCGTTCGGCCAGGAGAACGCACCTTTACCCTGATAATCCGGATGTGCCAGGCGTATTTGATATCTGTCGTCGTTGGTCGTTCCTTTAGTCAGCATAATAATTCCATTGGTTTAAGATTATTTTAAGGAAGAGAGTTTGATAGTATTCTATCGGAAAGCAGCCAGTATGATGCCCCCATGGTCCATACCCCACCCATTTTACCGCATTGCCAAACGACTATAAGGAAAAAGAACAATCATGTCAAACACGGGATGCAGCGGGCTCTGTGAAAAGAGACGCCGCAGGGACATGTTGTCTCGTATCCCGATAGGACCTCGATAAAAATTGTTTTTGCATTCGGCGAGTCCCGCCGCGCTGCCGCAAGAAGAAGGGTTATAAAAACTTCTGCATATAGATGATATTAAAATGAGTATCCCCTTTTCGCCCGACCCGACTGAAACAACCACATTGCCGAAAACCCCGGCGTTGATGAAACCGGAGACTCTGTTCGTTTAAGGAAGAGATACTGGCCAGTATTGTTTCAATTCCCTTTGCTTTTGCTTTTCGGCAAAGATAATCAAGCATCATCGTTCCAATTCCCCTTCCGGTCCACTGGGATGTAATAAAATAGGAGATTTCCGCGGTTCCGGAAAAGACTGGAAAGGAATTGTAGGCATGGAGAAACCCGAACCCAATCACTTTCCCCTGCTCGTTTTTCGCCGTTACGGTTGGAAATCCTTTGCATTTGCTCAGGACTGTTTCGAACGATTCATAGGGGAGAGGCCGATCGGAAAAGGCGGCAGGATTTGTTTGGGCGTAGTGATTGAAAATATCGATAATTGCCTTTCGATCCGCCATGGATACGGGACCCAATTTTGCAGTCATCAGCCTCCCCGATCAAAGGGTTTTTAGATCAATTCCAGGCTCTCCGGAAACATCATTTCCGCTCACCTTCACCGATGGGTTCGTGGCCGGTTCCCAGGGTAATCCATTCCACCCTGTCATTTAACTGTGCGTAAATGGGTTTTTCATTCCTGAGCATATCCACATATTGGGACATACGGGATATGGGCACATAAATAGCACCCGTTTTCTTTTCCGCATCGTAAATGGCTTTCGGCTGGCCTTCGTTTTCGGAGACAAAATTGATCATGAGTTTGTATTCGTTTCCATAACAGCCAATGATGGCGCAGACTTTCACATCTCGACCGCTTTCGATCGAAGCCAAATCCGGACCCATCGTAATTTGATAATTTTTAACTTCGAATCTGACCGACTTCATAATACACCTCCCTGTGGAACAACGATTCTTGACCTTTCGTCCGGTGGTTTTTCTGTGTGTGAATGATTCGGCGTGACCAGATAATCTTTGTCTGATTTTTCCGCAAGGAGACAAGGTTGTGTCAAATTATTTTATTCCTTTTTTCTTGGGCAGACAATCCTCCATCCAGAGACAACTCCACTCACCACAGGTATCCCGGGTGCCGAAACAGGGTGTGAACCCTTCTCTGACCTGAATTTCCTGGATGATTTCCTTCTTTGTTCTCCCGACACGGGTACTGACATGCCACTGTTTGGCGATTTCCCTGATTTGCGCCATTTTCATTTCTCTACTCCTTTCTTCCATACCGGAAAGATGGTCACGGATTCGTCATACAATGTAGCTGTCTCGGACAAAGCCTGTTAATAACCGTTCTTTCGTTGCCCCATGCAATGAACCAAGAGTTTCCTTGGGGGATTGCGTTTTTCAATGAGTTCAAGAAATGTGTCAGTTTGGTATTTTGAAGGGAATTTGTCCTGATTTTCACTCAGAAAGAATCAAAAATCAATAAGAAAGATTGGATAGAGTCGCCTGCTGCTGAAAATATTTTTAAAAAAGGGCTCCCCTTTCCATACGGTGAGGAGCCCTTTCTAAACGAACCGACTAAAATCTGAATTGTAACTGCCAGCGCGCGAAAATCGCATCTTCAGCATCGTGGCCGTAGAAAGCACCGGGAGCGAAGTACTCTATCTGAAGAAACCCGTCGATCTGTTTGGTAAAAGAGTGAGCCAGCAAAAGGGTGCCGATATGGCCTCTTTCCTTGGAATCGTTTGAAAACACGGGAGATGAAATGTTGGTTTTCTCGACTGCCCTCAAGTACTGGTAGGAAAGAGCCAGATTTGTCGTTTTTGCCAGATTAAGCTTCATGCCCAATTTGTAAAGCCGGAGATTGGTCCAGTAAGCGGGGATGGCGCCGGCATCCGGCATCGATTCATACACCATGGGGTAGACGAGGATCTCATTCCATGAGGGGGCGCGGGAAAAGAGGGGATTCCACCCTTCATGCTTCGACGAGGTGCCGCGCTCATCACCGGAAAGATAGATATAACCCAGTTCCCATTCCGGTTTGAAGGGCAGTTCAGCATACTTTTGTCCGATGAAAATGTAACCACCGTCTCCTTCCCGATCCCGATCCTTGCCATGGTCGTCATATTCACCGTACTGGCGGGCGTATTCCCCGCGAATTTTCCAGTTCGCGGCCGTGAAAACGACCCGTCCGCCATAGGTATTCAGGTGCAGCTCCGACTTGGGGCCCGGAGCCCTGTGTCCGTACCTGCCGACACTGTCTTCCTCCTTGCGGATGAAATAGGGTTCAATGCTGAAGTAATCGTTTAGTTTACTCTTTCCGTAAACGACATAGCCTCTTTCATCGGAAACATTCAGGACTTTTCTGTTACGATAATAACCTGCCAAATAATCTGATCTTGCCGGGTATAAAGACGGCAGGAGATCATCTATTTGGCGGTTGTATATGTAAATGAAGTCCACGGAGTGATTTTTGTGTAATTTGAGAGTCGCCTTTGCCGCATTGAAGTAAAATGTGCGGGAACCGTCTCCCGGTGTGCCGTCAAGGATAACGAATCCCTCCCCATACTGGCCCAGAAAATCCTGACGCCCGATTCGGAGATCCAGAGGGAGACCGAAAATATTTTTTACATCGAGATAGAGGTTATCTATAATGAGCTCGTCTTCATCGAATCGATCGCTGTCCGAGGTTTCATAACCCGGCCTTCCAGGGGCAATTTCGAAAGGCTTGAAGTTACCGAGGTAATACCTGGCTTCATTGGTGACTCTGGTATAAATCCCTATGTTGGGATTGAAATCAACTTTTCCCCAGAGTGACGTTCTGAGGCGGAAAAAATCCCGATCCGGCGCCTTTAAGGTCTCCAGATCGATGACGTTTTCCCAGTATTCCTGTCTGAGCCTCAGGCTGCCACCGTAATCCGCCTTGATTTCCGCCGGCGCGATGTCGGCATAGACAAGCAGGGCAAAAAGGAACAGACACAATACACTTAGACACTTTTTAACCATGGGCTATCCTCCTCATGAAAATTAAAAAATTTCGCCGAGCTTATTAAAAAAGCAATATATATTCAAGGTATAATTTGCGGTCGGGAAAAAATCATGTCCCCACGGTAGTCAAATTTATGAAAACCCATCTTTATCAGACGGAAAGGGTTAAATTCCGATTGGAAACGTACCATGGAAATGGTATGTAACGACGCTGAATTCATGCAAATCATGGCGATGAAAGGGAGGGAAGAAAGGTGGAAAAGAAGATATGCCGGGCGTGGCTTGGGACCCTGGTTCTGGTTGTTTTTTTTCTCGGCTGTACGTCCGAAAAGGGCACCCTGCCGGACAACTATACGGCAAAGATTGCGACTATGGGTGTTGAAATGCCGATAGCGAAAATGGGTGCGAAGAGCCGGGTTGAGAACCCGATGATGAACGGGGTCGTGATGTTTACTGAAACGGGATCAAATAAAATTGTGATGATGTCGACCATAAACAGGACTTACTTTGAGCAGGAAAAACAGGAGCAGGTACCTGAGATGGACGATCCCGGGGTGACGGTTGAGAAAACGAAAACCGGGAAAGAGACTCTGAATGGGCATCCGTGTATCAAGTACGATATCATCATGTACAAAAAGGATAGACCCGACGAGAAGTATCGCGGGACTGTTTGGGAAGCGACGGATTTAGGCGGTCTGGCCATACGCCATGAGGTTGACGTTCCGGAGGTGGAACACGGGGGCGGAAGAATGGTCATGGAGCTGAAGGATATAAAGTTGGGCGCGGCAACGGAAGCCATGTTCGAAGTTCCGGCGGATTACAGGAGAGCAGGAAGCACGATGGAACTCATGACCGGAGCCGGAAGATACCCGGGGATGGACAATATCGAAAAAATAAAGGAAATGATGAAGGATCTGCCTGAAGAAGGATAGGAAACAGGATTGAGTCGGCTGGTAAGGCACCCCCGTCTTCTTGAGACTCCCCGTCTTCTTGAGACTGGACGGTGTTTTGTGAGGATCACGGACGGAAACAATGTCAGTCCTTCCATGGATGACCGAGATAAACCAGTCTTTTCTGTTCCCGGGCCTTGGCCGTCACCGTTTCCAGGATAATCCCGCAGTTGAGGCTGATTGCTGCGGCCAGCATGATACCGGTTGATAAAATAGCTGTGGGGAAGCGCGGTACCAGACCGGTAGCCAGGTATTCGTTCAATATGGGAATCGCCAGACCGATAGAGGTAAACCCCAGAATGGCACTGATGATTCCAAAAAAAACAAAGGGACGAATTTCCTTGAAGAGGGAGAGAATCGTGTACAAGATGCGGCACCCGTCACGATACGTATTCAATTTACTGACGGTTCCCTCTGCTCTTTCTCCATAACGGGTGGGGACTTCCGCACATCCGAGTTGCATCTCCAACGCATAAATCGTCAGCTTGACCTCGATTTCAAAACCCTGGGCCAGTGTCGGGAACGATTTGATGAAACGGCGGGAGAACGCCCGATAACCGGAAAGAACATCGGATAAATGGTTTCGGAACAGAACGTTGATCGTCGACGTCAGCATCCGGTTTCCGAAGCGGTGTCCTTTTGGATAGACCTTACCTGAACGATTGGCCTGACGGGTGCCGACGACCATGTCCAGTTTGTTTTCGACGAGAAACCGGACCATGGCCGGCGCCGCGGAGGCATCGTAAGTCCCGTCCCCATCAACCATCAGGTAAATATCCGCATCGATATCCGCAAAGGCCCTCGAAATGACATAGCCCTTTCCCTGACGTAATTCATGGCGGACAACGGCCCCCGCCTGCTCTGCTGCAAAACAGGTATCATCACTTGAATTGTTGTCGTAAACATATATGACGCTTTCAGGTAATGCTTTCCGAAAATCCGAGACAACCCCGGCGATGGCGCCTGCTTCGTTATAACAGGGGATGATGACGGCGATGCGGTGGTTCATGGAAATCTCCAATTAAGATGTGTTTCTCTGGCCCGACATCCGGACATTTCTCCCGATGCGGGTGCTTTTGAATATCATGAGCGACAGAAGGTGCAACGGGAATTGTTTTGCGTCCGGCAAAACGGTATCGTACATGGCCCGTATTCGGCTTTCTTTTCTTTCAGTATTCACTTTTCAGGGGCTGATGGCATCAGGGTTTTGAGGATATCCTCCTTGCCGATGATGCCGGCCAATCTGCTCCCATCCATGACGATCAAGGTATGGATGTTGTGCTTCACCATCAGGGTCGCAATATCTTCCAGAGGTGAGTCCGGCCTGACTGTGATGGGCTGGGGTGTCATGACATCGCTTACCTTGGTGGCGGTGATTCTGTGGATTTCTTTTTCAATTGTTTTGGGCAAATGCAGGGGAATCGGTGTATCCAGAAGGACAAAAAAGGAAGGCAGAGGGAGTCTTTTCTGCTGCTTGATCAGATCGGCCTGGCAGATGATACCTTTCAAATGCCCTTGGTCATCGACGACGGGGAGGCCGTTGATATGATTATCAAGGAGGAGCTTTGCCGCCTGCAGAATTTCGGTGTCCGGTTTAACGGTAATGACCTCTGTTGTCATGATATCTTGGGCCTTCAACATATATTCCCTCTCCTTTTTTAGTCATATACTACCTGTTATGTTGGCCGAAATCCAATCCTCTTTTTTCACTGGCTCCATCCTTCAAGGTTGATTAGGGTTTTTCCTGGAAAATTGCTCCACTTTGCTTTAGAGATGGGTTATGCAACTGAATCTTATCTGGGACGTGACAACCATAGCGGCGACCGTTTTCATGACCCTCTTTGGTATCGTTACGGCTGGTCACGCCCTGATCACGAAACGCGATCCCAAAGGGGCTTTTGGCTGGATAATCGTCTGCCTCATTTTTCCTTTCATAGGACCTTTCATCTACTATATCTTCGGGATTAACCGGGTTCAGCGTCGGGCTGAAAAACTCTACTACCGAATTCCGTTGTCCGTTTACAGAAAGCGTCAGGGAAAACCCGGGAAACTTGCCTTTAAGACGGCTCTTGCAGATTTGCCGGACAAATTTATTCCGCAGGCGCAGATTTCTGACCGGATTGCCCGTTATCCGGTTTGTTCAGGTAACCATGTGGTTTTACTGAATAACGGGGAAGAAGCCTACCCGGCCATGCTGGATGCGATTGATCAGGCCAGTGTTTCCGTATACCTGACCACTTACATTTTTGATGTCGATCAAACGGGTATCCGCTTCATGGATGCCCTCGAACGGGCGCATCGCCGGGGCATCATGGTTCGTGTATTGGTCGACGGGCTGGGCGAAATCAATTTGGGGCCCCTTGCGAGCAGAAACATCCGCAAAAGAGGACTGACCGTTGCCCGCTTTATACCGCCGAGGCTGATACCTCCGACATTCTATCTCAATTTGCGCAACCACAGAAAAATTCTCGTGGTTGACGGAAAAACGGCCTTTACAGGGGGGATGAACATCGGGGATCGGCATCTTGTCGGAAAAGATGCCATTCCGGGGCGACAGACGACGGATATCCATTTTATGATTCAAGGGCCGATTTCACGCCAAATTGAACGGGTTTTTATGGAAGACTGGTTATTTACGACTACCGAAACCCTGCCCCTTTTTCCTGATCTATGGGAAGATACGGGCACCAGTTTTTGCCGAGTCATCTCCGATGGGCCGGATGAACAGATGGGGAAACTCTACATGATTCTGTCGGGTGTCATTGCCTCAGCACAGCGGAACATTCGGATTATGACCCCCTATTTTCTGCCGCCCCGGGGAATTCTCACGGCCCTCCAAACCGCCATTGTCCGCGGGATCCACTTGGAGATCATCCTCCCCGAGAAAAATGACGTGCCCTTTGTTCATTGGGCGACAAGAAACATGCTTTGGGAGCTTCTCGAACATAACGCGGACATTTACTATCAACCGGCGCCCTTCGCGCACACAAAGCTGATCCTGGTCGATGACCATTACGTGCAGGTGGGATCCGCCAATATGGACTCCAGAAGTCTCCGGCTGAATTTCGAACTGAACGTCGAGATATACGACGAAATGCTTGCATTGGCGCTCAGAGACTACTTTGAGACGGTGCGGGATCGCAGCCGCAAAATCACCCTGCAGGAAGTGGACGGCCGGCCTATGGCGCAGCGGCTGCGTGACTCATTCGCCTGGCTTTTTTCATCGTATCTGTAGGGCCCCCTTGCCTACGGGGGGAACGTAACCGTCTGACTTACCCATCTCCCAGTCCGTTATTTTCTGCGTTACAGCCTTCCGGAAAAAAAGGTTTTCTTTTAAGGCGGCTCATCAGGCGGTTGCACCATCCCCGATTTGAGGATCGATCGGCGTTGTTCGCCGGGAAATGGGCCTGTTTCTTGACCGGCGATTCGATTGAACGCGAACCGCATCCAATGGATATTTTGAAACATGCTTTTAGTTTTACAAAAAATACGGTAGGATTGAAACGCTGATTTCCATCGGGTCGATACAGGGAGGGACATCGCAAGGAGGAACGTTATGGGGAAAAGAATGATTCAGGCGTTTATGGTTCTTGCGCTGTTGGGGATCATCGCCGGCTGTGCGGATACTTCGGATTTTAACACAATGTTGAAAAAAGCGGAGACCGGCGACCATGACGCCCAGTTCAACCTCGGGGTCATGTACCATGACGGTGACGGCGTTCCTCAGGACTATGGAAAAGCGGTTGAGTGGTTTTCGAAGGCAGCCGATCAGGGGGATGCCTGGGCTCAGTTCAACCTCGGGGTCATGTACGACGACACCGGTCAAGGCGTTCCCCAGGACTATCAAAAAGCGCTTGATTGGTATTCGAAGGCAGCCGATCAGGGGCATGCCCCGGCTCAGTTCAACCTCGGGGTCATGTACGGCAATGGTGAAGGCGTTCCTCAGGACTATGGAAAAGCGGTTGAGTGGTATTCGAAGGCAGCCGATCAGGGGGATGCCTGGGCTCAGCTTAACCTCGGGGTTATGTACCATGACGGTGACGACATTCCACAGGACTATCAAAAAGCGTTTCATTGGTTTTCGAAGGCAGCCGATCAGGGGGATACCCGGGCTCAGAACAACCTCGGGGTCATGTACGAGAAGGGGCAAGGCGTCGCGCGAAACTATGTCCAGGCCTACAAGTGGTTCAATCTTTCCGTGGCCCAGGGTGACGAAAATGCCAGGGAAAACGGGGAGAGGGTGTTAAGAATAATGACCCCTGCCCAAATTGCAGAGGGTCAGAGATTGAGCCGTCAATTCATGGAGCGGACGCAAAAGGAATGAACCCGGCGGAAGGCTGTATCGGGGAGTTGGATATTGTTTATAAGAATGGGCGTCCCCGGGAAGGGGTGGGCATGCCCGTCGATGGACGAGGGGCAAGAAAAAACCCGCTATTTCTAGCGGGTTTCGGACTATATGGAATCCTCTCGGATTTGTTTATGGTAGGCGGTACTGGGATTGAACCAGTGACTTCTACCGTGTGAAGGTAGCACTCTCCCGCTGAGTTAACCGCCCAAGGACGTTCCTGTATACATTAAAGGATAGGCCTTTTCAAGAAAAAACATGGGGAGTAGCAAACTTATTTCGAGTTCAAGAAAAGTAATTTTTGCCTGGATGATAATCACGCGAAAAGCTCGTCCCGGACAAGCATAGGGAAGCCGGCAATCCCTTTGTCATCCGCGGCATCCTCGAAGTGGGTTCCGGGTCAAGACACCCTGCCGTCATGTCCCTCGTCGGGTTTTTCTGCGGCGCGACGACTGGAACCGGGTTGATTCAGCCGTGGCCGTTCGAGTCGCCTATTCCCCATTTTCCCTTTTCATCAGATCTCCGTACATATCCACCCGGCGGTTGTTCAGAAGATGGTTGTACACGTTGATCCGCTTGTTCCGGGCGAGTTTGACGTCCATATCGACGACACCGATTTCGTCCTGATCGACGGAGGCTCGGTACAGAATGTTTCCCTGAGGCCCCGTGATCTGGCTCCTTCCCGTATAGGTGAGGATTTTATCGCCCCGGCGTTCGTCGCCCGTTCGGTTGGCCGTGACGGCGAAGACCCGGTTTTCCAGGCAGCGGGTAATCATCCCGTCCTGGCAGAAAGGTAAAACGAGGTTGGCACAGTGGCAGATCACATCCGCCCCCTTCAAGGCAAGCATGCGTGCCGCTTCGGGGAAAAACCAGTCGAAACAGATCATGACCCCGATTTTACCCAAGCCGATGTCGTAAACGGGGAAGGGCAGGTCACCCGGCGAGAACCAGAGTTTCTCCTCGTTGTAGAGATGAATTTTACGATAGACGCCGAGAACGCCCTCCGGTGAAACCGCTATGGCGGCGTTGAACAGCCTGTCACCCGCGCGTTCCACCAGCCCGGCCACAATGAACTGCCCCTTTCGTCCGGCCAGATCGATCAACAGTTTCGATGTCTTTCCCCCGGGGATTTCTTCGGACAGATCCCAGGCTTCCTCCCTGGAAACGAAGAGGTAGCCGGTATTGAAGCATTCCGGGAGAACCAGAACTTCGGCATCGGCCTGGCGAATCAACGCTTCCGCCTTCTCCAGGTTACGGTCCACCCGGCCGAAATAGGGTTCAAACTGGATAAAACCGACTTTCATTTCCGGGATATCTCCTTATTATTTTGCGGACCAACCCAATGGGTTCGAATTTCTCGAATGGATCAACGGACAATACCCATGGCCCGTTCCAGACGGGCCTGGCTGATGTGATAAATGCCCAGGGCGTTGGCGTAATCCGATTTGGCCCTTGTCAGGATGGTCTGCGCGTCAAGGACCTCCGTGGAGGTGGCCACCTGTTCCTGGTATCGTTCCTTGTTGATGCGGTAATTTTCTTCCGCCTGCTCGATGGCCTTTTTCGTGACGGGAATCTGCTTTTCCGCTTCCCTGACGACAAGATAGGCATTCTTGACTTCCAGCGTCACCTGATCCGTGGCGTTGGCAAGCATGTCTCTGGTCTGGTTTTCCCGGGCCAGTCTGTTATCGACCTGGAATTTGGTTTTACCCCATTCCCAGAAATTCCAGTTGGCAACCGCCATGACGTACCAGCTTTCCTGGTCCTGGAATTCGCTGCCGGAAACGTCGGGATCATCGCCATACTTCGAATAATTCCCGACGAGCGAAACGGTGGGGAAGTAGCCGCTTCTGGCAATTTTCAGGAGGGACTGCGCCTGATCGACCTTCAGTTGATAGGCCTTGAGTTCAGGCCGGTTTTCCAGTGCCGTCTTGAGACATTCGTCAAATGAGAGGCCAAACGGTGTCTCCGTCAGGATGTCTTCCAGTTGTACGGGGGTGGAAATGCCCCGGCGGAGAGCCGTGTTGAATGAAGCTTTGGCCAACTCCAGGCTGTTTTCCGCCCGGACCAGGTCATGTTCGCTGTTGGCCAGCTCCACTTCGGCGTAAAGGAGGTCGTTCTTCGGAATCAAGCCGACGTCGAAAAACTGCTGGGCTGTGTTGCGGTGTGATTTGAGTAGTTCAACGGCCTGCTTTGCCGCTTCCAGGAGTTTCTCCGCTCTGAGGACGTTGAAATAGGTTACCTTGACCTCCTGAACCGTATCCTGAATCGTTCTTTCCTCCTCTTTCCTGGATAGGGCCAAGCCCTGCTTGTTCAGGAGGTAGTTGTTCCAGATCGCCCCTCCGGCAAAGACGGGCTGCACCGCTTCCACAGCCCAATTATAGTTGTTCCGGGTTCCCGCGGGCACGGTAATGGCCGGGTTGGGCGGAATGGCGGGAATCGTCATCGATGGCTGTTCATGGAGGCGGGTGTAGCTGTATGATGTGCTGAATCGGGGTAAAAACGCCGTAACGGCCTCGTTTTTCAAAGCCTCCGCGCCCTTGACACCCTCTTTGGCGCCGTGGAGGAGAACGCTGTTTTTTATGGCCGTATCAATGCTTTCCCGGAGAGTCAGGGCGGATCCTTCCGCAAGAGCGATACCGTAACAATAAAAAAGAAGAAGCGCGATGACAGGGGCGATCAATTTTATCCCACGACCCAAGATCCGATTCATTGTTCCCACTCCCCGATGAAAAGATGCCCTTCAGACTCTTCTCGAACGGCTTTTTTGTCAAGGATATTTTCAGAATGAAAAAATCTTCCTTGACATTCCTTCAAAATCGGTGTTTTATACATAAAACATTGCCTGTGAGTTTACCGAACCGGTAAAGACGGACAGGCCCTGTGAGATCTGAAAAAGTTGGTCTCCTGATGAATGTATCAGCACATTTTGACGGAGGCTTTTTTATTTCCGGTCCATTGCCGTGTCGGCGGCGGCTTGTTGTTTGAAAATCATGCTTGGGTGTTCGTTAACGTTCGAACTTGCCAGGCCCTAGAGGTTTGAAAAAGTTAGCCTCCCTTCTATGACATACTCATGCAGGGGAGGCTTTTTGCGTTTTAATGGTCTTTTAGCCGGTTGAAATGAAAGGAGAATGGCGATGTGTCGAGGAGCACATTTTTTGCCGGCGGGCAATGACAATCGAGGAGGCGCCAACAGGGAAAAACGGGGGAGGTCGAGCACTTTTGTTCGAAAAACGCTGCTCCACTTCCTATGTCTGGTCTCGTTTTCGTTAGCCGTTACAGGGTGTTTCATGGAAAGCGAGGAGGTCAGGACCGTGAAAGATGGTCATTTTAGCGATCATCCGGAAAAGACCGTCGGGGAAGCGATCGATAGCTTCTTCGCCAATCCGCGATGGGAATCGGGCATAGGAGTAGACGGCGAGACAAAGGGAAAAACACTCGTCAACGTCAAAGGTCGGATCACCTATATGGAAAAGGAGGTTACGGCAGGGCTTCAGTTTATCGTCGATCCCGAAAAGGGTTCTTTCCAACTCCATGCCATGGAAATGAACGACGTTCCTCAGAATTATTTCTTGATGGCCGCCCTTGTCGAGAAGATGTTTGAAAGAAATGAAACACCGATATCGGGGCAGGCAGAGGGGAAAAGCAATACGGCGGCTTCGGGAAGCGATTCCCCTGACGCAGAGGATACGGATGATGATCTCGAAACCCTGCAGGCGGATTTTGAAACCGCGGACCGCGAAATCAACCGTTTATACAGGGAAATCCGAAGCAACCTTTCCCCGGGTGAACGGGAATCCCTTAAAAGGGAACAGATCGTCTGGATAAAAAAGAAGGAAAGCACGTGCAACGACATGGTTGAGGAGAAAGACAAGCTATCCTGTTGGACCGATACGACCAGGGAAAGAATCGATGAACTGAAGGCATACGTCAGATAGACCAACATACCAGAGTCAGTACAATAACTTGTACAGAGGAAAACCAACTTTGAAAGGAGAGGAACAATGAATATCTCGAGAAATGATGCGGATTCAACCATCGTCATGGACGTCGCGGATCATGAAGAACAACCTTCCCTGTTGCTGCCGGTTATCCTGCTTATCCTGGCGATTCTTTATGATGTATCCCCTGTCGATATTGTGCCCGACATCCCCATTGTCGGTTACATCGACGATTTTTTCATCACGGCGACCGCTCTTCTCCATTTCCTTCAGAAATGGATGGAGGGAACGAGCCTCGTGCTGGCGGGCATGCTGAAGTGGCTGAAATGGGCCGTTGTGTTCATCGGCATGATAGCGGTCTCCCTGGTGGGACTCGCCGCTTACGGGATCGTGAAGTTGATCTTCTCTATTTGATCATCAGGGGAAGGTCAATGGTTATATCGGGAAGCATATTTGAGATGATCGGGATGACCGGTTCGTTGATTCTTTGCTTCAGCGCCATCCCGCAGATCGTCAAGACTTATCGCACAAAGCGGGCGGAGGATTTGAGCATCTGTTATCTCGGCATTCTCCTGCTGGGCATCATCCTGGTCATGCTTTATTCGCTCTACATCCGGAATCTGATCTTTATCGTCGGCAACGGTTTGTCCCTGTTCATGACGGGGATGCTCGTGGCCATGTGGCTGAGGTACAAAAGGGTCAAATAACCAGAAGATATCGAAAGGAGGAAGATCATGAAGGTCAACGTCGTTTTCAAAAACAGCAGAACGGGTGAAATGAAGGAAGTGAAGGTCGGTTGGAGCTGGACATGCTTTCTGTTCAGCGGGTTCTTTGGTTTACCGCTTTTTCTGCGGGGATTGATGATGTGGGGCGGTATCATGGCCGGCGCTTGGGTTGTCAATTTATGGCTGATGACATCGGTTCCGGAGTTTCTATTTATTCCCTTTTCTATTGAGACCGGTCTGAGTATTTACTTCGGACTGAAGGCCAACGAGCTCACAGCGAAAAATTATCTTGAGAAAGGTTGGGAAATCCAGGACCCCGACAGCGACGCTGTAAAAATGGCCAAGCTGCGGTGGGGGATTGCGGTTTAAATGATCCCATGGGTATACCCGACATGACATGACAATATTCTTTGACTACCGGGTGTTAGGATGTTATTTACTGTGCGCCGATCTTCTGTGGATTTCCATTGCCATAGGTCCGATGTTCTAATGAAGGGGGAATTAGAGTGTCACAAGAAATCGACAACTTCAGAGCTTCCCGATCCCATTTCCCACAAAAAAATTCCTTCCGGCGGAAGGCATGATATGACCGAATCCAAAGCCGAGTTTTACAAAAAGGTTCTAGAATCGCTGACATCGGGAGGGTATCCGTATTTCGATAGCGATAAAGAGAGCCGTGGGAAGGGGAAACATCATGCCAGCAAACCGGATTATATTGCGATCAAAGATAAATACCTCGTCATCGGGGAAATAAAATCACCGGCGGAACCGCCGACGTCCGGCAGTTGGCGTCAGGTTCAAAAAAACGACTTCGCGGAAACGGGGCCGGGTTTATGGTGAAAGAACAATCCACTAATCATTCATTATCCGTCTATTACTGTATCCTTCGGAATTACAAAAGGTTTTTCAAAAAAAGTTCGTGGGTAACACCCATCTCTATTTTCTCCCTGTTACGGGCGATAAATCCATCTACCTCGGCATGTTGGGAGAAGTGGAAGGGGAAAATAATACTTATCTCCTTGATTTGATAGTGGAACTTGATGCCGGCTTGCTGGATTCATTGATTCAGGGAGAGATTGAAGAATTCGGTGAGCGGTTTTCCGTGGTGGAAAGCGTTACCTGCAAAGTTGATCCATTATCGGATGGCTGGAATATTAAGATCGATCAGAAAGGACGATATATTTTGTCTGACATTGTCATCCGGCCAGTCGAAGACAGTCGTAACAGAAAACCGCAATACCTTCTCAAAGGGGAACTGGCGTTTAATCAGTAAAATTTAAATGATTATGGGAGTATGACCATGGCGTCCTACGCCGTATATAGAATCAAAGAACAGAAAAGTGCGACCTGCGCGTTTTGGCTGGGAATGCGGGAAATCGATTTTAGAGCAAACAAACCGATGTACGTCAAAGCGGAATCCGGTCGGGCCGGATGCCTGGCCAACAGGGCCCAGAAACAAACCGCAAACAACAGGTGCCTCAGGTGGAAACTGTGGGAAAAATTGTATTCTTTATAATCATGCTAATCCGGTATAAAAATATGACCACTGCATCTCTTCTGCGCAAATGGAGGGAGCGAATAATAGATCGTGACTATCAGGAGCAATGCCCATGGATTTGAAGAATAGGCGGTCGTTTTGTTTGGATAGGGAAGAGGATTTATATGTAGGACCCATTCTCTGGTCGGAATTCATGTTGCATCAAGTCTCTACGCCTGAGAGTTGAAATGAATCACAGCCATTCATGAATCCAAGCATATTTTAGTCGGATGAGTCGGAATTAATAGGAGGAGACCGTGGAAGGGAAGGAACTGATTGCAATTAATGCTGAGGAACTAGGAGTTTGTCGGACTTTTCCGGGGTAATGTGTGGTATAGAAGCTCATCTGGAAATCAGGAGTACCAGGGGATGAGCTCAAAATTTATTCAATGTGATCGGAAGACGCCATTCTTGCTTCCTCCGTCTATAGAAGAGTGGCTGCCTGAGGGTCACCTTGCGCGGTTTGTGGTTGAGATTGTGGGGCAGCTCAATCTTCGTTCTTTGAAGGCCCCCGGAAATAAAGCTATGTTTTTAAGTCTAGAATCGCTTTGTTTTATGCAGGGCATATACTTATACCAACTCATACATTAAAACCGTTTCTAGACAATAAAACCCCCTTTCAACGGTATGTTTTTGATTAAAGATGAACGTTGGCCCTTTATCATTATAGGGGGATGCATAATTTCATTTAAGTATTGGTAACTAGAACCGTTCTGTGGTAGTGGTCAATTTTACAAATTACACAACAAAGATCACGCTACCAATTAAAGTTATCAGATAGTTAAACCGATGATATGTAGGGAGTATAGTTTTTATCAATAAAACGTAAACTTGTGGAGGTGCCATCATGATTTTATTTAATATGAGTACAGCTTCGTGTGTGCCACAAATGAAAAAAATAGTTATTTTACTGCTTTTACTGTTGTCATTTATCGTCCTTACAGGTTGTTCTAAGCCACCTTCTGGTCAACTTGAAGAGAAAATCAGGCAACAGTATATAGAATATGATCGGCTTGATAAATTTTATGAACTACAAGAGAAGTACGACAATAATAAAGTTATCCTCTGGATAAATTCTAAATCAGATTCATGGAGGATTACAAATTTTAGTATTTGGCTAGTTTTTTTAGCAGCACCCGATCTTCCAGAGATGGGTGCCGTTGGTACGACTTTAGCTATATTCTATTTTATAGCATGGTGGCTAGGTATTACTCTGACAGGGGGAGGAATCTTAGGCGTTTTAGCTTGGATAGGCGGGTTTTTTGGAGGATGGCCCGGCCTTCCTCCTGCTATACTAGGGATACTTTTTCTTACTGTGATGGGTACTGTTCTTGCTAGAGTTTTTTCTTTGGTTTTTTGAACAGAAAGATTACAAAATGAAAAAAGCCCTTTTTTTATTTATCATTTTTGTGCTTAGTATTTCTTTTTTAACATATCCTGATATTTCCTGTGCCGGTAAAACCGATATTATCAAACGTACAGTTGAAAAAGTGTTTAAAAAAAGCCCAAAAAAGGCTGTAAAAGGTGGTTCTAGTCCTGTTTTGGCCACAGCACTAGGTATTTCCAATCGTCCTGGTTGGGCTGCACATCATATTATTCCTGTTCAACTAAGAAATCATAGGGCCTTAAACAAGATATCTTTTGATTTAGATGCAAAGAAAAATGGTATAGCATTACCGACCAAGTCCGGTATGCACCCAACTTTACCAATCCATGCAGGGAGTCATCCTAAGTATACTGCTGCTGTTGCAACAGAGCTTGATAAAATTCCAAAGGGGCTTAACATAGTTGAGACCGAAAAGCGGGTAGATGCTGTTATAAAAAATTTTAAAAAAAAATTGGAAGCAGGTACTCCGTTACACAAGCTAGATGATATTAAAAACCCTTGGAAACAAAAATGAAAATAAAAGACATATATGAAATCATTCATTCTAATGATCTTTTTCGCAATTTAGGGGTTTCTAGCTTTTTGTTAATAGACGGCTTTGAACAAGTCGTGTCAGAACAAGAAGCTTTTTTACTGTGGGAACAAAAAGAGTTCACTGAAGCCCGTATCGTTGCTTGGGAAGCTCTGCGAACAAAAATCATCACCGACTCATCTGCGGTGGCTTTATGGAAAAAAGAATTTGCAGTTACAACTGAAACGGTGTTTAAAGCCATTCAGCAGGTAGTTGGGCTGGATATTCTTCTTGATCGGTACTCACTTTCTATTGTTGATTTTGCCAGAGATCTACCTTTTGTTGGTGCAATCGGTGAATGCATTGCTTTTGGGGACAATTCTCAAAAAATGTTTTTCAGATGCCAAATGGAAGTGTTTGCAAAAGGACATTGGGTTTGTGGTTGGCAAGGAGAACCGCTACTAAATAAAGGCATTTATCCAGAATATCATTTTAAATTTTACTAGTTTATAGAATTATCTGAAAAAGTTAGGTACTCTCCTGACCTTACCCCGAAATATGTACCAAGTTCAAAATGAGTCCTTGTTCCTGTAGCATAGTTTGATGTTCTTTGATAAATTCACAAGGCGTTTTATCTCCCAGAGAGCTGTGCGGCCGAACTT
>Ga0172382_10001836_pt1 | contig 36792 bp, 30 predicted proteins | sample Leawel138RmetaG_FD_122245 | JGI IMG/M metagenome (GOLD analysis project Ga0172382, IMG submission 122245) | Leachate microbial communities from a municipal landfill in Southern Ontario, Canada - Leachate well 138R metaG | ecosystem: Engineered > Solid waste > Landfill > Unclassified | place... | reverse complement strand
GGTCGCCGGGTTTACCGCCATGCTGCTCAAGCTCATGGAGGACAACGAGGCCGACCATGTGGCTGTGATCTTCGATGCGGCGCGCAAGACGTTCCGCAACGACATCTACCCGGACTACAAGGCCCACCGTCCGCCCGCGCCCGAGGACCTGATCCCGCAGTTCCCGCTTATCCGCGATGCCGTGCGGGCCATGAACGTGTCGTGCATCGAGCAGGACGGGTTCGAGGCCGACGACCTGATCGCCACCTACGCCCGCATGGCGGTCGAGCAGGGCATGGACGTCACCATCGTGTCGTCGGACAAGGATCTGATGCAGTTGGTGACGGACAAGGTGGCCCTGTGGGACGCCATGAAGAACAAGGCCATCACCCGCGACACGGTAATCGAAAAATTCGGGGTGCCGCCGGAAAAGGTCATCGACGTGCAGGCCCTGTGCGGCGATGCGTCGGACAACGTGCCGGGCGTGCCGGGCATCGGCATCAAGACCGCCGCCGCGCTGATCGAGGAGTACGGCGACCTCGACAACCTGCTCGCCCGCGCCGCCGAGATCAAGCAGCCCAAGCGCCGCCAGACCTTGCTCGACAATGCCGAGGCGGCGCGCATTTCGCGCCAGCTTGTCACGCTGCGCCAGGACGTGCCGGTGCCACCCAACGCCCTGGACGAATTCGCCAAGCGCCAGCCTGACAGCGCGCAGTTGATCGCCTTCCTCGAAAAGATGGAGTTCAAGCGCCTGCTGGCCACAGTCAAGGGCCGCGCCGCCGTCGCCGTCACTGACCCGCAAGTTCTGGCCGCCGCACCGCCCGCGCAGACCGCCTATGAACTGGTCCAGGACGCCGACGCCCTGCGCCGCTGGGTGGCCGAGGCGACCGAGGCCGGCGCCGTGGCGGTGGACACCGAAACCGACGCCCTGGACTCGCGGCGCTGCAACTTGGTTGGGTTTTCGCTCGCCACCGCGCCGGGCCGGGCGTGCTACGTGCCGCTGCGCCACGTCGATCCGCAGGGCGAGGCCGACCTTTTGGGCGGTGGCGGGGCGGCCCCCAAGCAGATCCCGGTGGCCGAGGCGTTGGACATCATCCGCCCGCTGATGGCCGATCCGGGGGTGCTCAAGATCGGCCATAACCTCAAGTTCGACATGCACGTTCTGGCCACCGAAAAGGTCACGGTCAGCCCGCTCGATGACACCATGGTCCTGTCCTATGTGCTGGATGGGGCGAGCCACGGCCACGGCATGGATGAACTGGCCGCCCTGCACCTGGGCTATACCTGCATCACGTACAAGGCCCTGTGCGGCACCGGCAAGGGGGCCATCACCTTCGACAAGGTGCCGCTGGACAAGGCGTGCGAGTACGCCGCCGAGGACGCCGACGTGACGCTCCGCCTGCACCGGCTGTTCAAGGAACGCCTGCTGACCGAGCGCATGGTGACGGTCTACGAAACCCTCGACCGGCCGCTGATCCCCGTCCTGTTCGCCATGGAGCAGGCGGGGATCAAGGTGGACGCCCTGGCCCTGCGCGGCCTGTCGGAAATGTTCGCCACCCGCATGGCGGATTTGGAAAAGGACATCCACACCCTGGCGGGGGAGGCGTTCAACGTCGGCTCGCCCAAGCAGCTTGGCGAAATCCTGTTCGAGCGCATGAGCCTCAAGGGCGGCAAGAAAAGCTCCAAGACCGGCGCATGGTCAACCGACGCCGCCGTGCTGGAGGACTTGGCCGCCCAGGGCCACGATCTGCCCGCCCGCGTGCTCGACTGGCGGCAGGTGCAGAAGTTGAAAAGCACCTACACCGATGCCTTGGTCAAGCAGATGGACCCGGCCACGGGCCGCGTCCACACCACGTTCGGCCTGACCCAGACGTCCACCGGGCGGCTGTCCTCGACCGATCCCAACCTTCAGAACATCCCCATCCGCACCGAGGAAGGCCGCGAGGTCCGCAAGGCGTTCGTGGCGCGCGAGGGCTACACCCTGCTGGCCGCCGACTATTCCCAAATTGAACTGCGGCTGGTCGCCCACGTGGCCGATATTCCGGCCATGAAGCAGGCGTTCGCCGACGGCCAGGACATTCACGCCATCACCGCCGCCCAGGTGTTCGGCGTGCCGGTCGAGGGCATGGACCCGATGCTGCGCCGCCGCGCCAAGGCCATCAACTTCGGCATCATCTACGGCATTTCGGCGTTCGGGCTGGGCCGTCAGTTGAACATTCCGCCGGGCGAGGCCAAACGCTTCATCGAGGCGTACTTCGACCGCTTCCCCGAGATCCTGTCCTATATGGAGCGCACCAAGGCCGAGGCGCGGGAGTTCGGCTACGTCCGCACCGCGCTCGGCCGCAAGTGCTTCGTGCCCGGCATCAACGACAAGAACCCCGCCATGCGGTCCTTCGCCGAGCGCGCCGCCATCAACGCCCCCATCCAGGGGGGTGCTGCCGACATCATCAAGCGCGCCATGGCCCGCCTGCCCGACGCCCTGGCCGAGGCAAAGCTAGATGCCACCATGCTGCTCCAGGTCCACGACGAACTGGTGTTCGAGGTCGCCGTGGCCGACGCCGACCGCACCGCCGCGCTGGTCAAGTCGATCATGGAGGGCGCCGCCAGCCTGTCGGTGCCGCTGGAGGTCGAAACCGGCATTGCCTCGACCTGGGCGGAGGCGCATTGAGCAGGCAGCGGGGTGTTGCCCACCCCGCAGGCTGCGGCTCCCCCACGTCCGCTTAGATCCCCACAAGCTCCACCGGGCGGCGGGGCAGGGCCGCGTCCACCGAGTCGGCAAAGCCGACGTCTAGGCCCATCCCTTTGAGCACCGACATCGGTTGTGGCTTGATGGCGGCCAGCACCACCCGGGTCCCGTGGCGGTGGCAGCGGTCGATGACGCCTTGCAGGGCGTGAACCCCTGTCGCGTCGATCACCGGGACGTTGGTCATGTCGATCACGAACAGGCGCGGCGGATTTGCGATATCGTCCAGCACATCACTCAATTTTCCGGCTACGCCGAAGAAGAACGGGCCGTTGATGCGATAGACCGCAACGTCGCCGTTGCCGCGCGGCTCATAGACGGCGCGGTCGGCATCGGTGAGGTCATTGACGTCGTCGGCGATCAGGGTGACGCCGCTTTCGGCCTCCACCGCGCGGGCCATGCGGTGCATGAACAAGATGGCGGCCAATACCACGCCAACCTGGATAGCCACCGTCAGATCGACCAGAACCGTCAGGCCGAACGTCACCAGCAGCACCAGCCGGTCGCCTGGCGGGGCCGTGAGCAGATGGCGGAAACGGTCATGCTCGCTCATGTTCCAGGCCACCACCACCAGCACCGCGCCGAGCGAGGCGAGCGGCAAGTATGATGCCAGCGGCGCGAGCGCCAGCACGAACACCAGCAGGAACGCGGCGTGCAACATGCCCGACACCGGGGTCCGCGCGCCCGACCGCACGTTGGTCGCCGTGCGCGCGATGGCGCCGGTGGCCGGGATGCCGCCGGCCAGGGCCGAGGCGACGTTGGCAACGCCCTGGCCAACCAGCTCGCAGTTGGAGCGGTGCTTGCGCCCGGTCATGCCGTCCGCCACCACGGCCGACAACAGGCTTTCGATGCCCGCCAGCAGGGCGATGGTAACGGCGGACGGGAACAGCTCGACAATGCGATCCCAGGTCACGGCGGGGAAGCTCGGGATTTCGAAGCCGCGTGGGATGCCGCCGAAGCGGCTGCCGATGGTTTCGACCGGCAGGCCCGCCGCCCACACCAGCACCGCGCCGAATGTGATGCCGACCAGGAACACCGGATAGCCCGGCCTGACCTTTTTCAGGCCGAGGATGATCGCCAGGGTCAGCACCGCCACAACCAGCGTGGTGACGTTCACCTCGCTCAGATTGGCGACGATGGCCTGCCATTTGTCGATGAAGCCGGGCGGTTCGTCCTCCAGGCGCAGGCCGAGGATTTCGACCACCTGGCTCGAAAAGATGATCAGGGCGATGCCCGCCGTGAAGCCCGTCACCACGGGATAGGGAATGTATTTGATGAAGGTGCCCAGTCGGGCCAGCCCAAACAGCACCAGCAGGATGCCCGCCATCAGCGTGGCGATGACCAGACCGTCGTAGCCATAGTCGTGGACGATGGCGAACACGATGACTACGAACGCGCCGGTTGGGCCGCCGACCTGGAACCGCGACCCACCCAGGGCCGAAATCAGGAACCCCGCCACGATGGCGGTAATCAGGCCGCGTTCGGGCGGGACGCCCGAGGCAATGGCCAACGCCATGGCCAGTGGCAGGGCGACGATGGCGACGGTCAGGCCGCTGATCGCGTCGGCCCGCAACATGCCGAGCGAATATCCCTCGCGCAGCACGGTAATCAACTTGGGGATGAACAGGGCCCAGGCGCCCCGGCCGGACGAGGGTTGCATGTGGGGTTCCCAATGATGAAGCCGACGCCAGGAGCTTCGGCGCCGGCCTCATCATCACATTCCGAGAGTGGGGACGTCTAGAAGTTAACCCGACCTTGCAGATAGAACGCCCGCCCCGGTTCATTGACCTGAATCATTTGCGGGTCCACGCCGTTGCTGCGGCTGAGGTGGCTGGAGTAGGCCTCGTTGAGCAGGTTGGTCACGCCGACGCGAACAGCCAACGGCTGCAACCCGTCGTAAGTTGCGAACAGATCCACGGCGCCATAGCCGGGCGTCTTGCGCACGTCCACGCCGCCCAAGGAGTCGATACGGCCCTGGCTGGTCGCCCAGCGCAAGGTGGACCCGACACTCCAGGTGGCTTGCTCGTAGGCGGCCTCCAGGCGGCCCGACAGCGGTGGGATCTGGGACAGCGCCGTGCCGTCGGTGGAGTTCTCGCCCCACGTCCATCCGGCATCGGCCCCGACCCGCCACACCTTGGCGATGCGGCCCGAAATTCCGGCCTCCAGCCCGGCCAGCGTGGCGTCGATGTTGCGATAGACCGTACGGCCATTGGCGACCAGGATGCCCGGCTGACCGCGCGCCGTGTCGCGCAGGATGTAGTCCTCCACGCGGTCCACCCAGCCCGCCGTTTCGACCGTCCAGCCGGCCACACCAAAGGCCGCGCCGAGTTCGGCCTGATGGTGCTTTTCGGGGGCGAGGCCGGGGTTGCCGACCCACCCGGCGCCGACCGGGCGGGCCATGCCGCGCTCGGACGCATCGGCGGTGCGCACCGACCGGCTTACCGCCGCGTGCCCTGTCCAACCGTCAAAGCCGTGAGTCACACGGACCAAACCGCCAAGGTTCAACTCCTCCTGGCTGGTGTCGGTGGTGCCGTAGGTGGCGCGGTAGAGATCACGCGCCGTAATCCCCAGACCGGCCCCGATGCGACCGGGCTGGTCAGCCTTGGACGCGTGGCTTTGCACGGCGTCGGCGCGCGCCCCGACGGTCAGGGTGGTGCGGTCGCTCAAAGGGTGCTCCAGTTCGGCGAACAGGCCGGTCTGGGCGATGGTCATGCCGGGCCACATCTGCGACACCGGGGCGCGCGGGTCGATCGCCGCAGGCCCGGCGAGCAGCACCGCGTCGCGGGCGTTGGTGCGGTGGTCGATCCCGGCCTCCAGTGTGCCCGCCGCCGTCTCGAACGTTCCGGCCAGCCGCCCGCCGGTGGTGTCCGAGGTGGTGTCGGCGCGCATCCGCATTGCCGCGGTCAGGACGCGCAGCGAGTAGTTGTCCATGGTGTGATCGACCGCCGAGCGGTACACCTCGGCCTGCACGCCGGTCAGCATCCCGCCGCCCTGCACCGCATGATTCAGGCGGGCGCGGAAGGTGTCCACGATGGTTTCGGGGGCGTCCATACCGGCCCCGGCGAACAGCGCATCGCGCACGATGTCCCGGCCTCCCGACACGCTGAGCGTCGTTCCAGCAGAGGGGCGCCAGCCAACCTGAAGGTCGCCACCGTACTGCTGAAATCCGGCGCGCACGCTGTCGCCATTGCCGTCCTGATAGTCTCCGGCCCGCTTCCACTGGCTGTTGAGGCGCAGCCACCCTGTTTCGGAGCCGGCCTGGAGGTCGGTGAAGCCGAACCGCATGGCGCTGTTGGAGGTGTAGCCACCCCCGATGGTGCCCCGCGCGCCCTCCTCGGCGAACTCGGGATCCAGGCGCTCGAACCGCACCGTGCCGCCCGGCCCGCCGGGGCCGTTGGTCACGGTTTGATAGCCACGCTCGACGGTGACGACGTCGATGGTTGAAATCGGGACCGACGCCGTCGGCGGGTCCATGCGGTTCGGACAGCCGCCAAAGGTCATGGCCCCGTCGCTGATGATCGACAGGCGATCCTGGCTTTGCCCCCGGATGGTCGGCTCCAGGCCGTGCCCGCCCATGCGGCCGAGCGTCACGCCGGGCAGGGTGCCGAGCAAATCCGCCGCGTCGGCGGCCGGGGCATGGGTGGATACGGTCGGCAGAACGGTGGTGGTGGACGGCCGGGCGATGCGGTCGGCCTCGACCACGACATCGGCGGCAACGGCCGGAAAGGCGACAGACAGGGCAAGCAGGGCGGTGCCGGTGCGCAAGCAGGCAGACCCGCGCGCACCGCGAATGCGATGATCGGTCATGGAACGTCCTCAAGAAGTCAGCGTCTGATGGGTGAAAACGCGATCAGGCGGCGAGGACAGGGGGTGCACGGGCTTCGGGCAGGCGGTGGGGAGAGGCGGGCGAGGCCATCCGCGCAGCCGCCGGACGGCCAAGGCTCGCAGACGCTCCGGCCGGCAGCGGCAGCACGACCTCTCCGGCGGCCAGCACGCCCACACCGCCATGGACCAGCGGCAGGCACAGGGCACAAAGCTGGATGTCGCCGTTGGTCGGATCGGTCAGCGGGCGGTTCTCGCCATCCAGGCTGACCACTCGCATCCCCGACGGCGTACAGATGACCATCTGGCCGCTGAGGGGGTCACTTGCCAAGCTGGAGGTCAGATCCGGCGCAGCACTGGCCGGACCATTGAACAGCATCGGCGCCAGGACGTTGAGGGACAGCACCAGCATCGCTGCCCACGCGGTTACGCGGCGGCGCACGGCACTGCTCCCGATCCTGAGACGAACGGCTGCGATCACGCGGATATCCCCTCTGCAATCATGGATTATCCGCGCCGGATGCGGGCTGTCAAAGAGTTTCAACCGCGCAGACGGAAGACCACCGGGACATCGACCGCATCGGCAACCGGCTTGCCGTGGCGGGTTGCCGGATGGAACCGCCACCCACGCACCGCTCGCACGGCGGCGGTGTCCAGGGCATCGGTCCCGCTGGAGGTCACGACGTGCAGGCTGGTGACGGTGCCATCGGCCGCCACCTGGACGCGTACGACTACGCGGCCTTCCTGCCCGGCCAGCCGCGCCGAGCGGGGATAGACGGGGGGTGGATTGGCCAGCCCGGCACCATCCCAGGCCGCGACCGTCGGCGACGGCGAAGGCAGGGCGACACCTGCCGTTTCAGCCGCAGGCGCGGCGACCGCGGCAGTGGCGGCAACGGCACTGGCACCCGGCGGAGCAACGCGCGCGGGCGGCGTGGGTGGCCGGACCACAGGACGAACCACAGGGCGGGCCTCAGGATGAGCCTCAGGATGAGCCTCAGAATGGGCCATAGGATGCACAGGTGGCGCCGGAGTTTCCTCGACAACTGTCGGGGCCGGTTCGGCGGCAACTGTGGGGGCCGGTTCGGCGGCGCTCATTTGTGCAGGCGGCGGCTGGGGGGCGGGCGGTAGCTCGGCCACCAACACGATCTCCACGACCGGGCTTTCCGGTGGTACGGGCGGCAGCGGGGCAGGCGTCAACGCGAGCAGCCCACCGACAGCGCCGTGCAAGGCAACCGCCGCCACCCAGGGCACCCCCCGGCTGACCGCACCGTCGGAAGTTGTCGCGCTTATCATTCCGCTAACCCTCTGCACCAGGTCGTCCAGTATGTGCAGCGCGAGGCGCATTTTCAACTAAAGCAACACAAACGAAAACGGCCCCCCAGGATGCCGGGGGGCCGCTGTCGTGGTGGAAGCGCCAGTGGTTACTCGGCGGCTTCAACCCGGTCCTTCAGTTCCCAGACTTCGGGGCTGCGTTCCAGGCGGGCGATCTGCATCTGACGGTGCAGTTCCATTTCCTTGGGCAGACGGTCGCCGAACTTGTCGAACAACTGCTGCTGATCGTGCGCTTCGGTCAGGGCGGCACCCTTGTAGATCTTCATGATCCCGTCGAACTTCGCCTTGGGGAAGTCCAGACCGTCCCAATGCAGATCGGCGTGATGCGGCATCCAGCCGATCGGGCTTTCCACGGCGGCGCCATGGCCGTTGACGCGGTCCACGATCCACTTCAGGGCGCGCATGTTCTCGCCAAAGCCCGGCCACACGAACTTGCCGTTCTCGTCCTTGCGGAACCAGTTGACGCGGAAGAAGCGCGGCGGCTCGGGCAGCTGACGGCCGACGTTGAGCCAGTGATCCCAGTAATCGGCCATGTTGTAGCCGCAGAACGGCAGCATGGCCATCGGGTCGCGGCGCATGGCGGCCTGACCGACGGCGGCGGCGGTCGCCTCGGACCCCATGGTGGCGGCCAGATACACGCCGTGGCTCCAGTTGAAGCCCTGGAACACCAGCGGGAAGTTGTGGGACACGCGGCCACCGAAGATGAAGGCCGAGATCGGCACGCCGGCGGGGTTTTCCCACTCGGGGTCAATGGACGGCACCTGGCTGGCCGGGGCGGTGAAGCGCGAGTTCGGGTGCGCGGCGGGGCGGCCACAGCCCGGCTCCCAATCACGGCCGGTCCAGTCGATGAGGTGCGCCGGCGGCTCTTGGGTCAGACCTTCCCACCACACGTCACCGTCATCGGTCAGGCCGACGTTGGTGAAGATGCAGTTGGCGTGCAGCGTGGCAATGGCGTTGGGGTTGGATTCCACGTTGGTCCCCGGCGCCACGCCGAACAGGCCGTTTTCCGGGTTGATGGCGCGCAGACGGCCCTGGGCGTCCGGCTTGATCCAGGCGATGTCATCGCCGATGGTGGTGACTTCCCAGCCCTCGAAGCCCTTGGGCGGGATGAGCATGGCGAAGTTGGTCTTGCCGCAGGCCGACGGGAAGGCCGCCGCCACATAGGTCTTTTCACCCTGCGGGTTCTTCACGCCCAGGATGAGCATGTGTTCGGCCAGCCAGCCTTCATCGCGGGCCATGACCGAGGCGATGCGCAGCGCGAAGCACTTCTTGCCGAGCAGGGCGTTGCCGCCGTAGCCCGAGCCATACGACCAGATTTCCCGGCTTTCCGGGAAGTGGACGATGTACTTGGTGTCGTTGCACGGCCAGGCGACGTCCTTCTGGCCTTCGGCCAGCGGCATCCCGACGGAGTGCATGCACGGCACGAAATCGCCGTCGCCCAGCACGTCGAGGACCTTTTTGCCCATGCGGGTCATGATCTTCATGTTGACGGCGACATAGGCGCTGTCGGAGATCTCGACGCCGATGTGGGCGATGTCGGACCCCAGCGGACCCATGGAGAACGGCACCACGTACATGGTGCGGCCCTTCATGCAGCCGTCGAACAGGCCGGTCAGGGTGGCCCGCATTTCGTTGGGGTCCATCCAGTTGTTGGTCGGACCGGCGTCGTCGGGTTCCTGCGAGCAGATGTAGGTGCGGTCCTCGACACGCGCCACGTCGGACGGATCAGAGCGGCACAGATAGCTGTTGGCGCGCTTCTCGGGGTTCAGGCGGATGAACGTCCCGGAGTCCACCATTTCCTGGCAGAGGCGGTCATACTCTTCGTCCGACCCATCGCACCAGTAGACGCGATCCGGCTTGCAAAGCTTCGCCATCTCATCGACCCAGGCGAGAAGCTTAGCATTCTTGGTAGGCGCTGCGCTCATATCCGTGGCTCTCCATCGGCAGGTCCAACCGGCACCTTCAGGGCATTATTCCCGGGTGGCGGTCCGTATTATTTGTTGTTGTACCCGAGGTGCGGGCGAGGGTGCGGGTCGGACGAAGGGGAAGAAGCAGCCGGAACCGGGACGCGCGGGCGCACTGCGACCGCGTGAAGCGGGGCAGCGAGTGCCATCGGTTCCCAGGTGCGTCACCGGACGATCTCCTCCTTCGGGACGGCGCGCGGGGCCGGGTCGAAGCGTCAAGCGCCCGTATCACGACCCCCGAGACGCGCACCATATCGGGCCGGGTTGTGCCCGGCAACCGCTTGTTGGTGATGTTTCGGGGACTCCGTGCACATTATGCGACGTCATCCTTCCCTTAACCGGACTTCCGGGCGGCCTAAAAGGCGCACTATTGCGCGTGCCGGGCCTTCCGGGTCATCTCGACCAAACGCGCCCTGACTTCCCCGGGCGCGGTCAAGGGCGGCTCGAACGGGATCTGGAACACCATTTCGTCATCCCCGTTCCGCATCAGGATCCCCGCGGCATCCAGGGCCGTCATCCGCCACGCACCGCCTGGCCCGACATGGGCCAGACCCAAGGCAGCCACGGCGTCGGCATGGTCGTCATTCATATGGGCGACGGCCGAGGGTTCCGCCTCGGCAAAGGCCGCGGCAGTCGCAGGATCCCGCAGAACGCCATCGGGGATCCACACGGCGCGGGCAAAGCCACCGACCAGGTGCGCCCGTTCCGGCACCATCCGCCAGAACGCGAAATCCCCAAACCCCGCGTACAGTGCAGCACCCGGATGACGGGCGAGGAAGCGCGCGGCAATCCGATCCCGCGCTTGCGGATCGACGACTTTCTCCGCCCGTCCCAACAGCGACACGCGCGGCCCCGTCTGCGGGTTCGGCAAGGCACGCGCCTCGTCGATCAGCAGCGAGACGCGCGCATCGGCATTGAGGTTGCGGGTATGGTCGGCCAATCCAGACAGCAACAAGATCGGGCTGGCATCGTGGTCGGCCGCCACGGTGACGAGGGACGCATAGGGGTCGCCGCCCTCGACCATGCGGGTCGCCAGCGTGGCGACGCGGGCGCGGTGAATAAGGCGCCGCACCGCGTTGCGGTGGGTGTTGCTCGGCTTAATCGTGGGTATTTCGCGCATCATCGATTTTCAACCCCGCTGCCGTGCCTCCGCATGGCCCGTCCGAGCGTAGTGGAGGTGGACAAAATTGCGCAATGCGGTAAACAGGAACAATGCGTGTACTCTATCATCATTGGCTGTCGCCTTTCGCCCGGACCGTTCGCCTGGTGCTGCTTGAAAAGCAGTTGGAGGTGACCGAGCAGGTGGTGTTCGACTGGGAACGGGACGAACGGTTCCTGTCCCTCAATCCGGCTGGCGAAGTGCCGGTTCTGGTGGAGGACGACGGTACCACCGTGGCCGACGCCGGCACCATCATCGAATATCTCGACGAGGTTTATGCCACCCCGCCGCTGATCGGCCGCACGCCGCTGGAGCGCGTCGAGTCCCGGCGCCTGGCCGCGTGGTTCAACGGCAAGTTCTACCGCGAAGTCACCGCACCGCTGGTGTCGGAAAAGCTGACCAAACGCGTGACCGGCGGCGGCGCCCCCGACAGCCGACTGGTGCGGGCCGGGCGGGCCAACGTCCATACACACCTGCACTACATCGCGTGGCTGACCGAACGCCGCAAATGGCTGGCCGGCGACACCCTGAGCATTGCCGACCTGACCGCCGCCGCGCACTTGTCGCTGGTCGATTACGCCGGGGACGTGCCGTGGGAAGACCACGATCTGGCCAAAGATTGGTACGCCCGCGTGAAAAGTCGCCCCAGCTTCCGCCCGCTCCTGCGCGACATCATCCCCAACGTCCCGGCGCCCAAGCACTATACCGACCTGGACTTCTGAGTCGGGCAGCGCCCCGGACGTTTGCAGCACCAGCCTCTCACCGCGCCCCGGCCCCCAGTGTCCGCATCATCACGAGCCACCCGGCACGGCGTTTCGGCGTGGCGGCGGCGACCATGCCGAGCAACGTCTCGCGCACCGGCTTGAACCCCACGAAGCCGAGGATGTTGCGTTCCAAGCCCCGGACCCCGTGCGCCAGGAACCACCAGCGATAGATCGGCGCGGGCATTCCCATGGTCACGATGACGCGGGCCGAGCGTCCGGTCAGAAACAGCTTTGGGCGGCCGTTATCGAGGTATTCGAACGCCACGCCGGGGCGCAGGACCTGCTCCAGGAAGGCCTTGACGAGCGCTGGCATGGTGCCCAGCCACAACGGAAAGACCAGCACCAGATGATTGGCCGCCACGATTGCGTCCTGCGCCGGGCGCAGGCTGTCGGGGACGGGGTCGTGCTCGAACGCGTGCTGGCTGTTCAGCAGGGGCACGTCGAGCACTGCAAGATCGATCATTTCCACCACATGCCCGGCGCGGCGGGCACCGTCGGCGTAGGCCTCGGCCAGGGCACGGCACAGGTGGCCCGGTGACGGATCGGGATGGCCCTGAACCACGACGATGCGACGCGGCATGGTGCTCTCCGCCGTTATTCTTTGGCCGGGGTCCAGGTTTCGGCCCCCACGGCGTTGGCGCCCAGGGCGGAAAAATACCCGGTCAGGCCGCCGTCCTTGGCGATGTCATAGAGGACCAGCCCCGGCGGGCCGGGCACGCGGGGGCTTTGATAAACCACGGCGAAGGTGGAGCCGCGCAGGATCCCCGTGCCCAGGTAAATCTCCTGGCTGTCGGGAAACTGCCACACCACGCCGTAGGTATCGCCAAAGGGTGAAACCCGGACGGTGCCGGTGTAACTGGTGCTGCCATCGGCGGTAACACCAGTCACGGCGTAACGATCCCCCAACTCCTGCGCCCCGGCGGAACCCGCCGTGACCATCAGGACGCCAAGGGCAACAGCCGGCAACGCACGGGCCATGATGGAACACCTCCGGGCAATGGGAGACCATCTTCATCCAACGCCCTGCTCCCCGCATGGGTGCGGGGTTTTGTTCTGGATCTTATGCGGCGGAGGTCATCCAGTCGTCGACCGTGACGATACGGGCGGCGGGGCCGTTGGCGCGGGCGCGAACAAACGTCGCGTAATCCACATGTTCACCGTTCCACAGCAGCAACGGGTCGCCATTGGATGGCCGGTAGACCAGATGCCAGTTGGCAACCACGTAAAATGGTTGGCCTTTCAGGCCTCGGATCGCACAGGCAATGTCGATGCCGAGCACATTCCCGGCGAAAAAGCCGCTGTTGACGGCAGCTTCATAGGCCTCGGCGAGGTCTTCGGTGAACAGCGGGCGACAGTCGAGGCCGACCACTTCGTCCGGCACCACGCTATGGGCCTCGGCGGCGCGCTCCGACATCGCCAGGATGCGCATGTTGAGGTCGAACAGCGCCATCATGGACGGCGACAGGCGGACCATCCGGGTCAGGGCGGCATCGGCGCTGTTGGTGCTGCGTCCGGTGAGGGCGTGAATGCGGCGGCGGGATGCCGCATCCGGGGCGCTCTGGCCGCTTTCCCAGCGCGACACGGTGGCTTGGCTGACCTCCAGTTGGTTGGCAAAGCCCTGCTGGGTCAAGCCCAGCGTTTCCCGCACGGTGCGGATAATGCGTCCCTGCACAGCCTGCCCCCTTGCCAGCGCCCCGCATAAAAGCGTGACGCTGTTATATCGGCTCGCACCGGCCCCGCAAGGGAGCTAGTGCCGACCAGGGGGATTTGCGTCTGCACCGCAACAACTTGTCACAAAAGGGTTTTCCGCGCGGGACGGAACTCCCCACAACAATAGGAAAAGTCCGCCGACGAGGAACACCAGGACGGTCGCCATGCCGGCCCGCTGGCTGTCGGCCAGCACCGTCGCCCAGCCCAGCAGCAGGGGACCGGCAAAGGCGGTGATCTTGCCGCTCAGGGCGTAGAGGCCGAACATTTCGGTCGTCAACTCGGGCGGGGCCAGACGCGCCACCATGGACCGGCTGGCCGACTGCACCGGGCCAAAGAACAGCCCCATGGGCAGGGCCAGCGCCCAGAACATGAGAGTGCTCTCAACAATCAGCAGACCTCCGCCCAGAACAATCAGGCCGAGAACGCCCGCCGCAATGGTGGCCCGCGCGCCCAGCCGGTCGTCCATCCACCCGAACGCCGCCGCGCCCAGCCCGGCGGTGATGTTCATGGCGATGCCCAGCATGATGACCTGATCGAGCGGCAGCCCGAAGGTTCCCGCCGCGTAGATGCCGCCAAAAGCAAACAGCGTGTTCAGGCCATCGGTATAGATCATGCGGGCAACCAGGAAGCGGCCCAAGACCGGATAGGTGCGGAATATCTGCCACAGGCGCATGACGTCGCCGACCGCATGCCGTAGCGCCGCGCCCACCGGCGCGCCGCGCGCCGGTTCGCGCACCATCACGAAGGTCGGAATACAGAACACCGCGAACCACACGGCGACCAGGACGGGCGTAATGCGCACGTGCTCGGCTGCGTCGCGGTCCAGGCCGAACGGCGGCGTCTCGTTCTGAACGAACACCACCAGCGACAGAATTAGCGCGGCCAGCCCCCCGGCATAGCCCAGGCCCCACGCCCAGCCCGACAGGCGGCCCATCATGCCCTGCGGCGCCACATCGGGCAGCATGGCGTTGTAGAACACCATGGTCATCTCGAACCCAACGGTGCCGACGACTACCAGTGTCAGGGCCAGCAGGGTCGATTCCGGCACCGGGGCGGCGAACCACAGCAGGGCGCTGGCCGCGATGCACAGGGCAGAGAACCCACCCAGCCACGGCTTGCGCCGCCCCATGCGGTCGGCCGCGGCGCCTGTGAACGGACCCAGCACGGCGATGATGAAGCCGGCCAGCGCCATCGCCCATCCCCACTGCGCGGTGCCCACCTCGGGCGTTTCGGCTATGGCCTTGGTGAAGTAGGTGCCAAAGACGAAGGTCATCACGATGGTCGGGTACGGCGAATTCGCCCAGTCGAACATCGCCCACGCCACCGCCGGCCGCCAGCCCTTGGCCTGAGGTTCCGCCATCGCCGTGCCTTGTTCAGTGCTCACTGACGGTTCCCCCTGCGAAAGCGCATAACGTGGAGATAGGACTGGGCGCTGCCCAGGCCCGCAAAGGGCCATTGGCCCTTTGATCCCATAAGGAATTCTGCTCCCCTTGCGCCGCAGGCAGATAATGTTGCCGCCTGCTGCGCTGCGCGCGGCTTTGCTGTTCCACCCTCCCGAGGTCCAGGAGCCCGTGGCTCCTGGCGGGTGCGGGCAGAGCCCGCCTTAACCGCAGAGCCCGCTAATGATCCGACCCGTGCAGGATGGTCCCGCGCATTCCGGTTTCGTAGGCCTCGCCTTCTTCGGTCAGGACGATGGCGGTGGGGTAGTGGTTTACGGCCATGCCCTTGCGTTCCAAGGCAACCCAGACCGCTTCGTTCCGCAAGCCCGTCGCGTCGGCCGTTCCCACCACGTAGGCGCCCAGGTGAAAGTGGTTGCCGTGCGGGTTGGGGAACACGGTCAGCACCTTGCGGCCGGTGTCCGGCTCGGTCTGATAGGTGTCCGGGTGGCGGGCCAGTTCCTGGAGCAGGCACAGGGTCTTGAGCTGCAACGAATTGAGCTTTTTGGGGTTGGACTTGGGCGGCAAGGTCATCCTCCTTTAAGGGTGCCGAACTGACGGCTGGCCACCGTCAGCATGGCAAGGTCTAGGGTCGGGGCGGCGCGCAGTTCGGTGACAAGCTGATCGGCCCGCTCCACCGCCGGGCGGCAGGTGTCCACCCAGGCGGCGATGGAGTCCGCCGGGTCGGCGCCGGAACCGGTGAGCGCCAGCACGCGGGCCGTGATCGCCCGCTGGTCGGCGTAAAGCTCGTCAATGACCGCCGCCACGGCGAGTTTCTCCCAATGGCTGCCCCCGGATTGCCGTTCGGCGGCCGAGCGCAGCCAGCCGAGGCCGAACCGCGACCCCACGGCGAAGTAGTGGCTGGCCGCCGTCACCAGGTCAACCTCCAGGTCGCGGCTGAGGCGCACCACGTCGGGGGTCGAAGCCAGCACGATCAGGTGAGCCACCCGCTCCGCCAGAGGATCGGGCACCCCGGCAGCAGCATAACGGTCATGACGGGCGGCGATTTCGGACTGCACATCGACCGTGCAGACGCCGCCCATGCAGCCCTCCAGGGCACGCATTCCCTCAATGAAGGCGGCGGTCATGCCGGCCATGTCCAGTGGCCGGGGAGCATGACGCAGGATCCACAGGGTGGTGCGCTCGATCAAGCGGTTGGCCTCGCCCAGCATGGCAAGCTGCACGTCGGCCGGCACGGCGTTGTCCAGCGCCTCGACGTCGCGCCACAGGTCGCGCAGGGCAAAGCTGTCCCGCGCGATCAGGTAGGCACGGGCGATCCCGGACGGCGGCATCCCGGTCTTTTCCATGATCTGCGTGACGAACGTCCCGCCAACCCGGTTGATCATGCTGTTGGTGGCGTGGGTGGCGATGATTTCCCGGCGCAGCCGGTGGGCGCCGATCTGCTCCCGCCAGTCGGCGCGCAAGGCGGTCGGGAAGTAGCTCAACAAGTCCTCGAACGTCACCGGGTCGTCGGGCAGGTCGCTGTCGAGGATTTCATCGAACAGCCAGATTTTGGAGTACGCGATGACCACGGCCAATTCCGGCCGGGTCAGCCCGCGCTTGGCGGCCAGCCGTTCGGCGATCTGTTCGTCGTCAGGCAGGAACTCGATGGCGCGGTCCAGCCGCCCGCTGCGCTCCAGCATCTTCATCAGGCGGTGCTGGTGGTCCATCAGGTCCGGCCCGCGCGCCTCCATCAGGCTGATCGCCTGGGTTTGCAGGTAGTTGTCGCGCAGCACCAGGGCGGCCACTTCGTCGGTCATGCTGACCAACAGGGCGTTGCGCTGCTTGGGTGTCAGGTCGCCGTCGGCGGTCACCCGGTTGAGCAGGATCTTGATGTTGACCTCGTGATCCGAGGTGTCCACCCCGGCCGAGTTGTCGATGGCATCGGTGTTGATGCGCCCGCCGCCAAGCGCGAATTCAATGCGGGCGCGCTGGGTGACGCCGAGGTTGGCGCCTTCCCCGACCACCCGCGCGCGGATCTCGGGGGCGGAAATGCGAACGGCGTCGTTGGCCCGGTCGCCGACGTCGGCATGACTTTCCTGCGACGCCTTGACGTAGGTGCCGATGCCGCCGAACCACAACAGGTCTGCCTCGGCCCGCAGCACGGCGCGCATCAGCTCGGCCGGGGTCAGGGTGTCGCAGTCCAGGCCGAGCAGGGTCTTGATCTGCGGCGATACGGTCAGGCGCTTGGCCGAGCGCTCAAACACCGCGCCGCCGGGAGAAATCAGGGCCGGGTTGTAGTCGGCCCAGGTGCTGCGCGGGGTGTCGAACAGGCGTTTGCGCTCGACCCAACTGGTTTCGGGATCGGGCGAGGGGTCAATGAAAATGTGCAGGTGGTTGAAGGCCGCGACCAGCTTGATATGGCGCGACAGCAGCATGCTGTTGCCGAACACGTCACCGCTCATGTCGCCGACCCCGACGACGGTGAAATCCTGGGTCTGGATGTCGCGGCCGATCTCGCGGAAGTGCCGCTTGACGGCTTCCCACGCGCCGCGTGCCGTGATGCCCATGGCCTTGTGGTCGTAGCCCTGTGACCCGCCCGAGGCAAAGGCGTCGCCCAGCCAGAACCCGTAATCCAGCGAGATGCCGTTGGCGATGTCGGAGAACGTCGCGGTGCCCTTGTCGGCCGCCACCACCAGATAGGGGTCGTCGTCGTCGCGCCGCACCACGTTGGGCGGCGGGATGATCCCCTCGGGACCGATGTTGTCGGTCAAATCGAGCAGGCCGCGCATCATGGTCTGATAGCAGGCAATACCCTCGGCCAGCACCGCCTCGCGCCCGGCATCGGGCGGCGGCGGGCGCTTGACCACGAAGCCGCCCTTGGACCCGACCGGCACGATGACGGCGTTCTTGACCATCTGCGCCTTCAACAGGCCCAGAACCTCGGTGCGGAAATCCTCGCGGCGGTCGGACCAGCGGATGCCGCCGCGTGCCACCTTGCCGCCGCGCAGGTGAATGGCCTCGACACGCGGAGAATAGACCCACACTTCGCGCCAGGGGCGGGGCAGCGGCAGGTCGTCGATGGCCCCGCTGTCGATCTTGAACGACACATAGGGCTTGGGCGTGCCATCGTCGGCGGTCTGGTAGAAGTTGGTCCGCACGGTCGAGCGCACCAGATTGAGGAAGCGCCGCAGGATGCGGTCCTCATCCGGGCTGGAGACGTGATCGAGCGCGCTTTCGATGGTGGCGACCACGACGTCCTCGTCCTCTCCCTGGCGGGCCGGGTCGAACCGCGCATGGAACAACTGAACCAGGGCGCGGGTGATGACCGGATGCCGCGCCAGGGTTTGCTCGATTGCCCCTTGGCTCAGTGTGAAGGCGGCCTGGCGCAGGTACTTGGCATAGGCGCGCACCATCACGACCTCGCGCCACGACAGCCCGGCCAGCACGACCAGCCGGTTGAAGGCGTCGTTTTCGATGGTGCCGTCCCACACTTTGGCGAAGGCTTCCTGGAACGGACCGCGCACCTCACTGACCGCCAGATGCGACCCGTCGGCCGGGGCCATGGAGAAATCGTGCACCCACACCACCCGCCGCCCGCCGTCCAGGCGGATGGCGAACGGGATCTCGCCGATCACCTGGAAGCCCATGTTTTCCAGCATGGGCAGGATGCCCGACAGCATGACGGCGGTGTCGGGGTGATAAACCTTGAAGTTGACCACGTCCTCGGTGGCTTCGAGCGGGCGGTACAGGTTCATGCCCAGCCCGTCGCGCCCGGCGGCGGTTTCGGCCAGGGCTTCTTCCATGCGGTCGATGTCGAACACCGCCGTCTGCGCGTTGAACCGCTCCTTGTAGAAGGTGGGGAACGCGGCGCCGTAGCGGCGGGCCAGCCGTGCCCCGGCGTCCTCGCCCTTGGTGGTCAGGATGACATCGTGCAGGTGGTCGGCCCACGCCCGCGCGGCCTCCGCGATGCGGCCCTCGATGGCGGCCGGGTCATAGTCGGGAATGGCGCCCGGCGTGGTCTTGATGATGAAGTGCAGGCGGGCCAGCGGGCTATCGGCGACCTGGGTGTAATAGACCGACAGCCGCCCATTGAAGGCGGTTTCCAGGATGTCCTGAACAGCCAGACGCAGCGCGGTGTCATAGCGGTCGCGCGGCACGAAGACGAGGCACGAGATGAACCGCTCGAACTCGTCGCGGCGCAGGAACAACGCGGTGCGCTGGCGTTCCTGCAAGTGCAGGATGCCCAGGGCCATGTCCAGGAGCTTGGTGTCGCTCGACTGGAACAGTTCATCGCGCGGCAGGCTCTCGATGATGTTGAGAAGGCGCTTGCCGTCGTGGCTGAACGGGCGGAACCCGGCGCGGCGCATGATGCGCTCGATCTTGCGCCGCAGGACCGGCACGAACGCCGGGCTGTTGGTATAGACGTTGGACGTGAACAGCCCGGCCAACAGGTGCATCCCCACCACCTGCCCGTCGTCACCGAACCGCTTGATGCCGATCACATCCAGATGCACCGGGCGGTGCACGCGCGAGCGGCGGTTGGCCTTGGTGATGAGCAGGAACGTCGGCTGGTTGAGGAACGCCCGCACCTCGGCCGGCAGATCCGACAGGTGGCGCAACTCGTCAAACACCAGCCGGTCACGATCCCGCAAAATTCCCAAGCCATCGGCCACGCCGACCACCACGCGGGCCGGATCGACCTCGTCGGGCAGGAAGGTATGGTCGCGGTGGCCCAGGAACGTGAAGTGGTTGTCGAGCAGCCACGTCAGGAAGTCGCGCACCTCGGCGGCGTCCTCGACGGTCAGCCCGGCGGGGCTTTTGTCGAGGTCGGCGATGACTTCGTGCACGCGGGCCTGCATGGCGTGCCAATCCTCGACGGCGGCGCGCACCTCGGCCAGGACGCTCCCCAAATCCTCGGCGATCTGACGCAGGACCATGGGGTCGGCCTGTTCGTGGATCTCGATGTGGATGATGGATTCAGCCAGGTCGTCGGCCGTCGGGACCGCATCCGGGGCCAGCAGGCCGACCAAGCCGCCATCGGCATCGCGGCGCACATGCACGACCGGATGGATGACCAGCAGCGGCGCGACGTCGAGCGATGCCAGCGCGGCCGTGATCGAGTCGACCAGGAACGGCATGTCGTCGTTGACGGTTTCGATAACCGTGTGATCGCCGTGCCAGCCGTGTTCCTCGACACGCGGATTGAACACGCGGAGTTTTGGATTGCGCGGCGCGCGGTCGCGGGCAAAGTTCCACAGACTGGTGACGGCGCCATAAAGCCTTTCGGCATCCACGCCCGCAATGTCGGCGGGTGGAACATTGGCGTAGTACTGGCGGGCGAACTGCTCCAGTGCGTCCGCGCGGTCATCGCTGCTTTTGCCATGCCCACGGCCCGTTTCGCGATCCCGTCCGTGGCGGTCGCGGATCAGCGTGATGACCTTGGCGACCTGATCGTCCTTGAGGAGTTCCGCCTTTGCCGTCATGGCACTCTCCTTACCGTGGGGCCACAGAAAGCTTAGGCATCAAGCCTGGGTAATATCAAACGATGTAACGGCCTATCCCGCATTTTCGGGTGTTTAAGAGAGTTGAAACGCTTGACCCATTAGAGTGGACGTCCTCCAATCGCCCAGTCGACAGCGACGGGCCGGGGGGGAACGAGGGTGAACATGGTTACGCAGCATAGAGGACAACGGTCTCAGCCGGTGCGGCCAAGGCGCCGGGCACTGCTCGCCGCGCTGTTGGTCGGCGGGCTGATTGCCGGTCCGGGTGCTGCCGGACCGGCCTTGGCTGGCTTTCAGGAAGGTTTGAAGGCCTACGAGGCTGGTGACTTCGACGCCGCCGCCAAGGCATGGCAGGACGCCGCCCAAGCCGGCGACATGGCCGCCATGCGCAACCTCGCCCACCTGTACCGCTGGGGCCGTGGCGTTCCGCAGGACACCGGCGCCGCCGTGGAGTGGTATCAGCGCGCCGCCCTGCTGGGGTTTGACCGCGCCCAATACAACCTGGGAGCCATGTACGAGGCCGGGGAAGGCGTCAATCGTGACCAGGAACGCGCCGCCTATTGGTACAACCGCGCCGCCGATCAAGGCAACGGCGCGGCCCAGATGGCGCTCGCCCGCCTGCTGATCGAAGGCGACGGCGTGGAACCAGATCTGGAGCGGGCCAGCATCCTGCTGCGCCAAGCCATCGCCGCCGGGCACGAGGAAGCCCGTGTCCTGCTGCGCCAGGCGGACGCCCGCCGCGCCGCCGGTGGGGGAACCACCGTCACCGTGGCCGAATCCCACAGGCCGACGCGGCCTCTCAACCGGCGCCCGAGGCAAAGATTGAGCCTGCGCCCGCGCCGAAGGTTGAGCCCGCCCCGGCCCCGAAGGCTGACCCTGCGCCCGAGGCGAAAGCTGAACCTGCCCCTGCGCCGAAGGCCGACCCTGCACCCCAGGTGAAGGCTGAACCCGCTCCGCCCCCGAAAGCCGACCCTGCGCCCGAGGTGAAGGCTGAACCCGCCCCCGCGCCAAAGGCCGACCCTGCGCCCGCTCCCGTCGTCGTCGCGCAGCAGGAAGAAAGCCGCCTGCCGCCGCCCGATGCCCCGACGCCGGTGCCTGTCGAAGAACCGCGCCTGATTTCACCCGGCGCCGCCGACGGCACCATGGCCCACCTCGGCATTTTCCGCAGCCAAGCGGAGGCGGATGCCGCATGGCAGGCCCTGGCCGAGAAGCAGCCCGGTCTGGCCGAAACGAAGCCTTACGTCATGCCCGGCTACGTCCCGGAACTGGGCAATATCCTGCGCCTTTACGCCCAGGGCGACCAAGCCACCCTCACCCCCCTGTGCCGCCGCCTGCGCACCAGCGGCCAGGAGTGCGAGTTGCACCGCTTCTTCAGGTAGCTGCCAAGGTCTTTTGCAAAAACGCCATGGTCCGCTGCCACGCCAGTTGGGCGTCGTCCTGGTCGAAGCGGTCGCCCGACGGGTTGGCGAAGGCGTGGTCGGCGTCGTAGCGATAGATTTCGTGCGGGTGGCCGATGTCCTTCAGGGTGGCCTCAAAGCCATCGGCCATGGCGGGTGTGATGAAGGTGTCGAGATTGGCGAAGTGCCCCTGTACCGGGCCTGACAGGCGGCGCAGATCCTCGGCCGGACGGTCGACGCGGCCGTAGTAGATCACCGTGGCGTCCATCGGCGTCGCGATGCTGGTGTTCAGGGACCACGCCCCGCCGAAACACCAGCCGATCACGCCCACCTTGTTCTTGGCAACGCGCGTGTGCTGGCGCAACCACGTGGTCCAACTGGTCAGGGTGTCGGTGGCCTCCTCGGGCTTGACCGCGCTCATCAGCGCTTTGGCCTCCTCCGGCGTGGAGACGGCTGGACGTCCATAGAGATCCACCGCCAGAGCGACATAGCCGTTGCGCGCCAAGTCATGGGCGACACTGCGGATCTGGTCGTTCAGGCCCCACCACTCGTGGATAAGGATGAGTCCTGGTCCGGTCGCGGCGCCGTCCGGCAGGGCGAGCGCGGCCGATACCGGACGGCCCGCCGCCGTGGTGATGCTGACGTCTTCGGTCTGTGCGGCGGCGGCGCGGGACAGCGTGGCATCGGCCAGGATGGCGGTCAGCGGGATGCCGGCCAGCGTGGCACGCGTGAGCGGCACCGCACCCAAGCCCTTCAGGATGGAACGACGGTCGACAGACGACGTTTTCATTGGTTTTCCTCCGTATCCATGGACCCTTCCAGAGTGGCCGGGTTTTTCAGAAAGGGAAACACCACCAAAGGTGAGCCTCGAAAGGGTCGATTCGCCGCGCTGCAACATGAGAAGCGACCGCCACACTTGGTTTTTTGCATGCGCGAATATCTCAAAAAAATGCACGGAATGCTGCGGCGTATGAAAAAGGCGCTTGAAATAATGGACGTTTTGGCCGGGAATGGAAGCATGCCTCCGAGCCGGCAAGGGTTATTGACCAACTCGCCACCTCGGATGTTTTGCTGACGCCGGAGGACGCACATCCCGGACCAACACGGGACTTTGGCGCGCCCGCTCTCGCGGGTTGACGAACGCAAACAGGGAGAACTTCCAAGATGCAAAACTCGTTCAAGAAGCTGGGCAAGGTCGCGGGCGTGGCCGCCATCGCCAGTGCATTTGTTGTGAGCGCCGGCGTACCCTCGGCCGATGCGCAGGAACGCGTGCGCTGGCAGATGACCATGGGCTTCCCGTCGACGCTCAAGGCGCTGGCCGACACCGCGCCGTGGGTGGCCGAGCAGGTTTCGGTCATGTCCGACGGCAAGATGACCCTCCAGGTGTTCGAACCCGGCAAGCTGGTCAAGGGCACCGAAGTCTTTGAAGCCGTGTCGCAGGGCAAGGCCGATAGCGGCTATGTGTGGGCGGGCTATGAAATCGGCTCGGTCCCGTCGTCGGCCTTGTTTGGCGCTCAGCCGTTCGGCCTGGAACCGGCCGAAATGGCGGCGTTCATGATGGAACGCGGCGGCCAGGAAATGATGGAGGAGATCTACGCTCCCCATAACATCGTCCCGCTGTTCTGCGGCACCATCTCGCCCGAAGCCGCCGGATGGTTCCGCTTCCCGATCGAGAACCTCAGCCAGGTCAAGGGCCTGAAGATCCGCTTTGCCGGCCTTGGTGGCGAAGTGATGCAAAAGATGGGCGCCTCGGTGGTGCTGCTGTCCGGGTCGGAGTTGTTCGAGGCCCTGGAAAAGGGCGTCATCGACGCCACCGAGTTCTCGCTGCCGACCGTGGACGAGCAACTCGGCTTCTATAAGGTCGCCAAGTACTACCACCTGCCCGGCTGGCACCAGCCCTCGACCAACCAATACCTCTACATCAACAAGGGCAAGTTCGATGCCCTGAGCAAGCAGCAGCAGGGCATCCTGCGCACCGCCTGCTCGGCCGGCGTTGCCAAGTCTCTGGCCCGCTCCGAAGCCCTCCAGGGCGGAACCCTCAAGAAGTTCCAGGACGAACACGGCGTCACCGCCGTCAAGCTGCCCGATGACGTTCTGCGCGAGCTGAAGGTCAAGACCGACGAAGTGATGGCCGAATACTCCGCCAAGGATGCCAACTTCAAAAAGGTCTGGGACGCCATGAAGGCCTACATGGTGGAAAACCAGCAGTGGCGTGAACTCGGCTACCTGCCGCGCACCTTCCACTCCTCGATCAGCAACTAAGCCGACGGGGTGGGGGACGCTCCATGAGTGAAAAGCCCATCGTACCGGGCCTGTCGGCTGGGGATGACCCCCCAGCCGACACCACCCTGCCGCACACGCGCCCATCGGATGCCATGGAGGGGTTCGTGCGCCGCCTTGGGCAACTGGCCTCCTGGGTGTGGGCAATCCTTGTGTTGGTCATCGTGTTCAACGTCATCCAACGCTATGTGTTCGGCATCGGCGCCATCTGGCTTGAGGAGGTGCAGTGGCACATCTACGGCGTGGGCTTCATCATCGGCCTGAGCTACGCCCTCACCGCGGACCGTCACGTTCGCGTTGATGTCCTGGCCGAGCGGTGGGGCGCCAGGACCAAGGCGTGGGTCGAATTGCTGGGGATCGCAGTCCTGTTGCTGCCGTTCATCATCGCCATTCTGGCGGCCGGTGTGCCCTTCGTCGAAACGTCCTATGCGCTTAACGAACGGTCTTCGGCCCCCGGCGGGCTGCCGTTCCGCTGGGTCATCAAGTCCTTCATTCTGTGGGGCTTCGGGCTTCTGTTCATTGCTGCTCTGGCGCGTCTGTTGCGGTGCATGGCCCTGTTGTTCGGCTGGCCCAAGCCGATCTGGCCGCGCGGTTAAAGGGGGATGCGCCGTGGAATCCTATGAGATTGTCGTCATCATCCTGTTGCTGTCGTTCATCGGGTTGATCTTCACCGGGTTTCCGATTGCGTGGATTTTGGGCGGACTGTCCATCGTCTACCTGGGGATCAGCCTGGGGCTGCTCAACTGGTTCGATATCGACACATACTTCCTCGACGAATGGCTGGACTTCGCCATCATCGTCGATCGCATCTGGGGGCAGATGACCAACTGGGTGCTTGTCGCCCTGCCCATGTTTATCTTTATGGGCCTGATGCTTGACCGCTCGGGCGTGGCCGACAAGCTGATGGTGAACTTCACCAAGGTTTTCGGCGGCATGCGCGGCGGCCTGGCCGTCACGGTCATCATCATCGGCGTATTGCTGGCCGCCTCGACCGGGATCGTCGGGGCGTCGGTCGTGCTGCTGTCGATGCTGGCCCTGCCGATCATGATGGAGGGCAAGTACGACAAGTCCCTGGCGACCGGCGTGGTGGCCAGTTCGGGCACCCTGGGCATTCTCATCCCGCCGTCGATCATGCTGGTCATCATGGCCGATCAGTTGTCGCTGCCGGTCGGCAACCTGTTCATGGGGGCGGTCATTCCCGGCCTGATGCTGGGCCTGTTCTACATGGCCTACGTCATCGTGATCGCCCTGCTGCGGCCCAAGATGGCGCCGGCCCCGGCCAAAGCCCCCGACTTCACGGTGCGGGATGCCCTGGGCACCCTGTGGGCGGTGGTGCCACCGTTCTTTTTGATCCTCGCCGTTTTGGGGTCAATCTTCATGGGCATCGCCACGCCGACCGAGGCTTCGGGCATTGGCGCCATGGGCGCCACGCTGTTGGCCCTGGCGAACCGGCGCCTGAACTTCGATACCATCCGCACCGTGTGCCGCGAAACCATGCTGACCACGGCGTTCATCTTCGGCATTTTCCTGGGCGCGACGGCGTTCGCCCTGGTCATGCGGTCGTTGGGCGGTGACGAGTTCATCGGCGGGCTGCTCAAGGGATTGCCGTTCCCGCCGTGGGGCGTGGTGGCGTTCATTCTGTTCATCACCTTCATCGCCGGGTTTTTTCTGGATTGGCTGGAGATCAGCTTGATCATCCTGCCGCTGGTCGCCCCGGTGGTGCAGCACCTGGGCTATGACCTGACGTGGTTTTCCATCCTGTTCGCGGTCTGCCTGCAGACCAGCTTTCTAACCCCGCCGGTGGGCTTCTCGCTGTTCTACCTCAAGGGGGTGGCTCCACCGGGGATTACGGTTCAGCACATTTACAAGGGTGTCATTCCGTTCGTGATGTTGCAGCTTCTGGTTCTGGTCCTCATTTTCTTTTACGAGGATCTGGCGTTGTGGCTTCCGGCCAAGATGTACTGACCCCCTGAGTTCACACATTGCGGCCACCGGAGGAACCCTCCCCGGTGGCCGTTTTCTTTTGCGCAGTGCAGCAGTTCGTCATATTTGTGTCACATCCTCCGCGCATTAATGTGCTTCCGGCGGCTTTTCGCTGCGGATCGTGCTGCTTTAAGAGGTGTGGCGTGAACCCCGTTCGACCCGTTTTGCTGCGCTGGATCCTTCCCCTAACAGCGATTCCGATTTTTTATGTCCTGCTCCAAACCGTCGCCACGCGTGTCCTGGGGGTCAGCCTGATTGCCGGCGTCGGCGTGGCGGGTGATCTCGTGCTGCACCTTCTATTGGGAGCCATGGTGCTGGCGGCGGCCCGCAGCCGGTGGGCCTTTCTCATCGTGATGGGTCTGCTGATGACCCTGCTGCACCTCGGCAACGCGATGAAGATCGTCGTGTTGGGCGGCCCCATCATGCCCGACGACATGCTGGCCGCGCAGTCGCTGTTTCTCATTCTCGAAGGCCTGTGGCTGGCCGCCGCGGTGCTTCTGGCCGGCGGCATCATCATCGCGCTGGCGCTGTCCGTCACCTTGCGCCCGCGCCGTGCGCGCATTGCCGCGGTGAGCATGGCAGCGGCGGTGGCCGTGATGATGACGGTGCCCGAGCCGGTGGTGGCGGCACTCGACGCGCAGTTCGGCAACATCGTGTGGGATCAGCACGGGAACTACATCCAGCGCGGCCCGCTGCTGCACATGGTCCAGGAATCGGTGCGCTATGCCGCGCGCGCCGAGCGTGCCCCCACCCGCGCCGAGGTCCTGGCCGCCACCGAGCTTCTGGTGCCGAGCCTGCAACCCGCCGCCCTGACCCGTCCGCAACAGGACGCCGTAAAGGAGGCCCGCTCCCGGCAGGGCCGCAACGTTCACGTCATCGTCCTGGAGTCCTTCTGGGACCCCATGGAGCTGAAGAACGCGGGGATCCTGACCGACCCGTTCGTCCCGGAGTTCCGCACCCTGTGGGACTCCACCAACCGCTCGCGCGTCCTGTCGCCGGTCTTCGGCGGCTACACCGCCAACGCGGAGTTCGAGGCGCTATGCGGATTTCCGGTGCGTCAGGACGCCGTGTTCTTTGAGGGCCGCCTGCGCAACGACGTGCCGTGCCTGCCGCGCGTGCTGTCCGAACATGGCTACACCACAGTCGCCTCACATCCTAATGTGGCGGTCTTCTGGAACCGGGTGAACGCGTATCAAAGGGTGGGCTTTGACGTGTACTGGGCAGGCGACGACTTCGCCATGGACGACATGAACGGCGATTTCCTGGGCGATGCCTCGCTGTATCGGCAGGTCATGGAAAAGGTGGACCCGCTGATTGCGACCGGGACGCCGACGCTGAACTACATCCTGACCTTCTTCGGCCACCTGGATTACCCGCTCAACGACGCCCGGCCGCCGGTCATCAAGACTGCCAACGGCGATGAACGCCTGGAGCTGTACCTCAACACGGTGCACTACAAGACGCGGGAACTGATGGACATGCTGGCCGATCTGCGGATCCGCGATCCCGATGGGCTGATCGTGATATTTGGCGACCACCTGCCGTTCCTCGGCCCGAACCATGGGGGCTATGTCGAGTCGGGCGTGCTGGCATCGACCCGTGGCGCCTTCACCGATGCCATGTTCCGCACCGTGAGCGCCACGCCGCTGATCGTCATCGACGGCGTCAACGGACCGCAGGATTTGGGCGACATGCCGCTGTACCACCTGCCGGCGGTGATCCTCGACCTGCTGGGCCGCCCGGCCCCGGCGCTGATGGAGTTGACCCGGACCATCCCCGAGTTCGCCGTCCGTCCCTTGCCCGGCATGAACGTGGTGGTCGGCGGGCGCGATGACGACGCCGTGGCGGCCTGCCGCGACCCCGACAGCGCACACGCCATCTGCGCCGCCGCCGATCTGTGGATTGAGGCCGTGTCTGTGCTGTCGGCTGATCTGTTCTCCGGCCGCCAGCACATTCTGGAGTCCGGGATCGTGCCCAGCGGCCGCCCGGCGGGGCCGCCCGTCGCCCCTGTCTCGCCGGGGGTTTAGGGATTGGCTGACCCGGTTGTTCGCACCCTGCCCCGGCGGGTCCTCATTGTCGCCAATCCGGTGGCCGGGCGGCGCCGTCCCGACCTCCTGGCCGCAGTGGTGGAGGCCATCGAACGGCGGGGAGTGGAGGTTCACCAACGCTTCACCACCGGGCCTGACGATGCCGAAGCCTTCGGGCGCGCCGTCTCGGCCAACGACTATGCAGTGGTGGTGGCGGCAGGGGGCGACGGCACCATCAATGGGCTGGTCAACGGCCTGATGCAGGCCACACATCCGGTGCCGCCGCTGGCCCTGGTGCCGCTCGGCACGGCCAATGTCCTGGCCGCCGAGATAGGACTGAGCGGTGCCGCCGAAGACATCGCCGCCACCATTGCACGGGGGATCCGCCGCGCGGTCTATCCGGGCCGCGCCAACGGGCGGTATTTCCTGCTGATGGCCGGAACCGGGTTTGATGCCTGGGTGGTGAACCACACGCGTTCCTGGTTGAAACGCCTGATCGGCAAGGGAGCCTATGTGGCCGAGGCACTATGGCAGGCCGCCCGCTACGGCTACCCGGCCTTTGCCGTGGAGGTCGACGGCCACCCCTTCACCGCCCATACCGTGATCGCCTGTAAAAGCCGCCGTTACGGCGGGCCGCATATCATGGCCCCGGCCGCAGACCTGACCGCGCGCAGCCTGGAGGTCTGCCTGCTGACCGCCCGTGGCCCGCTGGCCCAGGCCCGCTACGGCCTTGCCCTAGCCTTCGGCCGCCTGAGCACCCGCCCCGACGTAACCATCGTGCGCGGCACCACGGTCCGCGTGTCCTGCCCCACGGCAACGCCAGTCCAATGCGACGGCGACGTCACCTGCACCGTGCCGCTGGACATCACGGTATCGGACAAGCCGCTGTGGATGCTGGTGCCGGGGTAGGAGGGGCTTTGGGCCTGACCCCCAAAGCATCAGGGCCGCCTCCTTTCGGAAGCGGCCCTGGCTGAATTGGAGCGGGCGATGAGATTCGAACTCACGACCCCAACCTTGGCAAGGTTGTGCTCTACCCCTGAGCTACGCCCGCATAATGGTGACTTTCAAAGCGAACCGGCTTTTCCGTCTGGGGTATTTTCGCCAACGCCTCAGCGCTGGTGAGGGCGGTTTATAGGGCCTGACATGGGCGGCGTGCAAGCTCTTTTTTCAAAAAAGTTTATCTGCCTTGGGCGGGCCGCGATGATGCCGCGATGCCACCGGGAAACCGGCGCCTTTTCATGCGCTTCCGACGGTTGTGCCCTTGCCAGCGGCGGCGGGCCGGTCCATCTATTAGGGCTGGCTACTACAACAGCCCTGCGACCTGGACATCACAAAGAGGGACGGTTTCCATGGCGATCATTCTTGACGGTGACGGGCGGACTCCGATGTCCGGCGGCGGTGCGCGCCCCCCCATGCCCGGCAACGGCGCGGATTTGGTCAAGGACACCGACACCGAGAACTTCATGACCGACGTCATCGAGGCGTCGCGCACGGCTCCGGTGATCGTCGACTTCTGGGCGCCGTGGTGCGGCCCCTGCAAGACGCTCGGCCCGCTACTGGAAAAGTTGGTGCGCCAAAGCGGCGGCAAAGTCCGCATGGTCAAGATCAACGTCGATGAGAATCAAGAACTGGCCGCGCAGTTCCGCATCCAGTCGATCCCGGCGGTCTATGCCTTCAAGGATGGCCGGCCGGCCGACGGATTCATGGGCGCGCTGCCGGAAAGCCAGCTCAAGCAGTTCATCGACCGGCTGGTCGGCGGAAGTGCCAACACCATCGACGAGATGCTGGCCGACGCCAAGCAATTGTTCGACGATGGCCATCCCGAAGCCGCCCAGCAGGCCTATCAGCAGGTTCTGGCCCAGGACCAGGGCAATCCCCTGGCTCTGGCCGGGGCGCTGCGCTGCCTGATCGCCATTGGCGAGAACGACACCGCGACCGAAGTGCTGGGTCAGCTTCCGCCCGAGTTGCTCGCCCATCCCGAGGTGCAGGCGGTCAAGACCATGCTCGACCTCGCGAGCGAAGCAGCCGGGGAGATCGGCGAACTGGAAGCCAAGGTGGCGGCCAATCCGGGCGATCATCAGGCGCGCTATAATCTCGCCATGGCCTATTTTGGGGCCGGACGTCGGCAGGAAACCGCCGATACCTTGCTCGACATCATGAAGGCCGACCGCACCTGGAATGACGAACAGGCCCGCAAGCAGCTTCTCAAACTGTTCGAGGCGTTCGGCCCGACCGACCCGGTGACGGTGGGCGCACGCCGCAAGCTGTCGGCCCTGTTATTCTCCTGATCCAGTAGCGCACGGAGCGGCGGCCATGATCTTGGGAGCATTCCATCCGCGGTTCGATGACCTGCCGCCGGTCCTGCCGATTTTCCCGCTGGCCGGGGCGCTGCTGCTGCCCGGCGGCAAGTTGCCGCTCAACGTGTTCGAGCCGCGTTATGTGGCCATGATCCAGGATTGCCTTGGCATGGGCCGCATGGTCGGCATGATCCAGCCCAAGGAAGGCGAGACGGTCGCACCCGGCCAGGGGGCGCGCATCTATGACGTCGGTTGCGCCGGTCGCGTGTCGTCGTTTTCCGAAACCGACGACGGCCGGTTCCTGATCACCCTGACCGGCGTGCAGCGGTTCCGCGTCAAGTCCGAACGGCCCGCCCGGCGCGGCTATCGCCTGATCGAGCCGGAGTGGGAGACGTACCGCCACGACCTCGACGGGCCGACGCCGATCAAGTTCGACCGCGACCACCTGCTCGACGCCGTGGGCACGTTCCTGGCCAGCCGCGACCTGCCGCTCAACCGCCGCCTGCTGGAAGAAATTCCCGCGCCCGATCTGGTCACGTCGCTGGCCATGATCTGCCCGTTCGAGGTCGAGGAAAAGCAGGCCCTGCTGGAAGCGCCCGATTTCCAAGCGCGGACCGACACTCTGCTCGCCCTGCTCGACATGGCACGGTTCTCCGACAGCGGGCCATCCGGCCGGCTGCGTCAGTAACCCCCCGAACACCCCGCTGAGGACTTTCCCCGATGAGTGATACCCCCGCGCCCCGCTTGGTGGACCCCAAACTCCTGGAAATCCTGGTCTGCCCGCTGACCAAGGGGCCGCTGTCCTACGACGCCGCCCGGCAGGAACTGGTGTCGGCCAAGGCCGGGCTGGCCTATCCCATCCGCGACGGCATCCCCATCCTGCTGGAAGATGAAGCGCGCCGACTCGATGACGAGGAGAGCTGACGTGACCACGACACAAACCCCCTGGCCGACCGACATCACCGCCGACCGTCAGGCCAAGACCCTAACGGTGTCCTTCCAGAGCGGCGAGACGTTCACCTTTCCCGCCGAATTCCTGCGCGTCATGAGCCCGTCGGCCGAGGTTCAGGGGCATAGCCCCAAGGACCACAAGACCGTCGGCGGCAAGCGGTCGGTGGGCATCATCGACCTGGAGCAGGTCGGCAACTACGCCCTCAAGATCATCTTTGACGACATGCACGATACCGGCATGTACACCTGGGACCTGCTGTATGACCTGGGCCGCGAGTACGATGCCCTGTGGGCCGGCTACCTGAGCGATCTCCAGGCCAAGGGCCTCAGCCGCGACCTTCCCGGACAGGCGTAGCGCCGTCTCAGTTCCGCCGTTTTCGGCTGCTTAAGTGTCGGCTCCTGTCCTGGAGGTCCGTTCATGCGTCTGGTCCCGTCCGTTTTGGCCCTGTTGGCAGCCGTCGCCCTGCCTGCCGCCGCGCAAGGTCCCGTCACCGCCGATCCGGCGGCACGGACCAGCCTGGCGCTGACCGTCTATCAGGCCGATTTCGCCTTGGTCGAGGACGTGCGCGGCGTGGCCCTCGCCAATGGCGGCACCGTGGTCCATCTGCCCGGCGTGTCGGAGGCGATGATTGCCGCCTCGGCGCAGGTTCTTCCGAGCGGGGCGGGGGCGGGCTTCACCGTCCGCACCCTGGGCTTGGGCGGCGCAGTGGCTGGAACGGAGAGCCTGTTGCGCGCGCACGAAGGCCAGGAGATCACGGTTCTGCGCATCCTCGACAACGGCCAGGAAGTGCGCCAGCGCGCCCGCATCCTGCGCGCCAGTCCCGAGGTCATCGCCGAGATCGACGGCGCCATCCATGTCGGCCTGCCCGGCCGCCCGGTGTTCGACACCCTGCCGCAGGGCCTGCCGCTGAACCCCGGCCTGACCGCCACGCTGGACGGCACGCGGGCGGGCGCCGCGCCGGTGGCCCTGCGCTACCTGACACGCGGCATGTCGTGGACCGCCGACCATGTGCTGACCCTGGCGCCGGGGCGCGCCGCTGCGGACTTGACCACCTGGGCCACCCTGCGCAACGGCACCCGCCAGAGTTGGCAGTCCGCTAAGCTCGCAGTGGTGGCCGGTGAGGTGAACCTGCCCGATGGGCGTCATGAGCCGATGCCGACCATGATGGCGCGCGCCGCTCCGGCCCCCATGATGGAAAAAGCCGCCGACAGCGGCATGGCCCGCGAGGCGACCGATGGCGTGCACGTCTATCGGCTGGCGGCGCCGATCGATCTGGCAGCCGAGGAAACCCGGCAGGTCCGCCTGTTGGGCGCTTCCGCGCTGCCCATCGAGACGGTCTACGAGGACGAAGGCCCGCAGTACGTTTACTACGACCGCCACGCGGGCGAGCGCCGCACCCATCCCGCCACCAAGCTGGTCCTGCGGAATGCTGCCAACGGGCCGCTGGGCGCGCCGCTGCCGGCCGGTCCGATCCGGGTCTATGCGGCCGATGCCGGAGGACAGGCGCGGTTCGTCGGCGGCGCCCACCTGCCCCCCGTGCCGGTCGGCGAGGAAGCTCGTGTCGAGATCGGCCGTGCCTTCGATCTGACCGTGGAACGCACCCAGACCTCCTTCAAGCGGCTGTCGGAAACGGTGGTCGAGACGGCCCATAAGATCATCGTGCGCAACGGCGGGGCGCAGGCCACCACCGTCCGCATCATCGAACCGATGCCCGGCGATTGGGAGATCATCGCCTCAAGCCAGCCGCACGAAAAGCGCGACTCCGCCCGCGCCCTGTGGCCGGTCAAGGTGGCCGCCGGCGGCACGACGGAGCTGACGTTCACGGTGCGCACGACGTTCTAAGGGGTGCGCGGGGCGCGCCTCTTTCCTTGATTTCACGGCAGGGAGGGCTTATCTCACGCCCAACAAATCCCTCCCCGTCCGCATGAGCGAAGGAAGCCCATGGCCCTGCTGCCCATCATCGTTGCGCCCGATCCGCGCCTGAAGGCCAAGGCAAAGCCGGTCGAGAAGGTCGATGCCGACATCGTCCGCCTGATGGACGACATGCTGGAAACCATGTACGCCGCGCCCGGCGTCGGTCTGGCCGCGCCGCAGGTCGGCGTGTCCAAGCGGGTCATCGTGGTCGATGCCGCCGAGGACGACCTGCCGCCGGCGCCGCTGCGCATGGCCAACCCGGAGATCATCTGGACTTCGCCGCACAACCAGACCTACGAGGAAGGCTGCCTGTCGCTGCCCGAGTACTTCGAGGACGTGGAACGCCCGGCCGAGGTCAAGGTCCGCTACATCGACCACCAGAATGAAGTCCGCGAGCTTCACGCCACCGGCTTGCTGTCCGTGGTCCTCCAGCACGAAATGGACCACCTGGGCGGCACGCTGTTCGTCGATCACCTGTCGGCGCTCAAGCGCAACATGATCCTGCGCAAGCTGACCAAGGCCAAGAAGCTGGGCGACCTGGAACCCGAGCGCGTTCCAATGCCCAAGACGAGCGCGGTGCGCTGATGCGCGTCGTGTTCATGGGCACGCCCGATTTCTCGGTGCCCATTCTCGAAGCCCTGGCCGCCCGCCATACGGTGGTGGCGTCCTATTCCCAGCCGCCCCGCCCTGCCGGGCGCGGCCAGCAGGATCGCCCCTGTCCGGTCCACCTCAAGGCCGAGGCCCTGGGCATCCCGGTGCGCACGCCGGTATCCTTGCGCGACGCCTCGGCCCAGGACGCGTTGGCGGCGCTGGCCCCCGACGTCTGCGTGGTGGCGGCCTATGGCCTCATCCTGCCGCAAGCGGTGCTGGATATTCCGCGGCTCGGCTGCGTCAACGTCCATGCCTCCCTGCTGCCGCGCTGGCGCGGCGCGGCGCCCATCCAGCGGGCGATCATGGAGGGCGACACCGAAACCGGCGTCACCATCATGCGCATGGAGGCCGGGCTGGATACCGGGCCGATGCTGCTCAAGGACCGCGTGGAGATCACCAACCACACCACCGCCGGGGCGCTGCACGATGCGTTGTCGGAGATGGGGGCGCGGATGATCGTTGCGGCTCTGGACGGCCTGGAGCGCGGCGCCCTGACCGCCGAGCCGCAGCCCGACGACGGCGTGACCTACGCCGCGAAGATCGACAAGGCCGAGGCCCGCATCGACTGGAGCCAGCCCGCCGCCCGCGTGGTGCGTCACATCCACGGCCTGTCGCCGTTCCCCGGCGCGTGGTGCGAGATCCACGGCCAGCGCGTCAAGGTGCTGGAGGCCGAACGCGTCCCCACCTGCTGCGCCAGCCCCGGCGAAGTGGCCGATGATCGTCTGACCATTGCCTGCGGCGACGGCGCGGGCGTGCGCTTGCTGCGCCTGCAACGGGCGGGCAAGGGCGCGCTGGACTCCGACGTGTTCCTGCGCGGCCTGCCGGTCGAGGCCGGAACGGCAGTGAGCTGACTACCGCCTGCCAGCCCTCGGCAAGACCATCACCGTCAGCCAGTTGTCCAATTCGCGCAACCGGCGGCTCTCCTCCAAAACGTCGGCGTCCACGCCCAGACGCCATGCCAGATCACGGCGCGGTGATGCCTTGAGCGCGAAACAGGCATCAGTCCAGGCGGCGGCATCGTCCGGCCCCGAAAATATCCCTTCGCGGGTGAGACCCTCTGCATAGCGGCGGCCATAGTGGCCGATCTCGGCGATGTCGAATTCCGGGTGATACTGCACGCCCCAGAACGTGCCGCCGCTCCACGGAATTTCGGCGGCCTGAATGGTGCTCATGGCATTCCCGGCCAGGGCCAACGCGCCCGGCGGCAGGGTTTCGACCTCGTCGAAGTGGATGGCTGTGGCCGCGAACACCGGGCCTTTGCCGCGATACATCGGATGGGTCACGCCGGCTTGGGTGAGGGCGATGCCTCGGGCGATGCCGAACTCCCGGCCCTTGGGATTGCGACGCACAGCGCCGCCCGTCGCCACGGCGGCGACTTGGAGACCCCAGCAGCTTCCGAACACCGGCGTTCCGGCGGACAGCGCCTCGCGCATCAGTTCGACCTGGGCCTTGATGCCGGGCACCGGAGCAGCCGGGGTATCATCGTAGATATTGTACGCCGAGCCGGTCCAGGCCACGCCGTCGAAGTCCCCCAGTCCGACGCCGGGCGGCAGGTGTTCGCCATCGGCCACGGCGAGAATCCTCACCACCACCTGCGGGCACAGCCCCCGCAGGGTATCGGCGTACAGCGGTCCCGGAACCCGGCACCCGGCCTCGGCCAAAGCATCGCGGGTGGCGGCGGGATTGCCCTCGACAACGAGAATGTGCGGCTTGCTCATCAGGAGCCTTCCTCCGGGGAAAGAGCGGCATCGACCGCCGCCAGCATGGCATGCATAACGCCGTCGCGGATGCCCAGAGCATCGAGATGGGCCACCGTGTTGGCCAGATAATCGCGGCACGGCCCCTCGGCGCCGCATCCCTGAACGATCATCGCCACCCGTTCGGCCCGCGACAACGCGCCGCCGTACTGCGGGTGGGCCGGATCACTGACATACCCATACGCCCGCACGCGCCGTCCATCGGCCAATTCCAGGCGCAGAAACCGCGTCCGATAGGCGCGGGTGGCCAGTTCGCGGGAGTCCAGGGTATCGAGCGCGGTCAGCCGGTCGGCCGCCGCCACCCGATAGGCCCGACCCCGACACGACCCGCCCTGTTGCAGCCCCATGACCACCCGGAGCCGCGACCGTGCCGCGATAGCGGATGGACTTGATGCACAGGTCGCGGTGCCAGCCGCGCAACAGGGCAGGGGCCATTTCGACATACGGAAATCCCGGCCGCCACATCAATGAGCCATAGCCGAACACCCACAAGTCGCCGTCCTCGACCCGCGCGCGGCGCTGCCCGTCGTCCATGAGAGCGGGGTCAAGGGCTAGGTTGGGGGCGATGTCCGGCCCACCTGCAAGAACGGTGCTCATCCCCTGTTGATAGGGCCGCCAGGCGGCCCGGCGCAAGAGACGTTTCCGTCCGGCGACGCGGCGCGCTACGATGGCGGGCAGAGGGTATGGCCAGGGGTGGTTGGATTATGACGCGGTATCGCTGGGTAATGGTGACGGTGCCCGTGCTCATCATCCTGATGGGCCTCGGCTACAGTACGCTGTGGCTGTTCGGCGCCCGTCAGGCGGAAGAGGCGGCGCGCATCTGGATTGCGGCGCAGACCAAGGCCGGATGGGTGGCCAGCATCGACGGGCTGCGGGCGACCGGCTTTCCCGGCCGCATCGCGCTGGAGGGCAGCAAGATCCGCCTTGCCCCGCCGCCTGATAAGTCCACCGTGCCGTGGCGATGGGAGGCCGAAGGCCTGCGCGTCCACGCCCTGCCGTGGTCGCTGCGCAAGCCGACCATCGAGCCGCTTGGGGCCAATACCGTGACCCTGCCGACCGGGGAAGACGGCGAAATGGTCGCCCATACCGTCACCACGGGCACCGCCCGCCTGGACCTCGCCCTTGACCGTCAGGGCCAGATCGTCGGCTTCACGGTTGATGCCACCGACATCAAGGCAACG